>WOYI010914187.1_pt1 | contig 14819 bp, 10 predicted proteins | sample 6423411 | NCBI WGS metagenome assembly WOYI01 (sample SAMN13441803, study PRJNA592873) | oil field metagenome | biome: oil field; feature: oil-well bore; material: oil-contaminated soil; isolation source: oil-contaminated soil from oil-well borehole | place: Germany: Wietze | collected 2016-10-18 ...
GTGTTGATAGATCCCAGGCTGTTGCCGCTGACGACCAGCGGGACCAGACCTATGCCGTCATCAAACATGGCGCCGCAGGCAATGGCCAGATTGGCAGCCGCTGCAATGGCGGCCGGATCAGCGGCCAGGGAGCTCCCCAGAACGAATACCGGCCTTTTGGCGCCGAGGAGAGAAACAAGGATCTTTTCCAGAGTTTCCGCTGGTACACCCGACCGCTCGGCCGCCTTGTCCAGAGAGGCGAAGTCCGCTTTTTCCGGAGTTTTTCCGGAAGCCTTCAAGGAAGCTGCGGTCCGGGCCATGCTTTCGAGCAGCCCCGCATTCTCAAGTTGGCCTTTCGTTACCGCGTCGATATCCGTGATCCCCTTGAACGGATTCTTTTTTGAGGAGAGGTTAAGAAGAACGGCCTTGTTCTTCAATACACTTACACGAATATAGCTCGCAATGACGGGAGCTTCCTCATCGGGATCCGCCGAGAGGTTCAGGATGCAATCGCTCTTGAGGATGTTGTGAGCTCCGGTGAATGGACGCACGCCCTGCCTGCGGAAGGGTTCGAAACCCTTTACGAATCCGCGGAGTATGTCGCCGTCGAACGTATCGATACGATCCATGCCGAGCCCATCCTTGAAAAGTGCAGCAAAAAGCCCTAGTTCTTCATCGGTGCAAAGGCTGGAAACAAGAACCCCGTTCTTCCGGGAGGAATGGGCTTTTTTGAATTTGTCGGCCACAAGTTCCAGAGCCTCTTCCCAGGATGCCTCCCTGTAGTGTGAGCCCTCCCGGATCATTGGAACGGAAATGCGTTCCCGCTCCGCGGATCTTGGAAGGATCCAGCGCCCCTTCTGGCAGAGCTGTCCTCCATCGGGTTCGGCAACTCCCGTACCTTCGACCCTGGCGATGCTCCCGGTACGGACATAAGCCTTGATCCGGCATCCTACCGAACACAGGGGGCAGACACTTTCCACTGTGCTGTCGCAATCTTTCCTCCGCCCCCGATAGGCGAACTCCCTGAGGGTTATGGTGCCTGTCGGACATACCTGGGCGCATGCTCCACAGGTGGTGCAGGTATCGCTCTCTCCAAGTTTCCGTCCCAGATCCGAAACAATGGTGGCGTTCCAGCCCCTTTTCTGGAGATCCAGAGTATGGGTCCCTACCTTCTCTGCGCAGACCCTTATGCAGCGGAGGCAAAGAATGCACCTGTTGTGATCCATCTGGATATCCCGGTGAGTGGCGTCGTTCTCGAAACCTGCGTAGAGGTACGGATAACGAACCCGGTCCATTCCGTGCTCTATAGCCAGATCCTGCAATTCACAGTCTCCGCTCTGTGAGCAGTACATGCAGAAGTGATTCCTTCCGGCAAAGATCAGTTCCAGCATCTGTCTGCGATATTCCCGCAGTTTTTCGGTACCGGTATAAACGATCATGCCGTCCTGGGCTGGAGTAGTGCATGCGGTCATCATCTTGGGGTTGTTCTCAACCTCAACAACACACATTCGGCATGATCCTATTGGAGTCAACCCTTCCAGGAAACAGAGTGTCGGAATGTACACTTTATTTCTTCGGGCAACCTCCATAATGGTATCTCCCTGGATGCCCCTACAGATCGTACCATCGATCGTAAGCGTGAGCTCTTTCATTCCGTTCATCCCTCCCTGCCTCATTATTCTTTGGAGACTGCCTGGAAGGGGCAGACCTCGATACAGGTTCCGCACTTGATGCATCTGTCCTGATCCACGACATAGGGGGTATTCCTGTCGCCCGCAATGCAGCTGACCGGACAGTTCTTCGCGCAGAGGCCGCACTTGCGGCACTTTTCCTTGTCGATAACGAAAGAGATAAGTGCGCTGCAAGCCTTCGCGGGACATTTTTTATCCCTTATATGTGCTTCATATTCGTTACGGAAATATCGGAGAGTGGTCAGCACTGGATTGGGAGCGGTCTGCCCTAGGCCGCACAGTGACATCTCCTTTACCATGACAGCCAGCTTCTCCAGGGTGTCCAGATCCTTCATCGCACCTTTTCCGGATGTGATCTTCTCCAGTGTGAGAAGCATCTGTTTTGTCCCTTCGCGGCAAGGCACACACTTCCCGCAGGATTCCCTCTGGGTGAATTCGAGGAAAAACCTGGCTATATCAACCATACAGGTATCCTCGTCCATGACCACAAGGCCGCCCGAACCCATGATGGCGCCGGCAGCGGTGAGCGACTCGTAATCGACCGGAAGGTCCAGGTGCTCCTCCGTGAGACATCCTCCGGAGGGGCCTCCGATCTGGACGGCTTTGAAACCCCGGCCGTCGATAATGCCATCACCCATCTCGAAGACTATCTCACGGATAGTCGTTCCCATCGGAACCTCCACAAGGCCGGTCCTGTTGATCTTCCCTGTGAGTGCGAATACCTTTGTACCCTTGGATTTTTCAGTGCCGATAGAAGCATACCAGGAGCCCCCGTTACGGATAATGTTGGGGACATTCGCCCATGTCTCAACGTTGTTGATGTTCGAAGGTTTCCCCCAGAGTCCCTTGTTGGCAGGAAAAGGAGGTCTGGGGCGGGGCATCCCCCTTTCTCCCTCTATGGATGCCATTAGAGCGGTCTCCTCTCCGCAGACAAAGGCCCCTGCGCCCTCTTTTATGTGCAGGTTGAAGGAGAAATCCGTATCCATGATCCTGTCACCCAGCAGACCGTACTCTTCGCATTGTGCGATCGCCAGACCCAGTCTTGTGATGGCCAGGGGATACTCGGCGCGGCAATAAATGTAACCCTCATCGGCACCCATCGCGTAAGCGCCCAGGATCATGCCCTCTATCAGGGCGTGGGGGTCGCCTTCCAGTATGGACCTGTCCATAAATGCACCAGGGTCTCCTTCGTCAGCGTTGCAGATAACGTATTTCTTGTTCCCGGGGGATTTCCTGCAGAACTCCCACTTGAGACCGGTCGGGAATCCGCCCCCCCCTCTGCCCCGCAGGCCTGAGGTTTTGACCTCGGCGAGAACCTCCTCCGGAGCCATCGACTTAAGGGCCCTGGCAAGTGCGAAATAACCCTCACGGTAAATATACTCGTCGATGTGGTCGGGGTTGATCAGACCGCAGTTCCTCAGGGCGATCCGCTTCTGTTTTCTGTAAAACGGCAGGTCGGAGTAGAGAGGTATTCTTTCGAACGATTCGGAATTTGTTCGCGACATGGCAGCTGCTCCCTCCCTAGTCGATTCTTCCTATGGATTTGTCCTCGACAACGACCCCGGCTGCTACATGTTCTGCCACAATTCGCGGAACATCTTCCGGAGCCACTGGTCCATAGGTGATCCGCGGCTCTCCGGGGCGTACCACGTCAAGAAGCGGCTCCTTCTGGCACATCCCGATACAGCCGGTATATTCGACAACCACATCGGAAAGATCGTGTTCCTTGAGTTCACGGATCAGCACTTCTTCCACCCTGTGGGCGCCTGCGGCTATGCCGCAGGTTCCCATGCCTAGTATCACGCGGGTTTTTCCGCGTGTGCCGGACATGGTCAGATCGCCGGATCGTTCCTTGATAGCCTCAAGATCCTCAATTCCTCTTATCTTCAATGAACTCACCTCCAGAAAGAGCCTATTCGTAGGACTCCACAATTGTCATTACCTTGTCCGGAGTAAGGCGCCCGTGGGTCTCTCCATCCACCATCATTACCGGAGCAAGTCCGCAGGCTCCGAGACAGGCCACAGGTTCGAGCGTGAATCTGAGATCTTCTGTCGTCCCGTTATCCTCTACCTGAAGAATGTTTTTGATCTTTTCCTGGATCAAAAGGCTGCCCCTCACATGGCAGGCGGTTCCGCGACATACGCGAATAATATGCCTGCCGCGCGGCTTAAGGTGGAACTGTGCGTAAAAGGTGGCAACACCGTAAAGCTCTGAAGCCGGGATCTTCAGTTCCCGGGAAATGACCATCAGGGCATCCTCCGGAAGGTATCCCAACTCCTTCTGGACCTCCTGCAGGACAGGAATGGTGCCTCCCTGCCTGTTCTTCCATGGCGCGACTATCTCCCTGGTCCTTTCTTCGATCTGGACTTTGTTCGGACTCACCCTTTCTTCCTCCTCCCTGAGAAAACCTGCACATTCTGCTTTTTCGTTTTTCAGCCGTTCTCTTTAAAAGGCCAGCATCGCCTATCGGTGGAACTGTTTCTTCTTCAAGCCTCACATTGAAGTGACCAATACTGAACATTGTTGGACCTCTTCATCAAGTTGCTCTGGATATGTCAATTAAAACTTATGGTTCTGCAACATGCAAGGAATTCGGGTTGCTCCCAGGCGAATTTGGGTGTTTTTCTGTAAACAATATCGAGCAAAAGCGAACTCATTCCACCAGAAATTGATGACGTGCAGAGTTTTCAATATACCGGGAATGCTTGATTGCACTTTCCTCCAGGATAGATATCAGGACCTCCGAGCCGGATGACCTGCCCCGCCGGCCATGCGGGAGACCCATGCCACTACTGAAGAGGGCGCGGATGCGTATTAGTGGACAGCAGGGGGCGGCCCTGGCAGAAACCGGAGATCGTATCATCCCTATGAATGGTTGGCCGTTCACGAAAGACAGGATAACCGGTGAACTGATCCTGGAAGAGTCAGGGGCACTACTAGCGCAGATGAGACAATGGTCATGAAGACCGTTGGTTTTGCCATGCTTGACGTTGTAACGGTTGTTGCGATCATGAGAAATGTACGTGCGACAGGAGCAGGAACAGAGGCAGTGTATTAAAGGTACGACATTTCCGGCTGGAGCAAAGGACATCCTCCGGTCAACGATATGCCTGTGAGCGGTCTCGATGTTATCGGACGGGTTTTGGTTCTTCAGGTTCTTTCTGAAAGGCAGGGGACATCGGTCAGTCTGGCATTCCTGTTCAGATCAAGCAGGGCCCGGGGGTGTATCTTGAGAGTGTAGCCGGGATCACCGGATCCTCCGTAAATGAAATCGAAGGTCATCAGGCGGCGGTCGATCAAAGCCGGCAGGTTGAGCCCGAGCAGTGGGACATCTCCAGGTTTCATGCCGAACTGCCTGTCGATCTCCTGTGGAGTGGCCATTCTCAGGGATCCGGCCCCTATATCGGCGGCAAGGGTTTTAAGGTCGACCTTTGCGACCGCACCTGAAACTACCAGGAGGATGAATGAGTCCACCTTCCGAAGGATAAGCGCGGGTGCGGTCTGGCCGATCCGGATCTTCCAGTAGGCCGCTCCCTCGGCGGATGAGAGGATCCTCCGTTCATTTTTCAGAAGTTCGAATGGGAATCCGCTTGCCCTGATCGAATCCAACAGGTCTGGCATGGGCGCCGGAATCCGCCTCCTTTCCGGGTTTCAGTAGGGCCCCTGATCAAGCGATCCGGGATCCTCTTTTTTTACAGGGATATTTCATCCATCTATCTTAGGTCATAAGCGGGAGTTATGGCAGTCGGTCATATGTGAAGTTATGCAGGGTGAATATTGCACTTTTCGGGCTTTTTTGGGGTCCATCCCGGCAGGTTGAGACTGGCGACGATCAGTAACAGGGCTGAGCACTGTTCAGATCATTGGACGGGGCTGTCACGTTATTGCCGGAGGATGAAGAGGATGAAAAAAATATTTCTGACAGCTGCCTTCCTGGCCGCCGCATATTTTGCGGTTGCCGGCAGCGGGGTTATCACTCCTGATACCGCGCGTGTCTTGAACTCGACTTCTGTCAGTGATGAAACCCTGGCTCGTGCGTTCTCAGAGCGTCTTAGCGGGTTCCAGGCAGAGGGAACCGGCATTGTGATAAAAATACTCTCTGATGACAATGACGGAGGCAGACATCAGCGCTTCATTATCCGGCTGGAAACAGGGCAGACGCTGCTGATCGCGCATAACATCGACCTGGCGGAGAGGGTTGAGGATCTCCGGACAGGGGATAGTGTCGAATTCAGCGGCGAATATGAATGGAACAGGCAAGGCGGGGTCATCCACTGGACCCACCGTGACCCTTCAGGTAGCCATCTGTCCGGGTGGATCGAGCACAACGGGCAAAGGTACTGGTGATCATTTTTGGGAAAAGTCGATCATAACTGCGTTTCCCAAAGTCATTTTCACGTTCTCTCCGTTAATACCGCCTCAAGGAACCCGGCTGCGCTGGAAGCCATGAATTCCATCTCCCGGGACCTGATATCCTCAGGAAGGCTTGAAAAATCCGAAAGCCAGGGATCCCTTTCCAGCACGAAGGTCAGCAGTGCGTCCATGTCCGCTTGACCTGGACGGGTGAAACCTTCTCCGGCCATATATTCACGAAAGATATCCTTCCAAAGCAGGATCTGGTCTCCGGCTTCCTGCAGCATCCGCCTTGCCTCCCGGGTGTACCCGAAATGGGCGTAGCACATGATGGAGGCATTCAGGGTCTTGAGTTTTTCGATCGACTCGAGAGCGGTATCTATGTAGAACCTCGGGGGCGATGCGGGGCGCAGGAGGTATCTTTCATTTCCGGGTTCCTGAAGGATCTGTTCCAGGCGGCTGTAGGTGCTGGCCGCCTCCCCGGCAAAAAGCACGGTCCCGGCACCGGTCCTGTACAGGTATGACCGGTGGTGGGGTGCATGCCCGGGGGTATCCTCATACGAGATCCCGTGGATCTCGTTGCTATCTGCCAGAAATACGCTTTCATCCACGGGGGAGGGCTTGCCATAGGCCAGGGCCATTTCTGGAATAACCTCCAGGCTGCTTTCCCAAAGCCTTTCGGGATCTGCCAGGTGACGTTTCCCCCCGGGGTGGACCGCGACACGAGCCGAGGGGAAAGCCTTGAGAAGACCGGCCAGTCCTCCTGAGTGGTCCAGATGGATATGGCTCAGCAGGATGAGATCCAGTCTGCTGATACCGCGGTTTTTCAGTTCTTCCAGGAGCTCCGGGACAGTCGACGAAGGCCCCACGTCAACGAGGGTGTTCCGTTTTCCCGGATCGTCCTGTACGAGCCAGATGCCGAAGAAGTCGTGATACCCATCCATCGGGAGGGGCAGGTCGATCAGATCAAGAGTAACGCCAGGCGCCGCGTCAAGCTTCAAGGGTTTCACCGGCTTCCATTCATATCTGCAGGGAAATGGGATCATTCCCGGGATCCAGAGTATCAGGGTGCAAAATGGATCGGCTGTTATTCATTTCGCCCTGAAACGCGACACAGAAATTCGTGAAGGATCCGGGTGGTCGCGACAACGGTATCGATCTCAACGAACTCGTCGGCGGCGTGGAAGTTCCCCCCCTGGGGTCCGACAACAAGAGTGGGAATGTTGAGCCTGCCTCCGGTGTAGCAGAAATCTCCGACGCTTGAGAAATACCTGGTTTCTGGCTCTTTGCCGGTTACTTTTTTCATAACCGCAGCCATATTCAGAACATAGGGGTTATTTTCGGGGACCACATAGGCAGGGAAGCCGTCGCAATCCTCGTGTGGAGCTTCACGGAAGCGGACTTCAGCCTCCCCCTTTATCCCTGCCCGTTCGATGGCGGCTTCCGCTTCCCTGAGAACGGTCTCCTTCGTTTCACCTACGACCACGTGACGGAATACACTGAAAAACGCCTCGTCCGGAACAGAAAGGACTGCACCTCCTCCGTGAAAATCCACGCAGCACAATGAGCCCCGCCCAAGTTTTTCATGTGGCTTAAGCTCGGTCTTTTCAAGTTCGAGAAGGATCCTCGCAGCCTCGCTGACAGCGTTGATCCCATTTTTAGGCTGGGCTCCGTGAGCTGATCTTCCGTGGACTTTGACGGAGTAGTTCCATCCGCCTCTTGCACCCAGGCACATGCTAGGGAAAGCGGCGCCTGCAAACGCGCTGCTGGGTTCCGTAATAACCGCTACGTCCGCTTCCCGAGGGATGATGCCGTCAAGAATAAGGGCATCGGTGCCGAGGCCGAAAGGGCCCTCCTCGTCGCAGACCAGGCTGTAAAGGATCCGGCCCCTGAACGGAGAAGCATCTTTTACAAACTCGGCAAGGGCGAGCATTATGGCTGCGCAGCCGCTTTTCATGTCGCATGCCCCGACACCGTACATCCGGCTGCCCTCAATTGAGGCTCCATAAGGATCCCTGGTCCATCCTTCACATACCTTGACTGTATCAAGGTGGCCGTTGAGGACGACAACGGGTCCAGGAAGCCCTCCTTCGATGGCTCCGATGACGTTGGTCCCCCTGTAGTCATAGACTTCCTTTTCGTGAAAACGGTGAAATTCCGCAGGGATTCCTTCCTTTTTCATCCATCCGTGTGCAAAGTCCATGATCTCGTCTTCGTGGAAGTAGGGGCTGGGTATCCTTACCAGGTCGGAAAGCAGTTTTGAGGTTCGGAATACAGCAAAAGATCCGCTCATCGACCGTTGCCGCCCTGTTGTCTCTCTGTGCTCAGAACGTGGCGGTCTGACAGATCCCGACCAGGGTTTGTCAAACATTCCCCGGGAGAAGTTTGCCTGAAACAGATCATGTCAGTCAGCTCCTTTTGCAGGCGGCAAGTGCCGCAAACTATTGAACCGGACAAATTGTTAACGGAAAATATTATGGCAGGTCTGTTCAGGATCGATAACCCAACAACGGCTCAGGATATCAGAGCCGGTAGATGGGGTTTCCCGGTTCCCGGCCCTGGAGAAACTGCCACTTGATTAGATGTTCCTTGATGAAATATTTCCAGATTACTCTAGCAAAAAGAAGCACTATGTCAAATTGCTTTAATTACATTTTAGTACATAGATAGAGAGCTTTCTTGACAGTGCATAACCCCAACCCTATACTCAAAGGAAATCTTTAGGGGAGGTGTCTTGCGAATGAAAAAGGTCTTAATCTTTGCTCTTCTGGTTACCCTGGCATTGTCAACAGCTGCTTTTGCGGTAGAACCGATCAAGATCGGCTACGTTGCGAACCTTACAGGCGACGCTGCGACCTGGGGTGTCCATGAAGTGAATGGAGCCCTTATTGCCGTTGAAGAGATCAACGCCGCAGGCGGAGTCCTCGGCCGTCCACTGGAACTGGTCGCATATGACGTCAAGGCCAAGGCCGAAGATGCCATAAGCGCCGTCAGGAGACTCATCCTTGAGGACAAGGTCGTCGCCATTGGCGGTACCAACTTCAGCGGTCTCAACATCGCGGTGGTCCCGATCCTTGAACAGTACAAGGTTCCGCAGATAGGGAGCTTCCCGACCAACCCGGCCGTTACGGTCGATCCAGAGACCGGCAAGGTGCGTCCCTACTCTTTCCGCCAGTGCTTTACTGACCCGTACCAGGGCAAGGTCTTCGCCGAGTACCTTTACAACAAGGTTGGGATCAAGGAAGCGGCCATCCTCCACGATGTCGGAAGCGACTACTCCGAGGGGCTGACGGAATTCTTCATCAAAACCTATACCGGTCTCGGGGGGAAGGTAGTCAGCGATCAGGGGTTCCGCGGAGGCGATGTCGACTTCCGTGCCCAGCTTACCAACGCCAAGAACAGCGGTGCCAAGGCTCTTGTCATGCCGAACCTCTACAAGGAAATGGCGTTGATGATGAAGCAGGCGTGGGAACTTGACTGGAAACCGGTCTTCATCGGCGGCGACGGCTTCAGCAATAACATGTTCGAGATAGCCGGACCGGCCATGGAGGGAAGTTACTGGGTCTATCACCTCAGCTTCGACGATCCGATCCTGAAGCCTCTTGTTGCGAAGTATGAGGTAAAGTTCAATGAGAAACCGACCGAGATCGTCAATGTTGTGGCGGCCTACGACATCCTCTACTGGATAGCCGATGCGATCAAGCGCGCCGGAAAGGCCGAAGGCGAAGCAGTAAGGGATGCAATTGAGGACACCAAGAACCTTCAGCTCCTCCACTTCAACCTGACAGTGGACAAGGCCACCCACAACCCGCTGAACAAGCCTGCTGCAATACTCCAGGCGCAGGGCGGCAAACAGGTTTACCTCGAGACCTACCAGCCCCAGAGCGAGTTCTAAAGGTCTTTTTTGCTGTTGATATGAGAGCGGGGCCCCGGTGGAAACGGAGCCTCGCTCTTTCTGTTTTGGGATCGGGTCCGTTGACTTAGATGCATTCCCAACCCGGAAGGATTTTTCCGGGGGTTTCCTTTCCTCTTGACAGAGTGCCGGGAGGTCGACGAAGCTGTCTGTTACATTTCGACCATGTGGGAAACGCCTGAAGAGTCCGGGGGATAGGCCAGAGGGTTTTATCCCATGCCTCTCATGACGTAGATTATTATTATAGGAGATATAAGTCACTCTTTATCCCGACCCTCCCTACCGCAAGTTCGGCCTTATATAATGAGTAATGTTGTTTTCCCTCAAAAATAGCAATAGAAATTAGGGAGGCGATCTAGCATGTCAAGGATTTTCAGGGTTCCCGTTATGGCCTGTATGGCCATCCTCAGTTTGGTCTTTCAACCTGTTGCGGCAAAAGCTCTTCTATCCCAGCCGGATCTCTCCCCGTACATCATTGTGGAATACTGGTATCTGCCGGCCTTCTACCAAACCGTCGAACCGGCCATGGGAGCGCTGAAGAATCTCCAGGGAAAAGTAGCGGGGTGGCAGGGAGGGATGGTCAGACAGTTTGACGTAGACGCTTTCGGCTTAAGAACCGTGGGTACTGCACAGGTGGTTACGCAGACCGGATTGTTTACACCCGATAAAGTAGAGGATGTTCAGGAATGGACTGTTATCCCCTTTGCAGAAGTCAAAAACCTGCATCTTGTCTTCATCGAAAATAGCGGAAGCCACCCCTTTTGTGTCATGGCGGATCTTAAAAACGGCATCGAGATATTCAGAACGCCGGATTTCGAAACTGCCAGTACAGTCTACAATGCCCTGGCAAGCCTGATTGTTGCCTCGGGGAATTCACTGACCTTCCCGGGCCTTGGGGCGTCCTTTCGGGATATCACGCCCAAGGACCTCTGGATACCTGGACTGAAAGAGGCCAAAGGGATGATAGTTACCGCAGTGATGAAGGGTAGTCCTGCGGAAAAGGGAGACCTGCGAGTCCGTGACGCTGTGATCATGTGCAACGATCTGCCGGTAGAATCATTCGACCAGTGGTCGGAGAAGATCAAACCGGGAGCCGGATCCTTCGATTTCAAGGTTTTGAGAAAGAGTGAGCCACCGGCCGTATGCAAGGTACTTCTGCCGCCGGATGACTATTACCCTGTGCCGCCCGGGAGCCTGAGTTTTAAGGCAATGAAAGGTCCTGTGGCCGCCCAGAAGCCAGAAATAGTGCCTGCTGCGGGGAACCTCGAGACTCCGCCTAAAATGGGTTTCTCCCTCAGGTATCCTGGGGAGGATGAAAAGAAAGCGCTGGGTGGTAAAAGCGGAGCCGTGATAGCCGAACTGGTCCCTGGAGGATTGGCGGAGAAGGCGGGCCTTCAGATCGGCGATATTCTTGTCGAATGCAACGACAAGGCTATTCAGACTCCCGAGACCCTGGGAGCTCTTCTTGAACCCGGAGAGAATGTCTTCCTCGTGATCCGTAACGGACAGAGCATGTCGATGAAGGTTGGAGCAAACCTTGTCAGTTATTGAAGAAATCAGAAAGGTGGTGTTGTTATGAAAAAATTGTCGACACTTGCTGTTGCTCTATGTTTTTTTCTCGTCTCCTGCCCAACCGCGGAGGCTTTATCAAGAGATCTTCTGATATATGACACAATGCCGGTCTATTTTTCCAGCATCGAGGAAGGGCTGAAGGCTCTTTCAGGTCTTGACGGCCTGCTCTGTACCATGGATGGAGCCCCTCTCAAAGATATTCAGTTGAGCTCTACCCAGATTTCCTTTGCTGCCGCCGGAAGTTCCCCCTACGTTGTCTCCTTCAGCTCTCTTATCGCTCTGGCTATTGTAAGCAGGGCGGACAATACAAAGGAAGATTTCTCCTGGGCCCTTATAGCCCAGCCTTCCGGGGATGGTTCCCCTGTTGTTATCGGAGCGAAAAACCGGGGAGTGGCGGAAAAACTCCTGTCAATAGTGGCTTCCTTTACGGCCGCCGCGGGGAATCCTCTTGATTTCTCAAACAGCGGAGCCATGACCGAAGAGCCATCACAGCAGGACCTTAAGGCCAACGGGCTGAAAGCCGCCAAGGGAGGAGTGGTCACTCATGTACTGATCGGCGGTGTTGCCGAAAAGGCAGGTCTCAAGGCAGGAGATATTATCCTTTCTATCAACGGCCTTCAGGTGGATTCGCTCACGAAATTCCAGGAGGAAGTCTGGCCGACCATCTGGCCGAGTGCGGGGAAGTACGACCTAGACATACTGCGCAAAAAGGTACCCATGTCCATCCATATCGAACCGCGCTCACCCGATTCAATACCCAGGCCGCCTGCAGGGCTGGCTTTCCCCCCGCAAGCGCAGAAACAGGGGCCGAAGCTGGGGTTCTCGCTGAGAGATATGACGGAGAGCGAGATAGTGATGATCAACGGCCGGACCGGTGCCGTGATCGAGGAGATAACCCCCGGCGGGGAAGCAGACAAGGCAAAGATGCAGGTCGGGGACGTGATCATTTCCTGCAACGGGAAACCGTTGTCAGACGCCAGAGGGCTGGGGCTGCTCCTGACGGCTGAAGAGAACATATTTGTCCTGCTGAGGAACGGAGCAGAGATGACCATCCGGATAAATCCGGTCGTAGTCAGTTATTGAAGGGGCAAAGGATGGCCGCCTGACCCGGCACGGATTCCCAGAGGTGTTCCACGGGTTCGTAGTCCTGGCAACCGGAAGAGGGTTTGAGTTTCCCCAAAAGGGGGTATCCCGGTGCATTTCATAGATCTGCTGCTTCCCACCATTGAGCATTTCAGGATCCTGGGGTACTGGATAGTCCTTGCCGTAGCTTTCTGGGAGTCGACGGCATTTTTCGGGATGATCGTTCCGGGTGTTCTGCTGTTTCCCAGCGTGGGCTTTCTGGCAGCCCACGGCTTCCTGCATCCCGTGGACGGTTTCTGGTTCTGCTTTGTCGGTACATCGGGCGGGTACATCCTGAGTTATTTCCTGGGAAAAAGGAGCGAGGGCCTGGCTTCAGGGTTCAAACGCTTCCCGAGCCTCTCTCCACAGCTTGAATCCGTGAAAAAGATCTTTTCAAAGTATGGCCTTTGGGCCATGATCCCCGGAAGGTTTCTGGCGATAGGGTCCTTTATTCCGTTCTTTGCCGGTCTTTCCAGCCTGCCTTTTCGACGTTTCCTGGTATTCGCATGCGCAAGCAATGCGGTAGGAATGACAGCGTATATCCTGGCGGGCTATTTCGCCGGGCACGCATGGATATCGCTTGGGTTATGGTCCACAAGGTTCTTTTTCTTCCTTGTCACGATCGCGGCCGTTCTGGCGATCTTCATCCTGGTCCGAACGCTTATCGTCAGGGGGATCTGGCCGCTGACAGTTGTTCTGTCTTCATTGATCCGTTCCATGGCGGAAGGAGCGGGAAGAAATCCGGCCGTCAGATCCTTCCTCGACAGGCACCCCCGCGGGGCCGGTTTTGTTTCCGGGCGCTTTGACTCATCACGGTTCGAGGGTCTGCCCCTGACGCTTCTGTGTCTTGCGACAGGGTACTCCGTTCTGCTGCTAGGGGGACTGGTACAGGATCTTCTAGCCTCGGACCCGATCGTGGCGGCCGACCAGAGGCTCGCCGTGCTAATTCTAGCGTTCAGAACCCCCGTGCTGCTTTCGGTCTTCCTGAAGGTCACTCTCCTCGGCAACTGGCAGATCATCCTGGGCGGCGCGATACTGTTTTCCGTCTACCTCTTCATTGAGCGGAAAAGAGATCTCCTTCTTTCTTTCTGGGTCGCGATGGGAGGCTGCGGTTTTTTCACGACAGGGGGTAAGTGGCTCTTTCACAGACAAAGGCCCTTCGACATGACCAGCCTGATGGAATTCTCCTTCCCAAGCGGCCATTCGGCCTACACTGCATGCTTTTACGGTTTTCTTGCCTACTTTCTTATCCGTCAGGCGAAGAGCCGGTCCAGGAAAGTGGACCTGGTCTTTCTCTGGGGGCTCATCGTTTCGGCGGTAGCTTTTAGCCGCCTTTATATAGGGGTGCACTACCTGAGTGATATCCTGGCGGGAGGACTTCTCGGGCTCTCCTGGCTTCTCATCGGCATAAGTCTTGCCGAATGGAAGAAAGCCAGGCAGATCCCTGTTGAAGCCGTCCGATCGAAAACCGCTCCTTTAGCGATAAAGGGTCGATATCGTGGATCGATCCTGCTTGTGGCCGGGGTACTTCTTTATATTTTCGTGGCAGCGACCTACACTCCGCCATATTTCAGAGATGTGCCTTCTCCGGTTATTTCCCGTGTATCGATCGATCCTCTTGCACCTTTCGATTCGGGGCGTATGCCGCGCTTTACCGAGACGATCATCGCTACGCCCCAGGAGCCACTGAGCTTCATCATCTATGTCAAGAACGAAGAAAGCCTCGTTCGTTCCCTGGAAAAGGCCGGCTGGATGAAAGCGGACCCCGTTTCCTTCCGTTCCCTTGTTCGGGCTTTCAAAGCGGCCCTACTGAACGGATCCTATCCTCATGCCCCGGTCACACCTTCCTTCTGGAATGGCGTACCCCTGAACATTGCTTTCGAGAAGGAAACAGCCATGCACTCCATCCGGCAGAGGCACCACATAAGGGTGTGGAAGACGGGGTACCGGTTGCCCGACGGGAGACTTCAGTATGTGGGGACCGCCAGCTTCGACAAGGGGATGAACTGGCTCCACATGACCCACCGGATAGACCCGGCCATCGATGCGGAGAGGCAGACTCTGGTCGAAGATTGCCTGGGGGCAGGGGTTCTCTCCGGTTTCACCGAGGTGACGTTCGTCGAACCGTCCGCAGGCTCGAACTTTTCGGGAGACATCTTTTTCTCCGACGGAAAGATCGCGATCCTTT
>WOYI010388257.1_pt1 | contig 14817 bp, 13 predicted proteins | sample 6423411 | NCBI WGS metagenome assembly WOYI01 (sample SAMN13441803, study PRJNA592873) | oil field metagenome | biome: oil field; feature: oil-well bore; material: oil-contaminated soil; isolation source: oil-contaminated soil from oil-well borehole | place: Germany: Wietze | collected 2016-10-18 ...
GCCGCGCGGCTTCCGTCCGGATCTCGACCTGCCGCAAGGCGCGCAGCCGGTCAGCGGGGTGGATGCGGCCATCGCCGCCGTGCGCGAGCAGGCCTCCCGCGGCGCCGACTGGATCAAGCTGTACGCGGACTACCGGGTGGGCGCCGGCGGCGAAACCGCGCCCACGCTCAACCCGGCGGAACTGAAGGCGATCGTCGACACGGCGCACCAGATCGGCCGCCCGGTCGCGGCGCACGCGGCCAGCGATGCCGGCGTGCGCATGGCGGTCGAGGCCGGCGTGGATACCATCGAGCACGGCTACGGCGCCAGCGAGGCGACCTTTCGCCTGCTCAAGCAGAAGGGCGTGGCCTATGAACCCACGCTCACCGCGGTCGACGCCACGTCGGAATATTTCCAGCACTACGTGCCGGGCAAGTCCGAACCCACGCCCGCCATGAAGGAGGCCGAGCGCGCATTCCGCACCGCGCTGAAAGCGGGCGTGACCATCGGCAACGGCAGCGACGTGGGCGTGTTCGCGCACGGCGAGAACTGGCGCGAGCCGGCGCTGATGGTGGCCGACGGCATGACGCCCGCGCAGGCGCTGCACGCGGCCACCGACGTCGCCGCGCGCGTGCTGCGCGAGCAGGATCACTTCGGCCGCATCGCGCCGGGCCAGGCCGCCGACCTGGCCGCGTTCGCCGGCGATCCCAGCCGCGACATCCAGGCACTGCGCCATCCGCTGTTCGTGATGAAGAACGGCACCGTCTATCGCTCTCCCGACATCACCCCCGCCTCCCCGACGACGCCATGACCGAATGCACCATCGCCTTCACCCTCCGCCCCATCGAGACACGCGACGACGCCGCGGTCGCCCACGTGATCCGCACCGTGATGCCGAGCTTCGGCGCCGACGGTCCCGGCTTCGCCATCCACGACCCCGAGGTCGACCACATGACCGCGGCCTACGCGCAGCCGCGCTGCAGTTACTTCGTGGTCGAGCTGGACGGCCGCGTGGTCGGCGGCGCCGGCATTGCGCCGCTGCAGAACGGCGAGGCGGACGTGTGCGAACTGCGCAAGATGTATTTCCTGCCCGAGGCGCGCGGCATCGGCGCCGGCCTCGCGATGATGCAGCGCTGCCTGGACGCCGCCCGTGCCCACGGCTTCGCCCGCTGCTACCTGGAAACGCTCACCGGCATGGACCAGGCGCAGGCGCTGTACCAGCGCACCGGCTTCAAGCCGCTGCGCGCGCCGATGGGCGGCACCGGGCACTTCAGCTGCGACCGTTTCTTCCTGCTGCATCTCTGATGGAGGCGTGACGTGCGCACCGACCCTCGCATGGACGACCACATCGCTGCCGCGACTGGATCGCCGTAGCGGAAACCCCACCACGCTGGCATGGCTGGCCGAAGGCAGGCACCCCAACTGGAACTACCTATGAACCCCAATACCCCCGCACCGCCGCGCCTCGAATTCTGCGTCGACGATCCGGCCCGGCCCGAGCTGGGCCCGCTGCTCGAACCCACCGACGGTTACCTCGCCGAGCTGCATCCCACCGGCAACATCGAACCGGTGTCGCTGGCCGCGCTGCAGCGCCCCCAGGTCACCCTGCTCACCGCCCGCGTGGACGGCGATCCGGTCGCCTGTGGCGCCTGCATCGACGAGGGCGACTATGTGGAGATCAAGCGCATGTACGTGCTGCCGGCCTGCCGCGGACTGGGCCTGGGCAAGCAGCTGCTCGAAGCGATGGAAGCGCACGTGCGCGGCCATGGTGGCCGCATGGTGAAACTGGAGGCCGGCACCGCGCAGGCCGAGGCGCTGGAACTGTACGAACGCGCCGGCTACCGCCGCTGCCCGCCGTTCGGCGGGCATCACGCCAATCCCCGCAGCGTGTGCATGGAGAAGGCGCTCGCATGATCCGCATCGCCACCGGTGCCGACGCCGACGCCTTCCATGCCATCTACGCCCCGCACGTGCTCGAGGGCGTGGCCACGTTCGAGACGGTGCCACCGGGCGTCAAAGTGATGCGCGAGCGCGTGCAGGCCCGGCTGGAACACTACCCATGGCTGGCATGGGAGGAGGCCGGCGAGGTGCTCGCCTACGCCTATGCCGGCCGCTTCCGCGAACGCGCCGCCTACGAGTGGATCGCCGAGACCTCGATCTACGTGCGCCCCGATGCGCAGCGTCGCGGCCTCGCGCGCCGGCTCTATGGCGCGCTGCTGGAATCCATGCGCCTGCAGGGCCTGCACCAGGCGGTGGGTGTGATCACCCTGCCCGGCGCGGTGAGCGTGGCGGCGCACGAGGCAGTCGGCTTCACCCCTGCCGGCGTGTGGCGCCAGGCCGGCTACAAGCTGGGCCAGTGGTGGGACGTGGGCGTGTGGCAGAAGACGCTGAGCGAGCCGGCGAATCCACCCGCACCGGTGATTCCCTTCCGCGCGCTGCGTGCCACCAGCGCCTGGCGGCAACGGTCCGTGGCCGCTTGACTGCTCTTGCAAGCGGCCGTCCCGGCCCATGCAGCCAGACGATCAATTACCGGCGATGATGCTGACGATCACGCCGGTAGCTACCGCAATCAGCAGGTAGTCGCCGTTGTCGCTGCGGACATATTCGTGGCCGCGCGGCGGCTCGCGCAGGCGACGCGAACGCCAGTCGGTCACCACGTAGCTGCCGCGGCGATACTCCGGCGGCACATGGCCGCCCTTCTTGTACCAGCCCTCGTGACGACCACGATCGTGGAAGCCCGTGTATTCCCGATGCGAGTCATGCCGCTGGCCGTCGTCGCCGCGTTGCTCGCCCCGGTTCCCGTGCTGTCGCTCCTGCTCGCCACGATAGTCATCGTGATGAGCGTGCTCATCGCCCTGTCGATCGTTCGCCCCATGGTGCTGAAACGCCATCGACGACGCGCTGGCCACGCAAAGGGCTGCAGCAAACGTCGCCATGCCGAGCGATTGCTTGATGTTCATGTACACACTCCAGGTGGAAACGGCCCCGTGTGGCATCCATCGTGCCACGCGTTGGTGGAGTGGGGCACCTTGGTCCCGCCATGTGCAATCTGGCGTGAAAGCAGGCTGGCCGCGTGGCGAGGCGTTCAGGCTCCCACGCATAGCTGCGCCGGCACGGCCTCCGCTACCATGACGGTTTTCAACGCCCCAGGGATACCTCCATGCAGCTCGATCAGATCCAGGCCGTCATCACCGGCGGCGCCTCCGGACTCGGCCACGCGGTCGCCGAGCACCTCGTTGCGCACGGCGCGAAGGTGGCACTGTTCGACGTCAACGAAGCGAAGGGCCAGGCCGCGGCCGCCAGCCTCGGCGAGGCCGCCCGCTTCTACCGCACCGACGTCACCGCCGAGGACGGCGTGAGCGCCAACGTGGCCGCCGCGCGCGACGCGATGGGCGGGCTGAACGCGGTGATCAACTGCGCCGGCATCCTCGGCGCCGGCCGCATGCTCGGCAAGGAAGGCCCGATGCCGCTGGGCACCTTCGCCACCACCGTGATGGTGAACCTGGTGGGCAGCTTCAACGTGGCCAAGGCCGGCGCCGCGCTGATGCAGGGCAACGAGGCGGGCGAGGACGGCGAGCGTGGCGTGATCATCAACACCGCCTCGGTTGCCGCGTTCGAGGGCCAGATCGGCCAGGCGGCCTACTCGGCGTCGAAGGGCGGCGTGGTCGGCATGACGCTGCCGATGGCGCGCGAACTGGCGCGCTTCGGCATCCGCGTGGCGACCATCGCCCCGGGCATCTTCTGGACGCCGATGGTGGATTCCATGCCACCGGCGGTGCAGCAGTCGCTGGGCGCCTCGATCCCATTTCCCTCGCGCCTGGGCAAGCCGGAGGAATTCGCCGCCACCGCCGCCTTCATCCTCACCAACCGCTACATCAACGGCGAGACGATCCGCCTCGATGGCGGCGTGCGGCTGCAGCCGAAGTAATCCATACACACCCCCGGGCCGTCATTCCCGCGAACGCGGGAATGACGATCAGAAAAGCTCCGACTCCAACCAATCATCTGGCTCCCGATGAAAGCTTCCGACGTCAAGAAAGGCAACGTGGTCGAACACGACGGCACCGTCTACCAGGTGCGCGACATCGAGCGCAGCGCGCCCACCGCGCGCGGCGGCAACGTCACCTTCCGCTTCACCATGTATTCGATCCCCGGCGGCCGCAAGTACGACCTCAGCCTGCGCGCCGACGACGACCTGCGCGAGATGGACCTGGTGCGCCGCGCCGCCAACTTCTCCTACATGGACGGCGATGCGTTCGTGTTCATGGATGCCGAGGATTACACCCAGTACCTGCTCGGCCTCGAGCTGGTCGGCGACAACGCCGGCTACATCGTCGAAGAAGTCGAGGGCTACTACGTGCAGTTGATCGACGAGGCACCGGTCGGCCTGCAGGTTCCCACCAGCGTGGTGTTGACAGTGGTCGACACCGCGCCGGAAATGAAGGGCGCCAGCGCCACCAAGCGGGCCAAGCCGGCCCGGCTCGACACCGGCATCGAGATCCAGGTGCCCGAGTACATCAGCAACGACGAGAAGGTGTGGGTGAACACCACCACCGGCGAATTCGCCGGCCGCGCCTGAGCGCCGGCTGACGCAAGGACGTGACGGTGCGGGCGCGCAGTGTCGCGCCTGCACCGGCTTGACGGAGCCTGGTGCAGAATCATCCGGCACCTTCCTCATCGGAACCGACGCGGCATGACCGCCCGCAGCTATTCGCTCCGCAGCAACGTGGTGGAAAGCCTGACCCGCACGCGGCGTCCGGACGTTCCGCTGCGCGTGGTGCTGCGCAATACCGCCGCGGTGATCCTGCCGCTGGCGGTGGGCATGGCGACGGGGCACACCGCAATCGGCCTGGGCGTGGGCGCTGGCGCGCTCAATACGATGTTCTCCGACCAGCCGGGGCCGTATCGCCAGCGCATCTGGCGGCTGCTGCTGGCGGCGCTCGCCGCGGCGCTGGCCTCGCTGGTGGGCATGCTGATCGGTGACCAGTTCGGGCCGATGCTGGTCGCCACCGCGGTGGCGGGATTCCTCGGCGGCATGATGGTGCTGTTCGGCGTGGACATCGCCCGCGTCGGCATGACCAGCATGATCCTGCTGGTGGTCACCGCCGCCACGCCGATGCCGACCGTGGCGACGGCCGTGGGCAGCGCCGCACTGATCTTCGCCGGCGGCATGCTGCTGGCGATGTTCTCGGTGGCCGCCTGGCCGCTGCAGCGCTACCGGCCCGAGCGACATGCGCTGGCCGAGGTGTTTCGCGGCCTGGCCCAGCTGGCCCGCCAGCAGGCGCACGACGAGGCGGACGTTCCCGCACTCACCGAGGCGATGACCATGCTGCAGCACACCCTGCTCGGCCGCCACCACGGGCGCGGTCGCGCGATGGAGGCGTTCGGCGTGTTGCTGGAGCTGGCCGAGCGGATCCGGCTGGAACTCACCGCACTGGCCGAGCTGCGCGCCAGCCCGGCGCTGCAGGCGACCTTCCGCAACGACGCGGCCCGGGTGATGGCCGCCATCGCCGATGCACTGGAAGCAGGCGACGCGCCCGCCGGTGCCGAACGCGCGCTGCACACACTGCAGGCCAGCGAGCGCACCCTGCTCGACCAGCCGCAGGCCGGCGGCGGCCTGGCCGTGCACGTCCACGCGCTGACCGGCCAGCTCGCCGCCGCCGTACGCAATGCGCAGTGGGCCGGCAGCCGCGGCGAATGGCGCGCCGTCGCCGCGGAAACCCCGCTGCCGGCGGCGCTGCGCAGCCATTCGGTGCTGGCCACGCTGCGCGCCAACCTCACGCCGCGCTCGGTGGCGTTCCGCCATGCCGTGCGCAGCGCGGTGTGCCTGTGCTTGGCGCTGGCCGTCGCCCGCTGGCTCAAGCTGCCGCACGGCTACTGGGTGCCGATGACCGCCGCCATCGTGCTGCGCCCGGACTTCGCCGCCACCTTCAACTTCGGCCTGCTGCGCGTGGTCGGCACCGTGCTCGGCCTGCTGCTCACCACCGCGCTGCTGCACGTGACGCCGAACGAGCCGTGGGCGCACCTCGTCTTGATGGCCGTGCTGTGCATGGGCTTTCGCTATCTCGCCACGGCGCACTACGGCGTGGCGGTGGCCGCGCTCACCGGAACGGTGGTGATCCTGCTCTCGTTCGGGGGCGTCGAGCCGGGTGGCGCGGTGATCGACCGCGTGATCAACACCGCGCTGGGCAGCGCCATGGCGCTGCTCGCCTACGTGCTGTGGCCGACCTGGGAGCGCGTGCGTGCCCGCGCCGCGCTGGCCGACATGCTCGACGCCTACGCCCGCTACCTGGCGGCCCTGGCGACACCCGGGCAGCGCGACACGCACCGCGAGACGCGTACCGCGGCGCGCATCGCGCGCACCAATGCGCAGGCCTCGCTGGAGCGCATGCGCGGCGAACCCGGCACGCCGCTGTCCTTGCTGGAACTGGCCCAGGCGCTGTTCGCCAACGGCAACCGGCTGGCGCGCACCGCCATGGCACTGGAGGCGCTGATCGACGACCGCGAGTGCCTGCCGGAACCGGCCGAGATCGGTGGCTTCGTGCAGCACGCCGCCGACGCCCTGCACCAGGTGGCGCATGCCCTGCGCGAGCAGCTTCCGCTGCCGCCCCTGCCCGCGCTGCGCGACCTGCAGCGCAGCCTCACCGCCCTGCTCGAACTGAGCGACGACGCGCCCACCGCCGAGTTGGTGGAGCGCCTCAGCGACCGCCTGGTCGACAACATCCACACCCTTGCCCACGTCGTCGAGCGCAGCCGCCAGCCGCTGCCCGGCCCGGCCGCGGACCCGCGCCGCCTGCCGCAGAGCTGACTCTGCCGGCGCGGGTGGTGACGCCGGCCGGGCGTACGCTGGAGGCAAGCGGTTATGCTTCGACGATCAACATACCCCCGTCGGGACCGCACCCATGATCCGTATCCGCATTGCCGCCCTCGCCGCCGCCCTGCTGATGGCCGGCCCGGCCTTCGCCTCCGACGTGAGCATGGCCAACGGTGCCATCACCTTCAGCACGCCGGCCAACTGGATGGGCATCATGGAGACGCAGGGCGACCCCGAGGTGCGGGTGTTCCAGGTGCCCGATCCGTCGCCCACGGCCAGCAACACGCTGGCGCGCGTCACGGTGACGGTGAAGCAGGTGGGCGATATCGGCGGCTACCAGCGCTATGTGAGCAGTGCCAACGCCAAGGCGCAGGCCCTGCCCGGCTACCAGCCGATCCGCGGGGTCAGCAACACCAACGGCCCGAACGATTACCTCTACACCGCCAAGGAAAGCGGCGAGACCATCACCTACGTCGAGCATTACTGGTTCCGCGACGGGCGCGCGATCCAGCTGCGCTGCCTGCGCCCGGCATCGACCCAGGCGGGGGCGGCGTGGCAGGCGGCCTTCGACAGGGGCTGCAACGACGTGGCCAACCGCCTCGCCCGCTGACCCGGACGCGCCCGAGCTTGTACCCTTGGGGATCGTCTTTGCCGGAAGCGATCCATGTCCGATACGTACCAAGCCGACCTCGCCTGGGCCCAGGCGCAGGATGCCGCCGACCCGCTGCGCGGCTTCCGCGACGAGTTCCTGATGCCACCCCACGAAGGCCGTGATAGCCATTATTTCTGCGGCAACTCGCTGGGCCTGCAGCCGCGCGCGGTGCGCCCGGCGCTGAGCGCCGAACTGGACTACTGGGGCGAGCTGGCGGTGGAAGGCCACTTCAGGGGCCGCGCGCCATGGCTGAACTACGAGGACTACCTGCGCGACGACCTCGCTGCGCTGGTCGGCGCCAGGCCCATCGAAGTGGTTGCCATGAACACGCTGGGCGTGAACCTGCACCTGCTGATGGTGAGTTTCTACCGTCCCACCGCCGAACGCCCGGCGATTTTGATCGAGGCGGGTGCCTTTCCCACCGACCGCTACGCGGTGGAATCGCAGATCCGCTACCACGGCTTCGACCCGGCCGACGCGCTGATCGAGCTGGAGGGCGACGGCCCGCACGGTACATTGACGATGGCCGCCTTCGAGCGCGCGCTGGCCGAGCACGGGCACCGCGTGGCGCTGCTGCTGCTGCCGGGCATCCAGTATCGCACCGGGCAGGCGCTCGATCTCAAGGCGATCACCGCGCTGGCGCACGCGCGCGGCTGCACCGTGGGCTTCGACCTGGCCCACGCGGTGGGCAACCTGCCGCTGGCGCTGCACGACAGCGGCATGGATTTCGCCGTGTGGTGCCACTACAAGTACGTCAACGCCGGCCCCGGCGCGGTCGGCGGCGTGTTCGTGCACGAACGCCACGCCACCGCCGAACTGCCGCGCTTCCACGGCTGGTGGGGCAACCGCCGCGACAACCGCTTCCAGATGGCGCCGAACTTCGATCCCACGCCGGGCGCGGAAGGCTGGCAGCTGTCCAACCCGCCGATCCTGGCGATGGTGCCGCTGCGCATCTCGCTGGAGATCTTCCGCCGTGCCGGCATGGACCGGCTGCGCGCCAAGTCGCTGCAGCTCACCGGCTACCTGGAGTGGCTGGTCAATACGCAGCTGGCGGATCTGCTGCAGATCATCACGCCGGCCGCGGCCGCCCAGCGCGGCGCGCAGCTGTCGATCCGCGTGCTGGGCGGGCGCGGCCGCGGCCGCGCGCTGTTCGACTATCTGGTCGAGCGCGGCATCATCGGCGACTGGCGCGAGCCGGACGTGATCCGCATCTCGCCCGCGCCGCTGTACAACCGCTTCGCCGACTGCCTGGCCTTCGCTGATGCGGTGCGTGCGTGGAGCACGGGGCGCTGATCCATTCTGCCTGCGGGCGTTTGGCGGTTTAGCCGTCCATCGCCCGGGACCACGGAGCCACGCAAGAACGTGCATGGACGCGCGCAGGGAGGCATGCCAGGGCGCCGCCGGCTACCATCGAAACCGGCACGCCCATCCCCATCATCTTCTTCCGGAGCCATCGATGCGACACACCTTTCTCCCCGGCCTGGCGGCCCTGCTGCTTACCGCGCCGCTGGCGAGCTGGGGCCAGTCCGCCACCGTGCAGGACAGCATTCCCAAGCAGGCGCTGGACGCCACGGCCACCTCCACCACGCTGGCCGATCTCTCCCACGACAAGCCGGTCATGGCGAAACACGCGATGGTGGTTTCCGCGCAGCACCTGGCTACTCAGGTCGGCCTGGACGTCCTCAAGCGTGGCGGCAACGCCGTAGACGCGGCAGTGGCCGTGGGCTATGCGCTGGCCGTGGTGCATCCGTGCTGCGGCAACATCGGTGGCGGCGGCTTCATGCTGGTGCACCTGGCCGGCGGCAAGGACGTGTTCCTCGATTTCCGCGAGAAGGCACCGCTCAAGGCCAGCCCCACCCTCTTCCAGGACGAGCACGGCAACGTGGTACCCGGCAAGAGCACCGGCACCTACCTGGGCGTGGGCGTGCCCGGCACCGTGATGGGCATGGACGAGGCGTTGAAGAAGTACGGCCGCCTCTCACGCCAGCAGGTGATCGCGCCGGCGATCAAGCTGGCGAAAGAGGGTTACGTGCTGCAGCAGGGTGACGTGAACATTCTCGACCAGCGCACCAAGGATTTCGCCAAGTCCCCCAATGTGGCGGCCACCTTTCTCAAGGACGGCAAGCCTTACCAGCCCGGCGACCGGCTGGTGCAGCCGCAGCTGGCCAAGACGCTGGAGACGATCAGCCGCGGCGGCGCCGACGCGTTCTACCACGGCGACATCGCGCGCAAGGTGGTCGAGGCCAGCGAGGCCAGCGGTGGTCTGCTGACGATGAAGGACTTCGCCGACTACACGGTGCAGTGGGACAAGCCCATCCGCTGCGGCTACCGCGGCTACACCGTGGTCTCCGATCCGCCGCCCAGTTCCGGCGGCGTCACGGTGTGCCAGATCCTGCAGTTGCTGGAGCCGTATCCGCTGAAGAACTGGGGCTACGGCTCGACGCGGGCACTGCACTTCACGATCGAGGCCGAGCGTCGCGCCTTCGCCGACCGCAACAACTACCTGGGCGATCCGGCGTTCGTGAAGAACCCGATCGACATCTTGCTCTCGAGCGATCACATCGACCAACTGCGCGCGACCATCGATCCGGCCAGGGCCACGCCGTCGACCGAGATCAAGGGCAGCCTCGGCGCCACCGAAGGCACCAACACCACCAGCTACGCGGTGGTCGACAAGGACGGCAATGCGGTGGCAGTGACCTACACCATCAACTACCTGTTCGGCGTGGGCCAGATCGCCGGCGACACCGGCTTCTTCCTCAACAACGAGATGGACGACTTCACCTCCAAGCCCGGCGTGCCGAACACCTTCGGACTGGTGCAGGGCAAGGCGAACCAGGTCGAAGGCGGCAAGCGCCCGCTGAGCTCGATGGCACCGACGATCGTGCTGAAGGACGGCACGCTGTTCATGGTCACCGGCAGCCCCGGCGGCTCCACCATCATCACCACGGTGATGCAGAGCATCACCAACGTGATCGACTACGGCATGAACATGCAGCAGGCAGTGAATGCGCCGCGCATGCACCACCAGTGGTACCCCGACGCGGTGATCGTCGAACCGGGCCTGCTCACCGCTGCGGTGAAGAAGGAGCTGGAGGACATGGGTTACCAGTTCAAGGACGTGCAGTCCTGGGGCGCCGACGAGGCGATCCTGCGCAACCCGAAGAACGGCCTGCTGGAAGGCGCCAACGACCGCCGCCGTCCGGCGGGCCTGGCGGCCGGTTACTGATTCCGGCCTTCACCGTGAACACGAAGGGCGCCCCATGGGCGCCCTTCTTTTCTGTAGGAGCGCGCTGGCGCACGATGCTCTTCATAAAGCATCAGGGAAGAGCATCGCGCGCCAGCGCGCCCCTATCGAAAATGCCTCAGCGTTTGCGGCTCTCGGGATGCCGCACCTGCCCTTCCCCACGCACCACGAAGCGCTCGATGGTGAGCGACTCGGCGCCCATCGGGCCGTAGGCGTGCAACCGGGTGGTGGAGATGCCGATCTCCGCGCCCAGGCCCAGCTCGCCGCCGTCGGAGAAGCGCGAGGAGGCATTGACCATGATCACCGCCGAGCGCAGCGCATGGATGAATTGTGCCGCTGTGGCTTCGTTGCGGGTGGCGATCACCTCGGTGTGGTCCGAGCCGTAGCGGCGGATGTGCGCGATCGCGTCTTCCAGGCTGTCGACCACGCGGACGGCGAGGATCAGGTCGAGGAACTCGGCGGCGTAGTCATCCTCGGTGGCTTCCTTCATGTCCTTCACCAGTGCGCGGCTGGCATCGTCGCCGCGCAGCTCCACGCCCCTGGCACGCAGCGCCTCGGCGGCGCGCGGCAGGAAGTCCGCGGCGATGTCCTTGTGCACCAGCAACGTCTCCAGCGCATTGCACACGCCGGTGCGGGTGGTCTTGCCGTCGAGCAGCAGGTCCAGCGCCACATCGGGATCGGCGTCACGATCCACGTAGAGATGGCATACGCCCTTGTAGTGCTTGATCACCGGCACGCGGGCGTGCTCGGTGACGAAGCGGATCAGCCCCTCGCCGCCGCGCGGGATCGCCAGATCCACGATGTCGCTCAGCTGCAGCAGTTCGACCATCGCCTCGCGGCGCAGGTCGTCCATGATGGTCAGCGCGTCGCGCGGCACGCCGTGCCGGTCCATCGCCTCATGCAGCGCGGCGGCGATGGCGAGGTTGGAATGCAGCGCCTCGGAACCGCCGCGCAGGATCACCGCATTGCCGGCCTTCATGCACAGCGCGGCGGCATCGGCGGTCACGTTCGGCCGTGCCTCGTAGATCATCGCCACCACGCCCAGCGGGATGCGCACGCGCTCGATCAGCAGCCCGTTCGGACGGCTCTCGCGGCGGGTGACCTGGCCAACCACGTCGGGCAGCTCGGCCACTTCACGCACTGCGTTGGCGATGGCGGCGACGCGACCGGCATCGAGCTTGAGGCGATCGAGCATGGCGCCCTGCACTCCCTTGTCGGCGGCACCGGCCATGTCCTTCGCGTTGGCGGCGAGGATCGTCTCGGCATGCGCGTCCACCGCCGCCGCCATGTCGCGCAGCAGCGCGCGGCGGGCGTCGGCATCCAGCATGGCGATCGCCGGGGCGGCATCGCGGCAGGCCAGGGCTCGGGTTCGAATGTCACTCATGCTCAGAGGTCTCCTGTCGTCAGGTCCGGCTCGCGCACCAGCGCAAGATCATCGCGATGCACGACGTTCTCGCCGAAGCTGTAGCCGAGCCGGGTCTTGATGTCGCGCGTATGGCTGCGCGCGATGCGGTTGATTTCCATGGCGCTGTACTGGCTGATGCCGCGGGCGAAGGACTGCAGCGAGCCGTTCTCGCCGGGGCCGACGATCTCCACCATGTCGCCCCGCTGGAACTCGCCCTCGGCCGCAAGGATGCCCTTGGGCAGCAGCGAGGCGCCTTCCTCGCTGAGCGCACGCATGGCGCCGGCATCCACCTCGATGTGCCCCGGCACCGCCGGCACGTGGCGCAGCCAGTACTTGCGCGCCTGCAGGCGGGTCGCCCGGGTTCGCAGCAGCGTGCCGTGCAGCAGATCGCGCGAGAGCAGGCTCACCACCTCGCTGTCGCGGCCATTGAAGAGGACGGTCTCGATGCCTGCGGCGCCGGCCTTCTCCGCCGCCTCCAGCTTGGTGCGCATGCCACCGGTGCCCACCGAGCTTCCTGCCGCCCCAGCCATCGCCATGATCTCGGGGGTGAGCTCGGGCACTTGATTGACCGGCTCGGCGTGCGGGTTGCTGCGCGGATCGGCGGTGTACAGGCCGTCGATGTCGGTGGCGATCAGCAGGATGTCGGCATCGACCAGCGCGGCGATGATCGCGGCGAGGTTGTCGTTGTCGCCCAGGGTGAGCTCGTCCACCGCCACGGTGTCGTTCTCGTTCACCACCGGCATCACGCGGTGGCGCAGCAGCTCGCTCAGCGTGGCGCGTGCGTTGAGGTAGCGGCGCCGGTTGCGCAGGTCGTCGTGGGTCAACAGCACCTGCGCCAGTGGAATGTCGAGCAGGCGCTGCCACAGGCCGACCGTCTGCGTCTGGCCCAGTGCCGCCATCGCCTGGCGTGCCGCGTTGCTGGTGTCCGCGCTGGAGTGATCCTTCAGCAGCACGCGCCCGGCCGCGACCGCGCCGGACGACACCAGCACGATCTCGCGACCGTCGTCGTGGCAGGCGGCGATGAACTGCGCCAGCCCCAGCGCGTGGCGCGTGCTCAGGCCGCCGCCATCGGCGGCGATCAGGCTGCTGCCGACCTTGAGCACGGCGCGCCGCCAAGGTGGCACGGATTGCTGCCGAAAGGCCCTGGCTAGTGTCATCTCCCCGACATCCTCCACATTGATACAACCCATAGAGGGTCTGGGCAGGCTCCTGCATTTCAACCCCTCGGTGGGACATTCATCCGGCGCGCATGGCGATGAAAGCCGTATGGACGTCCAAACGGATCACCCGGACACCAGCGCCAGGTCGTCGCGATGCACCACCGCCGGTCCGTAGCTGTAGCCGAGCAGAGTGTCGATGTCGCGGCTGTGTCGCCCGGCGAGCCGTCGCACGTCCACCGCACCGTACTGGCTCAGGCCGCGCGCCACCACGCGGCCGGCAGGGTCGACCACGGCCACCAGGTCGCCGCGACGAAAGTCGCCCAGCACCTCCACCACGCCCCCGGGAAGCAGCGAGGCACGCGCGGCGGCGAGCGCGCGGGCCGCACCCGCATCGACCCGGATCGATGACGTGTCACCGGGCGCATGCAGCAGCCAGTACTTGCGTGCCTGCATGCGGCTCTGTCCGGCAATGAACAGCGTGCCGCGCAGCTCACCCTGCCCCAGCGCCTGCACGGTGGCGGCGTCACGTCCGCTGAACAGCGCCGTGGCAATGCCGGCCGCCGCGGCCTTCTGTGCCGCCTGCAGCTTGGTGCGCATGCCGCCGGTGCCGATGGCGCTGCCGCTGCCGCCGGCCATCGCCAGCACCGCCGGGGTGATCTCGTCCACGCACGGGATCGGCCGCGCTGCCGGATCGCCACGCGGATCGGCGCTGTACAGCGCGTCGATGTCCGAGGCGATCAGCAGCAGGTCGGCATCCACCAGCGCGGCGACGATGGCGGCGAGGTTGTCGTTGTCGCCCAGCTTGAGCTCGTCCACCGCCACCGTATCGTTCTCGTTGATCACCGGCAGCACCTCGATCGCCAGCAACTGGCGCAGCGTGGCGCGCGCGTTGAGGTAGCGGCGGCGGTTGCGCAGGTCGTCGTGGGTGAGCAGCACCTGCGCCACCGGCCGCGCCGACAGCGCTTGCCACAACGCGATCATCGGCGCCTGACCGAGCGCAGCCAGCGCCTGGCGTTCGACCAGGTGGCCCACGGGGCCTGCACGCGCGCGCAGCAGGGCGCGACCCGCCGCGACCGCGCCGGACGACACCAGCACCACTTCCCGGCCCTGCGCCTGGCTGTCGGCGATGAAGTCCGCCAGTGCCTGCGCGTAGTCCGGAGCGAGCCCGCCGCCGTCGGCCGCGAGCAGGTTGCTGCCGACCTTGAGCACCGCGCGTCGCCATGCAGGCAGCGGTTGGCGGGTCAGTTCAGTCATCGACCGCCTCGCGATCGCCGTGGCTGCGCGGCGAGGACACCTCCAGGAAGCGCAGCTGCGCCGTCGAGCCGTTGCGCATCTGATGCGCCGACCCGGATGGCACGTGCTCGCCCGGCCTCGCGGCGAGGCGATGATCGACGCCATCGTGCGCCAGCGCGACCGTGCCTTCAGTACGCAGAACAACTGGCGCGCGCGCATGCCGATGGCGCACCTCGGCGCTGCCGGGCGGCATGCATTGCTCGATCACGCCGAGCAGCCTGTCGGACTTTGCTCGGCCGGGCTGCGAATCCGTCTGTGCGGTCCCTA
>WOYI010556826.1_pt4 | contig 14799 bp, 14 predicted proteins | sample 6423411 | NCBI WGS metagenome assembly WOYI01 (sample SAMN13441803, study PRJNA592873) | oil field metagenome | biome: oil field; feature: oil-well bore; material: oil-contaminated soil; isolation source: oil-contaminated soil from oil-well borehole | place: Germany: Wietze | collected 2016-10-18 ...
GACGGCGGCGCGGGGGTAGAGGGTGGGATGCCGTCGAGTCTGGGCCATACCCGCATGTTTTCACGCCGGGCGGGAATGCGGTCTCCGACGGGGCCGTTACGCTGAGGACTTGTTCTTCTTCGTGTGACCCGCCTACGGGATGGCTCTGGTGCACGCCGACCCCCGAGGAGATGCCTTTGGCCACCACAGACACCGCCCCCGGAACCGACAGCATCCGCGTCCCCGCGTCGCCGGGCGCGGGGTTGAGCCGCGCCGACAGCCGCGTCATCTGGCTGCTGCTGGGCGCCGCCTTCGTCACGATCCTCAACGAGACCACGATGGGCGTGGCGATCCCGCACCTCATCGACGACCTCGGCATCACCGCGGTGGCGGCGCAGTGGCTGACCACGGCGTTCATGCTGACGATGGCGGTCGTCATCCCGATCTCGGGGTTCCTGCTTCAGCGATTCACAACCCGTCAGGTCTTCATCGCGGCAATGGGCCTGTTCTCCCTGGGCACGCTGATCGCCTTCCTCTCACCCGGCTTCCCGATGCTCCTGGTGGCCCGCGTCGTCCAGGCCTCCGGCACGGCCATCATGATGCCACTGCTGATGACCACGCTCATGACGCTCGTCCCCGCGCATTCGCGGGGCCGCATCATGGGGCGCGTGAGCATCGTGATGTCGCTTGCTCCCGCGATCGGACCGACCATGTCGGGTCTGCTGCTGGACTCGGTGGGCTGGCGCTGGATCTTCGGGATCGTCCTGCCGATCGCGCTGGTCGCGTGGGGAGTCGGCATCCGCTGGATCCACAATCTCAGTGAGCCCACCAACGCTCCGATCGACGTGCCGTCGATCATCCTGTCGGCGCTCGGATTCGGCGGGATCGTGTTCGGCCTCAGTCAGCTGGGCGGGGGCGCGGCCGACGGCGACAGCGCCGCCGACGCCGCTGCGGCCGATTCACTGTCGACCGTGACGCTGTCGGTGTCGTTCGGGATCGGGACGATCGCGCTCGGTCTGTTCATCTGGCGGCAGCTGGTCCTGCAGAAGAGCGACCGCGCGCTGCTCGATCTGCGCGTGTTCCGGTCGCTGAACTTCTCGCTCGCGATCGCTCAGATGGGCCTGCTGTCCCTGGCGTTCTTCGGCGCGATCACGGTGGTGCCGCTCTACATGCAGAGCGTGCTGCAGGTCTCCGCGCTCACCACCGCCCTGGTCGTGCTGCCCGGCGCGCTCGCCATGGGCCTGGCGGGACCGATCATCGGCCGGATCTACGACCGCTGGGGCACCCGTGTGCTGCTGATCCCCGGCTCGGTCATCGCCAGCGCGATCCTGTGGTTCTACACCACCGTCGACGAGTCCACCTCGATCTGGGTGATCGCGCTCGCGCAGACGATCCTCTCGATCGGTCTCGCCCTCTCGTTCACCCCGCTGTTCACGGCATCCCTCGGCTCGCTGCAGCCGCGCTTCTACTCCTACGGCTCCGCCGTCCTCGGCACGGTCCAGCAGGTCGCCGGCGCGGCGGGGATCGCGCTCATGATCACGATCATGGCCTCGGTCACCGCCGGCGCAGTCGAATCCGGCGCCTCCGAGGCAGCTGCGGGCGCCCAGGGAGTGCGGGCTGCCTTCATGATCGCCGCGATCGTGTCGCTGCCGCTGCTCGTCGGGGCATTCCTGATTCGCAAGCCCGCGGATCAGGAGTTCGACGCGCCCATCGCGCACTGACGCCGCGCGGTGGGTCACCGCGCCTCGCGCCCTCAGTGGTGGATGAACGCCTTCATCATGATCAGAATGCCGCCGAAGGCAGCAGTCACCAGCGCACTCGCGAGCCGGGGCCAGAAGTGGCGCGTCCACTTCGCCACCGCGAGCCATCCCAGCACTCCCAGGGCGAGCGCATCGATGGACAGCGCACACCAGATCGCGAAGTCGTCATCGACCACCCTCGTCACGCCCAGCAGCAGTATCGCGACCGGCGCGAGCGAGACCAGCAGCATCCCGAGCGAGTGATGCACTGCACCCCCGATGCTCTCGGGCAGGCCCGCCTTGCCGTCCGTCGCCGCGAGACGCGAGAGGGTGCCGGCATAGACGTGCGCCGCGAAGAACACCAGAACGGTCACGACGACGGTGATCAGTGCGCTCAGCGAGGTGCCGGTGAGGTCGTAGCTGACCACGATCATGCCGGACACGAGGATGAGTCCGTAGATCGCCTCTTCGGACATGAGGATGCGGGTGACCTTGGGTGTGGTACCCAGCAGCTGCTCGTCGCTCATCGCGAACCTCCCCGTAAAGGTGGCAGAACGACGAGGTGATCTCAGCGGAGATGCTCTCGCACGAAGGAGCAGTCAGTTGCCGGTGCCGCAGGCCGAGCCGCCGCAGCAGGACGCGCCGGATTCGACGACCGGCAGCAGGTTCTCGTCGTCGCCGACGGGAAGAAGGGTCACGGGGGCGGGCAGCTGTGAAGTGGTCATGTCATCCATCGTAGTCACGCGCCCGGGCGCGGTGGCGTCACGCGCGCAGCGTCCCGCCGGTCTGGCAGGTCGGACAGTACTGCCGCGTCAGTGGGCAGGCGAGAGCTGCGCGGGCTCACGGTGCCTCTTCGCGAGCCGCAGCCACGTCTCCACGACCGTGTCGGGGTTGAGCGACATCGACCCGATCCCCTGATCGACGAGCCATTCGGCCAGATCAGGGTGATCGCTCGGACCCTGCCCGCAGATCCCCACGTACTTGCCGGCGCGCAGGCAGGCCTCGATCGACAGCGAAAGCATCTTCAGCACCGCCGGGTCGCGCTCATCGAAGGTCGCGGCCACCAGCGATGAGTCTCGGTCCAAGCCCAGAGTGAGCTGGGTCATGTCGTTCGAGCCGATCGAGAACCCGTCGAAGTATTCGAGGAATTCGTCGGCGAGGACGGCGTTGGAGGGCAGTTCGCACATCATGATGACCCGAAGCCCGTTCTCGCCGCGCCGCAGGCCGTTCTCTCCGAGCAGGTCGATGACCGCGTGCGCCTCGCCGACGGTCCGCACGAACGGCACCATGATCTCGACGTTCGTGAGTCCCATCTCGTCGCGGACGAACTTCAGCGCCTCGCACTCCATGTCGAAGCATGCGCGGAAGTCCTCGGAGATGTACCGGGCCGCGCCGCGGTACCCGAGCATCGGGTTCTCCTCGCGCGGCTCGTAGATCTCGCCGCCGAGGAGGTTCGCATATTCGTTGGACTTGAAGTCCGACAGCCGCACGATCACCGGCTCCGGCGCGAACGCCGCGGCGATCATCGAGACCCCCTCGGCGACGCGCTGGACGAAGTAGTCGCGCGGCGACGGGTATGCCGCAATGCGCTCGGCGATCTCGCCCTTCAACTCGGGTGCGAGCGTGTCGAAATCGAGCAGGGCCCGGGGATGGATGCCGATCTGCCGGTTGATGACGAACTCGAGGCGCGCGAGCCCGACGCCCTCGTTGGGGAGCTTCGAGAACGCGAACGCCTGATCCGGAGTGCCGACGTTGAGCATGATCTTCGTCGGACTCTCGGGCATCTCGTCGAGCCGCGTGATGACCTCCTCGAATTTCAGGATGCCGTCATACACGAACCCGTTGTCGCCCTCGGCGCATGAGACGGTGACGTCCTGCCCGTCACGCAGCAGGATCGTCGCATCCCCCGTGCCGACGACCGCGGGGATTCCCAGCTCGCGGGCGATGATCGCCGCGTGGCAGGTGCGCCCCCCGCGGTTGGTGACGATCGCGGACGCCTGCTTCATGATCGGCTCCCAGTCGGGATCGGTCATGTCGGCGACCAGCACGTCCCCCGCCTGGAACTGATTCATCTGCTCCAGGTTCGTCATGACACGCACCGGGCCGGCGCCGATCTTCTGACCGATCGCCCGGCCGACCGTGGCGACGGTGCCGTGCTCTTCGAGCACGAAGCGGCGAGTGACGTTGCCGTCCACCCGCGACACGACGGTCTCGGGACGCGCCTGCAGGATGTACAGCTTTCCGTCGATGCCGTCCTTGCCCCACTCGATGTCCATCGGCCGGCCGTAGTGCGCTTCGATCGTGAGCGCCTGGCGACCCAGCTCCTCGATCTCGGCATCCGTGATGCTGAACTGCGCGCGGTCCTCGTACGGAACGTCGGTGAACACGGTGCTGCCCCCGACGTGGGTGCCGTCGGCGTAGACCATCTTCACGGCCTTCTCACCCACAGAGCGCTTCAGTATCGCCGGGTGGCCGTCGCGCAGCGCAGGCTTGTACGCGTAGAACTCGTCGGGGTTGACCGCACCCTGCACGACCGCTTCGCCCAGACCGTAGGAGCTGGTGATGAATACGGCTTGGTCGAAGCCGGACTCGGTATCGACGGTGAACAGCACGCCGGAGGACCCGAGGTCGGAGCGCACCATCCGCTGGACACCGGCCGAGAGGGCGATGTCGTGGTGCTCGAAGCCGTTGTGCACGCGGTAGGCGATCGCGCGATCGTTGTACAGCGACGCGAAGACGCTGCGGACTGCAGCCAGCACATTGTCGATGCCGCTGATGTTCAGGAAGGTCTCCTGCTGCCCCGCGAACGAAGCGTCGGGCAGGTCTTCCGCCGTCGCGCTGGAGCGCACCGCCCACGAGACCGACTCCGGCATCGGGTCGTTGTCGACGAGGGTGGCGTACGCGGTGCGGATGTCCGCCTCGACCTGCGCGGGAAGGGGCTGCTGCTCGATCCATTCGCGCACGTTCGCACCGACGCGCGAAAGGTCGGCGACATCGCTGACATCCAGCTCCTCGACCACGGACTTGATCCGGTCGTACAGCCCGTCGGCGGCCAGAAACTCTCGGTATGCGTCGGCGGTGGTGGCGAAGCCGCCCGGAACACTCACTCCCAGATGCGACAGATTCGACACCATCTCGCCGAGGGAGGCGTTCTTGCCGCCGACCTGGGCCACGTCGGCCATACCCATCTCCGTGAACCAGAGGATGTTCGTCATGTGAGTCTCCTGATGTGTGAGGCGTCGGACGCCGAAGGGGTGACCGGGGTTGAGCTGCGCAGCTTCATGGACTGCATGATCACGGCCGACATCTCCTCGACGGACTTCGTCGAGGAGTTGAGGAACGGCACGCGGTTGCGGCGGTAGAGGTCTTCGGCGCGGCGCAACTCGAGGGTGCACTGCGCGAGACTCGAGTACGTGGAACCGGGTCGCCGCTCGTGCCGCACCTGACTGAGCCGCAGCGGCGTCGTGGTGAGGCCGAAGCAGCGGCTCGAGTACTTCGCCACCGCCGAGGGCAGCCCGTCGGACGGGAAGTCGTCATCCGTCAGCGGGTAGTTCGCCACCAGCAGCCCATACTGCAGCGCGAGGTACATCGTCGTGGGCGTCTTGCCGCACCGCGACGGCGCGATGATGATGACATCCGCGATGTCGAGCGCGCGCATGCTCTGACCGTCGTCGTGCTCGATGGCGTACTCGACGGCGCGCATCCGCGCGAAGTAGCGTTCGATGTCACCGACGCCGTGGTATTGCCCCAGCTGCTCGGAGGCCGTGCTGCCCAGAGCGGCCTCCAGTTCGCGCAGGTGGCCGCCGAGCAGATCGATCACAACCGCTCCCGACGCAGCGAGCTCTGCGACGATGTCGGCCGACTTGACTGTCGCGAACACGATCGGGTCGCCGCCGGAGCGGAAGGAGTCCTGGATCTCACGCACGACGTTGCGTGCTCCTTCGGCCGTGTCGATGAACGGGATCGTGTGACGGTGAAACGTCACGCCGGGAAAGTTCGCCAGCAGAGCGCTGCCCAAAGTCTCGGCCGTGATGCCCGTGCTGTCCGAGACGAAGTACGCCGCCCGCACCGGCTGACCGGCAGCGGGGGGCGCGATGAGCGGAGTGTCGATGGCGGTGCTCCTCGTAAGGTCGGACGTCGTGTTCTCAGGCTACGGAAACAAGTCCTATTCTCCGCTCCGGATGGCGTGGAAGAACTTGTGAACTTGCAGATGCGTCAGGAGATCACCTGCCCGGTGGTCATTCGCACCGGCAGGTGCACCCGTTGAAGCTGTTCCGGCACATGGACGTCCCAATGCAGCTCCCGCTTGATGCGGGCCCGGAGAGCGTCGGCAGCGACGGGTTCGCCGTGCGTGACATAGACCGACTGCGGCGGCTCGGACACGGCGCTCATCCACGCCATCACCTCGTCGGCGTCAGCATGGGCCGACAGGCTGTCGAGCGAGACCACCTCCGCGCGGATCGGCACGTCCCTGCCGAAGATCCGCAGGCTCGACGCGCCACTGAGCAGCGCTGATCCGCGCGTGCCGACCGCCTGGTAGCCGGTCAGCACGATCGCGTTGCGCGGATCCGACCCGTATGCCGCGATGTGGTGCAGAATCCTGCCGCCGGTCAGCATCCCGCTCGCGGAGATGATGATCATCGGCCCGCCGCGGAGGTTGAGCAGCTTGGATTCGTCGACCGAGTGGACCGGCGTGGCGATGCTGTACATGAGGTCGATCTCGGCGGCCGTGAGCCGGTGCTCCTCGGGATGCCGGTGGTAGATGTCGGCGACTTCGATCGCCATCGGGCTGTTCAGGAAGATCGGCACCTCGGGCAGCCGTCCCGCTTGCCGCAGCTTGGCCAGCTGAAGCAGCACCGACTCGGTGCGCCCGACCGCGAATGCGGGGATCAGCACGACGCCCCCCTTGCGGGTGACACGAGTGATCACCTCCTCCAGCGCCGAACCCGGGTCCACCGGCGAGTGCGCACGATCGCCATAGGTGGACTCCACGACGAGCACATCCGACCTCTCCAGGGGAGCCGGGGCACGCATCACCGGATCTGCGCTGCGACCCAGGTCGCCGGTGAAGTGGATCGACGTTCCGGCCACCGTCGCGTGCACCCCGGACGCACCCAGGATGTGCCCGGCGTGCGTGAACGAGACCTGCACCCCTGGCGCGACGGCGACGGTCGTGTCGAAATCGACCGGATGGAAACGGGTGAGTGCCCGCTCGGCATCCTCCGCCGTGTACAGCGGAAGCGGGTTCGCGTGGGAGGACCACCGATGGGATGCCGCATGCCGGGCCTCCTCCTCGAGCAGGTATCCGCTGTCGGGCAACATGACCCCCGCCAGCTGCGTGGTCGCGGGGGTGGCATAGATGCGGCCGCGGAAGCCGTCGCGGACGAGGGCGGGGAGGTAGCCGGTGTGATCGAGGTGCGCGTGGGTGATCACGACGGCATCGATCGACTCGGGCGGCACCGGGAACGGTGCGCGGTTGCGCTCTCGCAGCACCTTGAGCCCCTGAAACAGGCCGCAGTCGACCAGCACACGCTGCGATCCGGATTCGATGAGGTACCGCGATCCCGTCACGGTGTCTGCCGCGCCGAGGAACCTCAGATCGGCTGACCCCCGTCCGGTCGGGCCCCCTTCTGCCGTCGAGACCATGATGCACGTCCTCCCCAGCCGCACCGATCGGCGACTGTGCCTGATCGAGGTTCGCATGCCCCGCCGAGGGTGCACAGGGCCAGAAGTCCCACGGCGCGCTCACCCGCTCGAACGAAACGAGCACGTGCGAGTCGGAGATGAGGAGGGGGCGAGTCGACATCGACCCGACGCCGCGTCATCCGTCTGATCAGTCCCAGTCGAGATACTCCTCGATGATGAAGGCGGTCTCGATCGGGTGCGTGAGCGGGAACAGATGGCCGGCGCCGTCGATGTTGTTCACACTTGTGCGCTCAGGAGCGGTGGAGTGCAGCCGCGCTCCGTGGGCCGGAGGCGTGACGTCGTCATCCGCGCCCTGGATGATCAGCACCGGCATCAGCGGGGGGAGCGGAAGCCCTCCGTCCTCGACCCCGAGAAGCAGCAGGCCGTTCGTCCGGTCGGGGTGGGACGCCGCGAAGGTGCGCGCAACGGATCCACCTGCTCCGTGTCCGCCGATCCAGGTGTGCTCGAGGCCGATGTGGCGCAGAACGTCGACGGCGCCTTCGACGCGCTCGTCCACGCCCGCGGACTCGGCGGCGGAGCCGATGCGCACGACGTGGAATCCGGCTTCCTCGACGAGATAGTGAGAGATGACGGCGAGACCGTCGGCCTCAAGGCCTCCCTCGGAGAACATCACCAGTGAGACGGGGCCCTCGCCCTCGACTGCGAACGGGATGGCGCGGCCGGTCGGCTCGAAGATCGTGGTGTCGGTCATCGAAGGGTCCTCTCGGAGGGGGAAGCGCGGCGCGACGGGTCCAGCGGCCGGCTCGCACGTCAGACGTTGAAGCGGAACTCCACGACGTCGCCGTCGTGCATGACGTAATCCTTGCCCTCGAGTCGCGCCTTGCCGCGGTGACGGGCCTCGAGGACCGAGCCGGCGTCGATCAGGTCGTGGAACGAGATGACCTCGGCCTTGATGAAGCCCTTCTCGAAGTCCGTGTGGATCACGCCGGCGGCCTGCGGTGCCTTCCAGCCCTTGCCGATCGTCCAGGCGCGCGCCTCTTTCGGCCCCGCCGTGAGGTAGGTCTGCAGTCCGAGCGTGTCGAAGCCGATGCGGGCGAGCTGGTCGAGCCCCGACTCGTCCTGACCCGTCGAAGCGAGCAGCTCGGCGGCATCCTCGGGGTCCAGATCGATGAGCTCGGACTCGATCTTCGCATCAAGGAACACCGCGTGAGCGGGCGCGACCAGTGCTTCGAGGGCGTGCTTGGCGGCGGCATCCGTCAGAATCGCCTCGTCGACGTTGAACACGTAGATGTATGGCTTGGCCGTGAGCAGACCCAGCTCCTTGATCGGAGCGAGGTCGAGACCCGATTGGGAGAGAAGGATGCCGCGCTCCAGTGCGTCCTTCGCGGCGATCGCGGCCTCGAGCACGGCGGCATCGGTCTTCTTGGCCTTGACATCCTTCTCGATGCGCGGGATCGCCTTCTCGAGCGTCTGCAGGTCGGCCAGCTGCAGCTCGGCGTTGATCGTCTCGAGATCGTTCTTGGGGTTCACGCCTCCCTCGACGTGCACGACGTCGTCGTCGGTGAACCCGCGCACGACCTGCGCGATCGCATCCGCCTCGCGGATGTTCGCGAGGAACTGGTTGCCGAGCCCCTCCCCCTCGCTCGCCCCGCGGACGATGCCGGCGATGTCGACGAACGAGACGGTCGCAGGCAGGATGCGCTCCGAGTGGAAGACCTCGGCGAGCTTGGCCAGCCGAGGGTCGGGCAGACTCACGACGCCGACGTTCGGCTCGATCGTCGCGAACGGATAGTTCGCCGCAAGCACGTCGTTCTTGGTCAGCGCGTTGAAGAGGGTGGACTTGCCGACGTTGGGCAGGCCGACGATGCCGATAGTGAGAGCCACGGGAGTCCAGTCTACCCGGGCCTGCCCACGCGCCCAGGCGTCAGGTCAGGGCCGCAGCGCTCGATACGCGCGCGTCACGTAGGGCAGCTCGACGACCTTGTCGCCGATCGCGCCGATGTCGTCGAACAGCTCCACGAGCCCTGACTCGATACTGACGCGCTCGCTCGGCGCGGCGGTGATGATGGCGCTGCGCGAGCGCGCCATCGCCAGCAGCGTCTCCCGGTTCATCGGGCGTGACCACCGCCACTGGGCGCTCTCGAGCTCGCCGAACGGCGCGGCGAGCGCCGGGTCGCCCTCTGCGAGCATCTTCTCGGCATGGCTGCCGTGCAGGATCTCGGCCAGCCGCGCGACCCACGGCACGTCGTCGTCGCGGACGTTCCAGACGAGTCCGAGCACTCCCCTGGAGCGCAGCACGCGCGCGACCTCCGCGGATGCCGCGACCGGATCGACCCAATGCCACGCCTGCCCGAGCACCACCGCGTCCACGCTCGCATCGGGCAATGGCAGGTGCTCGGCCGAGCCCACGAACGTCGGCACCCCGTGCACGTTCTCGCGCAGCGTCTCGAGCATCTTCGGGTCGGGATCGACCGCCACCACCTCGGCGCCGAGCTCCTGCACCACCCGGGTGAGCTTGCCGGTTCCGGCGCCGACATCGGCCACCCTCAGGCTGCGCTCGCCGCCGACGACCGGCTGCAGCATCCAGTCCACCGCCTGGATCGGATAGTCGGGACGACCGGACTCATACGTTTCGGCTTCGGAGCCGAAGGACATCGACATCTCTTCTTTGCTGGCCATGTCAGAACACTAGGCCTACCTCCTGCGGCGCGCCTCCGCCGCGGATGAACCGCATCCGGTGACGCTGGAGGCGTGCCCCTGGACTTCACCGCGATCGACTTCGAGACGGCCAATTCCAGTAACGCATCGGCTTGCGCGGTCGGACTCGCGCGTGTGCGTGACGGCAGGGTGGTCGCCACCGCCGGGTGGCTCATCCAGCCCCCGCCCGGACATGACCGGTTCTTCGAGCTGAACACGCGCATCCACGGCCTGCGGGCCGAGGACGTCGAAGGCGCCAAGACCTGGAGCGAACAGCTCGACGACCTCGCCGGTTTCGCCGGGGCTGACGTGCTGGTGGCGCACAACGCCGGCTTCGACATGATGGTGCTCCGTCGCGCGTGCGAAGCCACGGGCGACCCCTACCCGCCGTATCAGTACGTCTGCAGTCTGCAGGTGGCACGCAAGCTCTACGATCTGGAGTCCTACCGCCTGCCCTCGGTGGCCGCGGCGGCCGGATTCATCGACTTCCCCCACCACGACCCGACGGCGGACGCGCTCGCGTGCGCGCACATCATGATCCACGCCGCCGAGCTCGTCGGGGCCAAGGACATCGCCGCACTCGCGGATGCGGCATCCGTCCGGGTGTCCCGCGTACACATCCCCCAGCCCGCTGCGAACGCCGGAACGCTGCTCCCCCTGGTCGGCGCCGTCGGCTGAGCGTTCACGACCGCGGATCAGACCCCAGGCGCCTGCGCGATGGTCGACGGTGTGGCGGTGAAACGGCACCAGGGGGGAGATGTCGGGTGTCCAGAGCATAGTGAACACATGGATGCATTCACCGTCTCCCTCGTCGTGATCGGCTGCGTCGCCGCGGGAATCCTCGCCGGCTGGTTCGCCGGGGGCGCTCGCGCGACCACCCGCGCGAGCCTGTCTACCGCAGAGCTGCGCGCCCGGCTGGCCGCGAGCGATGCGACGCGCCAGGGTGTGCAGGACCAGCTCGACCACCAGCAGCTGCTGTACCGCGAGCTCGCGGCGCAGGCGCGCAGCGACCAGGCGTCACGCGAAGAACGCGAGCGCCGCGAGCAGGCCGTGCTGCGCGCCCTCGCCCCGGTGCACGAGACGCTGCAGTCGATGCAGACGAAGGTCGACGACCTCGAGCGCGACCGGCACGCCCAGTTCGGCACGCTCGCCGAGCAGCTGCGCCAGGCGCAGCAGTCGGACGAAGCGCTGCGCGCAACCACCGAGTCGCTGGCCGGCGCTCTGCGCTCAGGCAGCACACGGGGGGTGTGGGGCGAGACGCAGCTGCGCCGCGTCGTCGAGGCCGCCGGCCTGACCCGCTACATCGACTTCGACACGCAGACCTCGATCACCTCGGATGCCGGCGCCGGCCGCCCCGACATGGTCATCCGCCTTCCCGGCGACAAGGCGATCGCCGTCGACGCGAAAGTTCCCTTGGATGCCTACCTCCAGGCCAGCGCCATCCCGCTGACGGCGCTGGGCGCCGAGGGCGCACGGCGCAAGTCCCTGCTCGACAAGCACGTGAAAGCGCTGCGCGCGCACATCGATGCGCTCGCCCGCAAGATGTACTGGGCTGGCCTTGCCTCCAGTCCCGAGTTCGTCGTCTGCTTCGTGCCCAGCGAATCGCTCCTGGCCGCCGCGCTCGAGGAGGATCCTTCCCTGCTCGACTATGCGTTCGGCAAGAAGGTCGCTCTCGCGTCGCCTGTCAACCTCTGGGCGGTGCTCAAGACCGTCGCCTACACGTGGACGCAGCAGGACGTGTCGCAGCAGGCGCGCGCGCTGTTCGAGCTCGGCAACGAGCTCTACGAACGGCTCGGCAAGCTGGCAGGTCACGCCGACGACCTTCGGCGCGCGATCGAGCGCACCGTCGACAGCTACAACCGTTTCGCAGGGTCGCTGGAGTCCCGGGTGCTGGTGACAGCGCGGAAGTTCCCCGGAATCGATCAGACCAAGCTCGACGCGCTGGCCGCGCCGACGATCGTCGAGAGGGCGCCGCGTCGGCTCACCGCACCTGAGATGCTGGACGGCGCGCCCGGCGGGCGGGACGAACCGCTGAATCTGCCGGATTCCGCGAACACGGCATCCGACGACGTCCTGCTCGGCGCCGACCTCGGCGATGTGCGCGAGCGCATCTTGCCGCTGACCGACTGATTTCGAATCAAGCCCCGCCGGGGACGAAGCTGAGCAGGGCGATCACGGCGACCGAGACGGCGACGAACGCACCGATCATCCACCATGCCGAGACCTGGTGATCGTCGGCGCGTCGAACGCGGAAGAGCACATCGGGGCGGCGTGCGGGATCGGTTGCGTCGGCGACGACGGCGATCGCGCCGGTCTGCGGCTTGGTGCCGCCTCCTTGTGCTGGCATGGTCAACCCCCTCGGGTCTGAGAACATTCGTGCGTCCTCGTTGACACCGGTTCGATTGTGCCAGACGTCGGCGGCCGACCGCATTGCGACTCAGTCACAACTGCAACTCACACCACGTGCGCCTCGGAGTGTCGGTCCGTTCGCGAACTAGAGCCACTTCGAGGTGAGGTGCTCCGACACGATACGGCGGAGCGTTCCCGAGCGTCCGCGCAGAACGACGCTCTCGCTGTAGATGAAGTCGCCCTCGTGCCGCACGCCGGCGACGAGCTGGCCGTCGGTCACGCCGGTGGCCACGAAGATCGTGTTCTGGCCGGTGACGAGCTCGTCGGCCTCATAGACGTAGCCGTCGGTGCGCAGACCGTGATCGGCGCCCTTCTGCTTCTCTTCGTCGTGCCGTGGCCAGAGGATCCCCTGGATGTGGCCGCCGAGCGCTTTGATGGCGCACGCCGTAACGATGCCTTCGGGACTGCCTCCGACGCCCACGCACATGTCGGTGCGGGCGTTGTGCCGTGCCGCGTTGATGCCGCCCGCGACGTCGCCGTCGGACATGAGCCGGGTGCCGGCACCGGCCGCGCGGATATCGGCGATGAGCTTCTCGTGCCGCGGACGGTTCAGCACCGAGACCACCATCTCCTCGATCGGCTTGCCGAGCGCCTTGGAGAGCAGACGGATGTTCTCGCCGATCGGCAGGCGGATGTCGACGACGCCGACTCCCGCAGGTCCGGTAACGAGCTTGTCCATGTAGAAGACGGTGGACGCGTCGAGCATGCTGCCGCGGTCGGAGACCGCGATCACCGAGAGGGCGTTCTGGCGCCCCGCGGCTGTCAGCGAGGTGCCGTCGATCGGGTCGACGGCGACGTCGCACTGCGGTCCGCGGCCGTTGCCGACCTTCTCGCCGTTGAACAGCATGGGCGCTTCGTCCTTCTCGCCCTCGCCGATCACGATCGTGCCGTCGAAGTTCACCGTCGTGAAGAACGCGCGCATCGCGTCGACGGCGGCGGCGTCGGCCGCCAGTTTGTCACCTCGTCCGATGAAGGGCACCGCGCGGATTGCGGCGGCCTCTGTGGCGCGCACCAGTTCCAGCGCGAGGTTTCGGTCGGGATGCAGCGGACTCATGTCGGCGGAAAGGCTCACCATGAGGTCAGCCTAGCCACCACCTCCGCGTCGGTTCGCGGATTCGCAGGCACGCGTGCCGAAGGAATCGTGATTCTTATGGCTGCGGCACGTGGAACCCCTGCCGCGGGCCTGACGGCATCCCGAAGGCGAGGCGCCCTTCGCTAGAGTGACCGTGGAACCCTGCACACGACCAAGGAGCTGTCATGCCCGTCGCCACCCCCGAGCAGTATGCCGAGATGCTGGACCGCGCGAAAGCAGGCGGATTCGCCTATCCGGCGTTCAACGTGTCCAGCTCCCAGACCGTCAACGCGGTCCTTCAGGGCCTGACCGAGGCCGGATCCGACGGCATCATCCAGGTCACGACGGGTGGCGCGGACTATTTCGCCGGACACACCGTCAAGGCGCGTGCGACCGGTGCGCTCGCCTTCGCGAAGTTCGTGCACGAGGTCGCCAAGAGCTACCCGATCACGGTCGCCCTGCACACCGACCATTGCCCCAAGCCCGCCCTCGAGGACTTCGTGCTGCCGTTGATCGCGGCCTCCGAAGAGGTCGTCGCCGACGGCGGCCAGCCGATCTTCCAGTCGCACATGTGGGACGGCTCGGCCGTTCCCCTCGGCGAGAACATCGAGATCGCTCAGGAGCTGCTCCCCCGGCTCAAGGCGATCAACGCGATCCTCGAGGTCGAGATCGGTGTCGTGGGGGGCGAGGAGGACGGCGTGCGGCACGAAGGCTCGAACGACGCGCTCTACACGACCGTCGCCGACGTCACGGCAGCCGTCGAAGGCCTCGGCCTCGGCGAGCAGGGCCGCTGGATCGCCGCCCTGACGTTCGGCAACGTGCACGGAGTCTACGCACCTGGCAACGTCAAGCTGCGCCCCGACCTGCTCGGCGAGATCCAGGAGGGCATCGCCGCGAAGTTCGGCACCGGCCCGAAGCCGCTCGACCTGGTCTTCCACGGCGGCAGCGGCTCGACCGACGCCGAGATCGCCACGGCGGTCAGGAACGGCGTCATCAAGATGAACATCGACACCGACACTCAGTACGCGTTCACGCGCGCGGTCGCGGGCTTCATGTTCAGCAACTACGACGGTGTGCTCAAGGTCGACGGCTCGGTGGGCAACAAGAAGGCCTACGACCCGCGCGCCTGGGGCAAGGTCGCCGAGTCGGCCATGGCCGCGCGCGTCGTGCAGTCGACCCAGCAGCTCGGCTCGGCGGGCAAGTCGCAGTCCTGACCCGCTCGCGCTCGAGCGGATGCTTCGGCGCAGACGGCAACGA
>WOYI011097316.1_pt1 | contig 14792 bp, 15 predicted proteins | sample 6423411 | NCBI WGS metagenome assembly WOYI01 (sample SAMN13441803, study PRJNA592873) | oil field metagenome | biome: oil field; feature: oil-well bore; material: oil-contaminated soil; isolation source: oil-contaminated soil from oil-well borehole | place: Germany: Wietze | collected 2016-10-18 ...
CTTTGATTGCGGTCTGAATTCTTAATGATTCCGCGAGCAGGGCTGAATAGTTACATAAATTCATGGATTTTATCAAAGGCTGGAACTCTGAAGATGAGGTTTGCATGCGACCAATAAATCAGATCGCGGACGTTATTGGCATATTTTGGAGGTTTTAGGCTCATAGGTTATCCTTTTTAGTTGCCCGCTCGATTTCATAAAGTTGATCCACTTAGATATTAATAGCGATTGTGCTGGGAATGATCTGCTAACCGAAGACGCATGTATATTATTTGATTACTATAGAGACTTGGGAAAATCCACAGGCTCTTTCACCGCCCTTTTGTCACCGAATATTCGGCCTTCTCAAGCGTTCCTCATCCTATCGTTTGTATTTGTATCAAGTTGCCACAGGTGTCGTCAAAGACAGCTATGTTCACATTCTCCATTACTTCCGACGGCTCTATTGTGAACTTCACCCCGAGCTTCTTCAATCGTTCATAGTCTATGTGAACATCAGAAACCCCGAAGTTTGCCGCGGGGATGCTCTGCTCGAAAATTGCTTTCTGGTATGTTTTTGCTGCAGGATTATCGTTCAGTTCAAGTATGAGCTCGGTACCGTTTTGATCCTCAGGCGAGACAACGGTGAGCCACCTGTAATCCCCGCGCCAATGTCGCTCTTCTTCACAAAGCCCAGGATTTGTGTATAAAACTTCAAGGCTTTATCCTGATCGTTAACGAATACTTTGGTGTAAATAATTCTCATAATTAACCTTACTATTATCTATGTTATTTAACTTACGGCTCCTCATTTATGCTGTCGCCTATTCGGGCTCGATTGCCTTGCGAGCTTTCGCGCTGGGGCGCGCATGAGGGCATATGAGCATCTCTTTCGGAGGGCAGGATTGGAGGATTTTCAGGAAGCACCAGCTTGTCGACCCGCTCGGGGTAATCCAAGGCCATTTGCAGAGCAATCATGCCCCCCATGCTCCCTCCGAACACATGGGCATGATCAATTCCCAATGCATCCAGCAGGCCGGCGGCATCTTTGGCCATCTGCTCCATGGTTAATGGGCCAGGTGGCTGATCGCTGCGCCCCGCTCCGCGGTTGTCAAATAGAATCACTCTGTAGCGTTCCGCCAATCTCCGGGGCACTATAAATGGAATTCATTTGAGCATACTGATCGCCAAATAGCTAAAAGTTTTTCTGCAGTCTGTTCGCAAAAGAGATAAAAGCGCGTTCTTTCGGGCGGGGAGCGTTCACGGAGTTGGTTATGACATTTTCCGAACTTATCTATATTCTTCCTAATGTTTCTCAAATAGCTCCAAATACCCGTGCATTTTAGCCTATTGCTGGAGTTGGGAATTGTGGATGCCTTTTCAATGAAACTGATTTGGGCTGCAGATGAAAGCAGAAGGCAATGGATGAATTAACGTCTCTAGCATGCGAAAAGATCTTCTTCGATGAAGATACAGCTCGTGGGGCCTGTGCCTACTCCAGAGCGATATCTGTTCTGAATCCAATAGCTGATGCCATGCATGTGGTCCGAGGGCCACTTGAATGCGCTACATGCGCTACATATGCCTGGAACGCGCGTGGAAGCATTTCCAGCCAACCAATGCTTCATGGTAAACAAGACAAGATATTCTTCGATAATTTGGGATTATCTGCTCAAGTCATGCGGGAGCTAGCTGCAGCCTGCAAGCCCCAGGCCATATTCGTCTATTCCACCTGCATGACCGAGACAATGGATTACGATATCAGTGAAGTGTGTGAATCTGCGGCGAAGGATCTGAGGATACCTGTCATTTCGGTGGGTAGCATGGGTTTCCAGGCGGAGATGGGATACGAAGCAGCATGCAATGCACTCTCGAGGCTGATAGGCAGCAGGAGCTACAAGCCCATAAGCCCCTATTCAGTGAACATCCTGGGAGATTACAACATTGCAGGAGATCTATGGCCTATCAGATCCTACTTTGAAGAGCTGGGTATTGAGGTGGTATCTACAATAACCGGTGATTCAAGAGTTGCTGAGATTCAGAGGGCTCATTGTGCAGATCTGAATCTAGTACAATGTAGCAGCTCCATTGGCTCCCTGGCCAGGCGACTTGAAGAGAAGTTTGGCATACCCTACAGGAGTGTGAGCTTCCTCGGAATCGAAGAGACATCTTCAGCCTTAAGAACGGCTGCGGAGTTCTTCGAAAACCCCGGCATAATTGAAGAATCCGAGAGGATGATCGCCAGAGAGACAAAGAGAATAAGGCGGAAGATAGAGCATTATAGGGCCAAATTCGCAGGACATAGAGCTGCAATTTGCTTGAACGGAGCTTCTAAGGCTGCATCTCTGATCAGGGCATTGAACGAGCTGGGGATAGAGGTTGTGATCGTTGGGATTCGGGATGGAAATTGGGTCGATCGCCAGAGGATAAGGAATTATATTGGCAGGGATGCAGTCGACGCGGATAAGCTCAATCCTGGCGACCTAGGTGAATTGCTGTCCAAAGAGAATGTAGATCTTATCATTCCCGGGGCCGAAGATCAGCCTGCAATACGAAAGTTGAACATACCAATTTGCGATATATGCCACAACCGCACATCTATCTTCGAGGGATTCGATGGAATGGTAAATTTTGCCCGAGAGATAGATATAGCTATCAATAACCGCATCGAGATGCCTCCCGCCAGAAAGAAAAAAACGCGTGGCCGACCGCCATGCATGGCTCAGAAGCGAGGTCTATCAAGGCCTGCAGAAAAGTAAAAAAAAAAGCGTCATTCAAAAAACACACTGCCATCATTGCCCAAAGAGTGCTATAGTTGGCAGGTATTATTAGCTTGAGTCCTCTTGCCGGAGAAAGATGCCATAGCTGGTGGTAAAAAATATAAGAGACGGCTACAGCGCCTTGTCGTCCGTCTCGCCCGTCCTGATACGGATGGTCTTTTCCACCGGCAGGACGAAGATCTTGCCGTCACCGATATTTCCGGTGTAAGCTGCCTTTCTGATGATCTCCACCACCTCATCCTCTTTATCATCGGGGACGACCAGTTCCACCTTCACCTTGGGCAGCATGTCCACCTGGTATTCTTCGCCACGCCATATCTGGGTAATGCCCTTTTGCCGGCCTCTGCCTTTTATCTCAATAGAGGTAAGGCTGGTAAAGCCTGTCTCATCAAGGGCATTTTTTACCTCTTCTACCTTGGATGGCCTGATTATCGCCTGTATCATCTTCATGTTCGTGCTCCTTCGGTTGAACATTCTAAATTATCAGATATCTGCCCTTCCCTTAAACCGTCCATTGGACCTGCAATAACGAATTCCGGATAAGCGGAATATCCGTGCTCGCCCAGATCTAATCCGGTCAACTCTTCTTCTGGAGATACCCTGAGACCCACGATCTTCTTGATTACGTAGAACAGGATGTAGCCCGTGCCGAAGGCCCAGACCACAACTACCACCATGTCTATGAGCTGAGCAATGATCTGGCTGGTGTTGCCTACGATTAAACCGCTGACACCACCATAAGTTCCGTCTGCGAATATTCCAACGGTCAGCAAGCCCCAGAGTCCATTATAGCCGTGCACAGCTACAGCACCCACAGGATCGTCGACTTTGAGCACCCAATCGTTGAACTTTATGCCGTACATCACTATAAATCCTGAGACCACTCCGATTACTACTGCTGCCCAGGTCGGTACATAGGCGCAGGAAGCTGTAATGCCAACCAAGCCTGCCAGGGCTCCGTTGCAGGTGAGAGCTATGTCTACTTTTTTGGTCTTGAAGAACGTGTAGTAACATACCAGCGTCGCACCTGCGGCTCCCGCCAGGAAAGTATTGACCGCGATGACTGAGATCCTCAGATCTGTGGCTGCTAGAGTGCTGGCCGGATTGAATCCAAACCATCCGAAGAACAGAAAGAATGTACCCATAACGATCATTGGAACATCGTGACCAGGAATAGCATTAGGCACACCGTCCTTGTTGAATTTTCCAATCCTGGGACCAAGCAGGTATATGCCTGCCAGCGCTACCATACCGCCCACAGCGTGTACTACTCCGGAGCCAGCAAAATCCCTGACCCCGACGCCGTATGGCAGCGTTGCCAGCCAGCCGCCACCCCAAACCCAGTGGCCATAGATGGCATAAATAACCGCAGTGACTATTCCGCTGTAAATGAGATAGGCTTGCAGCTTCATTCTTTCAGCACACGCACCTGCCACAATTGTAGCTGCGGTAGCCGCGAAGACCACCTGGAACATCCAAAACATCATGGTGGAAACGTCATATGAGTTCCCGGAAAGGAACCATCCGCTCCAACCGATGATACTGTTTCCGTCCTCCAATCCTGCATAGAGCTTTGAGCCTCCGAACATGAGAGCAAAGCCAACGGCCCAATAGGCCAATGCACCAATGGAGAAGTCCATGTAGCTCTTGGCAAAGTAGTTCACTGTATTCTTTACCCTTAAAGCTCCTGCACCCAGGAAGGCGAAGCCTGCTTGCATGAAAAAGACCAGGAAGGCCCCTATCAGAGTCCATGCAAAGTTGACGGCAAGCTTCATCCCAGCAACATCATCCGTATAGGTATTGGAACCATTCGGATCGCCTGCCATTGCTATGGTTGTTAATAGCAGCAATAATACAAATGCACTTGCTGCAATGTTGGTATACTTTGTATTTCTCATGCTCTATCACCATCTTCATCTCAAACTAATTGGTGAAATCGATCACAACGTCAGAAATTATGTATAGCCACTTGAATTAATAGTATTAAGCGGCACATAACTGGTTATGGCTCCCAGCCAAATATCGTAATCATCATAGGCGGCCAGCTCTTTTGGCTTTCCAGAATTTACCACATCGGTCACACTAGCGTTGGATACCCGCGCAAAAATGGCTTTTCCACTTAATAGCTCAATGTCTCTCATCATATTCCCTCAACTGCTTCTATGTTTATGCGATTTTTGAAAATGAGATAACTGTATAAAAAACAATTTGAGAATAAAAACGATAAACTAAGATTTTTTAAGAAAAAATATGTGGTATTATGCTTGCATAATTCGCAATCTCAAAACACTCAATCCCACATTCAGAATGTCTTCGCCTGCTTGAACTTCAAGCCTGAAGCTCACAGGGCATTCAAAAAGAGGCGCTATGACAGGAGAACAGAGCCCGGCACCCTATTCAAGGGGCAACTATTTTACTTTAGGCCCTCCTTTCCCCTGCCCATGAAGGATTATGCCAAGATAGTTCCTTGCCTGGATGTCAAGGTGGTTGACGGCCAGCCATCGGTGGTCAAAGGAGTCAAGTTCGTGGACCTGAAAAGGCAGGGCGATCCGGTGGAGTTCGCCCGACGCTATCAGGATCAAGGCGCTGATGAGCTGGTATTTCTGGATATCACCGCCTCTCATGAGGGCAGAAAGACCATGGTTGATGTAGCCCGCAGGGTGGCAGATGCGGTCGACATTCCCTTTGCCGTTGGCGGAGGCATAGGCACCCTGGATGGTATCAAGCAGATCCTGGATGCCGGAGCGGACAAGGTGGGAATCAACACCGCTGCAGTCAAGAATCCCGATTTTGTGAAGGAGGCCTCAGGAGCCTTCGGATCAGACAAAATCACCGTGGCAGTGGATGCCCGCCGCAACACCAACATCATGCCGGGGGTAAATCTCTATGAGATGGAGGACGGCGCAAAAGCCTGGTTCGAGCTGGTGATATACGGCGGCAGAGAGCCTGTAGGAGTCGATGCAATTGATTGGTGCCGGAAGATGGAGAGCTTTGGCGCGGGCGAGCTCCTGCCCACCAGCATGGACCGGGACGGGACGAATATCGGCTTCGATCTGCCCCTGACAAAAGCCATCTGCGATGCAGTCGCAATCCCGGTTATCGCCAGCGGCGGGGCCTCCACACCGCAGCATATCCTGGAGGCCTTTACAGTGGCAAAGGTGGAGAAGGCCCTGGCCGCAGGGATGTTCCACCGGGGAGAGTACACTGTGAGCCAGGTCAAGGACTATCTGGAGAGCAACGGTATCCGGGTAAGACGGTGAACTGTGGAAGAGTTAATCCAGAGAGCTGAGCAAAGGTACAAATTTCTGCAAAGGGGATGGGGAAGGCCAGATGCTGACCTTCTCCGATTATAATTCCTCCGACTGCTCTCCTTCTCTATCCTGCAGGCCCCCTCCCCAGCCCATAACCTCATCTGCCCCTCCGGCAAGAGCGATCCTTCCCCTTTCCAGGAGACAGGCCCGATCTCCAATAGAAGCCACATCCCTCAGATCATGAGTGACAATGATGCTCGGCACATGGCAGGCGTGAATCCTTTCCCGAAGCTCCTTTCTCATGGCTGCCTGCTTGCGCACGTCCAATGCAGATAGTGGCTCGTCCAGCAATAGCAGATCGGGCTCGATGATCAATGCCCGCGCCAGTGCTACCCGCTGCCTCTGCCCTCCCGAGACCTCTACTGCCCTGGCCTTCCTGATATCCCAGAGCCCAGCAGCCTTCAAGTGCTCCATTACTCTGGACTCAATAGCCCTCCGGGAAAGCCTTCTGGTCCGCAGGCCGAAGGCTACATTGTCATATACGCTCATGTGAGGAAAGAGAGCGTAGCTCTGAAAGACATATCCGATATTCCTCCCTTCAGGGGCGACGCGGATCTTCAGACCGGAATCGAACAGCGGCCTTCCTTCCAGTGCTATCCTGCCCTCGTCCGGGTCCTGCAGCCCAGCCACCAAATTCAGCAGGCTGGTCTTCCCGCAGCCGTTATCTCCCACCAACATCAGGATCTCACCTTCTTTGATCATCATCTTAACCTCGAGATCGAAATCCCGAAGCCTCTTCTTGATGTCAATTTCCAGCATTCTTATACACCCGCCGGGTCAGAGTCTTTACCAGGAATATGACCACAAATGAAATGGCCACCAATATTATGGCAATACACAGGGAGACGTCCAGATCGCCCTGCATAGCTGTGTAGATGGCCAGAGGCATGGTCTGCGTCCTGCCCTGAAAGTTGCCGGCAAACATGATAGTAGCTCCAAACTCTCCCAGAGAGCGGGCGAAGGCCATTATGGCCCCGGAGACGAGGCCGTTGATGGCTATGGGCAGGATGACATGAAAGAAGGTGTAGATCCGTGAACCCCCCAGGGTCCGAGCCGCATTCTCGAGAGCAATGTCCACATCCTCGAAGCTCGTCCTCGCCTGGCGGATGTAAAAGGGGCTGGAGACGAATACCTGGGCCATGATCACCGCCAGAGTGGTGAAGGCGATGCTTACTCCAAAGGCGTCCAGGTAATGGCCAACGATTCCCATCCGGCCAAAGGCCATGAGCAGGGCAATTCCAGCCACTGTAGGAGGCATGATAACAGGCAGATCAATCAGGGAGTCGGCCAGCTCCTTGCCGAAATATCGAAATCGAGCGCTGACGTAGGCGATAGGCGTTCCCATTAATACCACAGTGATGGTGGTCACTGTAGAGGTCATGAGACTGAGTCTTAGCGCATCCATTACCACTGGATCATGCAGAGATCGGAGAGTAGTGTCCAGAGGGCTCCTGAGGAAGAGCGCGACTACAGGCAGAGCTATGAAGGCCATGGCAATTATCAGCAAGAGGGCCAAACCCGCTTTTAGAGCCACTTCCCTCACCCTGGAAAGGATGCTAATGCTCTCTTGTCCCTGACCTGCCAGCTCAGCAAGATCCCTTTTGCCGAGACGATTGATATCTATCTGATTGGAAGCCATTGGTTACTCGATCTCTTCTCTAAATTCTCTTGGTTTTATTTCTGTCCCTGGCTCAAAAAAAAAGAGATCATCCGGTTAAGCTGCAGCTTCTGTTGCCGAAGCAGTCTCCTCATGCACCTCAGGCTCGCTTTCGACGGGATCAAAGCCGTACTTTTCCAGGACCGCCCTTCCCTCATCCGACATCACCAGATCCATGAACCTCTGGCTCTCAGCAGGATACTTTGATTCCATAAGCATTCCCAGGGGGTATTCGGCTATGATATTGTATTCGTCCGGGATAACTATCTTATCTATCTTGCTTATCATATCCTGGGTGACATCGGAGACATATGCAAATCCGGCATCCGCCTCTCCCAGGGCCACTTTGGTCACCACATAGCTGACACTGGTCTCTTGAGAGATGACATTGGCCAGCACATCTCTCTCATAATCCGGACCATATGCAGAGTCGTTGCCAAGCTTGGCTATGATCTGCAGAGCATAGTCGCCTACCGGTACATCCTTTGTTCCCATGACGATCTTGACACCCGGCCGGGCGAGGTTGGTCAGATTCCGGATGTTTGCAGGGTTATCCTTGGGGACAATGAGCGAGAGCTTATTTCTTGTGAAGATGGCGACGCTACTGTTGTTCACTAGCCCGCTCTCTCTTACGGCATTCATCTGCTTCATGTTGGCTGAAGCGAAGAGATCGGCATAAGCACCGTTCTCGAGCTGGGTGCGCAGTGCCTGAGAGCCGTCGAAGTTGAATGCCACATGGATGCCGGTTTCGTTCTCGTAGATCTCTCCTATTTCCCCAAAAGCTCCTGTCAGCGAAGCTGCTGTAAAGACTGTGAGCTCATCTGGCGATTGGGCGAATCCTGCAGACATGGAAAGGACCAGGGCTGCAAACAATGCGACAAATACTGGTTTATTCATCAAAGCTTTTTCCTCCCGAAATGCAACGATTATTAATGTATATCTCGATATGCTTCAATGTGCTTCGATCTTTCAGCTAATTTCAATATACTCAGATATATTCTTAATAACCATATGCACTAACTTCTTTCTAATTAGTGAGCTATTCTGTAAACTTATTTAAGCCTTGCCAGATGGAAAGAAATCAGCTCGAAATCTCGGGCCCTTAGACCTGTGATCCAGACCCAATGGAGAGAACGCCCAGTCAAGCTGCTTGATGACGCCCCAAGGTCAAATCACTCGTGAGCCTTCATCCAGCAGAGCATTGGTGATGGCATCCGCAAGCCGGGCGGCACCCTCGTACCCAACCAGGAGCTGTCGCGTTGCTCCCACTCGATCGTGGTTGGGAAGCCCCACCCGCACCAGAGGTATTCCCTCTTTTTTTGATATCTGACGGCCATTGGAGGTGCCCAGCATCAGGTCGATTCTTGCATTCCTTATTTGGTCATGGATCTGGCTGAAATCAGCCCCCAGGAGAATTAGGGCATCCTCAGACGCCTCCCTTATCTCCGCCTCAAAGCGGGTGCTTCTCGATCCGGTTGCTACAACGGCCGGAATTGCTCCTGCCTCACAGAGGAACCTTGTCAGTCCCAGAGCAATATCGGAATCTCCATAAACTGCCACCCTCACCCCTGCCAGGTATTTGTGAACATCAGCCAGGGTATCAAGCAGCCTGCCCCTCTGGGCCTCATACCTCTCGGGGAGGGCAATTTCAGTCTGCTCCTCCAGCATGGATACGAATAGGTCGGTATCTTTAAGGCCAATGGGCAGGGGCAGAGCCGTTTGCGGCACTTTATACTCTCGCTCCAAAAATCCCCCAGCCGAACTGCTCTGGAAGCGCCCGCCGATAGTCAGTGTACAGCGTGAGTTGGCAGTATCAACCACATCCTCTAGTGTTGTGCCACCCTCTGTGATCCTCGGCGGATTTTCCACTCGCGGAGCATCAAGGGTCTCAGATATATCGGGAAACAGGATGAACTCGTCTGCGGATCCCCAGTTAGCAAGCATATCTTTGAGGTAACGGACATCCGCTGGAGATATGACCGATCCGATCACCAGATTTATTCTGCCGCCGGGCTCTGTTCTCCTGGCCAGGCTCTGAACCAATGCCTGGAGCGCTCTGGCGTAACCTTCCTCATGGGAGGCAGAGTAGCTGGGAGTGGAGACTGGAATGATTGGGATATTGGATTTCTCCTCGGCACGGAATTCATTTATGATCTGGACGATGTCGTCTCCAATGGTCTCGGCAAGACAGGTCGTGGCTACGCCGATGGCCTTGGGGCTGTAACCTATGATGAGGTTTTTCAGACCCATCTTCAGGTTGGCAGAGCCACCATAAACCGTCCCCTTCTCGCTCAGGGCCGAAGATGCAATGTCCACGGGCTCCCGGAAGTGGTGAGCGAGGTACAATCGCATATAGGTGGCACAGCCCTGAGAGCCGTGAAACAGAGGCATGCACCCCTCGATTCCCCGAAAAGCCAGGACCGATCCCATGGGCATGCACATATTGCAGGGATTTATTGTGGAATAGCTCTCAGACATCGGCCTGAACACCTCCTTCTGCTGCTTTCTCGATAGCTTTCTCGATTTCTGAACCTCTGGAACCCACAATAGGACTCGATCTATGCAGGGGGAGCCTCCAGACAGGGCTGTTCAGGCTAGAATCAAGCTCTCGGGCAAAGTTGACCAGGCCGTCATAGCCCTCAAAGCTGGTGGTTCGGTCGTGGTTGAAGTCGCAAAAAGCGATTCCAAGCTTATAGGCGAGAAACCTCTCTTTGACCCCTGCCACCAGCAGATCGGCCTTTTGCACTGCCAGCAGCTCCCTCAGCTCCAGAGGATTGGCATCATCCACAATTACCGTCCCGTCCCTGACCATGCAGCTTATCTTCCGGTAGTCGTCCCGGTCTCCGGTCTGCGTTCCTATGATCACCACCTCCATTCCCAGCTCCTCGAAAGCCCTGACCAGGGAGACGGCTTTGGCAGCGCCACCCATGTAGATGGCGGCCTTCTTTCCCTGGACCCGTGAGCGGTAGTAGACGATCTTTGGCATGACCCGAGCCGTCTCCCGTTCGATTATCTCCTCTGCCTTTGCCAGCATGCTCTCGTCTGCAAAGAATCGAGCAGCGCAGCGCAGAGCTGATGCCAAATCCCCCAGGCCGAAGAAGCTGATGTGCTGGTAGGGAATGCCATACCTCTCTTCCATCTTCTTTGCGAGGTAGGTCATGGAGCCGCTGCACTGGACCAGATTCAACCGGGCGGTATGAGATCTCTGGATCTCTGCTACCCTGCCGTCTCCAGTAAATGTGGCGACCACCTCGATCCCCATCTCCTCAAATAGGGGCTTGATGGCCCAGAGGTCTCCGGCAACGTTGTACTCCCCGAGGAGGTTTATGGCATAGGGGATGGCAGGCCTGTATTCCTTCGTGCCGACCAGCTCGAATAGAGCATTACAGGCAGCCTTGTAGCCCTCATTCTTGTTTCCGCGAAAGCCTTCCGACCGGACAGGGATAACGGGCAGGCCAAGCTCTGCGGTAGCGCTACGGCAGACTGCTTTCAGGTCATCTCCAATAATCCCCACGATGCAGGTGGAATAGACGAATATGGCCGGGGGATGAAACCTCTCTGCCAGATCACGAATGGCTCTTGCCAGCTTCTTCTCGCCGCCATAAACGACATCCAGCTCCGACATGTCTGTGGAAAAGCTGTTCTTATAGAGGTCCGGGCCGGAGGTGGTGCTGCCCCGGATGTCCCAGGTATAGCTGGCACAGCCGATGGGGCCGTGCACCAGATGAAGGGCATCGGTGAGGGGATTGAGCACTACCCGGGCTCCGGAATAAACGCATGCCCTCTGGCTGACGGCACCAGCGAGGCTCTCGTTGCTGCACGAGAGGGACACAGGATCATAGCCCGCTTTCTGGGATATGTGACCCTCTCTGCCTTCAAAGGTCTTGATCACGCTCATGGTAGTTTTCCTACAGAATCATCTCGAAATGAGTATCGTCCGAGTCTCTGTCACGCCTCTCCAGAAAGGCGTTGCCTATCATCTCCACCAGGCGGGCAGCTCCGGCGTAGCCGATGATTGGGAAGTAATGCAGATTGGCCCGATCGGTTATGGGGAACCCCACTCGCACCAGCGGTATATCCTCTGCCCTGGCTATCAGCTTGCCATAGGTATTGCCGATGAGCATATCCACCGGATTGTTCTTGATCTTCTGGTGCAGGAGGAATGTGTCTCCTATCATTGCTTCACAGTCAGGCGAGACACAATGAACCTCTTCTTCGAACTTCTTGTCCGGAGTGCCCGTGAGCGCATATGTGGGGTTCATGCCCATCTCCACTGCCAGGCTGACCAGTCCTGCGACGGTATCAGGGTCTCCAAAGATAGCCAAGCTCTTGCCATGGAAGTGGGGATGGGCATCGGTCATCATGTCCACCAGCCTGCCTCTTTCTTCCTCTATCTCCTGGGGAATGGGCACATCCATGAGGCTGGAGACGTTCATCACAAATGCATCGGAATTACGAATGCCAATGGGCATGGGGCCGATGACTGCGGGAATCTGGAACTTGCCCTTCAGGACCATGGCTCCGGAGGCGCCAGCAGTCCTTCCCAGAGCTATGGTAGCACGGGAGTTGGCGGCGTCTTTCAGATCCGGGATGGTTGTTCCACCCGGCGGAAAGAGTCCGCCTGATTGGGGCGACATCGGTGCGTCGAATACGTCCGTGGTATCAGGGAATATGATATGGCGAACCCCCATAATGCCAAGTATCCTCTTGATCTCACGAATGTCTCCTGGCTCAACGAAACCGGGAATTATATTCAGCTTGCCGTTGGGCGATCCCCTGCGAGCAAAGCTCTGGACGATGGCCTTTACCGCATTGTCATAGCCGGTGATGTGCGATCCCACATAGCTGGGTGTGCTGGCAATGACGACGCGCACATTGGGGTCGAAGAACTCCTCTTCTTTGATCTCTTCCATGAAGGAGGAGACATCGTCGCCGATGGTCTCTGAGGAGCAGGTCGTATTGATGGCGAGAACATCGGGATGATAGATGTTCACCACGTTATCGACCGCCTCTTTGAGGTTGTTTCTGCCACCGAATACCACCGAGTCCTCTGTAAATGAAGAGGTAGCAGCGAGCGTCGGCTCTCGGTAGTGTCGGGCCAACACCATGCGCAGGTATGAGCTGCACCCCTGCGAGCCGTGGGTGATCGGCATGCAGTTGTGGATGCCTTTATAGGCCAGGATGGCGCCGATGGGCTGGCAGATCTTGGCCGGATTTATGACCAGGGTCTCTCTTTGCGCCATCTCTTTTGGTGTATAGTCAAGCATTACTCTTCTGCCTCCAGGGTGGGGTTATGAATTTCCAGGTGGGGCTATTCACAGACATGTCGATGTCCTTGGCGAACTGCACAAAGCCCGAAAAGCCGGTGTAAGGGCCGCTGTAGTCATAAGAGTGCATCTGGCGGGAGGGAATGTGCATCTTCTGGAAGACGTACTTGTCTTTTATCCCCGAGCAGAAGAGGTCCACTCCCAGTTCTGCTACCAGCCGCTCGCACTCCTGATGGCTGTAGTCATCGATCATTATCTGGCCATCCTTCATGTGAGGGAGCAGGCCCTCGTAATCCATGAGCCTCGGAATCCTCTCCTTCTTCTTCTGAAGAGTGGCGTCGTCGTACGGAGAGACGACGTTCGGGTCGCGTTCGTAGTGGATGTCCTCCAGGACCTTGGAGCGTCCGGTGTGGACGATGCTGGTGAGGATCTTTCTGCCTTCGTAGTCGTCCCGGTGGGCGAACTCGTATCCGGCCACGACTACCTCCATTCCCAGAGTCTCGAACATGTTCCTGAAGTGGTGCGCTCTTGAGCCACCGACCAGGAGCATGACCCTCTTTCCCTCCAGCCTCTTTCTGTACATATCGATCGTCGGCTGGATCTTGGCCATCTCCTCGGCAATCACGGCTTCAGTTTTTCTGGTAAGGCCGGGATCGTCGAAGAACGCTGCCATATCGCGCAGCGTCTTAATGGTATCCTCCACACCCAGGTAGTTGACCTTCAGCCAGGGGATGCCGTACTTCTCTTCCATCATGCGGTTGGTGTAGTTGATGGAGCGGTGGCAGAGCAGGATGTTCAGCTTTGCCCTGTGAGCTTTGGCGATATCGTGGAACGAGGCGTCGCCAGTGAAGGGGCTCACTATGCGGTAGCCCACTCTCTCCAGCAGGTCCTTGACCACCCAGTAGTCTCCACCGATGTTGTACTCTCCGAAGACGTTGACGTCGAAGGGTCCGGGATTCTCCAGCTCCTCCGTGCCCACCAGATGCTCCATCAGAGCGTTGGAGGCGATGTGGTGCCCGGCTGATTGAGAAACGCCCCGGTAGCCCTCGCAGCGTACTGGGATAACCTTGATTCGGAGGTCCTCCTCTGCCTTGCGGCAGACCGATTCTATATCGTCGCCAATGAGGCCGATGGGGCAGGTGCAAAAGACAGAGATGCACTCCGGCTTGAAGATGGCATAGGCCTCCCTGATAGCTGCAGCCAGCTTCTTTTCTGCACCAAAGACGATGTCTGTCTCCTTGACGTCTGTACTCAGGCAGTAGCCCGAATAACACTCTCTGCCTTCCTCCTGGCTCATCAGGTTGCGACGCGTTCCCCAGGTGAAGTAGGCGCAGCCGATGGGGCCGTGGGTGATGTGCAGAATGTCTTTGATCGGCCCGAAGACCACTCCCTTGGAGCCTGCGTAGGCGCAACCGCGGTTGGTCAGAATGCCCGGTATGCTGCGGTCGTTGGCTTCGATCCTCTGTTCGATCTCGCAGGAGTCCTTGACTACAACATGCTTTTTTCTGATGTTCCGCGTTTTTTGGGGAAGTCCTTTCACCATCCCTTCGACCGTCTGCCGGCTCCGGGCAATGGTTACTGGTTCTCTTTCGACTCCGCTCATGATATGGCCACGCTCCCTCTCTCTCCGGTTCTTATTCTGACTGATTCTTCCACTGGGATGACGAAGATTCGGCCATCGCCATAGTTTCCAGTTCGGTTGACTTTGGTGATCACTGCCACTACAGCCGGAACGAATTCGTCTTCCACCATAACCGAGATCATCCTCTTGGGGATGTATTTCATCCTCTTTTCATCC
>WOYI010323414.1_pt1 | contig 14791 bp, 5 predicted proteins | sample 6423411 | NCBI WGS metagenome assembly WOYI01 (sample SAMN13441803, study PRJNA592873) | oil field metagenome | biome: oil field; feature: oil-well bore; material: oil-contaminated soil; isolation source: oil-contaminated soil from oil-well borehole | place: Germany: Wietze | collected 2016-10-18 ...
CTTTATGACCGCGTCCAGGACCAGGTCCTGGCGGCCAATAATGCTTTCTTTCTATTAACCAACCTCGATGAAAATGAATTCCTCGGTCGTGAAATCCACGCCATTCTGCCCAATATCACCGACACCCACCCCACCACGGGTCACGGCCAAAGCACACGCCTGCGTCATAAGCGCCAGCCGCTGATCCAGGTCACCCTGCAGATCTTTTCCCTTTCCCGGTCAAGCGACCAGATCGTGATCCTTTTCAACCCCGAAGGGATTGACCTCACACCCCCCACCCAAACCGGGGATCAAACCGAACTCATCCACAGGCTTCATAACCTGGTGGACTCACGCTTGCAGCCGGATATCAAATCCGCGCTGCAGCACGTGCTGCAGGTCGCGGAGCCGCTCCTGCAGGCGGATCTGGTCTGCATCTATAAAGCCAGCGGCGCTGTCCCCGAGCTGGTCCAATATCTGGCAAACGATTCAGCAGCCGCCGCAGCGCTCCCCACCACGCTCACCAGCAAAGATCTGGCGATCAGCCAGGAAGCAGCGCTTTGGACCGCGGACGAGCTGGCCGTCAACCCGCTGCAGAAAGCCGCCGTCCGGGCGGGATATGATCACCTGGTCGTCCTCCCCCTGGGACAGCAGAACGCTCGTTTCGGGCTCTTTGTGGCGGCAGGGAAAGCCCAGGGAACGGATGAGAACCTGCTGCCCATGGCCGCGCTGATCGCGGATTTCACCGCCGGCCTGATGGAAGATCAGATCGCGCTCCATAATACCCGTAACCTGGCCAACAAGATCAAGCAGGTGGTCAAGATCCAGAACGAGATCATCGCCCACCTCGAGGAAGGCATCCTGATCCTGACGCCGGACCTGACCGTAGCCGAGATCAACCAGGCTGCAGAAGACATGCTAGGCTATGCGAATGTGGAAGCCCTGCGCCAGCCGGTGGACAGCATCCTGATCGGTTCTGATTCCTTTGGCTCCGCACTTTCTTCAGCCCGTGAGGGCTACCCCACGCTCATCAGCGCCGACCTGACCCTCAACCACCGCAACGGGCGCTCCTTCCCCGCCCAGGTGATGACGGCGCCGGTGATGTCCAACGGCAAACTGATCTCGATCATCGTCCTGATCCGCGATATCAGCCAGGCTGAGGCCAGCCAGGCGGAGAAGAAACAGCTCGAGCAGCGCGCCATCCTCGGGGAAGTAATGGCGATCTTCGCCCATGAAGTCCGCAACCCGCTCAACGCCATCACCCTCGCCCTGCAGGTGATCGAGGAAAGCCTCACGGAAGACGACGAGAACATGAAGTGGGTGCGCAAGATCCAGGAAGAATGCGATAACCTGATCCAACTGATGGAAAGCGTGCTCTCCTTCGCCAAACCGCTGGAATACCGCATGTCCGGTGTGGACCTGTCGCAGATGATCAACCAACTCCTCGAACGCTGGCGGCCGCGCTTCCGGCGGTTGAACATCACCCCCTATTTCGAATCTGAAATGATTCATCCTATCGTAGAAGGCGACCAGCGTGCGCTGGAACAGGTCTTCACCAACCTGATCAGCAACGCCGTCAACGCCATGACCGAAGAAGGCGGCCATCTCAGCATCAAGATCACGGAGGCTGAAGGCGTTGACGAGCAGCAGTTCTATCAAATCAACGTCACCGATTCCGGCCCGGGCATTCCGGTTGACATCAAAGAGCACATGTTCAAGCCCTTCATCACCGGCTCCAAACACGGCACCGGCCTCGGGCTTGCCATCACCCAACGGATCATCAACGCCCATAAGGGCAAGATTGAAGTCGACAGTTACCCGGGTGGTACAATCTTTAAAGTATTCCTAGCCAAAAAGGACGCGTGAGCACATCAATGAGCACAACCATTTTAGTCGTAGATGACGTTGATACCGCCCGCGAGGCAATAGCCAACAGTCTTCGCAAGGACAAATACGAGGTTTTCGAAGCCGGCACGCTCAAAGAAGCGCGCGCCCTGCTGGAAGAGAACCGCATCGATATTTGCGTGCTCGACATCCAGCTTCCCGACGGCAGCGGCCTTTCCCTGCTCGATGAGGTCCCGCAGATGGCCTGGCAGCCCAAATGCATCGTCATCACGGCCTACGGTGAGATCGATATCGCAGTGGATGCCATGAAAAAAGGCGCCGTCGATTTCATCACCAAGCCGCTCTCCATGAAAACGCTGAAAAAATCCATCGCACGCGCTGAAGATATGGTAGCGATGCGGCGGGAATTCAACCAGGTGGTCCAATCACAAACCTCTAAATTCGTCGTGGGCAAATCCACCCGGATGCAATCGATGGTCGACCTGGCGCGGCGCGCTGCAGAGGCCTCGGTCTCCGTGCTGATCACGGGCGAATCCGGCACCGGCAAAGAAGTGATAGCCAATTTCATCCACCAGGTCGGCCCCCGCCAGCAAAAGGACTTTGTCGCCATCAACTGTGCCGCGATCTCCAATACCTTGCTGGAATCGGAACTGTTCGGTCACGAAGCCAACGCCTTCACCGGCGCGAACAAACGCAAAATCGGCCTGATGGAAGCCGCGGATGGCGGCGTCCTGTTCCTGGACGAAATCTCGACCATGCCGATGGACATGCAGGCCAAGCTCTTGCGCGCGCTGGAAGAACACGCGTTCCGCCGGCTGGGCAGCAACACGCTGATCCGGGTGGACGTGCAGGTCATTGCCGCCTCCAACCGGGACCTGAAAGAAGCGATCAAAATGGGTGAATTCCGGGAAGACCTTTACTACCGGCTCAAGGTCGTTGATCTGGACATCCCGCCCCTGCGTAACCGCCGCGAGGACATCCCGGAGCTGGTGGGGCTCCTGCTGCGCCAAAGCAATATCTCCATGGGCACCAACGTTCAGGAGATTACGCCGCGCGCCATGGACGCGCTGATCCAATATGACTGGCCCGGCAACATCCGCGAACTGCGGCATGCCCTCGAGCGGGCGATCATCTTCTGCGACGACCCCGCCCTGGACCTGAACCACCTGCCAGTCGAAATTACCGGGAAACAATATGCCTAGTTGAATATTTATAGGCTGGCACGCTTCTTGCTACAACACCTCCAGAGATTATTCATCAGGAGGTGTTTATGTTTTCCACAGCGTTCGATTTTCAAATCACCATGGCGACGGTCCTGTTCGTCATCGGCCTGCTCTGCCTCGCGATCAGCATTTTCATCCTGACCCGCCAGGCCGTCGGCAGTGACATCCAGAATATCGCCAACCAGACCACCAAACTGGCCGAAAAAGGCATCACCGATAATATTGCCGGCCTGGTCGGTAATACCTCTTCGCTCATCAATGCCCTCAATGACCTTTCCAAGTCCAACACCGGGATTGGGATCTTTCTGGTCTTCCTCGCGATCGCACTCCTCACCACTGCTTATTTCATTTCGAAGAACCTGGGATTGACGCCCTAATCCCGCTCACGCCGTTGAGACACTCATTTGAGAATTGGAATTGACCATGGCTACAGAGGTATTGTTTGATTTAATCAGACAACGTTTTGACCCTTCCGACCGCAAAGTCATCGCCACCAGTTTGCAGCACGATCCGCTGGTCTGGCAGTTCGTCCAGGTCCTGGATGAGAGCCTGCCTATCTTCAAACTGGCGGATGCCGATCCGGCATCACTCTCCCCGGGCGCCCTTGCCGTCCAGCTCATCAGCCGCAAACAGGACGTTGACCTGCCAAATTTAGGCCAAATCGAGACGGCCCTGCCTCATGAGGTCAGGCAAGCTGCCGCCAAAGCGTTTGAATCCACCTTCAATTCGGGCCTGCCCCCAGCCGACCTGGCGACAGCAGGTCTGCTGGCGCTTGCCCTGCGCGAACGCAGGAAGATCAAGTCAGGCTGGGCCGGCATCGCCGACGAGATCCTGATCAAACGCGGGCACAACGCTCTGGAGAAAAACATTCAAATCTGGCAGACGCCTTTCGCCTGTCTCTATTCCTTATGCCCCGATTTCGACTCCCTGACAGCCGATTTCCTGCGGTCCAAAACAAACCAGACGGCACAGGTCGGGGTTGGCTTGCTGGTCCATGCCCTCTTGACCAATCCCCTGCCCGACTCGGCACGCCTGGATGCGCTGTTCAACCCCGTTTCCGGCCTGCCAATGGATCTGCAGTTGGATGCCCTCAAGTGGCTCGATGAAGCAAAGCAAACCCAGCTTTGCCAGTCACTGGCGCAAAGCCTGATGCAGGTGAAATCCAATGTGGATGCCTTCGCCCGCACCTTTGCGGAATGGGAAGCCTTTGAGACACCCTCCAGCGAGGATCCGCTCAACAAGCCGGTTCGCTTCAGCCTGGCCGAAGACCTGAACCGGCTGGCGGCGTTCCATCATTTCCTCGGGGATGCGGCGAAATCAGCGGAAACCTACCGGAAAGCCGGCGATGTCCTGGAGTTTGTCAAGGCCCAAACACTTTTCCAATCCGCCGCTTCGCGGAGTACTGCCGACGCAAAATCACTTTGGACGACCGTGATCCACGCCCTGCCCCATTCTCAACAGGCCCGTTTTGGTTATATCCAAAACCTGATTGAAAATCAAAATTTGGACGAGGCCAAACGTCTGCTGGCCGAGATGCCGCCGAGCACTGAAAAGGCCTGGTTCGAAGCCGAACTTGCTTCGGATGACGCGAAACCCGAGAAAGGACCGCAACTTTATTCCGATTTTCTGAAGTCCACCGAACAAAGGACGGTATCCGCCTCAAAGAGCTATTTCGTCCACCGGTCAAATGCCGGGCTCAGCCGCAAGGCCCTCAAAGACCTTATCACCAACCAGGGGCCCGCAATGGGCCATCTGCCGATCGAGCCCGATTACGCTGACCCCGACCAACTCCAATGGCTGCGGGACGGGTTCATCCAATCCCGCCAATATGAGCGGGCGATAGAACTGACCGCCTATCTTGAACTGGTCCAGCCGGAAGACGACGGCCACAAGAAAACGCTGGCCCGCCTTTATGGCCAGGCCAAACAATGGCCCCAGGCCTATGAAACCATCCAGCAAATCGTCAAATCCGAGACGACGCCCGCGTTGGACGACCTGACCCTGTTCGCCGAATCGGCCCTGAGGACCGACCGGGCGGACATGGCAGTTTCCATTGCACAAAATATCCTCAAGCAATCCCCAAACCATGCCAAAGCACTGGTCCTTTTGGGCGAGAGTTTCTGGCAAAAAGGCGAGACCGTCAAAGCGATCCAGCACATGGAAAAGGTCGTCGAATCGATCCCCGAAGAAGCCGACACCTGGCTTGCCCTGGCGCGCATCTGGCAGGAGAACGGCCAGAGCGAACGCGCCCTGGATGTGCTGCAAAAAGGTGTGGTCGCGGTGCCGAACCATCCCGGTTTGCTGCGGGCGTTAGGCAAACTATTGCTGGAAAAGCAGAGCCCCTCTGACGCCATCACCTACCTGCAGAAAGCCTATGCCATTGACGATCAGGACCCGGAGGGTCATTTCGACCTCGCCCGGGCCAGCTACCAGCTTGGCCGCTACGAACAGGCCTGGTCGCTGCTGACGCCTTATCTGACATCCTACGACCAGGACGCCGCCATCGCCAAGCTGCTCGGACACGTCATGCTGGCTATGGATAAGGAGCAGGAAGCCAAACCCATCCTGCTTTTTGCAGCGGAGCAAAACCCTGAAGACCGTAATACCACCCTCTCCGCGGCGAAAATCATCATTCACGAGGCAGATACCGCCCTAAAGGAAACCGACTTCGCCACCCTAACCCGCCTGCGCAGCATCCTGCAGCAGAGCATTGGCGCCCATGAAGGCGACAGCCAATTGCAATTGAACCTGGCAGATGTGGAACGCCTGCTGGGTAACTCTGCCCAGGCTTTCGAGATCTACCGCAGCCTGGCCGAACAGGAACGCCCCGGCAAGGCGGGTCCGACCTGGCAGCTGCAGTACGGACTCGGCAAGACCGCCCTGGCGATGGGCCGGCACGAAATAGCATTGGCGGCCCTGCAAGATGCCGCCACCCAGCAGCCCGGCAACCTGGCCGTGCTGCATGCCCTGACCCAGGCTTATCTCAGCTCTGATCTGCAAAGCAAGGCTGACGAGACCGCCCGGACCGCTCTCAAGATGGCCCCGCAGGACATGCAAAACATCCTCTGGTACGCCCGCCTGCAGATGGACCAAAACCAGCCGGAAAAAGCGGCCAAAGCTCTAAAAGACTCCCTGGTCCTCATCACGGACCAACCCGTCCTGAAGCTCTGGCTGGCGCGCAGCCTGCTCTCCACCGGCGACCTTGACGCCGCCGAACGGAACCTCGCCGAATTGATCGAGGATCCCTTCACCAAGGGCGCCGACCTGCACCAGGCTGCCTATGCCTGTGTCCAGATCAACAACCTGGACCTGGCGATCAAGGCGCTGGAATCGGCCATCTCCCGGACCGGGACCTTCAACCCCTTGCTCGCTCTTGACCTGGCTGCAATCTTCGCCAGCCGGGACGAATGGCTCAGTGCCCTGAACGTCCTGGACCTCACCGAAGATCAAACCGCGTCGTTCCCCGAGGTCGCGCTCTACAAATCCGACCTGCTCAACCACCTGGGCCGGTATGACTCCTCCTTGGCGGTCCTGGAAAGCATCCAGGCCCAGGCAGAGGCACGGTTAGCGAGCGATCCGGGCCCAACCGATAGCTATACCCGGTCACCCCTGCTCTACGCTGTGGACTTCTCCCTGGCTGGATACGACGTCCGCATGGGCCAGCTAAAACGAGGCCTGGCTGACCTGTCCGAGGCCGTCGAATGGCTGGAAAAAGCCGCGGCCGCCAAACCGGACGATGTAAAAATCCGTTTGGCGTGCGCCGAAGCCCAGGCTGCGAATTTGAATTTTTCCCGTGCCGCCCAGCTGAGCAGCTTCGATGAGGCCGCTTCTCAGAACCCGGACCGGTTGGATCTGGCCTGCCTGAAAGCCGAACTGGCTTATCTGACAGGCGATCCCCTTGCGGCCATGCAGGCCACAGAGCAAATCGACTCCGGCCTCTCCACCTATCCCCGCCTCCTGGCCCTGCAAAGCCGGATGGCCGCCGGGATGGGCGACCTGGAAGTGGCCCAAAATTACCTGGCTGAGGCCCAGGCCGCCTTCGATGAAACCTACGGCCAGGCTGAGGTCACTGACCTGCCCGTCCTTTTCCGCCAGGCGATGAATCTGAACGGGATGGCCGAAGCCGCCCTGGCCCTGGAAAATGCGGCCCGGGCTGCGGCGGACTTCGAACAGGCCGACAGTCTGCTCCCCGGGCAGCCTTTGTTCAACTGGCGGCTGGCGTTGGCACTGACCCAGGCCGCGGAAGCCCAGGCCAAAGCGGACCTGCTGGCCGTCAGGGCCCACGCCCCCGGCGCGGTATTCCGCGCCCCTGATGCCTACGCGGCCTTTAATCGGTGCATCGCGCTGGCGAAACCAACCCTTGACCAGCAGACCTGGGTATGCTTGAAGGCCCGCGGGACGGCAGCCTTTACGGGCGAATGGAACCTGACCACCAACCTTGATCCCTGTCTGAACGACCCCGAGATGGGGACTGCGGTCGTGATGAACAGCGATGACGATGAACTGATCCGCAAAGTGCTCGAGACCTACCCGGATAACGCAGATGTCCTGCAAGCCTACGGATTCAATGCGCTGCGGTTCAACAAAGTCGATGGCATCCCGGCGGTTGAGAAAGCCCTGGAGCTGGACACGCTCAACCCCCTAAACCATGCCCTGCTGGCCTTCCTCAACCGGTCCGCGCCGGAGATGGCGCTCAGGTCCATCGAGACGGCCCTGCAGATCTGGCCCGATGAGCCCGAATGGCACAGTTTCGCCGCCGACCTGCAGCTCCAGCTCGGGTATGCCGAACAGGCCGACGCCCATATTGCAGAAGCCCTTAAAAAAAATCCTGACAATCCCATTTTCTGGCAGCAATCGGCCGAGATCCGCCTGCATGCCAATGACCTAGCACAGGCCAAGGCGGATCTCGAGAAGAGCATCCAGATGCAGACGAAGGACGCCGGTGCCTGGCTGAAACTGGCGGAGGTCAACCGCCGGCTGGGCGACATGACCGCCGCCATCCGGGATGTGCAGAACGCCCAACAACTGGAGCCCGGGAACAAGTCCCTGGCGCTCAAGGAGGCGCAGCTCCTGTTCGATCAGCAGGACTACCCCGCCGCCATTGAGAAAACCACGGCGATCCTTGAAACGGACCCGGCCAACACCGACGCCCGCATCATTAAGGCGCGGGCCCTGGCCAAACAAGGCAAGTTTGAACAGGCCCTGGCGACCCTGGAGAGCAGCATCAAGAGCCAGCCCGACAACGCCCATTTGGCCGTCGAATCCCTCAAGATCAGGAAGGACTTCGAAGGCCCGGAAGCGGTCCTGCCCGAACTGATCCGGCTGGCGGAAGCCAACACGGAAGACCCCGAGGTGCTCACGCTGCTGACCGACTGGCTGATCCAGACCAACCGCCTGGAAAAGGCAGCCCAAACAGCGCAGACGATCCTCCGCATCCTCCCGCGCGAGGCCAAAGTCCACCTGATGCTGGGCCGGCTGCAGCGCAAAAACGGCCAGCTGGACCAGGCCATTGCTCATCTTTCCGATGCCATCGCCTACGACCCCAACATGGTCGAAGCCTATATCGAATTGGGCAAGACCTATCAGGAACGGCGCGATCTGGAAGAAGCGATCAGGGCTTTCCAAAAAGGCACGGAGGTCGCGCCAAAAGACCCGCGTCCCTATTACCACGCCGGCATGGCGCTCAAAGAATGCAAGGACTACAGCGGCGCGGAAGCGATGCTCAAACAGGCCAAACACTATGCCCCCGGCGACGGTAATATCATCCGCCAGCTGGGCATGATCACCGCCATGAATCTCATCAATAACCTACGAGAGACGAGTCAATCATGAAGAAATCAACCTCCCCTCTGGATTACCTCAACGCGCTCGATCGCTATAAATTCCTGACGATCCTGAACGCAGGTAACGAAGCCGAAGAGCACCAATTCGTCAAGCAGGCCTGTATGCTCTGGCTGGTCAATTATCCCGGCGATCTCTACGTCCAATACCAGCAGGCCGTCAACTACGCGCAGCTGGGAAAAACGGACCAGGCCGTTTCGATCCTCAAAAGCCTGACTGAATTGGACCCCCAATTCATCGAAGCCTACCAGGCGCTGGCGGCCCTGACCGTTGACGAGGCCGAAAAGGCCGGCCTGCAGGACATCGTGACTTATCTCACCCGGGAAGTCCCGCCCGCAGGGCGGGCGGAGGATTGGCTCACAACGCTTTGGAACGCCCGCACAGCCTATTCCGCAGGTGAACTGGAAAAGGCCATAGAATGGGTCCACCAGACGCTGGTGCAAGCCCCCCATTCCCCGCTCCCCGCCATCCTGCATCTGAAATCCGCTTACAGGATGAAGAACACCGAAATGCTCGATACCCTCGGTGAGATCTATCATGAGCAGTGGCCCAACTGCCTGCAGATCAGGATCATCAAAGCCCTGGCCGATATTGACGTGGGCAAAGAGACCCTCGCTGTGGAGTCCCTGCATTGGGCTGCGGCGCATGACAGCGCGGGCCAGGTGATCCAGCGCCTGCTGGGCGCGGAACACCGCTTCCGCGACCTCTGGCCGGACCGCATGGAAATCTCATTTGACCTGCCTGTGCCCGCTTCTGTCAGCACGGCCCTGGGTTGGAACCAATTGAACGCTGGCGCAGGTGACGTACCGGAACTGGACGAGAACGCGCTCGAGGAAGAGGAAGGCACAGATAGTCCAAAATCCACGCCCGCAGACATGGCGGAAACCCTCCTGAAAAGCGTCTCAGCGGCCCCCGAACCAAAATCACCGGACGCCGCTCAAATCAGGCCGGAAGACATCAACCCGATGTTCGCCAAACAGGATTATGCAACCGAAGAAGACTTTGAGGATATCCAGAAAGCCTTCTCCTCCATCGCCAAACGCTTAAAAAAGTCAACGTCTGAGCGGACTGACAACCGCTTCCCGGTCTATGTGATCCTGAGTGCCAGGGGACAGCTGGAAACGCAATACGGACCCAACACCGCACAGGTGATCGATGACCTGCTGCAGGAACTGGCCGGCCTGATCGGAAAGCTGCCCGATTGGGGCGCACGGGTGTTCTACCCCGACGACCCCGCCTCCATGTCGCAGCTGGGGCTCAAGCCCACCGTCGCCAATGACGCCTGGAAGGTCAAACTGAGCCTGGCGGACCTGGATGACGCCCTGGCGAAACAGGGCGAAATGATCGGCTCCCTGCTGATCGTCGGCGGACCGGAGATCATCCCCTTCCACCATCTGCCCAACCCCACCCTCGACGACGACCTGGACGTCCCTTCCGATAACCCCTACGGCACCATTGACGAGAACTACTTCATCCCGCAGTGGCCCGTTGGCCGTCTGCCAGGTGAGAGCGGCTCGGACGCCGGATTGCTGCTCTATCAGATCCGCGAGTTGATCTATCGGTATGAACAAAAGTCCTCCAAACGCTTCAACCCCGCCGAGACCTTCGGCGGCTGGTTCTCCTCCTTCCGCCAATGGCTGGTCAATGTCGGACTTACCTCAGCAAAGAACCGCTCATTCGGCTATTCCGCCGAAGTCTGGCGGGAAGCCTCCGCCGGGGTCTATTCCGCCCTCGGCAAGGTCAAAGACCTGCGGCTGTCGCCGCCGAACGACACGGGCAGCCTCATCCTCATCGCCGGGCAGGGTCCCGATTTGGGGTATTACAACCTGCACGGGATCAAAGACAGCCCCAACTGGTACGGCCAAAAGAGCTTCACTGCCACTTCATCCGGCCCGGATTACCCCATCGCGCTCAGCCCCGCGCTCTTCAGCGAAAAGGTGCCCTCCCCCAACCACGTCTTTTCCGAAGCCTGTTACGGCGCAAACGTGATTGAAAAGCAGCATGATGAAGCCATGTCGCTCAAGTTCCTGGACTGCGGCACGGACACTTTTGTCGGCTCCACCTGCATTGCCTACGGCTCGGTGACCATGCCCCTGATCGCGGCGGATTACCTGGCCGACCTGTTCTGGAAACAGGTCGTGGAGGGTGACGCCGTCGGTTATGCGCTGATGCGGGCCAAGCTGACCTTTGCGCAGGAAATGACCCGCAAACAAGGCTTCCTGGATGGCGAAGATCAGAAGACCCTGCTTTCCTTCATCCTCTTTGGCGATCCTTTGGCCCAATATGATGGGATCCAATCCACGCCGAAACTGATCCGAGCCAAGAACCATCCTGCGCTCAAGACCCTGAGCGATTCAGACCTGAAGCCGACCTCCGCAACGGCACCCATGCCGAACCGGGTTTCGGCCGGCGTCAAGCAAGTGATCGAGCAATACCTGCCCGGCCTGCAAAACGCGCAGATGAAGGTCAAAACAGCCGGCCCAGGCTACTATCCCGGCGAAAGCAAATCCCCCCGCGATGACCACTATTACGTCACTCTGGAAAAGTCCATTGACGAAGATCATCGGACGACACATCATCATTACGCCCGAATGACCTTCGACAAGAAAGGGAAACTGGTCAAGTTCTCAACCTCTCGCTAGTCCATTGTGGCTTTTTTCTGCACCGCCTGAACAGCTCTTTTAAAGCCACAATCCTCTGGAATGCCTCCAAATCCCCTTGGAGGCATTTTTTAGGACAAAAAATCGGCCACAAATTGCCCGATAATGGACTTAACGGGAAACAAATGAGGTTAATCACTATTAATAATTTCAAGCTTATGTTAAAATAGCCATAGAAAAATGATAACCAGCATCTTCGAGCCTTGATACCTACAGCGGAGCCACGGTATCCCGGCCGATAGGGTAAGGAAGGAAACGTCCTTGCCTCCCGAATTTGGAAAGGAGATGAGTCGGTATCGCTCGCAGAATCAACCTGCGTGGGATCTCACGGCGCTCCTTTCAAGACCAGAAGGAGCGTTTTTCGATGTCGGAGGAAACCCCCACCAAAACCAAGGGTAAATATTATTTTTCCACCCATGATCTGCTGATCATGGCCGTCCTGGCGGCTTTGGGCGGAGTCGCCAGCACCTACATCAACACACTCAGCGACGCCGTAAACGCCATCCTGGGTTTCCCGGGCGCATCGCAGTGGGCTGCCGGCCTGCACGTCATCTGGATCGTGCTCGCTACGGCGATCACCGCTAAGCCGGGCACGGGCACGCTCACGGGAGTGCTCAAAGGCGCCGTCGAACTGATGAGCGGTAACAGCCACGGCGTCATCATCCTGCTTGTGGACCTCGTTGCCGGCTTGCTGGTGGATTTCGGCTTCCTGCTGTTCCGCAACAGACGCAACCTCTGGTCGTACCTGATCGCAGGGGGTCTGGCCTCCGCGTCCAACGTGCTGGTTTTCCAGATCTTCGCCACGCTGCCGAGCAATATCCTGGCGGCCACCGCCATCCTGATCCTTTTTGTCGTCGCCTTCGCCTCAGGCATGCTCTTCTCAGGGCTGCTCCCCTCGCTGATCGTCAACGCGCTGGCAAAGGCCAATGTCGTCCGGATTACACCCGTCGAAAAGAAAACTCGTAACACGGGCTGGATCATTGTTGCCAGCGTGCTGGTCATTGCCGTCCTGCTGGCAGTCTTTCTCAAAGTAAACCTGCAAGGGCCGGGACAGATCCCGGTCAACGGCGATGTGAGCAACGTCTATGAATTCCCCCCGGATGGTGCAACCATTGAGACCGTCACCCGCCAGATGGAATACAAAGGGGTCCTGACGGAATACACCGGCACGCCGATCCGGGCCATTATCGAATACGCCGAACCGGACCCCGACGCAGATACATTGCTGATCGAAGCCACAGATGGCTATGCCTTCCTGATCTCGTTCGATGAATTGAACAATAACGAAAACATCCTGCTTGTGCAAAGCGGCAGCGGGCAAAATGCCACCTTTGACGTCGTGGGGCCGGAAAGCAGCAAGGCCTGGGTGCGCGGCATCGCACGGATGACCGTGATCGCCTCCGAGAGCCTGACCGTGATCGATCAGGACGGGGCCGCCCATCCCTTCGACCCGGACGCCTGGGTGCTCGAAATGGACAGCACTCAGATCGCGCTGCCAGAGGGATCAAAGAAACTGCAGGGTGTGCCCGTCTGGAAAGTCGTCCAGGCCGCCTCGCCGGAGAGTGCCCTCGAAGAAGTGCGGTTCAGCAACGATGACGGGACGCTCACACTGGCCTGGGCCGAGGTTGATCAGAACGACAGCCTGCGGATTTTCACCGTCATCGGTGAATCCAGCCTCAGCTACGCATTGGCCGAAATGTCCGGCGAAGTGCAGCTCTATCCACTTACCCAGATTGAGATCCGGTAAGACATGTCCCTGATTGAGGTCCGCCAGTTTTCCTACACCTACCCGGGCGCCAGCGGGCCGGCCCTGCAGGCCATTGACCTCTCTATTGAGAAAGGGGCGTTTGTCGTCATCACCGGTCCATCCGGCTGCGGCAAATCGACGCTGGGCAAGGCGCTGGCGGGCTTCCTTTTCCAGGATCAGGAACCGGCTTTCTCCGGCGACATCACCGTCAATGAAACGGACATGACCCGGGTGCCGCTTTTTACGGCCAGCGAGCGCGTGGCCTACGTGCACCAGAACCCCGAAGACCAATTCTGCACCCTCACGGTCCAGGACGAGATCGCTTTTGGGCTTGAAAACAGAATGGTGCCGGCCGACCAGATTAACCTGAAGATTGATGAAGCGCTGGCCGTCGTGGAAGGCGCGCATCTTAAAAACCGGGACCTCGCCACACTCTCCGGCGGCGAAAAACAAAAAATAGCGATTGCCGCCATGCTGGCGCTCTCGCCCGATGTGCTGATCCTGGATGAACCGACCTCCAACCTCGACCCTGAGGCCACCCGCAGCATCTTCCATACGCTTTATCAGCTGCTCGACATCCGGGGGATCACCGTGCTCATCATCGAGCATAAACTCCAGCAATTAAAGCAGTTCAAACCCCAATTGATCGTCCTGCAGGATGGGCGGCAAGTCACCTTCAACACCATGGACGAATTTGAAGCGGATTGCCGCCAAAAGGTCCAGCCTGTGAAGACCATCACCCCCCTTGCATCAGCACCAGGACAGGAACCGCTCATGACTCTCAGCAGCCTGGAATGGCAGCCAGAAGGCCGGCCGGTTCTTGACGGCATTCACCTCCGGCTTTATCCGGGCGAGTTCGTCAGCCTGATGGGGCCGAACGGCAGCGGGAAGACCAGCCTGCTGCTCACCATGATGGGATTAATCCAACCCACCAGCGGGACGCGGAGGGGTTTCGGCCGTGATCTCTCAAAAGCGCGCACATCGGACCTCGTCCCCAATATCGGTTTTATTTTTCAAAACCCCGACCACCAGCTCTTCGCGTCTTCCGTTTGGGATGAAGCTGTGCTCACGCTAAAAAACCTCAAACAATTGACGGCCGAAAAAGAAGCTGAGGCCATCGCCTGGCTGGAACGATTGGGGTTATCCATTGATATTGAACGCCACCCCCAGCGCCTCTCTTACGGCGAAAAACGCCGGCTCAATCTGGCGGCAGTGGTCCTGCACGAGCCTGCGTTATTGCTGATCGACGAAATGCTGATCGGGCAGGACCTGGTCAATGCTCACGCCTGGATGGACCTGCTGGCGAACTATGCCAAGGCTGGAAATACCGTCCTGCTGGTCAACCACCATGCAGATCTGACCGCCGCTTATTGCAATCGAGTGCTCTTTATGCAGGCCGGCCAAATCGTGGTCAATGGCCCAACACCGATTGCTTTCAAACAGATCCAGAACCTTGGATTTGACGCCTTTCTCCCCTCTGAGCCGATCGGGGTGGC
>WOYI011057845.1_pt1 | contig 14787 bp, 11 predicted proteins | sample 6423411 | NCBI WGS metagenome assembly WOYI01 (sample SAMN13441803, study PRJNA592873) | oil field metagenome | biome: oil field; feature: oil-well bore; material: oil-contaminated soil; isolation source: oil-contaminated soil from oil-well borehole | place: Germany: Wietze | collected 2016-10-18 ...
GCATTTGGGGGATTAGCTCAGTTGGCTAGAGCGTTTGACTGGCAGTCAAAAGGTCATCGGTTCGATTCCGATATTCTCCACTGAACAAATTTACAACGAATTGAAAACGAATAATTTAATAGTGTTCGTTTTTCTTTTTAGTCAACCATTGGTCAACCATTGAATAATTTCCTGTTTTTTTTAGTGTTTTTTAATTTCTCATTGGTTTAAAAATGATGAGGTAATTTTAATTAATTTAACCTTTTTACGCGCGTATGACCTCAAAAAAATCTTCACTTTTTTATCGATTCCCTTTTAAAACGTTTGCTACCTCCTTTTAGGGTGTATGATTCGTTTAGTTTTAAGAAAGTTGTACCGTTCCAGATACTTTTTAGTTTGATTCATTATCTTTAAAAAACTAATCATTAAAAAACTCAAATTATGATACTTGGTGTAATAATCGGTTGGATTATTTTGTCTTTCATTGTGGCGTCTTTAGGAAACGATAAGAAAATAGGTTTTGTTGGACTATACAACAACAAACCTCATTTCAGTTCATACGTAGGCAATACGGTTTCCCTGAATTTGTTAAAAATGGGTATAGATTGGAAGATTCCTCTGAAAATGGACAAGAATTAATAAGTCCCCAAATCATTACGAATAATCAACAAACGGAGTAAGCAACCTTAATTTTGCATTTGGCATAGAACGCTTTGTAATTGCTTATTTCAATGGTTTTTATTTTCATTACTCATTGGTTGTTATTGCTACTTTAAATATACTTCTGCTTGTAGTGTTTAATCATAACCAATTTACCGGAAGAACATATCCAGTATTTTCATTTGTGGATAATGTTTTTAGGTCTAACCAAGAATCAGTTCTTATGCTTGAATAATTTCATTTTGGTTCTTGTCTATAAGATTGAAAAGTCCGTTCAGTGAAGTTTCATTGAAACTTGAATACTTCATATTCATTTCCTGTAGGCCGTCAATAAAATACCTGTTGTAAGCTGGAACACGACCCAAAGTTATAGATGATTCCAGATTATTTTTAATGTTGCACCTTTCTTAAACTCTTGTCTAAGTTTCATCTAAATCCTCGTCTAAAATCATTGTTACTTATCTGATTAAAATCTTTATCCTTTCCTCTAACATCTTGATTATCTTTAATAACAATTCTATCTCTATCTTAATTCTTATCTAAATCTCTATCTTTTCTTATCTTAAAATCATTATTTTTAGACGACATCCAAGCCGGATTAGCAGTTGAAGAACTGGCATTAAAAATAGTACCGTCTTTTTTTGACATCTCATAAAGTAAATTTCTGATTTTATTTCGTTTCTGCTCGGTCGTTAATACATCAGATAGTTTATCGATTAAAAGATTGTCAATGTCAGAGCGGGTAGCTTCTTTATATTGCTTAATAAATTCAAGAATCATTGCTTTATAATATTCTTTATCAAAAGCCCTATTTCGGATGTAAGTAACTTTGTCATCAGTTGAAGTTGCAACCTGAGCTGCTATAAAGTAATTGGGTCTTCTTCCTTCAATCAGTTTTCTTTGCTTTAGCATTTTAATAGCTTCATCGGTAACAGGAAGTTTCTTCTGGATACGGTCTAACAAAACCACACTTGAAAGCGGTAAATCTTTATTCTCGATTAATAATTTTGAATAATTCTCATCGATAGCATGACCATAAATTTGTAACACAACTTTTTGTGGTTCTGATAATTCATAATCGGGGAGAGGAAAGTACCTGTTTTTTTGCGAAAGAAACATGGTATGAATACCATAGCCCAGGCGGTCAATCATCCCCAGGCTAACCATTGCCTGTGCCAACCAGGGATTTCGATACCGTTCGGGTGTTTTGTCACCAATCGAATACTCATCGGGATTGCCTTCAAAGAAACTGCCGGCATTGGAGAAAATGAGTTTATCAATTTTCTCAGTAACAATAATCCGACTGTTTAATTCGTAATCCTGATGCGCAATGCAATTATGCATGGCTTCTAAAATAGTACGGGTATCGTATTTATTAACTGTGGTAGCAAGTAATTCATTGTCAGGAAAGAACTTGTACTTGACATTTCGGATGTTTTGCAAAACTTTGGTTGTGTTGAGCAAAAGCGGAGTGCCAAAATGTTCGTAGGCTTTTTCTTCGGTTTCCAATTTCCATGTTATTTCGGGCAGGCAAGGTAAAAGATAATGCGATGCCTCTTCTTTTCCTAACAGCAGGATTGCTGTATTTGTAATTTTCCCGTTGATGGTGATTTTTGCTTTATCCAGAAACTTTTCAGTTTCCCATGAATCAATCTCGTTGTAATAAGATGCACGTGTGCTTTTTTCTTTGAATTTTTCCCTTGCAACACGAACAGCTTCCTCATCTAAATCGTTAACGGATGCCGTTTCGATAATTTTTGCACTCCAATCGTCGAGCGAATTATAAATTAAGCGGACATAATTTGGGTGGTTCCGCAAATCAGTTTTATTACTGCCAATTCGGATGTAAGGTATTTTTTTAAAATGAGCAGGTTCTCCCTTTGCTGCCGGAATACGAAGTAAAACCATGTTTTTACCATGATAATCAAACTCAAATATTGTGAAATTGATTTTGGGGTGCAGCAGATTTCTTATCCAAAGCTCCAAATCCTGATTGCCTTGTTTCGCAGCGGAGAACTTAAAGTTAGTCCCTTTTATTTCGTGGGTTTTGTCGTGTACTCCCCATACCAAATAACCAAAAGGCTTATTTTTAATAGTGGCACCATTACTCATCGCTGAAATGTACTCGCCAATTTGGTCGTTGGTTATGCTGCCAGTACCTAACTTAAATTCAATCCATTCGGTTTCAGCCGGTAAAGCAACCAGTTCATCAAGCAAACTATGTAAGTCCTCAGTTCTCATTTTCAATTACATCTTTATATTCATCATCAATTTCTTCTTTTGTAAATTGATACACCTTCGGTAAATTCATTTCTGCTCCATGTTTTTTTTTTGGTAAACAACTTTTATAATAGGCGTTTTCTTATCAAATTTGATTTCTGCATCTAAGATATTTTTTACACCTGGATAATTAGAAACCAGGTTAATAGCCCTTCTCAGATAGTCACTTAGCTCATTCCCTACATCCTTTTTTGCAATTTCTATAAATACTTTTTACAGCCTTGTATTCTATGTCTTGAAAACCAAAATTATCATATAATAATCGATATTCATTTTCATATTTCCAATCCTTCGACTTATAACCGGTAAAATGCCGGATAATTTCGTTGTCATGTCCATTAAACAAATTTGTTTTAAAAACCGGTATTTTGTTTGAATACTTAATCCAAAACTTATTTACTGCGTTATTATACTTTGTCAGTATTTCAAGGTCATACTCAACACAAAAACCTTTGTGACTGTTTGCATAAGTGGTCCACATTAAAATATTTAAGGGCTCATTTGTAATCGATAATGAAAATACACCTGCATTTAGAATTCTTTTTTTGAATGACGCAAATTCTGATTTTATCTTTTTTGACGAAGTACCATAGTTTAGCTCGATTGAATGTAATAATTGAAGAAATTCCTGGTCATCAGTAAGCATTTCGCAAGGATCGTTTAATTGTTCTTTATTCGGCGCATAAATCTGGTTATTTTTTATCGCTTCCAGGTCACGTTCAAATTCACCTCTGTATTTAAATGCTTTTATAACTTTTTGATTCATTATTTTGAATATTTATCTTTCTGCTAATCACGGAGGGATGCTATGTTTATAGAAATGTTGATGCAAAAATAAGGTTCGACCCCGGCTGGGGTCGGATGTTCTGCATAACCCCGATAATTGCTATAAACATTTGACCTCTCTGAGGTCAACGACCAAAACATCACCGAATATTTCACGGTTCTACGATTCATTTCAGCGCCTCCTTAATAATTCGCACCTCCTCAACACTATCCAGTGTTTCTACATTATTGCGTACCGGGTGGTTGGGGTCGTACAAGCGTTCGAACTCGCTTTGGATGATTGCCAGTTTTTCTTCATCGCTCATATCATCGTTTAGGGGTTTTAAATCGCCCAGGTGTTTTAGGATTTCCTTTCCGGCTGATTTTATTTCGGTGGGGAAGTAGAGTTCGAAAACAATTGAATCAAGGCAGTTTTCAATATAGCTGTATATTAATTGACTTCTCTCAACAGTATTTAAATAGTGCAGATACTTGCTGAAAATGACAAAAGGAACTTGGTCATTGAGCGAAATATTTTTAATTGGCAATTTTTCTATGAATCGTTTAGCATAAGAGAAATAACCATTTTGAAACTTACTGCTATGACCTTGCAAGTAATAATCTAAAACACTTGAATTTAATAAGGAAATTACATAATAATAGTCAAGATTTATTCCATCTTCTAATATTATTCCATAACCTCCAGCATTTCCACCTCCAACAAAATAATGATTCTGGGATTCATCGACGACCATCGAAGCTTTATTTGCCAAAACTTGTGTCATTATTTTCTTTTTTTCAAACAAATCTAAGTTCTTAGGATAAACATAGGCATACCATTTTGCATGATTCATTTTACCATTTTCTCTGTTTCTTAAGGCATTCTCACATGCTTTCAAATAGTTCCATGTTTTGGGGTATTTATTTTCAAAGGTTTTGGAGGTTATTAACACACCTTCTTCGTACGGAAAAATTACATAGTATTTCTGATTCGAGATAGAATTTCTTCTGATTTCCGATCCCTTAAGCAAGGGTTTTATGAAACCTTCCTCAATGTCAATATTTGAATCTAAAAATCTTGAATAAATCTTATTATTTAACCTTTCAAGGATATAAATTGGGTCAGCACTTGTTACAATTCCCTGGAATATATTTTTAGAGTATTTTGAAAGTAATTCATTCCCCTTGAGAATTTTAGAATATAGCTTCTTTTGTATAGGTGTTGCAAAAGTCCAACTATCATTTTCTAAAAATGAAAGCTGTTCTACTGATTTTATTATGTTGCTATAATTACTATTAGCCAACTCAAGAAACTGACGATTTACTTCATTTTTGTGAAATGTGATGTATTCTAATTGTTCAGGATTCTTTTTTACAATGCTTAAAATACATGTGTAGGTTGTTGCAGTTGAGAATACTTGAAAGAATTGAAAATCTATCACTCTTTTTAATGCGGTATTTTTTGAAATATAATTTCTAATTCCTATTCCGTAGTCCGCATTGAAAAATTTATTTGGCTGAATAAAAGTTTCGTAACCATTTTGATTCAATAATTTATGTCCCTTTTCATCAAACAATACATAAATATCATAGCTTTTTGTTGCTGAATCATACAAAAGTTTAAATACCTCTTTTTGTTTTTTATCTAAACTTTGAACTTTTATGTATGGTGGATTGCCAATCACGACATCAAAACCATTCTTTATATGCCAAACCTCTGAAAAGAATAATTTAAAATCAAAATCAACCTTGTACCCAAAAACACTCTCAGAACCAGCAAGTCGTTCTTTTAATTGCTTATCAATTTCAATTTTTAATTCTTTCTTTTTTAAAGAATCTGTTTCTAAGAAGAACTCATTTTTAAGTTGTTCCAGCCTATTAAACGCAGGGCTTTTCCAATTTTCAGGGAACCCAATTAATGAGTTTCCACAAACAATTTTATAATCGAGGTTTGGCAGGGCTTCAATATTGTCGAGGTCTTCCTCATCCACCACCAACGAGAGCCATAAACGTAAACGGGCAATGTCGATGGCTGAGGCATCAATATCAACCCCATAAATGCTTTCCTGAATGGTGTGGCGTTTTAACTGGTAGGCGTAATTGTCTGAACCATTGTCTGAACTATGATTTTTGGGATTAGCCTGATTTCCATGATTATTTTCCTTATTTTTTAGATATTGGCGTAACACAAGGCGGGCGTTTACAATTTCGTGCAACATGCCCACGGGAAAAGCGCCGGAACCAATGGCAGGGTCGCACACTTTTATGTCGGCCAGTTTTTTGTCGAGCAAATTGGCATGGTTACGAATGCTTTCAGGCAGTTTAAATGAATATGCAGGGGTTTCTTTGCCCTTTCGTAAAATCCGCTGGTCGTTTTCCAGGGCAAAGAATCCTTTCCGTATAAAAATATCAATATCATCTTTGGGGACAATAATATCAGGCTGCTCCCCTTCAAGGGGAGCTGTCCGAAGGACTGAGGGGTCGGTATCCCATCCAAAATTACTTTTAACTTCCTCTAATAATCCTTCCGGGTTATCCCAAACCCACCTGTTTTCGAATCTTAAAACCTTAATCCCACAATGCTTTAAAAACAAATCCCTTTCGTAATCATAATCAGCCTGAGCAGCTTCAAAATGTGGCTCGCCATCTAATTCAATCGCCAACTTTTCCGAAGGGCAATAAAAGTCGAGAATGTAATTTGCTACACTAAACTGCCGCCTAAACTTTCGTCCTTCCAGTTGTTTGGTTTTTAATAAAGACCATAATTTAGCTTCAGCAGGTGTTAGATTATTGCGCAAGTTTTTACGGAAAGTTTTTAAATGTGGCAGGTTGTTAATATTATATACCACCTCCCCCTTCGGGTACTCCTCCTTAAAAGGAGGAGAGCTTTGTGTATTCACTGCATTGTCGAGGTAATGAACCAGGCTTTCCTGGCACATATAATGCACAATTTCACGCGGGGTGTAGAATGCGCCTTTGCTTTTACGTTCGGTTACTTCCAGCATATTTTCAAAAACCTTACCCAACATTTCGGGGTCAACGGCCACTTCTTTTTCAAGGGGTTCGTCTTCTTTAATGGTAAAATTGTAACGGTCGAAAACATCCAATACGCCGGTTCCAATATCACCGGTTTTATTTACCTTTTCTTCATTCCGGAATAGCTGGTTAGGAATGGTAATGTGGCTGTTTTTCCAATCGTAATCGGCTTCAAACAAACCTCCATTTAAAAATGGCACTTTGCAACCCAGGGTTTTGTAATACCCTTTTATTCCTTCATCGGTATGTTTGTGGGCTAATGCTTCGTAAAACAAGTGTTGCAGGTAATCGCCAAAGAAATTTTTCCCGTTTTCCTCTGCATCTTTATATAGCTTTTGTATGTACTTTTTTTCTCCTTTGCCCCATTTTTCATTTTTGGGTACACCTAACCAGCCTTTCTTTTGCAGAAAATAAAGAAATACAATTTGCCCTAAAAGTTTTTTTGTAAAACGGGGAATGTCAATTCCTGCTAATGCCAACTGCTCTTTTAACCCGATAGCTATCGGGTCGTTTTCATCTTTCTCAAATTGGTTGGTTAATATCAGGAACAAGGATTTGTATTGCTCAAAAAACTCGTCGGTTACTTTTTCAATGCTAAAAGCTTCTTCCAGTTCCTCAAGGGTGGGATTATTATAAATATTTTCGAGCAAGGGCAACAATTGTTTTTTTGCCGTATGCGCCTTTTCATGTACGCCAACCAAAAAAGAATAACGTTTTGCGGGTGTTAACTCTTTGCTCTGTTTGAGTTTCCCTTCTTTAACTTCAGTTTTGTATTCGAGTTTAACAAACGAAAAACGCCAGTCGGCGCCATGGTCAGAATTGGAGTAAAAGGCAACCAGTGCATAATCACGAGGTTTTGACTTATTGTTTTCGGATTGTAACCATTTTAGTACAAAATTCCGAAGAGAGGTTCTTGCTTTGTCAAGGTAACATGCATCTTTTACCTGCACAATGAGCAGCTCAATTTCATTGTACTCGGTGTCAATGTATAATCCTAATCTTCTATAACTTGCAATGTGTTTCTTAAAATCATCATAAATTAGCGTAGACCATGGTCGCATTCGTGTTAAGTCAATATCGTTTAAAAGGTTTTTAATGAAAAGTGTAAACTTCTCTTCTGAAAATGAAGCGTTAAAGGTGCTTTCGATTATATTTTGAGCTTCGTGCTTTTGCATATTAATTTTAAATTACGAATTACGAATTACGAATTACGAATTACTGAATTTTGTTTTCAATGTTTTTTGGATACTGCCAATTATTTTGAGGAGTTCATTAACATCTGAAAGAAGACTTTTTCTTTCTTCATTGGAAAAATAACCAGTATCATTTAGTAAACGAATCCAGTAATGGGTTTCGCGGGCTTCTTTGTAAGCAATACTAAGTTTTGCGAAAAAGTCTTTATCGCTTTGTCCTCCAATAGCTTCTTCAACATTTGCGCCAATAGAAGTTCCGGAGCGCAGCAGTTGTTTTGAGAGAACATATTCATTTCGCTCATTGCATAAATGCTGATAGCTTTTAACAATTCGAACAGCAAAAGCATAGCTTTTTTCTTGTATGATATTGTTCTTCTTCATTTTTCATTCGTAATTCTTCATTCGAAATTCAATTTTTCTTTTTTTTTATTTTCTCTTCCAATTTTTTTAATTCTTCTATTTCGGCTTCGTCTTCCTGAAGGGCTTCGTAAGCTTTTCGCCGGGCATCATACGTTTCATAAATTTCACGAACTTTTTGTTCCATCAAGGCATTGCTTACCGTTCCTTTATCATTTAGAACGAGTTTGTCGTTTAATTCCAGAATTTTATCCACATTATAACGCCAGAAGTCCATGGTGATGTCGATACGGTTTTTAGCCCGTAGTTCGGCTGTTTCGAGGAAGATGACCACCAGCCGGTTCAGGGTGTCGATTTCATCGGCGGTGAGGTAGTTTTTCGCAATAAAAATGTCTTGTTTACGCACGATGCTTCCTTTCCACGATGTTAAAGCCATATTGGATTTACTGGCATTAGCACGGCTAACTATAATTTCGGCGGCAGTTTTGCCTGAAACTGCAAAGAGTAATTTGTTTTGGGTTTCGGCAAAAAACATTTGTGTGGCTTTGTCGGTAGGGTCGTAATCGCTACATAGAGCGAATAAATCGCGTACTTTTTGGTAAAAACGTTTTTCTGATGCACGAATATCCCTTATCCGCTCTAACAACTCATCGAAATAATCTGGTCTGCCATCAGGATTCTTCAAACGCTCATCGTCCATTACAAAACCCTTCACCATGTACTCGCGTAGATTTTTGTTTGCCCAAATTCTGAACTGTGTTCCCCGCTTACTTCTTACACGGAATCCAATAGCCAGAATCATTTCGAGCGAATAGAACGTTACATTGTATTCCTTTCCATCTTCGGCAGTTGTCAAGTAATTCTTTACAACTGATTTTTCCTGCAACTCGCCTTCATTCAGTATGTTAATGGTGTGTTGGCTAATGTTTTGTTTTGAGGTGTCAAAAAGTTCAGCCAGTTGGTTTTGGTTCATCCAAACCATACCGTCTTTGGCATAAAGCGCAACTTTAGCTTTACCGTCGGCGGTGTTGTATATGATGATATTTCGTTTTTCTGACATAGGATTATGAATTATGAATTACAAATTTGGAATTACGAATTACGAATTACGGAGTTTTGTTTTTATGGTTTTTTGGATGCTGCCGATGATTTTCAGGAGTTCATCGACATCCGATAAAAGGCTTATTCTTTCGTCGGATGAAAAATAGCCTGTATCACTTAGCAGGCGAATCCAGTAATGGGTTTCACGTGCTTCTTTGTATGCGATACTTAGTTTAGCAAAAAAGTCTTTTTCTGTTTGCCCACCAATAGCTTCTTCAATATTTGCTCCTATGGAAGTTCCAGAGCGCAATATCTGTTTCGATAAAACATATTCATTTTTCTCTTTACACAAATGCTGATAAACCTTCACAATCCGTACCGCAAAAGCATAACTCTTTTCCTGTATTACATTATTTGTTTTCATATTCGTAATTCCCAATTCGTAATTCGTAATTCGTAATTCGTAATTATTTAATTAAGTAGCCTGATAGAATTACTTCTCGCTTTAAATAGTTATTTCCGTTATGATGGTTTTCAAACACTGTAGAGCGAATGTTATTTTGAAGAATGTGCAACACCTTCATGGGGTCAACAACTCCTTGTTCTATTGAAGTTTTTTCTATTGCCCTTTTTATTATTTGTGCAGTTTTCTTTGGCATCCTGCCATCAGCAAGAAGTTGTTTTACATTGCCAATAAATTCTTCATCTGAGTCGGTGAACTTTTTGAAACGCTTAAACTGTTCCCCTTTTAAAGTTCTTTCAATAAAGGCTGCATTCGACCGTCCACCGGTTTTTGGTTCATCATCACCACCTTGTGTCGTATCCAACTGGAACCTGGCTTTATTGATGTTTAATAATTCAAAATAGTTATTGGGTATTGGCTGGCGTTTTGTTTTTGGTGAACATTCCAGTTTATCTGCAGCTTCAAAAAAGTTGATTTCATCAGACCCCCTCCGTCCTTCGGACACCTCCCCCTGAAAAGGGGAGGAAATAAGGTAGAACTTTTTGAGTTTTCCCAAACGAAAGAATGTAAGCATTTCGTTGTTTTCCAATTCATTTACTTTCATTCCCGAACGGGCTTTTTTAGGTAACATTTTAATTTTTTCGAAAAAATCCGGGTCTTTATCACGAAGTTCCCGCATTATTTCCAAATACTTTAATTCTGAAACTTCTTCTTCGCCTTCACCGGAATAGGCATTTTTAGAGTTTAAGGTATTGAACAATTCCTGGCTTCCTATTTCCTCACCATCAGTCAGGTACTTTGCATCTTCACCCATAATGTAGTGAAACATTTGAAGCTTATTGGTAATGTTGCTTTCAAGTCCTAAATGACGGTCGGAATGAGATGTTGGAAAGAAGTTAAAAATACAAATATTGCTATGTTTTGAACCCAAACGATTAATACGCCCGGCACGTTGTAACACTCTTGTTGGGTTCCAGGGCAAATCGTAATTGATAAGCACATTGGAACGGTGCAGATTAATGCCTTCAGCCAAAATATCAGTTGTAATAAGATATTGAATATCGTTTACCTGTTCTTTGCTATTTGGGTCAAAATTATCCCTGATAATTTCCCTGGCAGTGGTATGTTTTGAAGTTATGTCCGAATTTGTATGCCTGCCCCCTTTACTGGAGTAAAACATTACTTTTCCCGGAAACTCGGCACTTATATTTTCAAACAAATAATCACCGGTTTCTTTCGATTCAGTAAAAATAACCAGTTTTTGATTCTTAAGTGTACTGACTGATTTTAAATCAGTTATGAATTTTTCGAGTTTTGGGTCTTCATCGATATCCTTCCATAAATCATTAACCCTTTTCAATAATTGCAAATCAAAATTCAGGTCATCGATAAATTTTGAACCATTAAACGAACCAAAATTATCTGAAATATATCTTTGAGCCTTTTCATCTTCAACTAATTGTTTAAGTGTTTCAAAGTCATCATTTTCCAAAAGGTCGTAAACGTTGGCATATTTACTAATATAAACCATTCCATTTTTGTACATCCCGATAAATTTCTCATAAGACGCAATAAAACGGCTTACACTCTTTTTAAAAGCGTAAAAGCTACTTTCCAAACGTTTAACGAGGATTCCCTTCATAAATCCTCCAACATTCCGCTGTTGCTGTTTTTCAAATTCTGTTAACCCTTTATTATAGTATAATAACGGTATGTACCTGGTGTATTTAAAGGTATGTAACAGCTCAATGGTTTGGTTAAAGACGGTTTCAAGATTTCCTTTAAAGTGATAGACAATTCTGCCAGGGTCGTCAACTTCGGGGAAATTAAGCCCTTGTTTCGACATATCATCTTTAAAGAAGGTTTTTACATCTGTTCGTGTTCTTCGAACCATTACGAATTTTAGCACCTTATCCCTAATGGTGTCTGAAACTTCTTTTATGGCTTTTTTGTATTCTTCCTGACTTTCAGGAGTAAAATCGTTTTTATCAGGTTTTGTTTCTTTTAACCGCCTTTTCAATGCATTAAAGAATTTTTCGAGGTTAGGTACTCCGGGAATAGTTGAATTTTTAGGAGCCTGAAAAAGTTTTAATTGCGCAAAAATATCATCAACCGTATTGTTTAAAGGAGTTGCTGTAACCAGGATTACTTTTTTACCCCTGCAAATATCCATTAGGTTGGCATAGGATTGTGTTGATTCGTTCCTGAAACGGTGGGCCTCATCTATAACAACATATTTGAATTTAGAGATGTCGTTTCTTAGAATATGGTCCAGCTTGCCCAAGGATTCAACTTTATGACTGCGAACGCCAAAATCACGCAAAGAATCTTCCCAATACTCTTTAAGTACCGGTGGGCATATTACCAGCATGTGGCCCTGTAATTGTTGAAGCAACATTGCAGTAATAAAAGTTTTACCAAGACCTACAACATCAGCGAGAAAAACACCGTTGTATGTTTCCAGGATTTTCTTTGCATTGGTTGCAGCCTGTCGTTGATACCTTAAATCCATGAAACCCGGAGGGAGATAGGGGTCGTACTCATCTTCCATATTTATATCCTCTTCCAAATATTCATAGATACACTTCAGATATAATTCGTAAGGGGTAATTGAATCGTTTAACCATGTTTTTTTTGTTGCAGCATCAATAAAATCATCTGATATATCAACAGAATCTTTCCAAAGGTCTTCAAACTGGGTTAAGGCAAAATCCACGTCGGTTTTGTTCTTCAATTCTACGTTGAACTCTCTTTGAGCAACTAATCCGGATTCTGAGAAATTACTTGAACCGGTAATTACAGAACCAAATTGAATATGATTTACCTTATCGTTGTATCGTTTTATATATACCTTGGCGTGCATATTTTTTGAAGGATACGCCCTAATCTCTAACTTTTTACCATTGCCCAATTGTGCTTTTGGTAGGGTTTGGTCAACACAGTTTTTTTGAAGAAACTCAACAAATTTACGGACGCCGATTTCTAACTGTTGGTCGTTCTCCCTTGATTCTTCAATTTCATAAATCAGATTTTTTTGGAAAAGGTTTTTCGTTCGCTGATGGGATTCAAGATCAATAGTGCCATTTTCCTCGTTAATTTGCATTATTTCGTAAGCTTGCTTGTCAACGTTTAGTCCAACCAGGATTCTGATTTTGTCAATATCCTCAAGAGATTCATACAATTGATAAAAGCCACTGGAACGGAAATAACCAACCAAAACATCAAAGAATTTAGTATCCTTCAATGTTGCTTTGAATCGGTTTAATAATGTTTGACCCGTTGTGTTAGTAAAAAATGTCAGGTCAGTATTTTCCTGTTTTATATCGGTCATAGAAAAATTATCTTATTCGGGTTTTAACAAAATCCATTGCAGCTTTAGCTACATCTTCATCTTTTACAAGCTCGTAAACCTGTCCGGCTAACCATAAGGTGAGTAATTCGTCCTTATCGGTTTCCAGCATATTTGCCAGTTTTAGAACTTGTTCCCGTTTTGCTTTTCGTTCGCCCCGTTCAATTTTGCTGTACAAAGGAGAATCAATTTCCAGTTCAGCAGCCAGTTGGCGCTGAAGCAGTCCTTTTTCTTCCCGTAATTCTTTTATTCGTTTTCCCAAAAACATATTGGTTGTATTAGTGACTTGTCAAAGAATGGCTAATTTAATAAAGAAAAGGTAAACAAAAGCAAGAAAGTATCAGCTAAATATCAACAGCGTAATGGGGAAATGCGGCATTTCTTTTATGTGAAAAAATCAATAACGCTCGGTATTTATACATTCATTGAGCAAATACGATAAGCTAAAGGCGGCAAAAAACCGGTCAATGCTTCGCCCGTTTCATTATTCACCTAATCGGAACTATCTTTTGGGAACGTCCAGTTTTCAAAATCGATAATTGCTTTGGCGCTATTAATTTGCTACGGTTGTTCTGGCAAATTGAAGCCAAAGCAGTCAAATATTCGTTTGCCTTTCATGGCAACCAGTATATTTTCTAAAACACTGGCGTAAATTTTTGGCGGTGTTTTTAGCTTGCTTTTCTTGTTCAGGTCGGGATCTGTAAAAATCTTACTTCCGTATTTAATGGTTTCGATATAAGGCGGTTTCCAGGTTGTAGCCCGGCTCGATATGTTGGGCTGTCGCGAAATAGAATACCTGAGCTGTGCATTTCTTTCCCTGATAACAAAGCGAAAGAATGGGGACGTTTTACTGTTTTCTGTGTTACATTTTCTGCTATTGTATAAAGAAGAGGTCGGGTTTAGTTGCCGATTCCGAGGAGAGCTAACACATGGGTTTTGTAACACTGCGAAAGGCTTTCGATTTCTTTTTCGTCGTCCACCATGCCCAGATAGTAATAGGCCCCGTCAACAATCGAAAAGACAAGTTTGGCGGTTTGTTCAAAATTTTCAATGTGAATTACTCCGGCCTCGTTGGCATCCTTCAGGGTTACTACAAAATTTTGATGCAGCGAATCATGGAGTTCCTTAAATTCGTTTTTAAAACGTTTGTTCCGGTAAATAAACGAATAACAGCTGTAATATACACCATCGTCGAAAAGCCGGTGCCATTTTCGCGAAAACAGGTTGTCGATAATCTGCAGTAATTTTTCTTTTGAATCCACCTTCCCACTGACACTATAAATCGAAAGATATTTTTCCAGATTAAAGTCAACGAGCGCTTGTAATAAATCATCTTTCGTTTTAAAATAATGCATCACTAAACTGGGATTAACATCCAAAACATCGGCAACTCTTGCTATCGATGCATTTTCAATTCCTTCTTTCTTTGCAACTTTATAAAAGGCTATCACAATTTCTTTTTGCCTGGTTTCCTTTAAACTTTTTCGCCCCATTATTTTAAGATTTCTTGAGGTTAAATTAACAAAATTTCGCTTACTCCCACTAATGCAGCTGCCTGAGAATGGTAGGCGTTTTTATGTATTAATATTTGAAGAATAATTGCATAACAGATTTTTAATATACGAATCAAATATTGTGTAATTATACATATAATCAGTATAGTA
>WOYI011375349.1_pt2 | contig 14773 bp, 12 predicted proteins | sample 6423411 | NCBI WGS metagenome assembly WOYI01 (sample SAMN13441803, study PRJNA592873) | oil field metagenome | biome: oil field; feature: oil-well bore; material: oil-contaminated soil; isolation source: oil-contaminated soil from oil-well borehole | place: Germany: Wietze | collected 2016-10-18 ...
AACGCCGGCCTGTCACGCCGGAGGGCAGGGGTTCAAGTCCCCTTGGCCCCGCCAGAAAATCGAAGGGAGTCAGCGTATCGCGGCTCCCTTTTTTATTTTGGTTTTTCCATTGCGGGTGATTGACAGAATCTATGGAGCGTGTTTAATTAGGGTGGAAATACGATGGAGCAAGGGGTCGATAAAAAGTGGATTATGAAGGGTTGATTATCCGTCCGCCCAGTGAGGCGTACAGTTTGCTGCTGCAGGTGACTGTCGGGTGTTCGCACAACCGGTGCACGTTCTGCGGCACCTACCGGCAAAAAAAATTTAAAATAAAGCCCGTGGAACAAATCGAGAAGGATTTACGGGAGGCGCGTTCTTACGGACGGATTGAAAAACTGTTCCTGTGCGACGGCGATGCGATGATTATTCCGCAGCCCCGGCTGGAAGAAATCCTGCTCATGATTAAACGCTATCTCCCGACGCTGGAAAGGATCGGCAGTTATGCCAATACCAAAAGCGTCTTGAGAAAATCCATGGAGGATCTTAAAAGGCTCAGGGAACTGGGTTTGAAAATTATTTATTTAGGCGTGGAAACCGGCAATGCTGAATTGCTCAAAAAAATTCATAAAGGCGCCACCCGCGAGCAGATGATCGAAGCGGCGCGACGGATCAGGGAAGCCGGCATCCAGCTCTCGGCTACGGTCATTCTGGGGATCGGCGGCATTGAAAAGAGCATTGAACATGCGATGGATACGGCAAGCCTGCTCTCGGAGATGGATCCCGATTACGTTGGCGCGCTGACGCTGATGCTGGTGCCCCAGACGGAGCTGTTTGATGATTATATCGCCGGGCGGTTTGTTCTCCCGGACAAGATCGGCTTTATCCGGGAGTTGTATCTGATGATTGCCAACGCCAACTTTACGGATTGCTATTTTACGTCGAATCACGCGTCCAACTATCTTCCGATCAAAGCGCGCCTGCCGGGTCAGAAAGAAAAGATTCTGAACCTGATCGGTTCGGTCATTGAAGATAATGATGTCGGCAGAATGCGGCCCGAGTATTTGCGCGGCCTTTGATGTCCGGAGACATGAAGATCCCTATGAAAAAAATTTCCGATCTTTTATTCTGGCGCAGGCCGGAACATATTCGTCAGGCAATATTTGCGATTCTGGCCAAAGGCCGGAAGAGCGGGGTTTTGGACGATGCTTCCCGGAAGATGATAGAAAATATTCTGGACTTTACCTCTATCCTGGTGCGCGAAATCATGATTCCCCGGACGGATATTGTTTCAATTGACGCGGACGACAAGCCTCAGGACATGATCCGGGAAATCGTCAACGCTCATTATACGCGTCTTCCGGTGCATCGCGGATCCGTCGATAATATTATCGGCATTCTGAATATTAAAGATCTGCTGGGAACCTGGTCTCCGAATATGACCGCCGCCGATATTTTATCCCGCCTGACCAAGCCCTATTACATTCCCGAAACGAAAAATGCCCATCTGCTGTTTTACGAGTTTAAGAACAACAAGAAGCATATGGCCATCGTCATCGACGAATACGGCGGCACGTCCGGTCTGGTGACGCTTGAGGATCTGCTGGAGGAGATTGTGGGCGATATCCGGGACGAACATGAAGAGCATGCCGATTCCGAGAATATTATCAGGACCGCCGAAGGCGCCATTGTGGTTGACGGACGGACGGAGATTGAAAAAATTGAAGAGCATCTGAATATCAGCCTGGAGAGAGGCCGGTATGAAACCATCAGCGGTCTTATTTTAAACGCGATTCGCAGAATTCCCCATCAGGGAGAAAATATTCAGATCGAGGGAATGGACATGATCATCGAAAGCGCCGATGAACGCAGCATCAAAAAAGTGAAAATCAGAAAAATGGATAATGAGTATTTCAATGACTCCTCACAATAGAAAAGCGGTGATGGAAACATCCCCCCCTCAGCAAACGCGGTACGGCGTTTTTTTTGCGCTGCTTTGCGGGGTTTTATTATTTTTGTCTTTTCCAAAGTTCGGCCTCGGTGTCATCGCCTGGATCGCCTTTATCCCCTTGTTGATGGCCCTGCAGAACGTCGCAACGATCCGGCGGGCTTTTTTACTGGGTTGGGTGGCAGGCCTCGCGGCGTACATCGGCATCATGTACTGGATTGCCTATGTCGTTGTGAACTACGGTTATCTGCCCCTGTATCTGGGCATCGCGATCATGATCCTGCTGGCTTGCTATTTAAGCCTTTATGTCGCTTTATTCGCCGCGGGAATCGTTTACTGCCGCGGGAAGGTCCCGCTGTATCTTGTTGCGCCGGCTTTATGGATCTGCCTGGAATATCTCAAGTCGCATTTGTTTACCGGTTTTCCGTGGGAAAATCTGGGTTATTCCCAATTTCATAATATTATCTTTATTCAGCTGGCCGATATCACCGGTGTCTTCGGGTTGTCATTTCTGATTATTCTTTTAAACGTTGCTTTCTTTGAGGTTCTTGTCAAACGGTCAAAAGAATCGTTGATCCTGGCCGCCGTCGTGTTGCTGCTGTGGTCGGGCGTTTACGCCTATGGCATTTTGCGAATTCATCAAATTGATCAGGCGCTGAAAAGCGCTCCGGGAATGGATGTGTCCCTCATTCAGGGAAACATCGACCAGTCCATCAAATGGAACGAAAACTTTCAGAAAGATACCATCCGAATTTATGAAGAACTGTCCTTGCGTCATCCGTCGCCTGAAGGCGGTCTGATTGTCTGGCCGGAAACGGCAGTGCCGTTCAACTTTCAACATGAAAATGATTTGCATCTCCGGGTGCAGGCGGTGGCGGAGAAAACCAAAAGCTGGTTGTTATTCGGTTCCATGAGCTTCGGGACGGCAAGTGAAAGCACGGATTATTTTAACAGCGCCTATCTGCTTTCACCCCGGGGCGATATTCACGGCAAATATGACAAGGTTCATCTTGTTCCCTACGGGGAATATGTTCCCTTAAGAACGGTGTTTCCTTTTATCAGCAGCCTGGCGGCCGGCATCGGCGACTTTACCGAAGGCAAGGGGTTCGATCCTCTGATCATGGCGGATCGAAAAATCGGCGTGATGATTTGTTATGAAGGCATTCTGCCCGAAGCAGCGCGGACGTATAAGAATGCCGCCGCCGACGTATTGGTTAACATTACCAACGATGCCTGGTTTGGAACGACATCGGCGCCCTATCAGCATCTCTCGATGTCCATTTTCCGGGCGGTGGAGATGCGGCTCTATCTTGTCCGGGCGGCCAATACCGGTATTTCCGCCATTGTTGATCCGACCGGAAGGGTTCTTGCGCAAACGGAAATATTTAAAAAAGATAAAATTCATGGTAATATTCGATTCATGCAGACGCCGACTTTTTACGCAAAATACGGCGACTGGATCGTCTGGTTCAGTTTTACCGGGCTGGTCATTTTATTGGCATGGGTTTTAAAAAGGAGGAAAAGCAATGTCATTTGAAAATATCCAGGATGTCATTCATGCCCTGAAAAAAAGAATTTCCTATATCGGAGAATGTCTTTGACGTCGGCGAACTGGAATTAAAAGTCAAGGATCTGGAAATTCTATCCACAAAAAAGGACTTCTGGGATGATCAGGAGAAAGCCCGGTCTGTCCTGCAGCAGAAAACAAAATTATCCGAATCTCTGGACCAGTGGAAAAGATTTCAACGTCAGGTGGAGGATGCTGAAAGCCTCTGTTTAATGGCATCTGATGAAAAAGACGAACAGGTTCTCGGTGATCTTGCTTTGGAACTGGAGAAGCTTTCTTCTGCCGTTAAACTGGAAGAGCTCAAAATGATGCTGGCCAGCGAGCAGGATCCGATGAATGCGATTATGTCCATTCACGCCGGCGCGGGCGGAACAGAAGCTCAGGACTGGGCGGAAATGCTGTTGCGCATGTATCTGCGATGGGCGGAGAAAAGAAATTTCAAAACCAGCATCATTGATTATCTGCCGGGGGATGAAGCGGGCGTCAAAAGCGTTTCGCTGACCGTGGAGGGGGAGTATGCCTACGGTTATGCAAAGGCTGAAATCGGGATTCACCGCCTGGTGCGCATTTCGCCGTTTGACGCCGGCGCCAGACGACATACCTCCTTTGCCTCCGTATTTGTTTATCCTGAAATCGATGATGAAATTAAAATCGACATCAATGAAGACGATCTGAGGATCGACACCTTCCGGTCCGGCGGCAAGGGCGGACAGCATGTCAATAAAACCGATTCCGCCGTCCGCATTACCCATTTGCCGACGGGTATTGTCGTTCAGTGCCAGAATGAAAGATCCCAGCATAAAAATAAGGCCATGGCCATGAAATATCTTAAATCACGGCTTTATGAAAGAGAACTCCAGCAGAAAAACGAAAGGCTTGATGAAGAGAACAAGCAAAAAAAAGATATCACCTGGGGCAGCCAGATTCGTTCCTATGTCCTGCATCCCTACAAAATGGTCAAGGATCATCGCACCAATCTGGAAATCAGCAACACGCAAAGAGTGCTGGACGGCGATATAGACGATTTCATCCAGGCCTATCTCATGGCGGCCGGTGATTCCGGACCGAACGCCAACACGCCGGCGCCGATAAACAAAGGATAATGTTTACGATTGTCAATATCGTTTGGGGTTGTCGGTAAAATATGTTATAAGCCTCGCCAATGCAGACAGGAAGTTGGGAAGATCAGGATCATCAGAACTTCTCAACCATCGGCAACACAAAGTTGTTTTGCTTTTAAAACGAAAAAATCAGGAGATCCTAGTCCATGTTGAAATGCCGAAAAAATGTTTTATCGTTTTTTATATTTTGTTCGATCATTGCCGTTCTATTATTGACCGGCATCCCGGGAAACGCCGATCCTGTCCAGAGTCATAACCCTGCAGAAGAGGGTACTGAGCAGCCCCTTTTGGTGTCGCAAACAAAAGCCGGTTTTCCTGATGATCCGTTGTACAAGGATCATCAAAGTTTGAAGGACGAAGAAGATAAAAAAGGCGTTGAAGAAGAGCAGGACCTGATGGACAATGTCCTTGCAATACTGGAGGTGGCGGATAATTACTGGAATGAAGGCGATATCGAAAATACCTTGAATGAACTGGATAAGGCTTATGCGCTGCTGCTGGACACGAATGGCGATGTGGAAATCGCCCGACAGAAGGATGACTTGCGTCTTTTAATTTCCCGGCGCATCCTGGCGGTTTATTCCTCCAAACAAACGAAGACCAACGGCAAGGCCAGCGAAATTCAACTTTTAATGAATGCGGATGTGGAAAAAGAAATCTGCTCGTTTCAGGGGCTGGAAAGAGAATTTTTTACCTCTTCGTATATGCGGTCCGGTTTATACAAGGACATGATTGTCACCGAATTAAGAAAGGCGGGAATCCCTGAAGAATTTTTCTGGCTGCCGCTGGTGGAAAGCGGTTTCAAAGTCTCCGCGTATTCCCGCGCGCGGGCTTTGGGGTTATGGCAGTTTATCCCGTCAACCGGCTACAAATTCGGATTAACCCGCGACGAGTGGGTGGACGAACGCATGGATGTGCTGAAATCCACGCATGCGGCCATCGCCTATTTAAAAGAACTGCATGCCATGTTCGGCGACTGGCTCACCGTGCTGGCCGCTTATAATTGCGGCGAGGGCAGGGTGCTCCGCGTCATCTCCAGACAGCACATTAATTATTTTGACCGTTTCTGGGATCTATACTCCCAGCTGCCTAATGAGACGGCGCGTTATGTGCCCCGTTTTCTTGCAACATTGCACATCGTTAAAAATCCCGGCAAATATGGCTTTGATCTTCAGACCACAACGGACTCTTTGATGAATTATGAAACGGTCAAGGTCAATAAAATGATGAAATTATCGGATGTCGCTTCACAAATGGAGGTATCCGAAAATTATATCAATGTTCTGAATGCGGAGCTCCGTTATAAAATAACGCCGAATCGGGAATACGCCATGAAAATTCCCGAAGGATCGATTGAAAAATTCAATCTTGTTTACAGCGATATTCCCGAAGCGGAAAGGCCAAGCATCAGCTACAGCCGCCCTGTTTCCCGCTCTATCAAGCATCGCGTGCGGTCGGGCGAAACGGTGGCCTCGATTGCCCGGAGATACAGAGTGTCCAAACAAACCATCTTCAGCGCGAATCGCATCAATAGAAAGACAGGCTTCTTGCGAAAGGGGCAAATCATCCGCATTCCGGTCAGTCGCGTGGAAACGGCAGGCGTTAAACAAAAACCATCCGGCAATATGACCCATAAGACCGCCGTATCAGCCAAAACCTACAAAGTGAAGAAAGGCGACACGCTGTTTGGCATCGCCAAACGTTTTAATGTCCCCGTCGTTAAAATCAAGCAAATGAATAATTTAAAATCGAATGCGATTCAATCGGGACGAACGCTGAAAATTCCATCCAATCATGAAGTCGAAGGCATCAGCTAGCGACACCGGGGAAGGGCCATTTTGGAAAGGGACTAAGCGCCGTTCGACGGTGTCAACAGACGAAACAGTTCTTTTTCTTTCTTCTTCATTTTCAGGGCGTTGATTTTAGACGTGTTCACGTGGTCATATCCTGTTAAATGCAACAGGCCGTGGATCATCAGAAAAAGGATCTCCTCATCGATCGTAAAGTGTCCCTGAACCGCATCGGACCAGGCCCGATCGGCGGATATCATGATATCCCCCAGCATATCCGGGTTCACGCCGCCGCATTCACCCTCCTGAAGAGAAAAAGAAATAACATTGGTCGGCTTGTCTTTGCCCAGGTATTGCCGGTTGATCCGCTGAATGGTCGCATCATCGACAAACGTGATGCTGATTTCCTTATCCGCGCAGTCGATCAGGCGCAAGAGCCGGGTCACCTGGACGCGGATTTGGCGTTTCTTGATTTTAATTCGTTTCTGCCGGTTTTCGATTTGTATTTTCATGGGCCTCTTTCTTGCCGTTTGTTTCCTTAGGCAAGCTTTCCGGATATTCAATGCGATGATGGAAGATGCCGGTCAGAATTCGGGTGAAAGTTTCCGCGATGGTATTGAGGTTTCTCAACGTCAGTTCACAATCATCCAGTTGCCCGTCTGTGTAAATACGGGCGATTCTTTCTCGCACCAGCGATCGGATTCTGGCGGGGGTCGGGTTGGAAAGGGTTCGCGACGAGGCTTCAATGACATCACCCAGCATGACGAGTCCCGCTTCTTTGGTTTGCGGTTTGGGGCCGGGATAACGAAAATCACTTTCGGTGAGCGAGCGAATAGACTCATCTTTGTTTTTCTTGGCCTTATCATAAAAATAGCTGATCAAACTGGTCCCGTGATGTTCGCGAATAATATTAATAATCGGCAGGCCCAGTTTGACCTGCGTGGCCAGTTCGCAGCCTTCCTTAATGTGGGAGATGATGATTAAAGCGCTCATTTTGGGCGAAAGCTTGTCGTGACGGTTGTCGTAGCCGGGTTGATTTTCAATATAGTAATGCGGTTTGGCCAGTTTGCCGATGTCGTGATAATAGGCGCTGACTTTGGCCAAGAGTGCATTGGCGCCGATGGCTTCCGCCGCAGCTTCCACCAGAGAGGCGACAATGATGCTGTGGTGATACGTGCCCGGCGCTTCGATAATCATTCTCTGAAAAAGCGGTTGATTGAGATTGGCCAGTTCCAGCAATTTGATGTAGGTAATGAAGCCGAAGAGGCTTTCAAATACGGGCGTGAGGCCCGCCACCAGAATACCGGTGATAATGCCGCCAAGAAAACCCATGGCCAGACGCAGGAGCAGGTCATTGAGCGGATGGCCGGTTAAAAGGTTCAGGCAAAGAATCGCGGCGATATTGATCAGGCCCAGGAAAATACCGACCTTTAAGAAAGTGGAACGCTGACGGCTGTTGACGATATGGTAGGAAGCGGCGACCGACCCCAGAAATGAAAAAAGCGGATAAGTTATTTTTTCATCGAAAAGCAGGCTGATGAGGAATGACGTCAGAACACTGATGATTAAAGCCACATTACGATTGACCAGGACGGCGATGATCATGGCGCCCATGGCAAAGGGAATGGCAAAATAGCAGGCGTCCACCGGAATGGACGGGAAGGCCCTGTTGACGGCGACGGCAATAAAGATTCCCACTTTGACAAAAAATATCTGCAGAACGGCGACAATGGCAAAGACCAGAAAGTCCACATTGGACCGGGCGGAAGTTTTCGGCCAGTTCCGGGTGCGCCAGAAATACAAAAGCAATGTCAGAAACAGGACGATGAAGAAAATGCCCACCATGACCGTCAGGCCGGAGATTTTATTATCCCGGGCGGTTTTATTAAACGCGTCCAGCTTGGCCAGTTCCAGATAGCCGATTTTCTCGCCTTCGCGGACGATCATCTCATTTTTCTGCACCTGGAAGTAAACCGGTTTGACCTCTTCTTTTGCGGATAATCTTTTCCGCTGGGTCGCATCCTTGTTGTAAGTGAGGTTGGGTTCTATGAGCTTTTTCAAAATGGAAAAAGAAAACCGCCGGGCGTCGGACTGATCGCTTCGAAACGCGGTGTTTACTTTTTTAGACAGCAACGGCCCGATGTCTTTCATATTCAAAACAGACGAGACGTCTTTAATGTTTTCCTCCACCCGTGTAAGCTCGTTGACGACGGTAATGCCTTTTTCCTGTTCGTTGTTTTGAAACACCTGCTGTGTCACCAGGGTATTTTCGTAAAACGAGGAAATGATTCTGGAGAACTTCTGCAGAAGATCCTCGGAAAATTGATTCGCCTTCAAAAATGAATATTCATTTTGCGTCAGAGTGACGCCCAGGGATTTATCCAGCAGGGCCTTGGGAAGCGGGGGATCCTGTTGACCCGCCGCCAGCACAAATGAATTTTTGATTTTTGTTTTGAGGGTGATGGCCATTTCGGGATCATAATCATAGACCGGACGCGCGCCGGCCGCAGCCTCATTTTGTTTTTGACGGGTGGAATTAATGTCTTCAACCAGGAAATTCCGATCCGCCTTGATGTTTTCCTGAGCGATCATGCCATGACGGTATTGGGGTTCTGAATTGTAAAATTTCGGAGCGAGTAAAACCGTTAAGCCTGCGCTTAAAATGATGGCGATTGCCCAGCGTTGAAAAATAATGTTGCCCAGAAACTTAAAAGATATCTTGTGCTTATCCTTCAATGTCCGGACGGCCGATAATATTTTTTCCGATGTTGAATCTAGAAAATTATTCATATCCATTATTTATTTTTATTCGTTTTATTTCCGTTTTCCCAAAACGCGTATGCGGAAATGACGTCGGCCACCAGCGGATGACGGACGACGTCAACCTGCGAGAAGTGAACGATGCGGATCGCGTCTATTTTTTTGAGAATGGCTGCGGCCTCTATCAAACCCGATGATTTTTCCTGAGGCAGATCAATCTGTGTAATGTCGCCCGTTACAACGGCTTTGGAATTGAAGCCCAGACGGGTTAAAAACATTTTCATCTGCTCGGACGTGGTATTTTGGGCTTCGTCCAGAATGATAAAAGAATCATTGAGCGTCCGGCCGCGCATGAACGCCAGCGGGGCAACCTCAATGAGCCCCTTGCTGATCAGAGCGCCCGCTTTTTCCATATCCACCATGTCATAGAGCGCGTCATACAAAGGGCGCAGATACGGATTGACTTTTTCAGCCAGATCGCCGGGCAGAAAACCCAAACGCTCACCCGCTTCCACGGCGGGACGGGTCAGAATGATCCGCTGCACCTTTTTTTCCAGAAGATCGGACACGGCCATCGCCATGGCCAGGTAGGTTTTGCCGGTTCCGGCAGGGCCGACGGCCAGAACCATATCGGCATTCCTCATGGCGTCGATGTAGTGGCGCTGCGTGATGCTTTTCGGCGTAATGATGCGCTTTTTGGAGGAGATGAAAACCGTCTCCAAAAAGATGCGCGATAAATCGAAATCGATATCCTCCGCAAGAATCCGATGAGCGTAGTCAAAATCGGAGATGTGGACATGCCATCCTTTTTGCATGATGCCGTAAAGCTGCTTAAGCATGCGGGATGCGATCAAAACCGCGGCATCATCGCCGGAAACGGATAAAGAATTGCCCCAGGGCTTAATTTTAACCGATGCAAGCTTTTCAAGGAATTTTAAGTGTTTATCGTGCTCGCCGCAGAGAATCTTCAGTAAATTCTGATCCGCAAAGGAGATTTTTTCCGCCGGAGCACTTTTCTTTGTTTTAATCAAAAAATATCAGCCTCAAAAAGGTTGATCTTTGCCATTGCTTTGCCGCTATGCTGCAAGTCAGAAATCCGCGATGGCCTTCACATGTGAGGCAGCTATCTATCACTAAGATACCGCGATTGCAATCAAATTTAAGGCTGCAAAAATAAGTGGGCGAAGACCTTTGCGTTGCCTATCATATTGTTTACAGGACAATTTTCATCCGGCTGATGGGCTTTCATATTGTTTTTTGACCAGACGGCCGCGGGGAAATTTCTTTTCCGTAAATAAGCGGCGACGGTTCCTGCGCCAACACCGCCGGCGAAAGCCCGGACACGGTAAACCCGATCGACGGCTTTCTGAAGGGCGCGGACAACCGGCGCATCGGCCGGCGTGGGACGCGCGGGTTGAACATATTGCTCCCGGGTTATTGCGATACTCACATTAAATTTCTTTTCTATTTTTCGCTTGATCTTTTCAATTTCAGACAGCACATCCGAAAGGTCGTACTGCGGCAGGATGCGGCAATCCATGTAAAAAATGTCTTCACCCGGGATGGTATTAATATTGCCGACATTGGCCTCTTTCTTTGTCGGCTCAAAGGTGCAAACGGGCGGGTCGAAAAGCGGATCAACGGCGTCGAAGATTTTGCGCAGCTTTGTCAATTTTGTCACGAGCGACGAGGCCGCGGAAAAGGCATTGATGCCCAGTTGGGGTTTGCTCCCGTGGCATTGCTTTCCTGTCGTTTTGAAGCCCAGCCAGAGGATGCCTTTCTCGGCGATCTCGATCAGGGAGCCTTCGGGATTTCCGGAATCAGGAACTACAATCCAGTCATCCGGGCTGAAAATCTTTTCCGGAAGGTCCAGCACATGATACAATCCCTTGCCGCCGGAGGTTTCCTCGTCGGCGACAAAAAAAAGATAGATGGAAGAGGCGGGGACAACCCCTTCGTCCATCAGGGCTTTGGCGGCGAAAATGGAGGCCACCATGTCCTGCTGATTGTCTTCCGTGCCCCGTCCGTAAACGCAGTCGTCCTTGACATAGGCCGCGTAGGGATCTGCGCTCCAGAGATTCAGCTCACCTGGCGGAACAATGTCCAGATGGGTAATGATCCAGATGCGGCGGGTTTCATTGTTTCCCTTCAGCGACGTGAGGAAGTTGGGGCGCAAACCGCTGGAAACGGTTTCATCCGGCGCGTCAAAGTGCCGGAATGAGGTAAAGCCCATTTCAACAAGACGCTTTTTCAGCATCTGCGCTTTCAGCATTTCGCCGTCGCCCCCGTTGACCGGTCCGACGGCCGGCACAGCCGTCAAGGCTTTTTGCAGGTCGATCATGTCGTCGCGGTAGGCGTCTATTCTGCGGGATATTTTTTCAAAAATTTTCTCATCCATCATCATGAAACCTCAAACTATTTTTGCGGGGAAATCACAACAGGCTGTTCCCATTGGTCAGGCCATTGGCCGAACTGACCGGCGTCGCCGACAATCAGCGTCAACCGTCTTTTTTCATTCAGATCATTTGCGGCGGCTCGCCGGACATCGTCGAGCGTCACCGCTTCGATCCTTTTGGGGTAGCCGCTCAGATAATCGGCGGGTAATTTTTCATATTCCACGGTCATTTGCTGAACGGCGATCTGGTCGGGTTGTTCGAAGGAGAAAAGAAAGCCATTAAGCATGGATCGTTTCGCCCAGTCCAGTTCGCCTTGCGTGATGGAACCGGCCGCGGCGTCCTGCAGAATGGAATTGATCAAAGCAAGCGCCTGAAAGGTCGATGCCGTCTTGGTAAAAGCATACGTTCCGAAAACGCCGTAGTGTGGCCGCGCCCGGTAAAAACTGCCGGCGCTGTAAGCCAGGCCTTCATGGTTGCGCACGGCGTTGAATATTCGGGAAGAAAAGCCGCCGATGCCGATAATAAAATCAAGGACCGAGAAAGCGTAAAAATCCGGATGCTTCTTGCTGATGGTCAATTCCCCGCTGACCACGGTGGATTGCGGAAGAGGTTTTTTGATCAGAAAAACGCCTTGTCCGGCTTGCTTAGGCGGCGGTTCGATATCGCGGGGCGGACGGGACGTTTTCCAGCCGCCGAAGTATTGCTGAATTTTATTGACGGCTTCCTCTTTGGAAATGTCGCCGGAAATGGCCAACAGGATATTGGCCGGGAAGAAATACTCCCGATGAAAAGCGATCAAATCTTTCCGCGATATCATTTTAAGAGACGCAGCGGTTGCATAACGGCCGCGCGGATCGCCGGGATAAAGCAGGCGGTTGAATTCACGGAAGGCCAGTTTTTGAGGATTATCCTCTATCCGGCGCAATTCTTCATTTTTCAGTAACAGGGCCGTCTGCATTTTTTCTTCTTCAAAGGCTGGATCTCTGAGCATTTGAGAAAGCAGGTCCAGACAGGCGTCCAGGTCATTTTTTAAAAAAGAGAAATGAACGGAGGCGGAGTCCAGCGACATGGAAATGGACGGTGAGGCGGCCAAAAAATCCAGGCGCTGATCCATTTCGGTACTGGAGATCCCGGACGTCCCGCCGGTTCTCATGACGGAAGCCGTAAGCTCGGCTGTGCCTTCTTTGCCCGGGGGATCATGCAAAGATCCGGTTCGCACCAGGGCGGATACGGACACCAGCGGCAATTCGTTGTCCTTCAGGTAAAACAAAACCATGCCGTTATCCAGCGCGATTCTTTCGGCCTGCGGCATGCGAAACTCCAGCGCGGGATATTTGATTTTGTCCGGGGCAATCAGTTTATTTTCGGCAAAGGCCCCGGAGGGGATGATGCAAACCAGGAGCAGCAAAAACCAGGCCGGAATGGCGCAATTTATTTTAAATTTCATGGGTTCAACTCGCTTGTGCTGCCGGGTGTCTTTTTGTTTAAAACCGCGATTGTCCGGTTGCCGGCGGTCAGGTACTTTACAGCCGCATCCTGAAGTTCCTTTGACGTTACTTTTTCAATCCGGGGGATGTAATTGGAGAAGTAGCGGTAATCACCCAGCAGCAATTCATAATAGGAAAGAATGGAAGCCAGGTCGGCATTGGAATCCAGGCTTTTGATGTAATCCATCTTCAACTGGTTTTTGGCTTTGGCAAGCTCCTTTTCCGGTACAGGCTGATTCCTGATGTTTTCCAGTTCTTCCAGAACAGCCTTCTCAAGTTCTGCGGTCGTATGCGGATGGCGCGGGCGCGCGAAAATGGCAAACAGGTTGGGGTATCTTGCGGCGGGAACGCCGTTATGGACGCTGATGCTGTCCGCGATTTGCATCTGCAGCACCAGTTTGGAATACAGGCGGCTGGTTCTGCCGTTGCTTAAGATCGTCTCCAGCACATCGAAGACATAATCTTCAGACGCCGGCGCGGTCGGTTTATGATAACCGATGATCATGGACGGACTGGCGTCAAATACGACTTCCGCTCTTCGCTCCCCGGCCTGCGGCGGTTCGGCCGGGATGGCCTTCGGCAAGCGTTTGCCCTGCGGAATATTGCCGAAATAGCGGTTGATTATTTTTAAAGTGTCGGGAATCCGGATGTCGCCGACAACCGCAATAACGATATTCTGAGGCGACAGGTATTTCCGATGGATCTTCCGGATGGCCGCCTGGCTGATATAGGTGAGGTCCTGCGGCAGGCCGATAATCGGCAGGCCATAGGGATGAACGGTGTATGCTGCGTTCATAAAGGCTTCATAGAGCTTGCCGTCGGGGCTGGCTTCCACGCGCTGCCTTCTTTCCTCCAGGATGACGTCGCGCTCCGTGTAGAATTCACGAAAGACCGGGTTTTTCAGGCGATCGGATTCGATGCGCGCCCAGAGCTCGATTTTATTGGCCGGCAGACTGACGAAATATGTTGTGATGTCCTGGCCGGTAGACGCGTTCATGTTCGACCCGCCGTTTTCCGTATAGAGCCGGTCTATCTCGTTGGGGATGTAATACCGGCGATGCTCATCCTGCAATTTCTTCAGACGCGCCGCCAGTTGCTTAATCTTTTTTGAGTCGGCGGAATTCTGCTTCATTCGTTCATGATCCAGTGTCCGGCCAACTTTTTCAATTTGCAGAAGCAACTTCTTTTCGGCCTTGAAATTTTTCGTGCCGATGGTCGAAGTGCCCTTGAACATCATGTGTTCCAGGACATGGGCGGCGCCGCTTTCTCCCTTGACTTCATCGACCGCGCCGACACGGTAGCGAATATGCAGGGAAACCGTCGGACTGAATTTGCGCTCCAGCATTAGAACGGTCAGACCGTTATCCAATCTGGTTTTAACGATTTTTTTCTCCAGATCCATCGCCGGGCTTGGAGCGGCCCAGAATAATATGATTAATAAAATTATGAAGATACAGGTTCTATTTCGTATCGGCATGATCCATCTCGTCATTGGATTTGTTCGGGAAAAAGCGAAAAAAAACATAAAGAATGCCGACAATGCAAAACAAGATAATGAAAGAGGCTGAAAACAAAGTCATGACGAATTCCAGGGGGTTGGCCAGTTTAAAGGAATTGATCAGGATATCGACGCCGAACACCAGAAAAAACAGTGACAGCAAAAGGACAATGATGTTTTTAATCCGGATCAGAATAATCATTCAGAAATCCCTGCCTCTTTCGGTA
>WOYI010993569.1_pt1 | contig 14771 bp, 12 predicted proteins | sample 6423411 | NCBI WGS metagenome assembly WOYI01 (sample SAMN13441803, study PRJNA592873) | oil field metagenome | biome: oil field; feature: oil-well bore; material: oil-contaminated soil; isolation source: oil-contaminated soil from oil-well borehole | place: Germany: Wietze | collected 2016-10-18 ...
CGAAGTAAATATCTTCTTGATTCTCCAGGGCTTGGGCAGCCAAGACATTCAGCGCCGCATAATCCTGTCGGATCTTTTCCAATTCAGGTAAACCCGGTTCATCTCCCAATAATGGCTCACTGGTTCGCTCAAAACGTTTGTACACCTGGAATCCCTCCGGCTCGGCTCCGTCCATCTCTACAACAAGGTTTTTCATCCCTTCAACCATATGCCCCAATACCCAAAGCATGCAATTTCCACCAGGCTGAGGTTGAAGCAGCAAATCCTCCCGACTCAACCCTGCCGTCTGTATATTAACGATCCACTGCCAGGTTTCAAACAAAACCTTAAAATCTTCCTTGGTGATCATAGCTCTCCTTCTTATGTCGAATCTTTAGAGCATAAATAATTGTAATTCAACCCTTTTCTATGGTAAGATTAGTTATTCAAATTCACGGGGAGCCTGACGGCTGAGAGGGACCAATTGGTCCGACCCGCAACACCTGATCCGGATCATACCGGCGGAGGGATGCAGATAGACCATTTCAGCAACCCTCCCCGTGGAGGGTTTTTTGATGAAAAATTACAAACGCGCAGTTCTGTTCGCCAACGGAGATTTTCCTGAAAACGATTCGCTCATTTTCGAAGATGATGATTTTTTGGTGGCTGTTGACGGTGGTTTGCGCCATCTCTTGCAACTGGGTCTGACCCCCCAACTGATCGTGGGCGACCTCGATTCTGTAAACCCGGGAGATCTGGATCTTTGTATGCAATGGGGTGTCGAGATCCTGCGCTTTCCATCCGAAAAAGACGCAACCGACCTTGAATTGGCGTTGCTTGACGCTCTTCAACGAGGATTTAACGAGATCGTAATCACCTGTGCTTTTGGTGATCGGCTTGATCACACCCTCGGAAACCTTGCTCTCCTGGCTATGCCCGAGTTGGAAGGCAAGCGCGTCCTGATCTCGCAAGGAACCACTACCATCTACTTCGTAAACGATCACATTGATCTGCAGACCTTTCCAGGCGCTCTGATTTCTCTTTTGCCCTGGGGCGGAACAGCTCAGGGCGTAACTACCATGGGTCTACAATATGCGCTCACAGATGCCACGCTTTACCCCTGGAAATCACGTGGTATAAGCAACGTCGCGACCAGCAGCCAAGTCTCTGTCTCCGTGAAAACTGGTCAGTTATTTCTTTTCCACGTCCTCGAACAAACACCATATAAAGGAAAGGACACAAATGTTTAAGAATTACCTACCCCTCCTTTTGATTCTCATCCTGTCTCTGGCAGCCTGTCAGCCCACACCAGGCACGCAGCCCCAAACCCTGACGGTCATGACCCATGATAGCTTTTCAGTCAGCGAAGCGCTGGTGAAAAAGTTTGAAGCGGATAATAATGCCACCTTGGTTTTTATTCAAGGCGGCGACACAGGCGCTGCCCTGAACCGCCTGATTCTCACCTCGGTTGGTAGTCCCACACCGGAAGCGGATGTCTTTTATGGATTGGACAACACTTTCCTCTCTCGCGCCCTCGACCAGGATCTCTTTGAAACCTATCAACCTGCCGTGCTGAATACCATACCGGATGAGTTCAAACTCGATCCTGCTCTGAAAGTTATACCCATCGACTATGGCGATGTCTGCATCAATTACGACAAATCCTGGTTTGCTGAGAACGATCTTGCACTGCCAGCATCCCTGCAAGATTTGATCAAACCGGAATACAACGGATTGTTGGTGGTTGAAAACCCGGCAACCAGTTCACCTGGATTGGCCTTCATGATGGCGTCCATCGCGGAATTTGGCGAGAGCGGTTGGCTGGATTGGTGGCAATCGATGAAAGACAACAACGTCGTCATCGTCTCGGATTGGGAAACAGCCTATTACAGCAACTTCTCCGGCTCTTCCGGCAAAGGTCCACAGCCCATGGTGGTTTCTTATGCCTCCAGCCCGGCTGCGGAGCTGATTTACGCTGAAACCGAGCTTACCGAATCGCCAACAGCATCCCTGGTGAGCCCCGGTATGTGCTGGCGCCAGGTGGAATTTGCCGGCATTCTTAAAAACACCTCCAACCGCGCCCTGGCTGAAAAGTTCATCGACTTTCTGCTCAGCCGGGAGTTCCAGGAAGATGTCCCTATGCAGATGTTCGTCTTCCCGGTTTTGCCTGAAGCCGCCTTGCCAGAGGGTTTTTTACTTGCCAGCCAAATCCCTGAGACCGTTGCGTCGCTCGATCCCGACCTGATTGCAGTCAAGCGCGATGCCTGGGTCAATGATTGGACGAATTTGATGGTGAAGTAGAGTGAGATGAAGCGCTCCAAGTCGCTAACCTGGCTGTTGTGGTTGATACCACTGGTCTTCCTGCTGTTCTTTTTTTACCAGCCTCTGCTGGCAATTTTCAGGCAGGTGTTCTCTGAGCGCTTTAACCAGGGCTGGCAATTCTTTAGCTGGGATCAAATCAGCCGACCACTGATCTTCACGCTCTGGCAGGCTTTTCTCTCGACGCTCCTGACTCTTCTGATCGGTCTGCCCGCAGCTTACCTTTTCGCCAGGTTCGAGTTCAAAGGGCGCAAGGCACTGCACACGCTCAGCCTGCTGCCCTTCATCCTGCCGACCGTCGTCGTGGCGACTGCCTTCAATACACTGATCGGTCCAAGGGGTTGGTTGAACCTGATTCTTATGTACCTGTTCAACCTTTCCAACCCACCCCTGAATTTGCTAAACAGTCTGCCGGCGATTTTGCTCGCACATGTTTTTTACAACACCTCGATTGTCATCCGCATGGTTGGTAACAGCCTTACGCGCCTCAACCCACACTACGATGAAGCCGCCCGTGTGCTTAACGCCAAACCGTGGCAAGCCTTTCGCGAAGTTTCCCTGCCATTGCTCATGCCAACGATCCTGGGAGCGAGCTTGTTGGTTTTCCTATTCGATTTCACCAGTTTTGGCGTGGTGCTAATGCTGGGCGGACCGCAATACGCCACCCTTGAAGTAGAAATTTACACGCAAGCCATGAGCCGCTTCAATTTGCCCATGGCGGGCTTGCTTTCAGTAATCCAACTAATGGTCACCCTGCTCATCACCCTGGCTCAAAATCGGGTGAAAAAACCCCGTTTCGGTAAAGCCGCGTTGAGCAGCGAACAAAAAACCCGCCAGCGCGCGCTAAATGCAAGGCAAAAAACCTTTGTCATCCTGATGTGCCTGCTGCTGGTAGTTTTGTTTATTTCGCCAATTTTGAGCCTGGTTTCCCGCTCGTTGGTCACATTTGAGGCTGCCCGTGGGCAGCGTGGTGAGTTCGAAACTGGTTTTACGACTCGCTATTACAGCGAACTCTTTTCAAATCGCAGTGGTTCAATTTTTTATGCCAACCCGCTGGCTGCCATCCGCAATTCCCTGGTTTATTCGGTCATGACCATGTTGATCGCGACCTCCCTGGGCTTTCTCACAGCCTACGCTCTCTCCAAGTCAAGCAGATTGACTCGTTGGCTGGAACCACTCTTTATGCTGCCTTTGGGTGCCAGTGCGGTCATTCTCGGGTTAGGTTTTCTGTTAACATTCAATCAGCCGCCCTGGACTTCCGGACCCTTCCCTATCTTGATCCCAATCGCCCATTCGCTGATCGCACTGCCCTTTGTGGTGCGTACTAACTTGCCGGCAATTCAAGGCATCCCCAACTCGCTGCGGGAAGCCGCAAGGGTGATGGGTGCCAAACCCTGGAAAGTGATTCGTGAAATCGACCTGCCCATCCTGCTGCGGGCTGTGATCGTCAGCCTGACGTTTTCCTTTACGATTTCATTGGGTGAATTTGGTGCCTCCAGTTTTCTGGCTAACGCGCGTACCCCCACCATCCCGGTCACCATCTTTCGCTATATTTCCCAGCCTGGTGCGTTGAATTACGGGCAAGCCCTGGCAATGTCTACCCTGTTGCTGCTTACCAGTGCCGCCGGCAGCTTGTTGATTGAAAAAATCCGTCTTCCCGGTGAGGAGTTATTCTAATGTTACGTGTTGAAGACATTTACAAAGATTACGACGGCAAACCCCTGCTCAAAGGGATCACTTTCGAGGTTCGGGAAGGCGAATTGGTTTGCCTGCTCGGTTCATCGGGCAGTGGTAAAAGTACCATGCTGCGTATCATTGCCGGACTGGAAGAGCCAAAATCTGGAAGGGTTTTCTGGAATGGCGAGGATTACACTCATAAGCCAACACACGAACGCGGATTTGGCCTCATGTTCCAGGATTATGCCCTATTTCCCCATCGCAGCGTGGCAGAAAACATCGCCTTCGGGCTGCGAATGGCAGGGCGTTCCAAGCTTGAAATCAACTCTCTTGTTGAAAATGCGCTTGTGAGCATTCGCATGCAGGATTTTCCCAAACGACCAGTCACGGAATTGTCCGGCGGCGAACAGCAGCGCGTAGCTCTTGCGCGAGCGCTTGCGCCTGACCCCCACCTGCTGATGCTGGACGAACCCCTTGGTGCCCTCGATCATAATCTGCGTACAGAACTGCTCAAGGAACTGCGCAAACGCCTGCACGACAGCCAGAAGCCTGTGATTTACGTTACGCACGACCAGGAAGAAGCCTTTTCGCTTGCGGACCGCCTGCTCTTACTTCACGCGGGACTTCTGGTCCAGGAAGGCGCGCCTGAAGCCGTGTTTAACCAGCCAACCAATGCCTGGGTCGCCTCTTTTTTGGGGCTTGGGAACCTGGTTCCAGCAAAATTGGTCGCTATAAACCTTTTGCAAACTGACCTGGGTCAATTTAAATTAAGAGCGTCACCAGACCTTGAAATCGGTTCTGATTGCATGCTCCTTTTACGTCCGGAAGGCGCCCTTTTTGATGTTGGGGCAATTAGCTCATCCGATTATCTACACGCAGTTGTTCGCGACAGTGTTTTCATGGGTGATTACTTCCGCCTGGATGTCCTGGTCGGAAAAACCCTCCTGCATGTCCATACACCACAATCTTTTACGATCGGCAAAACGATCCCACTTGCCTGGTCTGAATCAAACCTGCAGTGCCTTCCGCTTTGACCTCTGAATCTGCTGCTGAAGCCGACTTTTCACCGCAATGTTGAATGGAACAAGCTTTAATATATCAAACGGGCTGGTGAAAACACCAACCCGTTGCAGATAACTATCAGGATTCAGACGTTGATTACAACAACCTCAAGGCAGAATTGATCAGATAAGACCATTCAATCTTGTATTGACCGCTGCCTACCAGGAAAACAACCACGGCGATCGCCAGGATCAGACAAACACACAAAACCAGTAGCACGATTAGTGCGATCACCCAACCATTGGTCTTCTTTTTTTCAACAGGTGGCTGAGTGTAAGAAGTGTCGTTCGTCACCGGTGGAGCAGACTCGAAACCGTCATTTTTTGGGGTCACATCAACGTACGGTTCGTGTTCATCACGCACCGGATCATAGATCACCGGTTCGGGCTGCGCTGGGATGGGTTCAGTTGTAAAAACTGTTTCAGGAGTTGGTTCGGTCACAAACGGTGGTTCGGGCGGAACAGGTGCAGTTGGTGGCTCTGGGATAATAGGTGGAACGGGTGGTTCAGGCTGATCAGGAACCGGTTTTGGCGCATCGTTCCAGCGGTTTGAGTCAGGGATATCGATAAAATCTTGGTTGCTCATGAGATTAATTCCTTTCAATTCCAAGGGATTTGGTGGATCATATCGCTAAAAGGACCACATAACGCAATACTACCACCGATCACACCTACTGCAATGAGAATGGTGAGACAAAAGGTCAAAACAGACAATCCGATCCCGACCCATCCCAGGATCAACCCGGCTTTTGCCAAACCCAATCCACCAACTCTGCCATTGCTTTTTTCAATTTCATTTTTTGCGACATAACCGGTAATAATGGCAACAATTGCACCAATAAACCATAAACCCACATAGTTGGCGATACCACTAATAAGGCTCAAAATTGCCCAAATCGATGTGGTCTCTTCAATATTTTCATACTTCACTTGATCTTCAGACATTTTTACTCCTTAACTTTCACCTTCAAAGATCTTCTCACGCGACTTTCTGCGTCGTTGTAAGAACCAGGATACGCACCAGATGAGCAGGAAAACCAAAATTACCATCAGGATCGGCAGCGCAACGGATAAAACTGAGACGATCGCCGCAAGCACATCCTCGAGTGTGCTTACCAGCGGCACACCAACACCAGCCGTACTGGCTTCGATCACCGGTCGAGCTACCAGCGATTTCGCGGTATGCACAGATCCTGCTACCAGCAAGCCACAGATCATCGAGAGCACCGGGCTGACGTCGGTAATTGTTTTGGCACTGGCCGCAAAAAGAATGGCTCCTGCTACCGGTCGGATAAAGGTCTGAATAGCATCATTGACATCATTAACTACGGGCACCTTGTCTGCCACCATCTCTACGGTACCCAAGACAGCCAGGATGCCAATCACCCACCAATTCTCCAGCGCGCTCCATGGTTCTGCCAGTTCAATCAAACTGGTGAATTTTGCCAGGAGCGATACCACTAACAGCGGGATGTAAGCGTTCAGACCAGCGGACGCTGAGAGACCAAACGCGCCTAATACACCACCAACAATCTCTGTCATGTTTACTCCTCCTGCCGGGTGAGAATGTTCCCGACAGTAATAATTATAGCCGGGTTGCTATTAGGTTACCGTAGAAAATCATAGGTCCAAAGGAGCCCAGGTACCGGTTAATAAGTACCTCAACGTGCTCGTTAACAAGATCTGAATAAAACAGATATTCAAACCGATCAGCAGGGGCAGCCGCATTTGACTCCAGGTCAGCTGGCGATTGCTGCGCCTGGTAAGCATCAATGCGATCATGGTGTAAATCGAGCCGAGTAAAATAACCACGCTTAAACCAGAGAGGAGCATCGCTGGCAAGAGGATGACCGGCTGCTGGCTGTAAACTCCCACCACCATGACGCCTGCCAAAACCAATAGAAGCGGGAAGCTATACCATTTTTCAAAAAAACTTCGGTTGACCCAATCTGCCCAGGCAGTCTGGTTAAACAGCGGGCTGAGGATCGCTCCGATCCCCAAGCCAACCCCGGTTCCGGTGATCAGCCGAAAAAGATTGGAGGGTTGGTAGCCCAGCTCCAAGCCAGGGAAGAAGTGCAGGAAGGAATTTGTGCCATCTACACCAAACCAGATGAAGAGTATGCCCAAAATCACAGAAACCCAAACGGGCGGGAAGTGTCCTTTGCGTCCCTGGAAAGCCTGGTAGACAAGTGTCAGCAGCCCTCCCAGGTACATACCGGTGCAGCGAGCGCATAACGGCGATTGCAGGTCGTGGTAGAAAAAACTGCGGGCTTCAATCTGATGGCAAACCGCGTAGCCTAACAAACGCACCTTCTCCCACCATCCTGCGGGTGTCACCCACAGCCAGGTCAACAGTAGGGCAGTCAGAAGGATCGCCAAGCCAATGATCCAGGGTCGGTCGCCTTTATCGACCCTCTCTTCACCGCCCTGGACCTGGTTTTCAGCAAGCATAGCAGGTTATCCTCCGCTCAGGTATACGTGGGCATCCTTGAGATAATTAATGATAGTCAGGTGCTGCGGGCAAAGACTTTCACATACTTCACATTCGATACAGACATCCGCTCGATTATTCTCAGCAATCTGGCTTTGGTAAGTATGCTGACCGCGATCCTGATGGTCATACATGACTGCATTATTATAGATTTCGAAGATCTGCGGGATCAATACCTCGTTAGGACATGGGAGGCAATATTCGCAATGGGTGCAGGCAACTGGTGCCAACCCTTGCCAGGCACTGCGCGCTTCTTCAATGACGGTGGCTTCATTTTCTGTAAGACTTCCGACGCCAGAACGGCTGGCGCTTGCCAGGTTTTGCTCCACCTGTTCAAAGGTCGACATGCCCGAAAGCACCAAGCCGACTTCAGGTTGATTCCAAAGCCACTGCAGCGCCCACTCGGCTGGTTTCCACGGTCTCTCTGTTTGGTCAAAAACAGCCTTTACAGGCGCTGGCGGGACCTCGATTGCCAGTTTTCCGCCTTTGAGCGGTTCCATGATCACCACCCCCAAGCCGCGCTCTGATGCCAGCTGCAACCCTCGCTGACCAGCCTGGTAATCCACATCCATGTAGTTGTATTGGATCTGGCAAAAATCCCAATGATCGTAACCGGTCAAAATTTTCTCAAAAACCGGGTATTCATCGTGAAAAGAGAAGCCGATATGCCGAATTTTGCCATCAGCTATTTGTTTCTCGACCCAATCAAACACATTAAGGTTGAGGTAGTTGTCCCAGTGTTTTTGATTCAGCGCGTGCAGCAAGTAAAAATCGATATGATCGGTTTGCAGGCGTTCCAGCTGCGTAGAGAAATATTGGTCGAAATCTTCCTGTTTTTCGATCAACCAGGAAGGCATTTTAGTTGCTAAAGCAACTTTTTCACGATAACCATCTTGAAGGGCTTTGCCAAGAAAAACTTCGCTTTGACCACCGTGATATGACCAGGCAGTATCGATGTAGTTTACGCCCTGGTCGATAGCATGCCGGACCATCCGGGCAGCCTCGGGCTCATCAATGCGGCTCTCTTCACCCGGTACTTGTGGTAATCGCATGCACCCAAACCCCAATGCGGAGGTCATAAAATCAGTTTTGCCAAAATTTCTGTATTCCATAGTCTTCCTGTAATTGTTTTGTCTATTTTACCCTGAGCATGGTCATATTGTCCCGAAGTGGACTTAATTATCAGTTCCTTTTAAAAAAATGGCTAACTTATTGGCACGCAACTGGCAAAAGATCTGCGCAGAAATCAGAATCGTTATAGTATCAATACAATAAGATTCTGTGATTCGCGAGGTTGTTTGAACCCTGTTTGTATGGTTAGACTGGGCGCTAAACTGTTCTCTACAGAAGATGAGCAAGGACCTCTTCCAAAGTAGTAGATTGACTGAGCACACTGCTGAAATCGGTTTTTGCGTCGATCGCCTTTTTTACCTTGGGATCCAGACCAGTCTCGCCTAACAGGTTAGCGCCAATCAAAACGCCATTTCTGAAGAGCAGACTGATGTAGTTATCACCCTGCATGGCTGCAATCAGCCGGTCGCCTTCCTCAACCGGGGCAAACTGACCGATGCTGAACAAGTCGATCCCCAACACCTTTAACTTGGCTGAGGGAGGATCTCCGGCAAAATCGGCAGGCTGACCTGCGGCGTGTCTTCCCGCCACTTCACCCTGCTTTTTGGCAGGCACCCATAACCCATAACTGATCCCATGATATTCGCTGACATCGCCAGCGGCATAGATATCAGGATTGGAGGTCTGCATATGTTCATTCACCAGCACGCCCCGGTTTACTTCTACCCCTGCCATCTTAGCCAAATCAAGGTTTGGACGCACGCCAGCGCTGATCAGAACCAGTTCTGCAGGGATGCAGACTGCAGGTTCGGCTTCGGATGTCAATCCAGCGATTTCAACCCCTTCAACCTTACCCTCACCAACCAGTGCGGAGGTCTGGGCAGGCACAATGACAGAAATCCCCATTGCCTCGATTTTCCGGCGCAGCAATTCGGCAGCTTCTTGACCCAACTGGCGGGGCAAAAGCCAGTCCAATGTTTCCAAAACGGTCACTTTCGAGCCGTGTTTGGCTATCGCGCCGGCTATTTCCAATCCCAGCAACCCGCCACCAATGCAAACCACGTTGGCAGGATGGTTACATATCTGGATGATGCGCTCGGCGTCTTCCAGCGAGCGCAGGGTCATCACACCTGGCAACTCCTTTCCGCGGATAGGTGGAACAAAGGGACTGGCTCCGTTAGCCAGGATGAGTTTTTCGTAACTGAATACGCGTCCATCATCAAGGGTGACACGCTTCAATTCCGAATCAATATTGTGTACCTGCGCACCTACAATAATGTTGATATGGTTTTCGAGGTACCAACCCTCTTTATGTAAATCGAGTTGATCCCGGTTGATTTCACCAGCCAGGTAGCGTGAGAGGTTCATTCGAAAATAGGGCAAACTGGGCTCACCTGAAATCAGGGTGATATCTGCGGACGGGTCGACCTTGTGGATCGCTTCGGCAGCGCTGACACCGGCTATACCACCACCGACGATAAGAAAACGAGTCTTATTCAAAGACATTGTCATAGTAATTTCTCCTTCAACAAATCAAACTACTGGGACCAAAGCGGTTAGAAGTTCTCCTTCAAGATGAAGTTGATATTGAACGTTGGCGGCACCTGCAATCGCCCAGGCAATCAGTCCACAAACAAGCAACAGTAGCAAAATGGTACTTATGATTAAGGTGCTGAAGCAGCCACATCCACAACCGAAACAACCATGTTTTTCCATAGTTTCACCTCCAGTATTGACCATATTTTACGCCGGTTTGTTATTTATAAACAATAAAAGTGGAAGGATTAGCCTATGCTATAATTTTTGTTTGCGGTTTGGTACTAATATAACCGTGACCAAAGGATGAAAAATATGTTTAAGAAATTTACCCAACTCCTAAAAGGGGATCCACATCGTAAAAAAATTGGAGAATTGGTTGTTAGTGTTGACAAAATTAATGCCCTGGAAGAGCAGTTTGAAAAGCTGACCGATGCGCAGCTGAAAGAAAAAACCAACGAGTACCGTCAGCGTTTGAAAAAAGGCGAAACGCTGGATGACTTGCTGCCCGAAACTTTCGCCACCGTTCGGGAGGCGAGTAAGCGCGTGCTGGGTCAGCGGCATTATGATGTCCAGTTGATCTGCGGCATTAATTTGCACCAAGGCGCCATTTCAGAACTGCGTACAGGTGAGGGCAAAACGCTCTCAGCCACGCTGCCTCTTTACCTTAATGCCCTTGAGGGAAAAGGCACGCATTTGATCACGGTCAATGATTATCTTGCCCGGCGTGACGGACGCTGGATGGGCGCGATCTACCACTTTTTGGGTCTGAGCGTTGGCATTTTGCAGTCAATCACTGCCGTAGAGGGCAGCCCACGGGCCTTTATCTATGACCCCAACGAGCGTTCACTCAATGAAGATCAGAACTTCTTGCGCCAGACTTCGCGTCAGCAAGCTTATCTGGCAGACATCACCTATGGAACCAACAGCGAGTTTGGCTTCGACTATCTGCGTGACAATATTGCTATGCAGTGGAACCAACGTGTCCAACGCGGTCACAACTACGCCATCATTGACGAGGTTGATAACATTCTCATCGACGAAGCCCGTACCCCCTTGATCATCTCAGGTCCGGCTCATGAAGATTCCGAAAATTACATTCGAATGGCGCAAATAGTCAAAGCCCTCAACCCCGAAGATTACGAAATCGGCGAAAAGGAGAAAATGATCTCTCTGACGGAAGTTGGGTTGGCGCATGTAGAAGACATGCTTGGCATGGAGCTTTCAGATCCGGAGAGACCGGAAGATGTTACCCCCGAGCAGGCACGTTTGTTGGGCTTTTTGGAGCAGGCATTGCGTGCTGAATATCTTTTCCATCGTAATAAGGAATACATTGTGCAGGGCGGCGACGTCATCATCGTGGACGAATTTACCGGTCGTATGATGCCCGGCAGAAGATGGTCAGACGGTCTGCACCAGGCTATTGAAGCAAAAGAGGGCGTCAAGGTCCAGGCTGAAAACATTACCCACGCTACCATCACTATCCAAAATTACTTCCGTATGTACGACAAGTTGGCTGGTATGACCGGTACTGCCCTGACTGAAAAAGAAGAGTTTTACAGGATTTACGGACTGGAGGTTTTGGCGATCCCCTCGAACCTTGAATATAAAGCCGAACGAGGCGATGCTGGCTTGAAAGCTGAAGAGACCAAAGACAAAGATGGGTACAATTTCACCTACTACTACGAGGAAGACGACCCTTCGCAGACAGCTCTTTTTTATAAACGAAAAGACTATCCGGATGTGATCTATCGCACCACTGAAGGGAAAGTCCGCGCAATGGTCTTGGAAATCATTCGTTTCCACGTGATTGGCAGACCTCAGTTGGTGGGCACAACCTCAGTAGAAAGCTCAGAACGGCTTTCAGAAAGACTGGCTCCCGAACAAGTAAGGCGCCTGCTGCAGGTCAGTCTGATCAAAAACGCCTGGCTCAAGGCCAAAGGCGCCAAAGTGGAAGATTACCTGGATGCGCCGGAACTGGCTGCCCTGAATGAACCGCTGGACCAATTGCGTATGGCGGAATTGCGCCGATTGGGACGGGATTATGGCTTGACCAGTTTGGATCTCACTGATGAGAGCAACCGGGAGGCGTTGCTTGATGCCCTCTTTCTCGAAGAAAAGGATTGGGCAAGATTGCAGCCGCTTTTTGACGGCGGCGTGCCTCACCAGGTTTTGAATGCTCGCAAGCATACGGAAGAATCCCTGATCATCGCTGGCGCAGGTGCTTTTGGTGCGGTGACCATCGCGACCAACATGGCTGGTCGTGGTGTCGATATCAAGCTGGGCGGAGAGTTGAATGAAGCGCTCCTCTCAAAGGTCAACCAGGTTCTGGCAAAGTACAGCCAGGAAGATCCTTACGACATGACTATGATTGAACGGCTTGAGGCAGTGAAAAACTTGCAGGTCGCTCTGGAGGACGAAGAAGAACAGGTTGCCCTTGATACCTTTATCAGGTACATGGAAGATATGGCTAAAGTGCGGGCATTAGGCGGCTTGCATGTGGTCGGTTCAGAACGGCATGAAGCCCGCCGGATCGATAACCAGTTGCGCGGTCGCGCCGGTCGCCAGGGAGACCCCGGCTCATCCCGTTTTTATCTCAGCCTGGAAGACGACCTGATGCGCATGTTTGGTGGTGAGCAGCTTGAGAATATGCTCTCCCGCTTCAAAATTGACGAGAACATGCCCATCGAAATGAACATGATCAACAAACTGGTTGAGCAGGCGCAAACCAGGGTAGAAGGGTCCAACTTTGATGTTCGCAAGCACCTGCTGGAATACGACGATGTGCTGAACACGCAGCGTAACCGTATTTACAAGGAGCGCGACAAAATCTTCACGAAAGAAGATTTGCATGAAGATGTTTCTGAGATGCTCCAGACGGAACTGCGCAGCCGGGTTGAATCCGGCTTGGCCGACCCGGAAGGCCCCTGGAAGCTGCTGGCGTATTTGGATGAGATCCAACCCAACATCACCACCAGTTTTGGCAATTACCCCTCCTTCACCTTCCAGGTGGTTATGGATAAACTGGCAGATGCAGACAATGTTGAATCGTTAAAAAACAGCATTCTCAAGTTGGCGAAAGGGGCAGTAGAAGTAGAAAACCAACACATCCAGTCCGGCGCTGAAGAGCTGTTTGACCACGCTGAGCAAAATCTGAAGACTCAAATGGCAGCGGCTGAAGACACGCTGGATGCCTACCTGGAAAGCCTTGACCCTGACGAGAAACACGATTATCAAAATGAACTGAGTGCCATCCTTGGCTCTTCGGTAAAACTTGGGACAAAAGAAATCCAGGCGTTGCAGGAAAATCCGCGCAGCCTGAAGAAACCGTTGACGGATGTATTACACTCCAGCCTTACTCTCAACCTCGCCCGTCGTTTGTTGATGACCCTGGAACGCCGCTTTGGCGAAAAATGGACGCTCAAGCCGGCTGATCTGGCAAACCTGCCCTTCAGCGAACTGAGAGCGCAGCTAAATGAACAAATTCAGTCCAGCCTGAACCGGCGCATCGAACGCCTTTTTGGCGAAAACCAGGAAGTAGCGCGGGATCTGGACAGCAATCAGGATCTTTTGGAAGAGGCACTTGAGGACGATGATGCCCTCTTGAAGGTGCTGCAGCTCACGACCCAGGGAAAACATATTGGTTTTGACGAACGCACGCACAAACGGGAGCTGCGCACCCACAGCCGTCTGAATTACATTTTCTCAATCGCAGATGAAATGGGTGGGCAGTCCAGCGAAGTACTCAACGCAAAGATTTTAGAGCATTTACACAATGCTGAAGAAAAATTAGCGGAGATTTTTGGCGCGCATGAGTGGAATCAGCTGCAATTAAACGAACTCAAACTGAATAGTTTGCCCGAGAAAACCCGCAAAGTGCTCAACGACGAGCTTGGTGACACTGTATGGCAGCAAATCGTCGACAAATCCATTCCTGAAATTGATGATGAGCTGGTAGAACGCGTCCAAAACGTGTTGGGCAGCCAAACCCAGAACCGTATTTACCGCGATTTGTTATTACGCACCATCACCGAATCGTGGGTTGAATACCTGACAAAAATGGAATCCCTGCGCGTCTCTATCAGCATGGAATCTTATGCCCAGCGTGACCCGCTGGTGCAATATAAACGACAGGCAAGCACCATGTTCAGCGATTTGTTCAGCGATGTTCGCCAGGGCGTCATCAGCTACATGTTCCGCTATCGACCAGTTAAACCTGCCGAAGCAGAGAGCGATAACAATAAAAGCAGGGCAAGTATTTCCGGATCAAAAAAGAAGAAGAGAAAACGGCATTAAGAGGTTGGCGTGATGATTACGATCCTGGTAACAAATGATGACGGCGTGTCTGCGCCTGGTTTGCTGGCGCTCGCTCAGGCTATTCGGAAGTTGGAGGGCGTGGAAGTCAGCGTCCTGGCACCCGATCACAACTGGTCAGCTTGCGGGCATGTGAAGACTATGAACCGACCAATGCGGATCCGGGCGACCAACCTTGCTGATGGCAGCCAAGCCTGGAGTTCGGATGGAGCCCCGTCGGATTGCGTCGCGCTGGCGATGATGGGTGCTTTGGAGCTTAAATTCGATGCCGTCGTTTCCGGGATCAACCCCAATGCCAATGTCGGTCTGGATGTGACTTATTC
>WOYI011398060.1_pt1 | contig 14767 bp, 12 predicted proteins | sample 6423411 | NCBI WGS metagenome assembly WOYI01 (sample SAMN13441803, study PRJNA592873) | oil field metagenome | biome: oil field; feature: oil-well bore; material: oil-contaminated soil; isolation source: oil-contaminated soil from oil-well borehole | place: Germany: Wietze | collected 2016-10-18 ...
ACAATTCTATCTGGCTCAAGCCATTTGCATAGGCCTGAGATATATCATTAACCCATTATTAACCTCAGAAGATTGTTGCTCTTTAAACCATTTACAGAAATCAAATAAACGCAATCTAATAATAGGTATAATCTTTTGAGGAGTAAATATGACAACTATCTGGGTAATCGTCCAATTCATCATTGTGCTCGGCATTCTGGTGATGATACATGAGGCTGGCCACGCGCTTGCCTCAAAAGCCGTTGGTATCCCCGTGGAAGAATTTGGGCTGGGCCTGCCGCCAAAATTGCTCAAGCTGGGCACAATCGGCGGAACGGAAATCACTCTTAACGCCATTCCTTTCGGCGGTTTTGTGCGCCCCAAGGGTGAAGGAGATGAAACGGTGGAGGGTGGCATGGCAGCCGCACCAGCGTGGAAGCGCTTGATCGTCCTCCTAGCGGGGGTGACCATGAATTTTATTCTTGGACTCGCTGTTCTAATTATCATGTATGCAGCCGCTGGTAAGCCGATCGCCAACAAAATACTGGTCTACCAGACTTCCCCAAACACTCCGGCCGCCACTTACCTTCAACCCAATGACCAATTGCTCAGTATCAACGGTCAAACATTGAACAGCATCCCTGAAATGCAGGAGATCATTAAGGCCAATGCAGGTACTGAAGTGGAGATTCGCTTGATCCGCAACGGTGAAACGATCAGTGTGCGCCTGACCCCCCGTGTAAACCCGCCAGCCAACGAAGGTTCGGTCGGTTTCGCGCCTATGAACCCCAATGGTCCGATTTCGTTCGGAGAAGCCATCCAATCCGGTTGGGATGACTTTAGCGGCTTTTTCAAACAAATCTTCGGCCTCTTTGGCCGTCTCTTCAGCGGTCGTACAGACCCCACGACTGACCGTGCTGTTGGTTTAAAAGGCATGTTCGATATGTTCAGCTACTTCAACACCATGGATAATAATCTTCCGGACAGCTCGAACATCCAGGCACCCATCTATCGCCTGGCCTTCGTTGGCATGGTTTCCACCAGCCTGGGACTGACGAATATTCTTCCAATTCCACCTCTTGACGGCGGGCAAATTTTGCTGCTGCTACCTGAGCTATTTTTCAAACGGAAATTTCCCCAAAAGGTCGCCAATGCTATCAATAGCGTTATGATGCTCTTGATGTTCGCGCTGATGGCCTATCTATTGATGATGGATTTTATTAACCCAATTCCATTGCCTTAATTGGAGCCAAGTATGCAAATCATTTCCCCTATTCCGCAACTTACCGAAGCCCTGCTAGACCCAAGCCCCTTCCCAGCCAAGTTACTGTACTTGTTCTCGGACCTCCTGCCGGAAGACCAGCGTGATCTGGCCGAGCTTTGGCCAAGTATCCCGCTTGAAAGGCGACGCAACCTGGTAATTGACCTGGTTGAGTTAAATGACAGCGATTTCCTTTACGATTTTGAGGCTGTAGGCAGGGTTGCGCTGGATGACGAGGATGTGGACGTAGTTTGCGGCGGCATAGACCTCCTTTTCACCACCGAGGACAAGCAATTGATTCCTTTGTATTTACGCCTTTTACAGGACCAGGGACGCAACGAACTGATCAGGGCTGCCGCAGCTAATGCCCTGGGTCCCTATGTCTACTTTGGCGAAATGGAAGAACTGCGGAAAGAAAAGCTGCATGAGATTGAGGAAGCCCTACTCAATACCTATGCGCAAGATCCATCTGAGCATGTGCGACGGCGCGCCTTGGAATCGCTGGGCTACTCCTCCCGTGAAGAAGTGCCTGCCATGATCCGCAGAGCTGTGGATCATACTGACCCCAAATGGGTTGAAAGCGCAATGTTCGCTATTGGCCGCTCGGCCGACGATGTTTGGGAAGAGCATATCATGGAGCATCTTGATGATCCTGATCACGACGTTCGCCTGCAAGCCATCCATGCGGCTGGGGGAGTGGGCTTGAACACTGCCCGAAAGCCATTGCTTAAATTGCTTTCTCCTAAAGCGGATGTGGAGCTCAGAAAAGAGGCTATTTGGGCACTCTCCCAGATTGGCGGTGATGGCGTGCTAGAAGCTTTTACACGCTTACAGGCACTCTCCGACGATGATGAGGAACTAAGTCTTTTGGAAGAAGCAATTGCTACGCTAAACTTCACTAACGAGGGTGGCCTCTATCAAATGCTGGATATCGAAGGGGATGATGCAGATGAAATTGCACACAGAGTCAGCCGCGACCCCGAAGATGAAGACGAAGATGTAGACCGTCCGGATTATGATGAGTGGGAAAAATATATGGATGAGGACGGGGAGTTCGCAGACGAAGACGATGAAGACGAGGACGAGGTTTACTTCGACGAAGAAGAAGACAAAGAACTGTTTTAGGATGACTACTTAGTCAGAAATCAACAGAGATGGAAACACGGTTGCAGGCGTTTGTGAGCGGACGAGTGCAGGGCGTTGGCTACCGTTACTTCGTTTACGACCACGCCAGGCAGCTCGGCTTGACGGGATGGGTGCGCAACCTGCAGGACGGCCGGGTGGAAGTGTTGGCTGAAGGGTCAACTGAAGCATTGGAAACCCTGGTAGCTGAATTAGAGCGTGGCCCAGGCGGTTCCAGGGTAAAAGAAGTGATTACCAAATGGTCGCCAGCATCAGGTGAATTCGACCGGTTTGGCATAGAACATTGGTAAACCAGGCGAAAATATCTGGAAATCAAAGACAAAATCCAAAAAATGAGCCTTCGATCAATTATTAAACACGAAAAGTCCTGCGGGGCGGTAATCTTTTGCCAGTTTCCTGAAGGGGAAAAGGTGCTTTTACTCAAACACCGGCTGGGGCATTGGGACTTCCCCAAGGGACACGTCAAAGTAAATGAAACGGAAGAAGAAACTGCCCTGCGTGAGGTCAATGAAGAAAGCGGCCTCAAGGTTGTTTTAGATCCGGGCTTTCGCGAAACCATCAATTACTCTCCCAAGGATAAAGTTAGCAAGGATGTGGTTTATTTTCTTGGGCGCTGTGACGAGAAGGAAGCCAGGAATCTTGCCCCGCAGTTATCCGAAATTGCTTCAGCACTGTTTGTAAGTCTGGATGAGGCCGAAAACTTGATCACTTTTGCGAGTGGTAAAGAAATCTTGAAAAAAGCCCTGGCCTACAAAGAATCCAAAGAACTAAACCGTCATTAATCGATCCTGCGGGCGAGCACTTCCTGCTGTTTCCAGGGTGGTAAGCCAGAATCTTCCGCCAGGATGACCTTCAATTCGTAAACCTGATCGCGCAGCATGGCCGCACGCCCAAATTCCAAATCTTTGGCAGCCGCCTTCATCTGGTTTTCCATTTGTGCAATGAGCTTTGTTAGTTCACGCTTGTCCATCTCAGCTGCCAATTCCTGGGCTGATAGGTGCCGGGGTTTGCCTGATTCCGTATCCAGGCCGCCAATACGGTCGGTAAGGTCATGAACAGCCTTGCTGATGCTGACAGGGGAAATATGATTAGCCAGGTTGTGGGCTTCCTGTTTGGCACGGCGGCGGTTCGTCTCATCGATGGCACGCTTCATGGAATCGGTCATTTTATCCGCGTAGAGGATTACTTCGCCATTCACGTGTCTCGCCGCGCGTCCGAATGTCTGAATGAGGGCTGTGTCTGAGCGCAAAAAGCCTTCCTTATCCGCGTCCATTACAGCCACCAAGGAAACCTCTGGCAGGTCAAGGCCCTCGCGCAGCAGGTTGATGCCCACGATGATGTCGTACACGCCAGTGCGCAGGTCCCGCAAGATGCTGATGCGTTCCATGTTAAGGACTTCAGAGTGCAGGTAGTGCACTTTGAAGTTGGCCTCTTTTAGATAATCCGCCATATCCTCAGACATTCGCTTTGTGAGGGTGGTGATGAGAGCGCGTTCACCGCGGGCAATACGTTTGCGCAGTTCGTTAATCAAGTCGTCTATTTGCCCTGCTGTTGGGCGCACACTAATTTTCGGGTCTACCAGGCCAGTGGGGCGGATGATTTGCTCGACTACCTGGTCAGCCTTTTCCATTTCATAAGGCCCGGGGGTGGCACTCATGTAAAGTGTTACGCCCATCATTTTTTCAAATTCAGCGAATTTGAGCGGGCGGTTATCCAGCGCGGAAGGCAGGCGGAAGCCGTAGTCCACCAGGGTCTCCTTACGGGAGCGATCGCCATTATACATGCCGCGCAGTTGAGGAATCATCATGTGGGATTCATCCAGCACCATCAGGTAGCGGCTAGGCATGAAATCCAGCAGAGTCCATGGGGCAGATCCCGGCGCGCGCTGGTCTATGAGCCTGGAGTAATTTTCGATGCCAGCACAAGTGCCTACCTCACGCAGCATTTCCAGATCGTAGCGTGTGCGCTGTTCCAGGCGTTGGGCTTCCAGCAGCTGTCCATTATTTTTGAAATAGGCCAGGCGGCTCTCAAGCTCCATCTCGATGTCAAAAAGCGTCTTTTCCATGCGGCTCTCATCGGTGACATAATGCTTGGCAGGGAAGATATCCGCGTGCTCGAGGCGTTCGATGATTTCACCGCTGATGCGGTCAAGACGGGTGATGGATTCAATTTCATCCCCAAAGAAGCTAATTCGTATGGAATCCCGGTCGCTGTATGCTGGCAGGATTTCCAGTGTGTCACCGCGCACGCGGAAGACACCCGGTTTGGTCTCCATGTCGTTGCGTTGGTATTGAATATCCACCAATTGCCGCAGCAGTGCATTGCGGCGAGTAATCTGACCTTTGTCCAGGTGAATGACGCTTTGATTGTAAACAGTTGGGTCGCCCAGGCCATAGATGGCAGAAACAGAAGCCACGATGATGACATCCTGCCTTGAAAGCAGGCTGGTAGTTGCTGCCAGGCGCAGGCGGTCAATTTCTTCGTTGATATCAGTTTCTTTTTCGATGTAGAGGTCACGCCGGGGTACATAGGCTTCAGGCTGATAATAGTCGTAATACGACACAAAGTATTCAACCGCGTTGTTTGGGAAGAATTCCTTGAATTCGGCGTAAAGCTGGGCAGCCAGGGTCTTGTTGTGGGTCATTACGAGGGTGGGTATCTGGAGTTCCTGGATAATATTGGCAACCGTGAAAGTTTTGCCAGTCCCGGTCGCGCCCAGCAGTACCTGGTTGCGGTAGCCCTTGCGGATGCCCTCAATCAGTTCTTTGATTGCAGTTGGCTGGTCACCGGTGGGTTGATATGGGGCATGCAGATCGAATTGCATAGCTTTATTATAGTTTAGGCAAACAGAAAAGGGAAGGTTAGTAGAACGCTTGGGCTACTAAAAAGAAGTCTTAAGGTTTCTTTCTGGTCGTGTTTAGAGGAGCCGTATCGGACATTTGGCACCTGGTCTTACAAAGACTGAGTACACGATTCATATGATTGGATTCAGTACGATAAAGCGGTAGAATAGGCTCTCGATGCAGACGATAACCATGCTTTTAATAGCACTTGGCCTGGCAATGGATTGTTTTGCCGTTTCCCTGGCCATCGGCACCTGCGGGCAAATCCCCGACTTGCGCGGCAAAATGCGGCTGGCAGGTCACTTTGGAATCTTCCAGGCCGGCATGACCGCCCTAGGCTGGATACTTGGCGGAAGCATTATCCATTACGTAGCCAGGTGGGACCATTGGATCGCCTTTGCCCTTTTAGCTTATGTGGCCTTCAAACTGTTGAAATCCGGCCTCACCAGGGACTGTGAAGCCTTCTACGAAAATCCATCCAAGGGCAAGACGATGGTTCTGCTGTCTGTGGCTACCAGTATCGACGCCTTCGCAGTAGGTCTTTCGATAGCCTTTATGAACGTACCCATTTTGCTCTCTGTCTTTGCCATCGGAATAGTCTCTGTGCTGCTTAGCATCATCGGCCTCTTTGCGGGGCACCGGCTGAGCTGCCAATTTGGGAAGCGCATGGAAATCGTCGGCGCCCTGGTTTTACTCTTCATCGCCTTCCGGGTGGTTTTGACACACCTGGGAGTCTTTGCTTAATTTCGTCGTTGCCTTCCCCGAAATTGTCTTCAGAGTGATATTATTCTGAGGTTTGTATTTCCGATTTTCCAAGGAGCAGAAAATGGCTAAAGACAACAAGATCAGGATAGCAATCGTGGGCGTGGGAAACTGCGCTTCCTCACTCATCCAAGGACTTTACTACTATAAAGATGCCAAGGATGACGACCGTATACCTGGTTTGATGCATGTCAACCTGGGTGGTTACCGCATCCGCGATATCGAAGTTGTAGCGGCGTTTGATGTGGTGGATACCAAAGTTGGCCTGGATCTTTCAGAAGCGATTTATGCCTTCCCAAACAATACTTACAAGTTCTGCCAGGTGCCAAAAATCGGCGTCAAAGTGCAACGCGGGATGACACACGATGGTTTGGGCAAGTACCTTTCCACAATCCTCAAAAAAGCTCCGGGACCCACTGATGATATCGTCGGCATCCTCAAGGAAACGAAAGCAGATCTACTCATCAACTACCTGCCGGTTGGCTCTGAAATGGCCACCAAGTGGTATATGGAACAAGCCCTGAAGGCCGGTGTTGGGGTGATCAACTGCATACCTGTCTTTATCGCCAGCTCAGAGTACTGGGGCAAACGCTTTCAGGAAGCCGGATTGCCCATTATCGGCGATGACATCAAGAGCCAGGTCGGTGCCACAATTACACACCGCGTACTCACCAGCCTTTTTGTGGACCGCGGTGTGAGGCTTGACCACACCTACCAGCTCAATTTTGGCGGCAATACAGACTTTATGAATATGCTGGAACGCGAGCGCCTGGAATCCAAGAAAATCAGCAAGACCGGCGCTGTTACCAGTATGCTGCCCTACAAGATGAACGAGGAAGACATCCACGTCGGCCCCAGCGATTATGTGCCCTGGCTGAAAGATCGTAAATTTTGCTACATCAAGATGGAAGGTACGACCTTCGGGGATGTGCCGTTGAATTTGGAAGTGAAAATGGAAGTATGGGATTCTCCCAATTCTGCCGGTGTCGTCATCGATGCCATTCGCTGCCTGAAACTGGGGCTTGACCGCGGTCTCGGCGGCCCGCTGCTGGAACCCGCCTCCTACTTCATGAAGACCCCTCCCGTGCAGTACAAGGATGATATTTGCCATGAGAAGACGGAAGCATTTATCAGGGGTGACGGCAGCAACTAGGCCTGGCTTTTAAAGCTATAGGCTTTGCATAGGTTTGGGTTTTCAATAACAGACAAAAAAAGAGGAGCGTACGCTCCTCTTTACCTTGATAATGGTGCTTTATGCGTAAATTTGGGCTTCCATATAATCCCAATTGACCAGATGATCAATAACGGCCTCAAGGTAAGCCTGGCGCTTATTCTGGTAATCCAGATAGTAAGCATGCTCCCAAACGTCCAGGGTGAGTACTGGCTGACGCGAATTACTCCAGGCGTCATCGGCATTTGGGGTTTTAAAGACTGAAAGTTTGTCATTTTCCAGTACAACCCAAGCCCAACCAGACCCAAATTGGGTCATGCCTGCCTGAATCAGTTGTTTGCGGAATTCTTCCCAGGAGCCAAAATCCTTTTCGATGCGTTTGACCAGTCTTTCAGAATGCTTAACCGTATCAACCGGTGCAAGGCACTTCCAATAGAAATTGTGGTTCCATATCTGCATGGCATTGTTGTAGAGTACTTTCTTCTCAGGTTTGCCGTTTGTGGCAATGCCGATTTCTTCAACGGTCATGTGTTCGAATTCTGTCCCCTTGATCAGTTCGAGGGTCTTGTCAACGTAGGCTTTGTGATGTTTACCATAATGAAAATCAACTGTATTGGCGGAAATTACGGGAGCCAGGGCATCTTTTGCCCAGGGAAGTTCGGGTAGTGCAACGGGGGTTTTCATCCATTCCTTTTTTTCTGTAGACATATTTCCTCTTTCTTTTCAGATTTTTGTGAGTGACTAACTTAATTCGATGCAGCATTTCAATTGTAAAGCATACTACTTTTAACCAATTTTAAGCCCTATACAAATTATTCTCCAATGATTTTGATGAGAATCCGTTTGGGACGGCGGCCGTCAAACTCTCCGTAAAAAATCTGCTCCCAGGGTCCAAAATCAAGTTCACCATCGGTGACCGCCACCACCACCTCCCGCCCCATGATCTGGCGTTTCATGTGGGCATCAGCATTGTCTTCGCCGTTGTCGTTATGCCGGTATTGGCTGACAGGGGCATGCGGGGCCAGGGTTTCCAGCCACGTTTCATAATCGTGGTGAAGGCCGGATTCGTCATCATTGATAAATACCGAAGCTGTGATATGCATGGCGTTCACCAGCAGCAACCCCTCCTTAACGCCGCTCTGCCGCAAGGCTTTACGAACGTCTGAAGTAATGTTGACGAAACCTCTTCGGCCAGGATAGTTTACCCAAAGTTCTTCGCGGTATGACTTCATTTGGCAAGCTCCACTTCGGCACCGTCCGGTTTCAAGCTTCCCTTTCCCTGCCCGGAGGATTCTTGCTGCATACTGACGAGTTGGGCTTCTTTCCGTGCGTGCATCACAAGGATAGTTTGCTGTTGGTCTATCAGCCTATTGCCTTTAATCGGGAACCAAAAAAGCGGAACTGCCCCCAGTAAGAGCGAGATCCCGGGGATGAGGCCAACCAAAGCCCTGATGCCCAAACGCGCACTTTCGGGTTGGTTCAAGAAGGGTACCCCGCCATTAGCCTGGGTGGTTACAAAGGCTGTTTCAGCCAGGATTAGGGCTGTGACATAGATGGCTATTGATTGGGCAGGTTTGGTTATCAGGGCGTTCGCTCCCAGATAAGACCCTTCCCGCCGCACGCCGGTCTTAATCTCGTCCTCATCAATCACCTGGCTGAGCACAATGTAATTGACCACCAAGTTGCCGGAATAACCAAAACCCGCGATGGCAATAGCAACCGGGATGAGAGACACTGGCAGGAAATAGACCAGTGAGAACCCGACAGCACAAATCAGCAGGTAAGCAATCCAGACATTGGCAGGTTCCCAATGCTTAAGCGGTATGGTAACCAGCGGCACACCGATCGTTAAAGGAATAAAGAGGGCACCAAGCAGCGGAAAGACCCCATAAGGACTCTGGTAAACGTAATCTGAAAGGTAAAAAATGGCTCCCATGGCTACAGCGAACATGAAAGTACACATGAAGCTGGTGATGACGTAAATAATAAAAGATTTATTGATGATGGTGCTCTTGATAGCCCGCCACCAGTGGATAGGCTTATCCACCACACTAAATTCTTTGCGCTCTTTGAGGACAAAACTGGAATAGAAGATAAAACCAGCGCACACAATTCCGATGATCAGCATGGCAATGCGGAAAGGCGTCAGGGAGACGTTGTCGCCGCTTCCCCCAGGCCGCACTATTTCGGGGATGATAAATGCCAGCAGGGTCCCGAGCAAACCGAACAAGGCAGCTACAATTTGGAGCTTTCCGCGTTCCATATCGGATTCTGATAGTTCGGGAATTAAAGTGCCGTGTACGAGACCGAGGATAGTGTAGCAGGTATCATAGGCCAGCATACTGATTAGCATCCAGGCAAACTTGAGGATCTGGCTGGCGTTTTCAGGGCAAAGCCAGATGGCAATGAAAGTAATCGCGTAGAAAGGCGCTGTGTAACGCAGATAGGGGATCCTGCGGCCAAGGCGGTGCTTGGTGCGGTCGGTGATTTCCCCGAATATGGGGTCGTTGATGGCATTCCAGATGGCATAGACAATCATGGCGATGCCAATCCAATACTTATCCAGACCCAAATTGTCCTGGAAGAACTTGGTTAGCATGGCCGTGTAAACGCCACCTAAAATAGCCATACCTAATGAGGCAAAGCCGAAGGCAACTCGCACCTTGGGCAAAATTGTTTTTGATTGGTTGGGAACAAGCGCTTCCTGAAAATCCATGGTACCTCCGGGGTCAATTTAGGTAATTTTACTTGACTTAGCAATTATTTAGTTTTTGTCTTCCTGATTTTTGGAATTGGAGTAGGGAGTCCCTGTAAACGAATAAAATCCCTGGTTTCAAGTGTCTTCCATCCAGCTTGTACTGGTATGCTTCCTGCATTTTCCATTAACGGTATACTAAAATGGATATCAGTAGACCCTTTCAACTATTGATTAGACCTCGCAAACAGATGGACGCGTTAGAAAACCCTACCCCCAAAAGTAAAAAGAAAGTTTGGCGCTATTTACTGGTCCTGGTTGTATTAGGGTTGGCGGTGAACGTCTTGCTTCCACGCATTGGAAATCTTCAGAATGCCATGAGCCTTGTCGAATCGATGACCTGGTGGGCGGTCCTGCTTGCCATCCTTGCCCAGGTGAGCTGTTATTTGGGCTACGGCTATACGCTGGCTTCAATCATGGCCATTAACAATAAAACACTTTCCATCGTTAAAGGAGCCCTAATTGCCCTTGCTTCTGCCAGCATAGGTTTGGTGGCAGGCGGCTGGGTGGGGGCTTCGGCAACAACTTTTGGGTTCATGCGCAAGAACGGTGCTGACCGCTCCACAGCTACGATGGCCGGGATACTGCCATCTATCTTACTGAACGGGGTCATTGAATCGGTGGCTATTGTGGGAATCATCGTGCTTTTTGCGATGAAGAAACTTGCCCAGACAACCCTTTTGGAATACATCATCTTTCTGGTAATCCTGGCAGTCTTTTCTTTTAGTGGTTTGATTGCACTTTACTTCCCGAAGGCAGCCTTTAATGTGGCTAACTGGTTCCTTTGGTACTGGGCTCGACTAAAGAGAAGGCCATACGATCCCGAAAAAACTTACGATTTGGTGACTAACTTTATTAGCACCTGGAAAGCCCTTGGCAAAGGACGCTGGAAAAAGCCACTGCTGGGAGCGGCACTTTACATCAGCTTTGATATGCTCTGCCTGTACTTCTTTTTTGTCGCCGCCGGCTACCAGGTTAACCCTGGTGTGTTATTTGCAGGTTACGGCATTCCCTATCTGATTGCCAAAATCGCCTTCCTCTTCCCTGGGGGTATCGGGGTGATTGAAGCTTCCATGGCTGCCATCTTTACGAGCTTAGGCGTGCCTGGTGAGGTCAGCGCGGTGGTGATCATTGGTTACCGCCTGGCATCTTTCTGGATGCCGATGATTTTGGGTTTTCCTGCCAGCGGACTTCTGAGCCGTATGGCAAAAAAAGAGGAATTATCCGCTTCAGTTTAGCTGCTCCGCGTTTCACTTTGCAGAATCCCTTGAACAGACTATAATAGAACAAATAATCTAAATTCAAATGCTTGTCTATCCCTTATGGATGCATCAAGGTGATACTGCTGCTGGATTGTGGTGGTTCAGTTTCGATATAATAATAGGTTGGAGACTTTCATGAGCAGAGACAATTTACGCGTGGTAGGTGCTCGCGAGCACAACCTCAAGAATATTACCGTTGAAATACCAAGGGACAAATTTGTTGTATTGAGCGGCCTTTCGGGTTCGGGAAAAAGCTCCCTGGCTTTTGATACGATATTTGCTGAGGGGCAGCGCCGTTACGTGGAATCACTTTCCTCCTATGCCCGCATGTTCCTCGGCCAGATGGACAAACCGGATGTGGACTCGATCGAGGGCCTTTCTCCGGCGGTCTCCATCGACCAAAAGGCTACATCACATAATCCGCGGTCAACCGTTGGTACAGTCACAGAAATCTACGACTACCTGCGTTTGCTTTTCGCGCGTGTCGGCATTCCGCACTGCCCGGTATGCGGCCGGCCGCTGCACAAACAAAGCGCTGAAGAAATCGTCAACATCCTCCTGGCTATGCCGGAGGGCTCCCGTCTTATTCTCCTGGCACCAGTGGTCAGGGACCGCAAAGGCACTTATCAGGCTGTTTTGGAAGATATTGGCAAATCAGGTTTCACACGGGCACGGGTAGACGGCTTGATTTACAACCTGGAAGATAAAATCGAGCTCGAACGTTATGAAAAGCACACCATTGAAGCAGTAGTTGACCGCCTGGTCATCCACCACGAGGAAAACGAAGCGGACCGCACGGCTTTTGTTACGCGCCTGACTGATTCAGTCGAAACCGCGCTTAAATTTGGAGAGGGCTACCTGACCATTCAAAATATTAGCCTTGATCCCCCGGTCGACACCCCATTTTCAGAAAGCCTGGCTTGCCCGGAACACGGTTCTTTGCTTCTTGAAATTGAACCGCGCTCTTTTTCGTTCAACACCCCGCATGGCGCTTGCCCCACTTGCCAGGGTCTGGGCAGTCAACTGAAGATTGACCCGGATTTGCTGATTCCGGATCCAACCAAGAGCCTCAACCAGGGTGCCATTGCTGTCCTTGAATGGAACGGTCCGCGGGAGGAAGGCGGCTATTACTGGCAGACCATGGCAGCTTTAGCCAAGTACAGCGGTTTCAGCCTGAACGAACCTGTGAGCAAACTCACCGCTGAACAAATGGATCTCCTTCTCTATGGCACCAAAGGCAAGGAAATTCCAGTCGATTACATTGGCCGCAGCGGCCGTAAAAGCAGCTTCAATACCGCATTTGAGGGCGTCATCGGCAATCTGGAGCGGCGTTGGCGCGAAACCCATTCCGAATGGATTCGTGCCCGTATCAATGAGTTCATGAAAGAGACTCCCTGTCCGGAATGCCATGGCAAACGCTTGCGCAAGGAAGCACTGGGCGTGACTGTTACAGATTCAAACATCATCCAGGTTACCTCCTGGCCGATTCAAAAGACCCATGACTGGGTTGAAGTGCTGGCATCTGAAGACAGCCCTCTCGTAAACCGCGACCGATTAATCGCTGAACGCATCCTGCGCGAGATCAATGCCCGCCTGGGGTTTCTGGTGGACGTAGGCCTGGACTACCTGACGCTCGACCGCTCGGCGGCAACCCTTTCAGGCGGCGAAGCCCAGCGCATCCGCCTGGCCACACAGGTCGGCTCCAAACTGATGGGCGTGCTCTATGTACTGGATGAACCTTCCATTGGCCTGCACCCCCGCGATAACAGCAAGCTGCTGGCCACGCTGCGAGGTCTGCGCGACCTGGGCAACACCGTGCTGGTGGTTGAACATGACGACGAAACCATCCGTTCCGCAGATTGGGTAGTGGACCTTGGCCCCGGCGCGGGCGAGCATGGGGGTGAACTGGTGGCTGAGGGCAGTCCTGCCGACATTGAAGCGAACCCCAATTCAATAACCGGCGCTTACCTTTCCGGCAGAAAATTTGTCCCGATCCCTGAAAATCGCCGCGATGGTAACGGCCACATCCTACGGATTGTGAACGCGGAAGAAAATAACTTGAAACACCTCACCGTGGATATTCCGCTCGGCAAGCTGGTTTGTATCACCGGTGTATCCGGTTCCGGCAAGTCCACACTGCTAGTGGATATCCTTTATGGCAGCCTTGCGCGGCAGCTTATGAACGCGCACACCTCCTCAGGCAAGGTTGAACGCATCGAAGGCGTAGAGCATCTTGACAAGATCATCAACATAGACCAGTCCCCCATCGGGCGCACACCGCGTTCCAACCCCGCCACTTACATCGGGCTCTTCGATGAAATCCGCGACCTCTTTACCAACCTGCCGGATTCGAAAATCCGCGGTTACACAAAGGGGCGCTTTTCATTTAATGTGAAAGGCGGTCGTTGCGAATTCTGCCAGGGGCAGGGCGAACTGCGCATCGAAATGCAATTCCTGCCGGATGTATATGTGCCCTGTGAAGTATGCCACGGCAGCCGTTATAACCATGAAACCCTGCAGGTACGCTACAAAGGTCAGAATATTGCCGAGGTTCTGGCCATGACCGTAGAACAAGCCCTGGAGTTTTTTGCGGCTTTCCCGGGGATTCAACGCAAACTGCAGACTCTTTTGGATGTAGGTTTGGGATATATCCATCTTGGCCAGGCTGCCACCACCCTCTCAGGAGGTGAAGCCCAACGTGTCAAGCTCTCCAAGGAGCTGGCCAGGCGGGCAACCGGCAAGACTATTTATGTTTTGGATGAGCCTTCTGTGGGGCTGCATGCCGCTGATGTTCACAAGTTGATAGACGTGCTGCAGTCGTTGGTGGATGCTGGCAATACCGTGCTGATCATCGAACATAACCTGGACATTATCAAGGTGGCTGATTGGGTGATTGACCTCGGCCCCGAAGGCGGTGACCGCGGCGGCGAATTGGTGGCTGAAGGAACGCCTGAAGAAATCTGCGAAAATTCCATCAGCTACACAGGGCAATACCTGCAAAAGTACCTGCAACAACACCACCAATACAAGGCTCCTGAGAAAAATTTTAGGAAAACCAACTCGAAAAAGAAAGTTGGCTAAGTGGAAATTATCTACAAGGAAGGGCTGCCAGACCGGGCTGAGCTCTTTAGTCTTTACAGTGAATTGGGATGGAATGAATTCCTCAAGCTGGATGCATATGCGCTTCATCAAGCCATGCAGAATAGCTATTACGTGGTGGGAGCATTTAGCGGAGAACAATTGTTAGTTACGGGTAGGGTCATTTCGGATGGGGTCACTAATGCTCACCTATACGGTTTGGGAGTGCTGCCAAAATATCGAAATCAAAGCATTGGGCAAAAAATAACCAGAATGCTTCTGGCTTGCTGCCAGGTAGCCAACTTATACGTTCAGTTTTTCTGCGAAAGGATTTGCGGCCTTTTAATGAAGTTCAGGGTTTTGAGAATTTTGCGATTGGCATGCGGCTGGCCAGGTGAAAAGGTGACCGGGTTCACTCAACGACATTGTGGATGACAATGGAAAAAACAACTGTCATGCGCATCTTGGAAGCTGCCGAAATTTCCTACACGCATTTTGAATACGCTTCAGATG
>WOYI010439243.1_pt1 | contig 14765 bp, 16 predicted proteins | sample 6423411 | NCBI WGS metagenome assembly WOYI01 (sample SAMN13441803, study PRJNA592873) | oil field metagenome | biome: oil field; feature: oil-well bore; material: oil-contaminated soil; isolation source: oil-contaminated soil from oil-well borehole | place: Germany: Wietze | collected 2016-10-18 ...
ATGGTTTGTTGTGACATTCATTTTTGATGATATCGAGCGTCTTTCGCAACAGCTCTATGTCGTACCAGTAAAACGGGGTCCCGAGATCGTTGAATTTCTCCACCGGGAATGTACCTTTGATCATTGGCGAAAATGTTGGACGTAAATGTTCATAAAATTATCCACGTTGGAAGCATCATATTTACAAGGACAAAATTACGATTTTTTTAGGGGATGACAAAAAATAATCATAGGAAAGAATATGCTGCTGCCAGTTTTGCCGGCATGGGGAGTGTGGCATCAATCCAATGAATGGGAATACCGCGGCGTTCCATTCCCCTGAACCAGGTCATTTGCCTTTTTGCAAACTGGTGTATGGCAATTTCGAGTTGCCGGTACATTTCTTCATAGCTGATTGTTCCCAGCACAAACAACGTTATAAATTTATACTCCAGCCCGTAATAGATCAAATCGTCCGGAGCAACGCCCGAATCGATGATTTGTTTCACCTCATCGATCATTCCTTCCTGCAAGCGCGTCTTCAGTCGGGTGGTGATTTTTTCACGCCGTAATTCCCTGTCGATATAAAGTCCCAGAACCGTGCTCTCCAGGGGTGGATAATCATATGCTGAAGTCTTTTGTTGCGCCTGAAAGTGTGCTATCTCGATGGCACGGATAGCCCTTTTCTTTGTGTCGGTGTCGGTGGTGTTATGCAGTGGCCGGAAGCTTTGCAGGATCTGCGTCAGTTCCCCGAGTGATTTACCCTCAAGTGATTTTCTTAATTCAGGGTTGGCCGGTACATCGGGCAGATTGTATCCTTTCAGAACAGATTCGATATATAGTCCGGTGCCGCCGCACAGGATGGGTCTTTTATTTCTGGAAAGGATGTCTTGCAGGGCAACGTGAAAATCGTGCTGGTAATCGAAGAGGGTATATTTGTCGCCCGGATCGCGGATATCGATGAGATGGTAAGGGATAGATATTCCGTTGACGGTATATTCCGAGAGATCCTTTCCCGTGCCGATGTCCATGCGCCGGTAAATCTGTCGTGAGTCGGCACTGATGATCTCGCCATCGAGTATACGGGCAAGCTCAACGGCAAAGGCAGTTTTGCCGCTGGCTGTGGGACCCAGTACGGTAATCAACTTCTTTTGCATACCTGTTACCAGCTGCCGCCGGCGCCACCTCCGCCAAAACTGCCGCCCCCGCCGCCGCCGAAGCCACCGCCACCAAAGCCTCCTCCGCCGAAGCCGCCATAACCACCGCCTCCGCGGCTACCTCCCAATATAGGTGGAAAAAACAGGGGTGGGACACCGCTTCGGTGGTGACCATCGCTGTCGATATGCTGGTCTCCTCCACCCTGGAAAAGGACAAAAAACAGGATGAAGACCATGATTAAAATGATGATTGCAATCAGCGGAAACCCTTCCTCCTCCTCTTCTTCGGCAGTGAATTCTCCGGAGAGCCGGGCAATCATGGTATTGACAGCCGCATTTACACCCCCAAAATAATCTTCTTCCGCAAAACGGGGAATCATCTCGTTGCGCACGATACGTCCTGCATAAGCATCATTGATGCGGGCTTCCAGGCCATAGCCTGTGGCGATGAATGCCTGACCGCGACTGTTACCCAATTTGGGCTTGATCAGTATCAGGGCGCCGTTATTCTTACTCTTTTGACCGATACCCCATTTCTCTCCCAGACGGAAGGCATAGTCCGACGCGGGATAGCCGCCCAGCTCACGGACGGTGACCACATAAATTTGCGTGGAGGTTGAGTCGTGATAAGCAAGCAGCTTTTGTTCGAGCGCATTTGTTTCAGCTGCGGAAAAAAGACCGGCAAAATCGTTCACCAACCGGTAGGGCACCATCGGCTCAGGGATATCCTGGGATTTCAATCCGGCAGATATCTGTAATAATAACAGCAGGATGAGCAGCGTTTTACTCTTCCAGGATAACTTCATTGCTAAGTTCATTTGTATCGTTTTCCAATGACGGATACTGTGTTTTGATCAGTTCACCCACTTTGACGACCCCCTTGCAGATACCTTCCGGGATCAATCCTTTCCTGAAAGAGGAAAGCATCAACTCCATTGCTTCCTCCCAGAAACCGGGATGCGCCGCGTCATGGATTCCTTTATCACCCAGAATGGCCGCTTTTTGGTCGGCGGGTGATACATAAATAAGCACGCCGTTATGGAGTCGGGTGGCATCCATTTTCAATTGGCGGAATTTCCGGTAAGCCGCTTCCAGAGGGTCCCCTTTGCAATGCCTGGCGATACACACCCGGATCTCACCCGACGTGTGACTTTCGGCACTCCGGATAGCTTCCATTATGCTATGCAGTTCTTCTTTTTGCATCATTCTTTTTACAACCTAATGAAAAATACATTGCGGAATGCATCAAAAAGCCACCTCAGGTGCGGTCTGGGATTCAGGCGTAGCTTCAAAATATGCCTTTGGTTCAAACTTAAACCACTTTGCATAAATCACCTGCGGGAACTTTCGGATGTATGCATTGTAATCCTGCGCCGTCTGATTAAATTTGTTACGTTCTACGGAGATGCGGTTTTCGGAGCCTGCCAGTTCATCCTGCAAGGCGAGGAAATTTTGATTCGCCTTCAACTCGGGATAGTTTTCCTGTATCAGCAAAAGTCGCCCCAATGCCTGACTCAGTTGATTCTGTGCTTGCTGATATTCCTGCAGGCTTTCCGGGGTGAGGTTCTCCGGGCTGATGGTCGTCTGCGTGGCTTTGGCCCTGGCCTCGGTAACCTGCGTAAATGTTTCCTGTTCGTGTGCAGCATAACCTTTTACCGTGTTTACCAGGTTGGGGATGAGGTCTGCGCGCCTTTGATAGGCATTTTGCACGTTTCCCCACTGTGCTGTAACGGCTTCCTGTTTTTCTACCATTCTGTTGTACCCCTGGCAGCCGGTAAGCGCCACTGCACCCATCATCAGCAGTAAAATGTAAGATAATTTTTTCATCTTGATGTAGCTTTATTGTTTGTGAAAATTTAGGGCGAAGATAAGCTTTTTTCTTTTATATGATGTAAAAATAACCATTGAATTGGGGAAGGTTTTCGCTATGGCGCCCTTTAAGGTAAACTTTTTTTTATATCTTTGTTGTCAGGAAGAATGTAAAGGTGATTTTATGGTAATTTCCCCCGAGAAGAAAAAAATCAGTATGAAAAGACTCCTCCCCCTTATTTTGATCATTTTTTCGTTGGGTACTGCTGCTGCAGAAATGGGCGGTGCAGCAGATATTTCATCCGTGACGCTTCAGGTACCCGATTCCATGGAACTGTTCCAAAATATTACTGATATCAGCCGGCAAATAGAAATGCGGATAAACTCCGGCAGAGATTCACTGGTTTACAGGAACCCCTTCGATTCTCTCTATTTCAGAAAGGAAAACGGCACGTTGCAGCTGCCTGACCGTCCTTACAATTTCGATGCGTTGCGCGGGTTGACATTTCGCGACACACTTTTCTATAATCCGCTGTTCCTGCCCATGATCTTTAACGGCAGGATACTACCCCGGAATCTTTCGTTCTATCCCACAAAAGAGGATGATGGCACGGGATTGCTCATCCCTCCCTGTAAAACGTTCGCTCCTGCCCTGCAACACGCCGATTTTATACAAAACGTAAGAAGGGACTATTACAAGAAATATCCCGACCGGATCAAATATTCGGTGTTGAACCTCGACTCCCTGCCGCGCATAGCCAGTGACGATGAAATAGTGAGAGAGACATTCAATCCGTTCCGTGAACTGTTAAAAACCGAGACGAATTATTCACTGGAAGCCCCCGGTGTAGAAATAGCAACCTTCGATCGGAAATATTGGGTACGTTCCGGGGAGCATTCCTTTCAATTCGCCCAGAATTATTTTTCCAAAAACTGGCACAAGGGAGGAACCAACAATCTGAACTTTAACAGTCTTCAAATCTTCAGAGCTAATTATCAAAGAGAAAAGGTGAAATTTAATAATACACTGGAGTGGCGTTTATCCGTATTCAACGCTCCTGACGATTCCTTGCGGGAGTATCGCATTGGAAATGATCTCATCCGTTATTACGGCGATTTTGGGGTGGATGCATTTCTAAAGGGATGGTCTTACTCGATGAACATGGAGGCGAAATCCCAATTATTCAACGCCTATCCCACCAACTCAAACGATCTTCTGTCTGCATTCCTGGCGCCGCTATATGTGAACGCCGGCGTGGGTTTAAAATTCAACCTCGATAAACGATCGGAGAAAGTGCGGCATCGCAGGTTACGGTGGGATCTGTCCATTGCTCCCATCTCTGTCAACTACAAATTTGTGGGCAATGATTCGGTGGATGTAAAGCGTTTCGGTATTCCGGAAGGAAAGCGATCGGTACTGGACATAGGTTCCACCATCACCTCGATTCTCAAATATGATATCACCCGGTATGTAACGTGGGATTCACGCCTGACCTACTTTACGAGTTATGGTAAGGTGGTGTCGGAGTTCGAAAATAGCCTGAATATGGCGTTGAGCAATGCATTCTCCACACGTATCTATCTGAATATGCGGTTTGATGACGACGTGCCGGCCGATCCTGATTTTAAATACTGGCAGATCAACCAGACACTCAGCTTTGGATTGAATTACAAGTGGTAAATTCAACTGAAACGGGCATTGTCGGGGAAAGTATATCCGCGGAGAAAGTCGACGGTTCCCATTCTTTTTTTTCCGGATAACCGGATGTCGGTGATTCGGATGAATCCGTCCCGGACAGCTACATCCAGGAATGTTTTATTGTCGGTAACGATGGTTCCCGGTTCCGGAAGGTGGTTTCCTCCTGCAATCACCTCCCCGGCATACAGTTTGAAACGGAGCGGTTCTGCCTCACTGCCTGTGTTCATTTCGGTCCACGCGGTAGGATAGGGTGATAACCCGCGGATAAAATTATGCACTTCAACGGCTGTTTTACTCCAGTCAACGCGACAGGTCTCTTTGAATATTTTGGGAGCTGCCTTTAATTCCGTGTCATTGACGAGGAGTTCCTGTTGCGGTATGGGTTGCACGTTGTTGTCAGCGATAGCGTCGATCGTCTTTAAGACCAGTTGAGCACCCATGATCATCAGCCTGTTGTGCAGCGTTTCGGCATTGTCATCGTCACTGACCGGCGTCTTTTCACGGAAAATGATCTGCCCCGTATCTATCTCATGTGAGAGGAAGAAGGTCGTCACGCCTGTTTCCTTTTCTCCGTTGATGAGGGCCCAGTTGATGGGGGCAGCACCCCGGTATTGCGGGAGCAACGAGGCGTGCAGGTTAAAAGTACCTTTGGGAGGCATAGTCCATACCACTTCGGGCAACATCCGGAACGCCACCACTACTTGTACATCGGCTTGTAACTGCTGCAGCTCATGAAGAAACGTTTCATCTTTCAGCTTTTCGGGTTGTAATATTTTTAAACCCTGCTGCAATGCATACTGTTTCACCGCCGAGGGTTGAAGCTTGTATCCTCTGCCTCCCGGTTTATCGGGCATGGTGATGACGCCCACCACATTGTATCCGTTTTCTACCAAAGCTTTGAGCGATTCCACGGCAAACCCGGGTGTGCCCATGAATATAATCCGTAACGTTTCCTTTTCCATTTTTGCAAAGTGAGTTATTCTTCGGTTTCGGAATAATTTTCTACCAGTACCTCCCTGTAGGCATTAAATACCGACGATTGGGACAAAATACCCTGATAGATCCCCTTATCGTCTACCACTGGCAGATTCCATGCTTTCGTATTTTCGAACGTAGCCATCACTTCTTTCATGCCGGAGCGGATGAGAATCTTTGCCGGTGCACCCACCATGAACTTCTCCACGGTGAACCGGTCATACAGCTCCGGACGGAACATGATGTTGCGGATGTCGTTCATCATCACCAACCCGATGAGTACCCCATCGTTATTCACCACCGGAAAGATGTTCCGGTTGGAGCTGGAAATCACTTTAACCATATCTCCCAGCGTCATATCGGGCTTCACAGTGGGGATATCCTTCTCCAGGAGGTCTTCGATCTTCAGAAAAGTGAGTACTGCCTTATCCTTGTGGTGGGTAATCAGTTCTCCTTTCCTGGCAAGCCGTATCGCATAGATGCTGTGCTTTTCAAACACCAGGATTGTCGCGTATGATACCAGCGATACAATCATGAGCGGAAGAAACAACTCATATCCTCCGGTCAGTTCGGCGATAAGGAAGGTGCCGGTGAGCGGCGCATGCATCACACCGGCCATCACACCGGCCATGCCCATCAGCGCGAAGTTCTCCTGCGGAAGGTAAGTAGCATATCCCAACTGGTTAAGTGTATAGGAAAAAATGAATCCGGCGATACAACCCAAAAACAGGGTGGGGGCAAATACCCCGCCTGTACCTCCTCCGCCGTTGGTGGCACTGGTGGCAAATACTTTAAAAAAGAGCACCAACATGAGAAAAATGACGATTGTCCAGCGGCTTTCGTGGTTGTAAAAGAAACTTTCATGGGTGAGTGAACGGAAAGAATCGCCACCTTCCAGCAATGTTCCGATGGTATTGTACCCTTCGCCAAAAAGCGGTGGAAAGAAGAAAATCAATACACTGAGCGTCACCCCGCCCAAAATAAACCGCTTCCAGCCCGATAAACCATGGAATATGTTTTCACACCAGCTCATGGCGCGGATCATGTAGAGGGAGACGAATCCACATGCAATTCCCAATAGAATCACATAGGGAATACGATTGAGCGTAAACGGCTCCATCTGAGAGAAAGCAAACATGGCATCCATGCCGGTGAGCAGATACGATACGGTGGTGGCAGTGACGGCGGTCACCAGGAGGGGCAGAATGGACGACATGGTGAGGTCGAGCAGTAGTACCTCAATCACAAAAAGAATGCCCGCCACCGGCGCTTTGAAAATGCCGGCGATGGCTCCGGCGGCGCCACAACCCACCAGGATCATCAGGCTGTGTTGTTCCAGCTTGAAGAACCTTCCCAGGTTGGATCCGATGGCAGATCCGGTAAGCACAATGGGTGCCTCCGCCCCCACGGAGCCGCCAAATCCAATGGTGATGGTGCCGGCAACGAGCGATGAGTAGATGTTGTGGGGTTTAATGCGGCTCTTGCGTTGCGAAATGGCATAGAGGATTTTTGTGACGCCATGGCTGATGTCGTCTTTCACCACATATTTTACATATAACCCGGCAATGAGGATGCCTGCAATGGGTAAGAGCAGATAGGAAAAATTAAGATTGGACTGACTGAAGTTTTCGGTCAGGAAGACCTGGAGGAAACGGATTGTTACCTTCAGCACGTAGGCAGCCAGGGAGGTGAGTATCCCCACGAGAAAGCAGACCAACAGCAGGAAATGGTGTTCCTTGATGTGCCCGTCGCGCCACAGCAGAAATCGATGATGACTTTCTTTTAATTGCATCGGAGAAATAGTATGCACATTCAGCATGCAAAGATAACCAAATTCTTCACTTGCGTATAATCTGGATGGTACCGTTCCTGTCCAGTTTCACAATACCGGATGGTTTTGCTTCGCGCTGTTCTTTTTGTCCGTAAGCAACCACATAATCGACCCCGTTCTTTATGACAGGCCTGATCTGCGAAAAACGGCCGGGAGCCGGCTCTCCGCTCACATTGGCTGAGGTGGAGACAATCGGTTTTCGAAATTGTCTGCACAATTCTTTCGAGAAAACTTCGCCGGTTATGCGGATGCCAATGGTTCCGTCAGCGGCAATCAGATTAGTGGCTAGGTTTTTGGCACCTTCATAGATGATGGTGAGCGGCTTATCGGTCAATTCAATCAGGTCCCACGCAATATCGGGCACCTCCTGCACATAGGTCTGAAGCTTTGCCGGGTTATCGAGCAGCACCAGCATCGACTTACTGTCGTCGCGTTGTTTCAGCTCGTAGATGCGTTTCACGGCATCTTCGCTGGTGGCGTCACAACCGATACCCCAGATGGTGTCGGTAGGATAGAGAATAATCCCGCCGTTTCTCAGTACCTCACATGCTTTTTTGATGTCGTCCTGCATAATCTTTCCATAAATTGAGATCCACTTTACCCGGGGTGAAATCACTCCTGTTTGATTTTTTGCCATACCTGAACATGTTCAAACTTGTCACCCGCAGAAAGCCATTCCCTCAGTATGCCGGTCGGGATGTAATCTGCTTTCCTGAACAATTGCATGCTCGCGAGGTTTTTTTCCGGCACAAAGGCATAGAGCTGCCTGAGCGACAGAAAGTCAAAGGCGTAGCTCTCGAGCAGCATCAGTACCTGCAAACCATAGCCTCTGTTTCGTTGTTTTTGGTCGATAAGGATGCCTACGCCTGCTCTCCGGTGGAAGGGATCAAAATCATACAGATCGGCAGTGCCGATGACTTCTTCCGATTCGTTCAGCTCGACCATTAGCCGTAACTGTTTATCCACATAAATATCCTGTTTCGATTCAATCAGATATTGATTCAGGGTGAAGCGGGACAGGGGGGCTATAGCGGTGCCGTATTCCCACAGAGCGGTGTCATTTTCCCAGGCGTAAAGCTTGTCAATATCTTCCGGTTCGGGTGCGCGCAGACGGATGGTGTTATTTTCCAGGAGTTTCTTCATCTTCAGACCTTTCTTTGGGCTCCTGCCCTACTTTCTGTTCCTCTTCCGGCATCTCCGTCAGGCTCATTGCTTCGATGTACGACGGCCTGCAAAACAAAAAGATAATGAAAAGCACCACCGTGAACCACATGAAATTGGGGTTGCGTGAGAAAGTAAACAACCCGATATTCATCAACGTTACACCACTTATCATGTATAAACGCAGGTAAGATATTTTTTTATACCTGTGTAGCGCAGCTTCGGTATCCGACGGCCTGGGAATCTTTTTCAGCCGGTCGGCAAACAGTTTCAACGCTGCAGGAATAGTGATAATGGTAATTATGAGGGCATATCTCTCCACGGTGACACTAACAGGAACAGCAGCTTCCAGAAAAGTGAGCATCCCCAGGAGTACCGCTAAAAACAAGCCTGCCAAAAAAATAATATTCCCGTAGTAATGTCTTTTCAGCAGGCGGATAGTATGGTCAATGACACGTGACTCATTCATTTAGATAACAATTTGTATGATTCGTCAAAAGGTATTCTGTTTAATATGGAACGTCCCAACGTTACCTCATCGGCATATTCTATCTCATCTCCAATAGAAACGCCCCGGGCAATAATGCTTACTTTTACGCCATAGGGTTGCAGCTTGCGAAAGATGTAGAAATTGGTGGTATCGCCTTCCATGGTAGCACTTAGTGCCAGAATGACCTCCCTGATGCCGCCGGCTTTCACCCGCTCTTCGAGACTGGCAATCTCCAGATCCGACGGACCGATGCCGTCGATAGGGGAGATGATACCACCCAGGACATGATATAATCCCTCAAACTGAACAGTTTTCTCAATGGCCATCACCTCCTTTATGTTCTCCACGACGCAGATCACAGTATTGTCACGCGTTTTGTCCGCACAGATATTGCATATTTCCGAATCGGATATGTTATGGCAACAGGAGCAGTATTTTACTTCCTGGGTCAGTTTCAGAATACTCTCCACGAAACGGGATACTTTTTCTTCATCCTGCCGGAGCAGATGCAGCACCAACCGAAGGGCTGATTTTCTCCCGATCCCCGGGAGTCTGGCAAATTCGCTCACTGCATTTTCGAGCAAGGTGGATGGATATGGGCTGTTCATCGTGTCCTATCTTACTTAGTCTTTGCAAGAAAACGCCAACTACTGCGTTATTCTCGTTTTTGAAGCAGTCATTTACGAATAGTAAACTCCTTAGCTTCAAAAACTTCGAAAGCCTTGTATTTGACGCTTTCTTATCAAAGACTGAAAATAACTTAGTTTTCTTTCAGGCACTACTTATGAGTAGCTTTGATAACTCTTTTTTGACGTTTTTCAGTCAAACATTTTCTTAAACTTATTGAACATGCTCTTTTGGGCAGTAGATGAAGGGATAAAGTTTTCCGATTCATTCATTTCCTCCATCAACTTGCGTTCGCGATCACTGAGGTTTTCCGGGACGTACACATTCACATTGATGAGCTCATCCCCTCTGCCGTAAGCATTCACAGACGGCAGTCCCTTATTGCGTAATCGAAGCACCTTTCCGGGTTGTGTCCCCGGCTCAATCTTCACCTTGGCCACCCCGTCAATGGTAGGAACCTCCACCGTTCCACCCAAGGCAGCCATGGGAAAACTAAGGAACAGATTGTATATCACATCGTTCTGATCTCGGATCAGGTTTGGATCCTCCTCCTCTTCGATCACGATCAGCAAATCGCCGTTGACCCCTCCCCTGCGGGCCGCATTTCCTTTTCCCGACATGGAGAGTTGCATTCCCTCGGCTACACCGGCGGGTATCCTGATGGGGATCACCTCTTCTTCCCGTACAATCCCTTCGCCGTTGCAATGGACACATTTTCGGGTGATGGATTTCCCTTCACCGTTGCAGGTGGGACAAGTGGAAGTGGTCTGCATTTGTCCCAAAATGGTATTTGTTACCCGTGTCACTACCCCCGATCCGTTGCAGGTGGGACAGGTAGAGAGTGATGTACCGTTCTCCGAACCATTTCCGTTGCAATGCGTGCAGGGAACATATTTTTTTACTTTGATCTTCTTCTCCACGCCGTTGAGGATCTCCTTCAGTGTCAGCTTCACCTTTACGCGCAAGTCGGAACCTCTGTTCACTCTTCTGCCGCGTTGGCTGCCGCCAAAGCCACCAAAACCGCCAAAGCCGCCAAAATGACCACCGAAGATGTCGCCGAACTGCGAGAAGATATCGTCCATCGACATACCGCCGCCAAAACCGCCGCCCGATGCCGCACCACCTACTCCCGCATGGCCGTACTTGTCATAACGGGAGCGTTTATTCTCGTCGCTCAGGACTTCATATGCCTCTGCCGCTTCTTTAAATTTCTCCTCCGCCTCTTTGTCACCGGGATTTTTGTCAGGGTGATATTGAATGGCTTTCTTGCGGTAAGCTTTTTTTATCTCTTCGGCTGTGGCAGTCTTGACGATTCCCAGTATTTCGTAATAATCTCTTTTTGCTGCCATCTTATTCTCCTACAATTACCTTTGGGAAACGGATGATTTTCTCATTCAGGGCATAGCCTTTCGTGATACAATCGACGACCATCCCTTTCTGAGATTCATCCTGCACCGGTATGGTCGTCACTGCCTCAAACCGATCCGCATCAAAAGGAAGTCCGACAGCCTCTATCTCTTTAATTCCATGTTGTTCCAGGAAATTGGTGAATTTCCCATAAATAAGATCCATACCCTCCAGCATGGCATCTTTGTCTTCGGCTTCGTGAAAAATGGCGAGTGCCCGTTCGAAATCGTCTACCAGAGAGATGATGTCAAGCAGCACACGTTCTCCGCCGTGCTTCAAGAGGTCTGCTTTCTCTTTCAGCGTACGCTTGCGAAAGTTATCGAACTCTGCATGCAGACGAAGGTAACTGTTATTCAGCTCATCATATTTCTGTTGCAGATCCTCGAGCTGTTTTGAAAGCTCCTCGGCTGCATCTGTCAATTTGTCCTCATGCTCTTCGCCGACACCTTCATCATCTTCATGCAACACTTCCTTCTTTAACTCCTCATCCCTTTCTTCGGGGTCTGTATGCTGATTATCGTTTTGTATCATATTTTTTTAAGTTTACCAACAATGGACACTGCAAATAGTTTGCCAAAAAACAGATAGCTCTGTAAAACCGGCTTTTCACAGGAACATTTCGCACCATTCATCAAATATCTCTACCTGATGCTGTCCATGTTTACTCAGAGTTTGTCTGATTTTTTTTAACGGTTTTTCTTTATTCAGCTGAGATTTCGAGTAAAATTTATCCGCAAAGCAGATGATCTTCTCCTCGAGACTTACCGGGCGCATATCTCTGTGAGGTAACGGCAATTTACGGTTGATGATGGTCTCCAGGCTCAGGCCCGTACCGGTATGCCGTTCACACACCAGCCCGTGTTTGGGATATCCTTCCAACGTGAGCAACTCCCGCCCGAGATAACCGTGGCAGATATACGGAAAGGTACCCTCGCAGGCAATATGGGGTGCATTTGTCTGGAAAATACCGATGTCATGAAGCATACCGGCCTCCTCAATAAACCTGACATCTACTGCCAACTCCGGATGATGATGCGCGATGGAAAGCGCTTTATCCGTCACATGTGTCACATGTGAGAGATAAATATCATATAATTTTGTTCCTTCCTGATAGTATTTTCGAATAATCGTCAGTGGATCCATAAACGTAACTTTCCGGCCTTTTACAGCGGAACTACATATTTCTTCATTGCCTCGTCCTGCATCGATTTTGGGACAGCAAGCTTTACCTCGTCGATGATGATATTGAGCAGCCGTTCGCGAAAAAATTCTTTCCGCGTAATCAGACTCACTTCGCGCACGGGGGTGCTGTTTTTAAACGGACGGACGTTCTTCATCTGAGCCTCACTCAGATTCTTCAGTGACATCTCGGGGATGACAGTCAGGCCATCGTTCTGATCGACAATATGGATGAGCGTATCAATGCTGCCGGCTTCATAAGAAAAAACAGAATTGTTCATACCGCGCTTTTTCTTCAGGTTGCACAAATGCAATATCTGTGTTCTGAAACAATGCACTTCATCCAGCAACCATAACCGCGCGGTATTCAGGTCACTCTCGTCAAGCGCCGTTTTGGCAAACAGGGCCTTCTCCAACGAAGAGACATAAGCGAAGAACCGTTCATAGTAGATCGGATACTCCTTGATGGCAGGTTCTTTCAAAGGGGTGGCCAGGATGCCGCCATCCAGCGAATCATTCGAAAGCCCTTTCAGTATCTGATCGGTGGTCAGTTCAGAGATCACAATGCGGATATCGAATTTATTATCACTGTGAACCTGCATCAGACCGGGCAGGAGATAGGGCGCAATGGTGGGGATGATTCCCAGGCGAAAGACCCCCTTCACAATACCCTTCTCCTCCTGGATGATCTCTTTGATCTGATTCACCTGAGCAACAGCCACACGTGCCTGATCAATGATGCGCTTTCCTATTTCGGTGGGATGAACCGGCAACTGTGAACGGTCGAAAATCTTCACACCCAGCTCATCCTCCAGCTTCTGTATCATCATGCTCAGCGTGGGCTGTGTAACAAAAGAGGCTTCGGCCGCCTTTGAAAAATGGCGGAGATTATCGACGGCGATAATGTATTCCAATTGTTGAATATTCATGGCCTTACTTGTAACTGGAAAAATATTTCATAAACTGTACCCGCTCGTAAAGTGAGGGACTTTCAATGTTCGCATAATTCAGTTTACCCCTGAATTCTTCAATCCGGCTGTAATTGTATTGTTGCATCCATTCCTCCAATAAGGCCAGCATATCTTCTATCACCGCCGGTCCCTGCTCATAAAGCACGCTGCAGAGCTGAATACCTCCGGCTCCGGCAAGGATTCCTTTGATGACATCTTCCCAGGTATGCACCCCGTAAGAACAGGCCACATCGAAGTCGGGCACACGCCCCGTCACAATGGCAGTCCACCGCAGCGTGTCACTGAAATCGGAAGGATGGCTGAATACGGGTCCCGATATGATTTCCATCTTTTGTATATCAATATCGAGCTGATAGAAACGATTGAATAACACAACCCCGTCAGCGCCCAGCGCCTTCAGCTTTCCAACCAGTCCGGGCAAGTTACTGATGCTCTTGGCCATCTTGATGACCAAGGGAATATGGATGATCTTCTTCAGCTCCCTGACAACCTGCAGATAGGTATTTTCCAGATAGGAGTCGCCAAACTCATCGGCACTGAGTACAAAAAGATTAAGCTCCAACGCATCGGCACCGGCATCCTGAATGGTTTTGGCAAAATCGATCCATCGGGCCGACTTGTAACAATTGACACTGGCGATGATGGGTACTTTACAGGCATCCTTGGCCGAACGGATCAGCTCCAGGTATTTCTCCACATGATTCATCGCTATGTAGGTATTGAGGTAATCGGCAGCTTCGGGATAATCCGATAGCTGAGCGAGTTTCCCGGAATGATTTTCGATCTGCTCTTCGAAGAGTGATTTCAGCACAATGGCTCCAATACCGGCATCCTCCAGTTCCCTGATCTTTTTGATTGAGTTGGTCAGTCCGCTGCTTCCGGCAATCAGCGGGTTCTTCAACTTTAAACCTGCAAAGGTTGTTTCTAAATTAATCATGTGCTAAATGAATGTTTCCCAAATTTAATTGATCAACAAAAATAAACAATTTAATCGATAAAATTGATATCCTTTTCCCAAATTAAAGACCTTGCCGGGAAGTCGCAGATAATTCTTCGATGACTATCCGGTAAATGCTCATTCTGCTGTTTCTGACGTCTTTCCTCCCGTGTAAGGGAATACATCCATGATCGCCGTCTCATTCACGGCAGCAAAGGTATAATCGATCATCGTCTTCTTCATCTCCGCCTCCACGATCTCCACCGCCTCTTTAAATTCCGTAGCCTGCACCAGCATATTCACCGCCGTTTTCTTTTCGGCGCCACTTTTCTCATCAAGTGTAATAAAATAAAGCTTTACCTTGAAATAGCGGTCGCCCGTTTCATTGAAAAAAGATTCCGTATATTTCACCCGTTTGATATCGGACACCGAAAACTCACCCGAAATAAACGGTTTGATCTCTTCGATAATCCTTGCTTCCGCTTCGGTAAATGACAACGCATCCACCAGATAGGGCTCGGTTACTGTTTTCTGCATGCCGGT
>WOYI010465644.1_pt1 | contig 14755 bp, 15 predicted proteins | sample 6423411 | NCBI WGS metagenome assembly WOYI01 (sample SAMN13441803, study PRJNA592873) | oil field metagenome | biome: oil field; feature: oil-well bore; material: oil-contaminated soil; isolation source: oil-contaminated soil from oil-well borehole | place: Germany: Wietze | collected 2016-10-18 ...
TTCCCAAGAAGAGGTCGTTTCACTTGGCATCACCATGAAAGAAATCGTGGACGCGGTTGATGAGGGTTTCTGCCTGAAGGGACAAAAGAAAATAGAACTGCCCGCAAAGATCGGTGTCCACCCCCGGAAGGACTGCTTCATCCACGCCATGCCATGTTGGGTGGGTGGCGACGTCGACTGTTGCGGCATAAAATGGGCAGCTGGCTATCCCAGCAACCAGGCTAAAAATCTACCCTACATCAATGGGGTTTGGTGCATGAATGATCCTGACACCGGCATCATCAAGTCCGTCATGGATGCAAACTGGATGACCGCCTGGCGTACCGGGGCCGCTTCCGGCGTCTGCGCGAAGTATCTGGCTGATCCCAAGAGCGAAGTCGTTTCAATTATCGGGCTGGGAGTCCAGGGTCGAACCAATCTCCTTGCCTTCAAGGAAGTACTCCCCCTCTTGAAGACAGTAAAAATCTTCGATATCTTCCCAAGCCAAACCAGGAAATTTACCGAAGAACTAGCTCCCCTTCTTCCAGGTGTTGAGTTTGTTGTCGGCAAGGATGTCCAGGAGACCGTAAAGGACGCCGATGTAATAGCCACCTGCGCACCCATCGTGGAGAAACCGGACCGTTTTGTCCGCTCATCCTGGCTAAAGAAGGATGTGCTTGCAATAGCGGTAGACTATGACTCCAGCTTTGATGCCGACATCATGAATAATGGCAACTGCTTCGTCTGCGACGACTGGAACCAGTACCTCCTGACCCAGGGGTTGGGCGTATACTTCCACGGAGGCTACCCACAGAAGGAAGAGATTTACGCCGATATGGGCGAAATATGCGCAGGGGTCAAACCCACGATCCTCGGGGGTCGCCGCGCAGCAGTCCTCATGGGAATTGCAAGCCATGACATAATGACCGGCTGGATGATCTATAAAAAAGCCTTGGAACAGAAAGTTGGAACCTGGGTAAAACTGTAACCCCGGTTTTTTGTGGACAAGGCCTGGAAAGATTAACTTATTCCAGGCCTTGTCTGTTTTTACAACAAAAGGAGGTGGAGATTATCCTGTATCTTAGCGATGAAGAACAAGGACTTCTTGATGGAAAGGGCGGGCCGTTGAAGCGGAAAGCCCTGGAGTTCATCGTTACCTACGCAAAGGTGCTTGGTGCCGAAAGTCTTTGCAGGGTATCGAAAGCACACCTGTTTTGCGGAGCCCATCACTACCTGAAAGCTGTCCACTCAACTGACATGGACGAGGTCATGTCTGAAATGTGGTTCAGTTCCTCTGAAAAGATCCCATTTGACGGCGTCGGCTGTTTCTCCCAGTCGGATTGCTCCCCCATCGACCACCTTAACTGGTCAAAAATGGGTTACAGCGAGGAAGAGTTCCTGGAGAACGAACGCTACCTCGAAAAATGTCTCCAGGCGGGAGTCCACCTTGTCGGAAGCTGTGTCCCTTATATGACCGGCTTTATTCCCTTACGGGGAGAACATTATGTCACAACGGAATCCCATGCAGTCCTTATGATGAATTCCCTTTGGGGTGCCTGCGCCAATGCCGACGGCATAGAGGCTGCCTTCTGTTCGGCAGTTTGTGCCAGAACTCCACTTTGGGGAATGCATCTCCCGGAAAACCGCAAGGGAACTCACCTTTTTGATATCACATGCAAACCAGAAACCTTGGAAGAATGGGATCTTTTGGGCTATGCGGTCGGATTGCACCTCCCTCCCCATTCTGTCCCGATCCTGGCTGGGAACATTGAGAGTTCTGATATGGTAAGCTTGAAATCTTGTTTTGCCGCCATGGCAACCACTTCGGGGCCAGAGCTTTGCCATATTGTAGGTGTCACCCCGGAAGCTCCCAACCTCGCGTCCTGTATCTCTCCATCAGGCCTTAAGGAACGAGTGGAAATCGGTGCGAGAGAACTTCAAAAGGCTCGTGACATTCTTTCCGACAAGCAACCGGGAGAAGTCGACTATGTAAGCCTTGGTTGCCCCCATTATTCCATTGATCAAATCAGCGAAGTCGCAAAATTCCTCAAGGGAAGAACGGTTTGCCCTGGAAAGACCCTGCATGTTTGGACTGCCCTTCCGATAAAGGCTGTTGCAGACCGTTGCGGCTACACTCATATAATTGAGGAAGCTGGAGGAACCGTAATGGTGGGAAGCTGTCCTCTTGTTAGCGAGAAATGGCCGCAAGACGCACGCGCCATGGCCTTCGATTCGGCCAAACAGGCTCACTACATCAAACCTCTGACTAAATCCAGGGTTTACTTTGGTAGCGTTTCCGATTGCCTGGATTGTGCCATATCCGGTGAATGGGGCAGGTGAAGGAGATGAGAGAAATAGTCATCAGCGGGAGAGGGGCTATCGAAGGTATCGCTACCGGTCCAGCTATGGTTTGCCCTGAAACGATACAGGGTTGGAGCGGAATTGACGAGGAAACGGGAAAGGTTATCGAAAAAGGTCACCCTGCTGAGGGACAGACGATAAAAGGCGTGGTTCTCATCCTGTCCGGAGGGAAGGGTTCCAACGGCTGGTCCAGCCATTTCCACGCTGCAAGACTCAGGGGAATCTCTCCATGCGCCCTGGTTTTTCCAAAGATTGATTCTAGAACCGGAGTTGCAGCCGTCGTATGTGGGGTCCCAACAGTCGTAGATCTTGAGACAGACCCCTTCAAGGTCATCGCGAGCGGAGACCTTGTCACGGTTGACGGAACAAGCGGGACTGTAACGATCCGCAAGGCTTCCGGCATCGGACAAGAAGTACTCTAAAATGAACCAGCCGGAACTTTCTGCAGAATCCAGGAGAACCGCCGCGATGAGCCGGATGTACCGATCGGACATGGCACTGGTCGGGATATTCTTCGCAGCAATGTGGGTCGTTCTTCTCTTTGTCCTCTTCCAGGTGCACGGGATAGCCCCGGATCAAACGACCCGGATTGTCGCCACTGCCACAGCCCTTCTTGTCGGCATTTTTTCCAGCGGTGCCCTAGTGGCTGTAGTAATCCATCTCCGGAAGCACAGGGAAGACCTCTACCTGGAAGAATACAACAACGCAGGTCTTTGACGCAGAAAGGAAGACGACTCAATGGCGATGAATATGGGAAAGAAGCGATTCATGGAGGTTTTCGACGTCCTTTTCATCATGATTCTGTGCTTCGCGACGCTTCTAACGACAATGCTGATGAGGGGCAAGGTCCTTGTCGGGTCGGGGCGTGGGGGGGGGATGACCTACACTTTTTCGGCAGGGACTTTCCTCCTGACCTTCCTGGGCCTGAGCACCTACCTGGCTATCGTCATTCCCCAGTCCAACCGGGAACTGGGCGAGATTGTCGAGGGACTTTATGGAGCGGAAAAAGCGGAACATGGAACAGGATCCACCCTGGAATCCGCTCCTGCGGAGAACCCTCGATGAACAGTTGGCAGATTTTGAACGGCCTGGCCTGGGCCCTTTCCGCCCTCCTTTTGGCTCTCATGGCTTTCGACTTCATCCGGGTAGAACGACAGCTCGCCTCAAAGCGGGAGGAATAGATCATGCACGATGAAAAGACAAACCACCTGTCGAAGGTCCTGGGCCCTGTCCACATCTGGGCTTTGGGCGTGGGGATAGTCCTGGTGGGGGAATTCATGGGTTGGAACTTCACGGTGGCCAAAGGGGGGACCCTGGGTGCTATCATCGCCTGCTGGGTGATGGGGTTGCTCTACACATCGCTCGTCATGGTGAACACGGAGATGGGCTCCGTCATCCCTGAGGCCGGCGGGCAGTACGCCATGGCAAAATATTTCATGGGCCCGCTGGCGGCCTTCAACGTCGGCCTCATGCTCGTCTTCGAGTACGTAATGCTGGAAGCGGCCGACGCTCTGGTTGTGGGCGAAATTCTGAAGACCTTAAGCCCACATATCAACAGCCTACCCTTCATCATCCTCACACTCGTAGGGCCGACCTGGCTCAACTACCGGGGGGTTTACGCCACTCTGACATTCAACTTCATCATCACCGCCATCGCATACCTGACGATCTTCGTTCTACTCTTCTCGACTAAGTTTTTCATCCCCCATCAATCACTTCTCCGGCTGGCGGAGTTCTCCAACGGCCTCCCCTACGGATGGATCGGCATCCTTGGGGCGTTCCAATTCGGCGTTTGGTTCTTCCTGGGCATCGAGGGGACGGTCCTTGCGGCGGAGGAGTGCCGCTCCACGGGGCGTTCCCTTCCGGTGGGAGCACTCACTGGGATGGTGACGCTCCTTATCGGGGCCACTATCACCTGGTTCGTATGCTCGGGGCTCGTTCACTCGAAGGAATTGGGTTCTTCGGTTTTCCCCCTCTTTGACGCGGCCGTTGCCACACGGATGCCAGTGGTAATCATCCTGCTTTTCATCGGCACGATTCTCTCGTGTATGGCCAGCGCAAACGGCTGCATCACCGATTCATCCCGGGCATGGTTCGCTATGGCCAGGGACACCCTGATCCCTGAATATTTTGCCGCGGTGCACCCCAAGTACCGGACACCATACCGGGCTATCCTTTTCCTCCTTCCCATCGCCCTGGCCTTCGGCTTCACGGGACTGCTGGATCAGGTCATCACCTTCTCGATCTTTTCGGCACTTCTTGTATACCTGTTCACCGCGTTCATGATGTTCAAATTTCGCCGGATGTACCCTCTGGGGACCATCGAGCGGGGCTACCTGTCGCCATGGCATCCCTGGACATCGACCCTGCTCTTGGCCCTGACCCTGGCAACGCTTGTAGGGATGTACTTCGGCTACTGGCTGAACATGGTCGCTGGTTTCCTGTTCTATACCCTGGCCTCCCTGTGGTTTGCCATTCACCGCTACCGGTTCGTGGACCGCAATAAACTCATTTCGGCGGGGACATTGAAGTGGCCGCGCCCCGCGGGATACTAGGGGGGAAACGTGGAAGGGACTAGAAAAGTAACCCTGCCTCCCTAGCTGATACTGCTCTCGGCCCTTGTTGTTCCCGGTTCGGCACATGTCTTCCTTGGAAGGCAAAACCGGGGCCTTGTGATGTTGTTCTGGATGGTGATTCTTGGTTTCATGACTTTCCGCTTCGCTCCGCCGCAGGCAGGCTTCATTGGTCAAATCAGCGGAGGCGCAGCCGTCTGGGCCCTGTCCGTAGTCGATGCCTTCCAGATCATAAAGGCCAACAATTCAAACAGCCAAGGAGGTTCGAACCCATGTCAAAAGTAATCGCCATACTGGGCGGAGGCAATGCCGGACAGGCTTCCGCAGCTGAACTCTCCCTTCTCGGTCACGAGTGCCGCCTTTACCAGGATCCCCGCTTCGCCGACGAAATCCGGGTTGTCATCGATACTGAGAGAATCCGACTGGACACCGATCCCAAGAGCGGCTGCAGAGCAACTGGCCTGGCAGGGATCGCCCAGGTGACTTGCAACATGGCCGAAGCTGTCAGGAGTGCTGAAGTCATCCTCTGTCACCTCCCTGCTTTTGCTCACATAGAGGTAGCAGAGCAGCTCGCAGATTGTGTAGATGACGGTCAGATCATCGTCCTGCTGCCCGGAACCCTAGGCACTCTTGTCTTTGTTGAAACCTTCCGACGCAAGGGCATCACAGCAAACGTTCTCTTCGCCGAAACAAACACCAATCCGTACGACACCAGAATCCTCCATCCGGGGGAAGTCTACGTTTACAAGATGAACGATCCACTGCAGATCGGAATATTCCCGGCTTACAGGACATCAGAAGCACTGGAGAAACTCGACGGGATTTACAAATTTGTTTCCGTTTCAGACATTCTCGAAGCAGCTTTCCACAGCCATAACCCCGTTATACACACCCCCGCCTGCATCATGAGCGTCAGTCGGATCGAGCGATCCAGAGGAGAGTTCTATCTCTACGAGGAGGCGTTTACTCCAACAGTCTGTCGGGTCACTAAAATGCTTGATGAAGAGCGGGTCTCCATAGCCCGCGCTTTCGGTTATAACCCTCTTTCTCTGGAGCAGCTCTTGTCGGGGCTGGAATGTCCCGGAGATCTTTTCAAGGAAACGAACGGCAATTCGGGCTTATGTTTCATAAAGGGTCCCGAGAGTGTAAAAAGCCGATACTTCACAGAGGACGGGTTAAACGGTCTGGTTCCATGGTCACAACTAGGACGCGTGGCCGGTGTTCAGACTCCACTTATGGAAGCATTCGCAACCATCGAAGGAGCCGTGATCGAACAGGATATGTGGAAGGAAGGAAGGACCCTCTCATTGTTAGGACTGGAGGGATTGGGAATCTCCGAGATTCGATCCTATCTAAAGACCGGAAGCAAGACCTAACCCTGGGGAAAAACCGAATAAAAAGGGTCAGGGTTTCAATCTCCGGTCCAATCTCGTTACTGAAAAAATTCAAGTACAAAAGATTTGTTCTCTTGCCATCGGGAAGGGCAATAGTAGATTCCGGTATTTAAGCTGCCTGGTAAAATGTCTCTACTCCTGTTCAACCCATGTCTCCAAATTTGGCCGTTCAGAAGCGTTTCGAAAAAGTATTGTCAATCAGACTTGGAACTCCAGTATAAAACTCTTTTGACCAGGTCCTAACCATCACTGTGTTACAACCAGATACCAACCTTGATAGCAGAAAACTGCCTCCACAAGCTTAAAGGAGTCATAGTTTGGCAAGGAATTACCCGAACGCATTTTTGGCAGCATAGAAAAGGTTCTTTCCGTCGAAAAAGGCTACTGTGCGTTTTGATGAAGGTTCAACAAATGACATGCACCTGACCTCCGCCTATAAAATAATAACCCCGCCGGAGGCCTTTGGGCGTATCCAACGGGGAGCAGATCAATCCTGCCATCTGTGACAAGCTTATTATCCCGATCATCCAGCCAGAAATCAAATTCAATTTCTTTTCCAAATTCACTTGCAGTTGCTGCATAAAGAAAGGGCTCTAACGCATTGGCATCAGAGCCCCTGAGCGTTTTTCATGGTGCCGGAGGGGGGATTTGAACCCCCACAAGGTTGCCCTCGGCGGATTTTGAGTCCGCTGCGTCTACCATTCCGCCACTCCGGCAAGCGGAAATAGTAGTACCATAGGCAGGAGAATCTGTCCAGAGGGATATGTAAAAGCAATTACTATTATGGGGTTTCAAAATCAGGCGATTTATTCTAAAATACCCCTTTGGGTAAAACAAGGGCAGGGGTTGGTATGGCTTTGGAAAAGCTCGAGGGTTCCCGGGGATGCTTTGTATGCGACAAAACCGGGGTCAATCCCAGATCCCTGGGAGTGACACTCTTCTGGGATGAGGAGTCGGACACGACGGTGATACCTTTTACCCCCGACGACAGCTGGTGCGGCTATGAAGGAATAGTCCATGGGGGTATACTTACAGCGATCTGCGACGACGTTATGGCGTGGTCCGCCCGGAAGGCTTCCGGCGAGTGGTCTGTGACCGCCAGCATCTCCGTCCGTTTCCTGAGGCCCGTCGGATCAGGAAAGAGCTACACGGCAACGGGAAGAGCCTCGGCAGTTGAGGGGCGCAAGATCCGTACAGAGGCCCGGATCACCAATGAAGAGGGCAAGGTCTGCGCCGACGCAAAAGCGGTGTTTGTTGTTGTAAAAAACAAGGAGTAAACAGTAAATTGTGAACAGTAAACGACAAGGGCAAAGGACAAGATCAGGATAATTTTTGAAAAATTTAACCGTTCGCTGTTTACCGTTCACCGTTCACTAAAATTAAGGAGGTCATACGCATGGAAATTTCCACGATCACGGTCCGTCACTACGCTCCTGAGGGCACCCTCTGCGAGCCCCTCAGGCAGACATCCGAGACTCTCAACACTCTGGTCATCGAACTGGGAGCAAAACTGGCCAGAATGGGTTTCCCCGTCACGCTCGAGAACGTCTCCTCGAACGGAGAACCTGAAAAGAACAACATGGTCACGATGGAGTGCCTGGAGATCGACTTCCCCGAGACTCCTCTCGATGAGATCCTCGGCTTTCAAGCCTCTGCCAGGCCCTGTGAATGCGCTTCCGGGACAGGCCCGGAAAAGTGCCGCACGATTGAGATAGGCGACGACTCCTACCAGGCGGTCCCGCCGGGCCTCATCGCTGACGGCCTGCTGAGAGTGGCTCTCTCCGCAACCGGCGGCTGCGGGAGCGGCTGCGGAACTTGCGGCGGTTGTGGCACCAGCTGAGGAGCGTAACATCCGGCTGACGTAGTCAGCCGCTTTGCAATAAACTCGATCCCGGGAGGTAATACCATGACAGAACCGTGGATCACCACCAGGGGCGGCGACCAGGGGACGACCAGCCTCGGGGACGGGACCCGTGTTCCAAAGGATCACCCAAGGGTCGAGCTTTACGGCACCCTGGACGAGTGCCAGGCCGCCATGGGTTTGGCCAGGGCCTCATGCTGCAATGAGAATATTCGGGAAGAGCTGTTCAGGATCGAGGATGCAATGGGGGCAGTGATGGGATACCTGTCACTCTTTCCAGGGCTGCCTGAGCCTGATCCAGCCCTCCTTGAAGAGATCGTCGAAAAGGTTCGTGGAATTATCGGCGAGACTTTTCGCTTCGTCCGCCCCGGAGACTCTCTCCCCGGGGCGGCGCTTCATCTGGCCAGGACCATAGCCCGCCGGGCCGAGAGACTCGCGGTCGCGCTTCACCGCGAAGGGGAGATCGGAGATGCGCCATACGCCTGGATCAACCGTCTTTCAGACGCCATATACGCTCTATCGCTGTGGACCGACAAGATAAACCGGGAATGCGGGGAGCCTGTTTAACAGATATGGCCTTGAGGGGATGTCAAGTGTATAATGGACAGAGTATACGCAAGACATATCCTCTGAACAGGAGGCGGTTCCATGTTGAAAGATCCTCTTTCGCCTGCCCGCAACGTTGATCTCCGGCAGGTCGTCTACGAGAAGATTAAGGAAGCCATCGTTGAGGGATTGATCCGGCCGGGCGAAAGACTTTCGGAGGTAGACCTTGCCGACAAGCTGGCTGTCTCCCGGACTCCAGTGCGGGAAGCCATCCGCCAGCTGGCCCAGACTGGTCTCGTCACACTTGAGCCCCGCCGCGGAGCTTTTGTCTCCCTGCCAACTGTCAAGGACGCATCCGACCTCTACGACCTCAGAACTCATCTCGAAATAGTCGCGGTTAGGCTTGTAACGGCCAGGCAACCCATCGAAGAGCTTGAGCACTGGCGTGATGTCTTCTCTTCCATGACGGACATGACCGACACCAGACACTACCTCTCGGAAGACCGTAAATTTCATGCCACCCTCTACGAGATCTCAGGGAACCGCTATCTTACTATGATGCTCCACAACATTGCGGATCTTATCAACCTCTGTCGCCAGTATTCCGTGGAGGGCATTCCATTGAGCACATTTGCTCACGAGCACGTCGCGGTGATCGATGCAATAGAGACCGGCGACCCCGATATTGCCGAGGCTGAACTTCGGATACACCTGAACCGCTCCAGAGGAGGGCTCATCAACTACCTCAAGGAACATCCGGAACTCACAGCGTCAGGGGAGAATTAAGAACTTTCTATGCTGACGACCCAGTGGCTGGGCTACACTTTCGCCTTCCTGGCTGCCGTCTGCTGGTCGATAGCGCCTGTTCTTTATCGCCGGGGGATTGACCACGTATCATATGCCGGCCTCGGGGCCGTTCGCTGCTCCGGGTATATCGCCACTACCGCGCTTTTTCTTTTTTTTACCATGGGCCCCAGCGCCTTCGCACCGCCGGACCTCCGAACCCTGGCTTCCATTTTTGCGTGCTCCCTCATCTGGATCGTCCTGGGCGATTTTTTCTACTTCTCGGCAATTCACAAGCTGGGGGTTTCTATCTGCGTTCCCATAACATCCGCCTACCCGCTTCTGGTCGTCCCTGCTTCCTGGATATTCCTCGGCGAACGCATCAGCCCCATGGTGTTGCTGGCAGCTGCTCTCATAGTGGCCGGGTTGATATTTTTATCCCCAAAGGGGGGCAATACGGAGGGGCGGCGACAGATCCGAAGCGGACTCGTAGTGGCCTTCCTTGCCATGACATGCTGGACGTTCGGTATACTCACGAACAAGATACTGATGCAGACTGTCCCGGTTCCGCAACTCGAGTGGTGGCGCGCTGTCAGCGTTACCGCGGGTTCCTGGGTCATGTTCCTTCTTGTTGACAGGGCCAGGGGGCTGGGGAAGATCTCATTGAGGGCCTTCGTGGAGATGGGTATCGCAGGCGCACTGGGCCTTGCGGTGGGGAATCTTCTCTTTACCTACAGCCTGTCGTTCACTCCCGTCGATATTGTCTCGTGCATAGCGTCAGTTCGCCCATTCCTGTCAGCCATCTTTGCCACCCTGGTCCTTCGGGAGAGACTGACCCCCCGCCTCGCGGGAGGGATCGTCCTTGTAGTCGGAGGGATCATCGCCATCACGCTTTAGAGAGCGGCGTCGCGCCATCTCAGGTTCCTCCCCGAGGGAGCCGGGAAAATAGAACCTTCTCTCCTCTTCCATATATTTTTGCGCAACCCAGTGCCCCTGGTTGTCGTGAGGGTATTTGTACCCCTCTCCCCCCGGCCTGAGGTGAAACGGAACCTCCTGCATGTCTCCCATTTCTATAGCCGAAAGCGCCGCGTCGATAGCAAGGTAGGCGCTGTTGCTCTTGGGAGCTATGGAGAGGTAGATGACAGCCTCGGATAGAATGATCCTTGCCTCGGGCAGACCAACCAGATCCGCCGCGTAGGCGGCAGAGGCGGCCACGCTTATCGCGCGCGGGTCCGCCAGTCCGACATCCTCCGCAGCAAAGATCACAAGGCGGCGTGCCACAAAACGGATATCCTCGCCTCCGGCCACAAGCCTTCCGAGCCAGTAGACCGCCGCGTCGGGGTCCGATCCCCTCATGCTCTTTATGAGGGCCGAGATGATCCTGTAGTGATCATCCTGGTCGCGGTCGTATCGCTGGAGTGCCCTGGGGGCGGCCTTTCTGACCGTCTCGATGTCGATGGTACGCCCGCCGCCGGTCGCGGTGGCAAGAGCTGCCAGTTCCAGCCGCGTGAGCGCCTGTCGTGCGTCCCCTCCGGCACCGAGCGCAATGTCCAGCAGTGTCTCGGAGGAGGCGGAGAGTTCGAGCTCCCCCAGCCCGCGCTCAACATCGGCAAGTGCCCTTTCTAGAAGTGAGACCAGATGCTGGGAACCCAGGGGGCGCAGCTCGTACACAACGAGGCGCGAGAGCAGCGTCTTGTTGATCTCGAACCAGGGGTTCTCAGTGGTTGTGCCCATAAGAACTAGTTCCCCCCTCTCCACAGAAGGGAGCAGGGCATTCTGCTGCTGCCTGTTGAAGTGGTAGATCTCGTCCACAAAGGCTACCGGCGTACGGGAGCTCATGCTTTTAAGATGCTTCGCTTCGGCGACAAGATCCCGCAGAGCCGCGATATTGGCAGAAACCGCGTTGATCTCAAGAAAATCCCTGTCTGTTATCAAGGCCATCAAGCGGGCTATCGTCGTCTTCCCCACTCCGGGGGGGCCGTAAAGGATGCAACTGGGGACATGCCCGGAGACCACGGCACGATAGAGGGGAGCTCCTTTTGAGAGAAGGTGCTCCTGTCCGGCCATCTCATCAAGGGTCCTGGGCCGCATCCTCTCGGCAAGGGGGATCTCCCACTTGTTCGCGGGAACATCCCTTCCGGAGGGAAGTCCATCCCATAGAGTGCGTCCGCCCTCTATGTCAACCATGAGGAGATCACCTCCTCCACCATTAAAGGATCACCAGGAAGAGATCTCAGGGAACCATCCCTCGAGAAAGAGACCTGCGGAAACCTCTCACAGATCACCTGGGGCAGCAACTCCTCAAGAGACCGGTCGACCATCGAGATCGGCAGGAAGGGGGCATCCTCCCACTGTTCAAGGGAGAGGCGTTCCGATAACGGTATCCGGATACCGCCGACTCCCAGTCTGGCACTCTCGAGGGCGATACGGAACACCCGGGGAGCGGATCCGGGAAGGACGACATCAAGAGCCCAGGCCTTTTCCAGCCAGTCGCGCCCCTTTTCCGAAACCAGTTCCCTGTACTCTGCCGGGACAAAAGCCTCCGGGCGGGAGAGTGACCGCACCAGATCCTCCAGACGCTCAAAGGATACATCCGCCCATCTCTGCCACTCCGGTGCAAATCGTTCGACCAGAACCGCACGCATTCCCGCCCTTTTCGCTCCGTAAAGGTCGTAGACAAAATCTCCTATCATGACGCATCGCCCAGGCTCGACGCCTATGGCGCCGGCTGCTGCCCAGAGAGCCTGAGGGTCGGGTTTGAGTGGTCCCTCATCGCGGGAGAGCACCGTCAGGGGGAGTTTTATGCCGCACTTTTCCGCCGCCTCCAGGATGGAGTCGCGGCAGTTCCGCGAAACAACCGCCCAGGGGATCTGTGACCGGTCGAGCCACTCAAGAAGTGCGTGAGCCCCGTCCACGGGTGTTGCCCGCCTTGCCCCCTCCATTTCGAGGTCGTACAGGTCGCGTTCGAGAGCTCTCCTCTCGGTCGGGTCCAGACTGTCTGCCGCCTCGACCAGTGGAAGGCGTTCCCCTTTAAAATATTTGGCCCTGATGGGGGCAAAATCGAGTTTCGTATCAGCAAGGACCCCGTCCCAGTCAAGAATGAATCCACGGGCGAGAGAGGGGTGCCAGAACGGAGGAGAAATGCTCATGAGAACTACCTCCCTGGTTATGGTATTTTTAAAGAAAGCGGAGCATGAAGACGAAAAGCCCCCATGCTCCGCTGCTAAAAAGACACCCCCGCGAGTGCCGTGACACGAAGGCCTTGACCCGATCCTAAAAGGTGGAAACCTCACCCGCCTCAGCGCGGGCAACGCCTTCGCGCCGCCACTGCCGGCAGGTAGAACAGTCTCCCCAAACCGGGTGTTGGCTCAAGGCACTTCACTATGTTCACGAACACCGCAGGGCCTGTTCTCTTTTGCCCGCTACACCGTTATTATAGCACGAGGAAGCAAATGGGAGGGGTTATTGTGTGGCAAGGACGAATGCCGCGTCACATTCTTCACATCACCCGAAAAAGTTACGCAAAAAGGAACGCCAGTCAATTGCACCGCAACCCGAGCTCTCTTCTGATCAACTGCGGCCTTGGCACAAACCCCCTTGGTGTGCCCCCCGGGGTCAGACGCGTCCTGAGATCATTTCATAAGTGGGAGATATGCCAATACCCGCCTCCAGTAGCAGAGAACCTCACCGGGGCCATCGCAAGATACCTGGAGATAGCCGAACTTGGGAATAACATAGTCCTGGGTCACGGATGCATCGATATACTCATCACACTTATACGCCTTCTTCTTCCGCCGGGCTCGCTGCTTTCGGGAGTCTCACCTCAGTTCACAGACATGCCGTTGCAGGCAATGCTGGGTAATGCCCGGTATCATCCTGTTATCCTCAAGCCGCCTCGCTTCGAAGCCGACCTGGAGATATGGGAACGGGTATCAAGGCAGCGGCCCCACGTACTGTACATCGACAGGCCGCACAACCCCACCGGGCAGGTTCTTCCACTGGAAGACCTCCGGATGATCGTCGATGGATGCCGTGAACGGGGGTGCTGGGTGATAGTGGACGAGGCATACGGCGACTACCTCACGACTGGGGAATCGGCCATAAATATCGACTCTCCAAACTGCATCGTGACCAGGTCGTTCTCCAAAGCCTGGGGTCTTGCCGGAATGCGTGTGGGATATGGCGTGATACGCGACCCGGAACTGTTGCAGATATTCAAAATACTACAGCCGCCCTTTTCGATAAGCCTTCCCGGCATAGAAGCGGCACTGGCCGCCCTGGAGGACAACGACTTCCTCACGGAGACAAAAAAATACGTCCTTGGAGCCAAGAAGGCAATAATAAACAGACTCGAGGGCAAAACCTGTATTGAGATCGCTCATACGCATCCCTCTACACCGATAATGATGCTACGGCACAGGAGGGGAAATTTCTTTGAAATACTGGCTCAGGCAGGCATCGACACAGAGCCTGGTTCTGGCTACCTAGATATGGACGACTCTGCGGTCAGGCTGAGGGTCCCCCCGCCCGAGGATCTGGAAAGGACGCTTGCGATCCTTTCAGGAATATCATGAACTGGTCTCTTCCGGCCATACATAGCCGAGTCGGGCAAATAAAGCCTCCGGGGCAGAGTAATCATTGTCTATCGTCATGGCCTTCACTTCGATGGCAAGAGGGATGCCGGGAAACGGCGACATATCCGAAATATCCGAACTTATACGCCCGGAGACAATGTGGGCTCCTTCAATGGGAGTGTGCGGAAGAAGAAGAAGGATAGTTTCTTCTCCAAGCCTCCCTCCGATGTCCACGTTCCGCATGACCTTGAGGATCTGTCGGGAGATCCTCTGGGCTGTCTCGTCCACAGCCTCAATACCGCCCTTCGCCTTTATCTCCTCCATGTTGGAGACCCTGATCGAGATCAACGACAGCGGATATCTGTAGCGCTTGGCCCTTTTCATCTCCATCTTCATTATGCTGCTGATCATGCTCTGGGCATAAAGACCCGTAACCGGATCACGTGAATATAGCTTGGTTATCCCGGATACGGCACGGTTTCTCTCGGCCAGAGACAAAAAGACAGGCCAGATAGTTTCAAGAACATCCCTGTTGATCCTGGCGAAACCACCGGGTGTCCTCGAAAGGCAGAGCAAGATCGCGGGGTTGCCGCCGGTCAGCAAAACTCCGGCAAAGAGCGACTCGAACCCCGCTTCGGAGAGAAGCGGTTCCCACTCAGCTGTTTCAGCCGACCATGGGATCCT
>WOYI010081501.1_pt1 | contig 14753 bp, 9 predicted proteins | sample 6423411 | NCBI WGS metagenome assembly WOYI01 (sample SAMN13441803, study PRJNA592873) | oil field metagenome | biome: oil field; feature: oil-well bore; material: oil-contaminated soil; isolation source: oil-contaminated soil from oil-well borehole | place: Germany: Wietze | collected 2016-10-18 ...
CAAAGTACACTGGTGCTCACCGACAGCGGCGGCATCCAGGAAGAAGCTCCCGGACTGGGCAAGCCCGTGCTGGTGATGCGCGACACTACCGAACGACCCGAGGCGGTCGATGCCGGTACGGAATTACCTCTCTATTTTACTCTGAAGTTGTCCGGCATGCGGTACATGTCGGGCAGGTCGGCGGAGAAGTAGGAGAGGGGGCTGTTATAGAGCTTTAGGAAGCTGGCCTCCGATGCGTGTCCCTTGAATACCGAGAAGAAGTGGTTGCCACTCTCCGAGGGGTCATACTTGTTGCGCCACATCACCACCATGCTCACCATCTGCCCGGTAAAAGGCTGCAGGATCTGCTGAGTCCAGTAGTTCGCTTCCGGTACGCCGTTGCGTTGTATCCCCTCCACACCCGTCTCAGTCACGCCGCAAGGTTTCTTCAGCTCTTTCGAGAGGGTTGAGAGCGTGTGCAGGTTGGTAGTCAGCGTCACCGGATTGAGTCCGTGGTAGGCATCCATCCCCAGGAAGTCCACGTAGTCGTCGCCCGGCCAGCGGAAGAGCAGCTGATCGCGGCCCTGTACCGTGTCGATTTGTGGTGAGATGGCGTAGATCAGGTTGTGTACCTTTTTCACGTCGCGCAAGTAGGTGACGGTGAAGCGCCATAGGTCGATGAACTCCTGCTGCGTGGTGCAGCTGCTGCCCCACCAGGACCAGCTCTGTGTATGCTCATGATAGGGGCGGAAAATGATCGGGATCAGTTTGCCGTCACTCCCTTTCAGGTTGAGTGCGAAGGCTGAAAGCCGGTCGAGCCATCCCTTGTACTTCAGGTTAGTCGCGCTGCCCTCCTTGAGGATCTCCTTGACCACTGCCCCGCTGCTGTTGTCCCATGCGTCGCCGCCGGTGAGTGGGTTGTTAAGGTGTGCACAGGCGACCAGAACTTCACCCCGGTTGTATGCTTCGATGGCCACCCTTCTACGGATGGCGTTCTCCAGGCTCTCATACCGGTCGTCCATGATCTCCGCCACGTCGAAGCTGAAGACTGCAGGGTAGTCGCCGCATACATCTTTGGTATCGGAGCCTCCCGGCTGGTTGTACCATTTGCGGCCATACCAGAGGTCATCGTGGTGTCCGAACATGAAGCCCGACTGTTGTATCAGCCAGAGGTTGGCGTAGAGCGCTTTCGTCTCTGCGGTGGCGGTGGGGTCCGTAAGGGTCAGCTCGGTCACCTCTTCCACAACCGGCGGCTCCACTTCCGGGACATCCTCCCCGCCTGAACAGGCGCCCGTGAGGAAGAGGAGCAGGAAGATTGGCAGGAAAAGCAATATTCGCTGTACCGGATGACCGGGATGAGCTTTAATGTGGGAATTGTTGAACACTATTTTTGTTTTCATCAGTTAATTCATGTTGGTGATCAATAAAAAGCTTTTGGCGCTGATGCTGGTCTTATAGCTCTCCGGTATGGAGAGGTCACTCTCGATGGGAAGGGGAAGTCCCTCTTCGTCTGCAGGTCTCTTCTCCTCCTCGTAGCGGTAGAGCGAAGCATCTTCCAGCGGTGATGGAAAACTGATCGACAGTTCCCGGTCGCAATCTGAAACGTTTACCGCCGCGAAGACATAGCGGCCATCCTTCTCTGCCGCAGCCACGAAGAAACCCTCATCGTTCTTCATCTCCGTTTTCAGTATGGTGCTTCCGGACGGGAAGTAACGGCACATCAGCGACCAGGTGTAGTACCAGGGGCGTATCACCTCTTGCGAGGGATCATTGAACACCTCTTCACCCAGGATGTTCCACATGCCCCACAGCTTGATATCCTCTGTTTTGCCTGAGTCGCCATTGCTGTGCATGGCATCATCGAGCATCCAGGCGGCGATACCCGAGTAGCCGTTGTTCATCACCTCCATGCTGAGGAGCGGCATGTCCAGCCCGTAGAAGTAGTCATACACCAGCATGTTGGCATCGCTGCCCTTGGTAAAGGGATGCTCCTCTACCCTGCGCAGGTACTCCTTCATCAGCAGCGAGTCTGCCTCACGCCAGTATTTGTACCCCGCCTCACCCAGCAGGATCTTCTTACCTTCCGGTACTGAAGCCTTGTGCCGCTGCAGGATCTCCCCGTAGATGCCCGAGCGCACCTCATGCTGTCCCGGGTAGGCATGCAGGTCGTAGATGCCCACCAGGTGGTCCGCATCGGTGGCTGTCTGCGCTATCCATCCAGCAGCGTCGTACGGGGAGGCGCTGTTCCGGTAGTCCATCACCACGTCGGGAGCAGCGAACTGCACTTTCTCTGTCAATCCCGGGTATTCCTCCATCTTCAGTGCAAAACGTTTCAGCATGGAGAGCCATAGGTTATACTCCCCGTTGGTCGATGCCCAGTCGCCGTCAGGCTCGTTGAAGATCACGAAATATTTGATGCAGGAGAAGCCGAGGTCGTTCACCAGGTAGTTGAGGTAGTCCACCGACATATCCACCCAGCGCTGATCCTCTTTCATCTCCCATGTCGGGGGATTGTACTCTCCGTATATCACAGTGATGTTGTGGTCGGTGCAATACTGTAGCAACTTGCTGAGCGATTCTATGTTCCTTGACTTGTCGTAGGTGCCTGTCTCGGGATTGTAGTAACGATAGGGGCTGTTGATCATGCAGCGTACGTATCCCGGCCGCATGAAATCGATCCGCCTGAAGAGCTTCTGCCAGTCCTCTTCCGACACCGCTGCACCCCATGCTTCCGCCTCGTCGTAGGGATCCCATTCCACGCCGTTTCCGATATATCCGGTGCTGACCGGCTTTTTGGTGATCGCGATCTTCAGCTCCCCGTTCTTCTTCTCGTTGCATGAGAAGAGGAGGGCGGCCAGGGTTAAGTTCATCAAGATTAAAACTTTTATTTTCATGATCAGGGCATGTTGGTGTAGACAATCATCGATTCCGGCAGCATCTCCAGCGAGAGGCCTTTGCTAAGGTTCAGCGTCAGCTCCTCCTCATTGGGCAACAGCATATGGTCGCCCTCCGTTCGAAGGGTCGTTTCGTGGTAGATATACTTGCGCCATCCGTCCGAGGGCGGCAGGTCGTCGCTCTCAAGGCGGATGCGCTTCGGCTCTTTGGCTACGTTCACCACTGCGATCATCCGTTTTCCATCTTTCTCCGCCACAATAGCCCGGATCTGGCTGTCACCTGTCACCACCGTGCGGCCGATCACCGATCCCGACGGCATGTAGCGGGTGAGCAGTGACCAGGCATAGTACCAGGGGCGCACCTCCTCCTCGGCTGCGCCGAAGCGCTCCTCGCCCAGGATGTTCCAGAAGCCCCACACCTTCAGTTTGTCGGGTGCCTGGTGCGAGTGCATCGCGTCATCCAGCATCCAGACCACCGATCCGGAGAAGCCCTCGTTTACGGTCTGCATCAGTGCATCTGCCATATCGGTGCCATACATGTAGTCGTAAACGAACATCTGCGAGTCGCCCGTGGCGGCGTGGGGTGCCGCCTCGGCCCGTCGCCGGTTCTCGTGCAGGTAGAGACTGTCCTCCTCCTCCACGAACTTGAAGCCGATCTCACCCATCACGATCTTTTTTCCTAACGGTACCTTCTCCCGGTATGCCCGGATGATATCGCTGTATTTACCCGAGTTGACGGTGCTCTTGGAGGGGTAGGTGTGGATGTCGTAGAGGCCCACCCTGTCGCCCAGCCGTGTTGCCGTGCTGTCCACCCACCAGGCGGATCCGGTGTCCCAAATGGCGATATCCGGTCCCGCGATCTCCACCTGCTTCTGCAGACCTTTTTTCTGCATCAGCCCGTGAAACATCCCGATGGCTGATGCCCAGAGCGGGTAGCTGGTGTTGGTCGCCGCCCAGTCGCCGTTGGGCTCGTTGATCAGGTCGTAGTAGCGGATGCAGGTGTAGCCCCGCTCGTTAACCAGGTAATCCAGCAGTTCCACGGCATGCTGCATGTTCACTTCGTTCGGAGAGGATGTTTTCCTGTCAATCACGCTCCACCCCCAGTCGCCGAACATCACCATGACATCCCGGCTCTGGCAATATTCCAGCATCGGGCCCATCACCTCCATCTGTTGTTCCGGTGCGAAGCGGCCATCCTGCAGGAAGGAGGAGGTATTGATCATCATGCGGATGAACTGCGGCCGCATGAAGTCGAGCCGGTCATAGAGCTTTTGCCAGTCCGCATCGCTGATCTGCATCCGGCCCTCGCCGTAGTCCAGCTGGTAGGGATCCCACTCCGCTCCGTTGCCAATATAGTTGTCGTTCACCACGGTTGTAGTCTCAAACCTCACCGTCGCATCCTGTGTTGTGGGGGTGCAGGAGATAAATAGCGCATAGGAGAGCAGTAGACCGGTAAGGTGTAGGTGAAAGCGGGAGCACAGCCCTGCCGGGCGGGAGTGACCCGGCCCGGCAGGGGTTGTCTCTGATTGTCTGATAAGCGCAATCATCATCCTATTCCTCCTTGGTCACCATGATGAAGAGCTTGCGCGTCTTCTTCACGAACACATCATAGTCGGTGTAGATATAGGTCCAGTCATCCACACCGCCGATGTTGAAAAGGAAGGCCCGGTTGGAAACGGTGACCGAATTACCATAGCCCATGTCGTAAGTGCCTGCATCCTCCAGCGTGCCGCTGCTCTCTTTTCCATCCTTGTCGATGAAGGTGATGGTGCCGGCGGCGTAGTTGCGGATCCACTGGCTCTCCCCCTCGGGTATCTTGCGGTAATAATCCTTCTTGTCTACATCCATGTGAGTCTCCGGGTTGGAGGACGCCTTGAAGATGAAGTCGGCGTACTTCCCATCTGGTCCGGGATCGTTCACGCAGGTGCCCATGGTGTTGCCTTCGTCGGTGATATGTTCCAGGGTGAAGGTGAGGCTGTTGTCATACTCCTTCGCCGGTGAGTAGTCGTCGTACCAGCACCAGGACTTATCCATCAGCCCGTAGACCCTGCCGCCGCCGTACTCGGGACCGGTACCGCCGTAGACCACCATGTTGTTGATCTTCCAGCTTCCCTCAAGTGATTCGCGGAACTCGGTCATGTAGATCGTGTAGGTGCGCGATTCCCCCAGCGGTGAGGTCACCGTGATGGTTGCTTTCCGTTCCGGGTTGCTGAAATCCAGCGTTTCGCTCTTGTCCACGCTGGCCGTGGCTTGGTAGGAGAGGATGATACTTTCCACCGTCACTTTCGAGAGGTCGTCGATCGCCCCCACGTTGAGGGTTACCCGCACTTCGCCGGTGGTGTCGTCGATCCGCTCGATCACCGCCTGTCCCACCTGGTTCTCGAACTTAAGGGAGAGGATTGAACGTTCGTGGTTCCAGTCCCCTTCGTTCAGCTCATCTTGCATATCTTTCACGCAGCCGGTCAGGATCAGGTTGCCGAGCAGTAACAGCGTGAAAAGATGTGCAGCCGTGACAGGAAGGCCGGAGATGCCGGCCGGTCGGCGATGACGGGGTGAGGCTGTTGCCTGCCGCAGCAGGCTGGTGATATATTTTAAAAAATTGTGTTGCATGATCAGTCATTTTTGAATGGAAACATTAACGTAAGCTCGGGTTAAGGTTGATCTCCGCTTGCGGGATCGGGTAAAAAGAGTACTGGCTCTCGGTGAGGCCGGCATCGATTACCTCCTGTATCTCGCCGATTCTGCCCCAGCGACGGATGTCATACATCCGGTCCGCTTCGAATGCCATTTCATACTTCCGTTCCAGGTATACTTTCTCTCTGAACTCCTCGGTGGAGAGGCCCGGAGGCAGGTCACCCAGCCCCGCTCTGCGGCGGATGAAGTTCATCACTGCGTAAGCTTCGCTGGTAGTCCCTGCTGCTTCGGCATAGACCATTGCGATGTCGGTGAAGCGCAACAAGATGGGGCGTGTGCTTGTTTTGTCGCCGTCGAACTTCGGGTCGATGTACTTGCGGCAAAAGGGGTAGAGTAGGTTTCCACTGCCATCCGCCTTCCACTCGGCCGTCACGGCTCCCGACTGGTTGTAGACCTTGTCGGCGATCAGGTATTTCTTGCGCAGGTCCCCCTCCTCGTAGGAGTTGTAAAAGTCTATCTCGGTACGATACTCACCCCAACCGTCGTGCGACTTGATGAAGCTATCGCTGTCGCCTTGCCGCAGCCAGATGGTGGCCCCATCGATGTAAGGGATGAACATCTTGGAGATCTTGGAGTACTGACCTTCCGACTCGCCGGTGCGGTCCATCGACATCAGGAAGATGTTCTCCTTCCCGGTGAACTTCTCCACATCGTAGATATCCAGCAGGTTCTGCTCAAAGCCGTAGGTGTTTTGTGGATAGGCGGAGTCATTACCCAGCACTCTTGCGGCATATTTGGCTGCTTCTGAGTACATAGCTGCTACGTCGCGGGTCATGTCTCGGTAAAGCGGCACGTTGTGCTGCTTGGCTGTTGCAGCATAAAGGTAGATCTTGGCCAGCAGGGCCTGCGCTGCCACGCGGTCCACCCGTCCCATCACCGGTGTGTTGTATACCGGCAGGAGTGCTTCCGCCTGCTCACAGTCGGCGATCATGCGGTCGTAGATCTCATCCATGTTGGCTGCAAGGGGTGCCGCCGTCTCCTGCAGTGTTTCCACCACACCGTCGTGCAGGGGCACCAGCCCGAAATTACGTGAGAGGCAAAAGTAGTTGTATGCCCGCAGGAAGTAGGCTTCGCCCAGGTATTGGTCCTTCAGTTGCTGGTCGATGGGTGTGTCCGGCATCTTCTTGATTACCGCATTGGCGCGGTTGATGGCGATGTAGGAATACTTGAAGAAGTTGACCAGGGTGCCGTTGGTGTCGAAGTTATCGATGCGCCACGTGTTGAGCGCACGGTTGTCGACCGAGGCATCCCCCTTGGTGGTGAGGATCTCAGTCGGCATGTCGCCGATGAAGTAGAGTGCACGTGAGTACTCGATGTAGGTCAGCGTTGCGAAGGCGTAGTTTATCGCCGCCCTGGCGTCGCCTTCGGTCCGGTAGAAGTTGTCTTCCGAGTAGAAGCCGTAGGGTTCCTCCTCCAGGCTGCAGGAGGAGAGGCCGACGATCATCGCCGCAATAAGTAACAGGAATATTTTTGTAGTCTTCATTGTTGTCTGTTATTAAAATGAAACATCAATTCCCACGGTCCATTTGCGTAGGCGTGGGTATCCGCCGGTATAGATTCCCATCTGGCTCACCTCCGGGTCATAGCCGTCGAAGCGTGTGAAGGTGTAGAGGTTGGAGGTGTTCAGGTAGAGACGCACCTTTGAGGCAAATATCCGATTCTTTGGCAGGTTGAAGGTGTAGCCGATGTTGGCATTCTGAATCCTGACGAACGAGCCATCCTCAATCCAGTAGTCAGAGAAGCGTGTTTGTCGTCCGTCGCGCAGGCTGGGGTATTCGTTGGTCCGGTTGTCGGGTGTCCAGCGGAAGGCGGCGTTGTGCGGGTCACCAAACTTCTTGGTGTTGATCACGTCGTTACCGAAGACGCCGTTGAAGAAGATGGAGGCGTCGAAATTGCGCCACCGTCCTGAGAGGTTGAGGCTGGCAGTGAAATCAGGATTGGGATCTCCGATCACCGCCTTGTCGTTCTCGTTGATCACACCTGTTGTGCCATCGCCGTCGTAGATGTTGCGGTACTTGAACTCACCCGGCAGGGCATCCTCGCCCATCAGTCCCGCGTCGAGACCCTCCTGTAGCGACTGGATGATGCCATCACACATGTAGCCGTAAAAGACATTGATGGGTTGTCCAATGGCCAGGATGTTGGTGTAGGAGCGATACTGCTCCCGCAGGTTTCCGATCACCTCATACTCCATACCGGTGCGGGCGTCTGTGATCAGTCCTGACTCTATGCTGCTACCCAGGTCGAGCACCTCGTTGCGGTTCATTGAGAAGATGAAGGTACCGTTGATGCCCCACTCCCTGCGATCGGCCAGCACCGCGTCGATGGTTGCCTCGAAGCCGCGGTTCTGGATCTTGCCGTCGTTCACCCACATACGGTCGTAGCCGCTCGAGAGGGAGAGGTTTCGCTCCCGCAGCAGGTCAGAAGTAACTTTGTTGTAGAGGTCTAAGGTTGTTCGGAGCCGTCCACCCAGGAAAGCCATGTCGATACCGAAGTCGGACTGTGCGGTGGTTTCCCACTTCAGGTCGGGGTTGGGGATGCCGCTCCACACTTTCCAGATGCCATCCTGGCCGGTGTATCCGGATACATATCCCGGACCGATGGCTGTGACCCACTCACCTTCGTTATAGTACTTGGTGGTACCGTAGCGGCTCAGCGTTTGGTAGGGGCTGATGCCCTGGTTGCCTGAGATACCGTGGCTGAGTCGGAACTTCAGCTCGCTGATCCAATCCTGTGTCTTCATGAACTCCTCCTCGTGCGCTTTCCAGCTGATGGCTCCCGAGGGGAAGTAGGCCCACTTATGGTTGTTGCCAAACTTGGAGGAGCCGTCGGCACGGAAGGTGAAGGTGGCCAGGTACCTGTTGTCGAGCGTGTAGTTGATGCGTCCCAGCCCTGATAGCAGTTTGCTCTTTGAGAGGCTGTTGGAGAGGATATTGTTTGCCTGTTCTCCGGCACCCATGTTCTCGTTGCCCAGCGTTTCGTTCACGAAGCCGTTGGCGATCAGCTGAGAGCTGCGATACTGGTAGAACTCGTACGATTGTCCCGCCATCACCTCCAACTTGTGTCGGTTGTTGAAGGTCTGCTGGAAATTTGCAAAGTTTTCCGCCACGAAGTTCATGTTCTCCGCGTTGTCGATGATGCCGCGTCCTCTGTTCTCGGTACCAACCTGTGTATACTTCTTTGGAAGATACTGGTCGTTTGTCGATTTACCATATTTGTAGTTCAGTTGACTGGTCAGCTTCAGCTGCGGTAGCAGCTGCCACTCTATGGCACCTGAAGATATCACGTCGAGCATTTTTGTCTTGTCGGTCTTGTTCTCGCGGATGGCGATGGGGTGGCTGTAGTCGTCGGCGGTTGTCTGGTAGTAGCTTCCATCCTCGTTGTATACGGGATAGATGGGGTTGCGCCAGTAAGCTTGCCCGCCGTTGTTTTTGCGGTCGCCTATGTATAAGATGTTCGAAGCCCTTATGGTGAAGTTGTCGAACAGCTTGTGGCTCACGTTCAGGTTGTAACCCCCTTTGGAGTAGTCATCGTCCACGTACATTCCCTTGTCGGTAAAATAGTTAGCGCTCAGGTTGAAGCTGGTCTTGTTGTTTGCACTCGATACTCCCACGGTGGTGTTATTGGAGAGTGGACGGTCGTTGAAGACCAGCTCATCCCAGCGGGTGTTAGTGGCCCAGGTGGTCTGCAGCTCTTCAATGGAGGGGTAGTAGACTCCGGCGGAGTTTCGCTCGCCAATGTATAGCGGCTGCAAGCCTCCGTTGATACGACCCTCGTTGCTGAGCATTGCCATCAGCACCGGATCGCGCCATAGATCCAGCTTTGAGGAGAACTCTGAGAAGGTGAGCTGTTGCTTCACCGATACCAGGGTGGTGCCTTCTTTCGCCCGGCGGGTGGTGACCAGGATCACCCCGTTGGCGCCGCGCGATCCATAGATGGCCGATGCTGAGGCATCCTTGAGCACCTCCATCGAGACGATGTCATCGGTGTTGATCTGTTTCAGATCGCCCGCGTCACCCAGGGGGAAGCCATCTACCACGATCAGCGGTGCGTTGGAGCCGCGGAGAGAGCTGTTCCCGCGGATGCGTACCGTGGCACCCGCGCCGGGATCCTGTGAGTCGTTGATCACCTGCACACCCGCAGCCCGTCCCTGAAGAAGACCCTCCACCGAGTTGGCCGGTATGTCGGCTATGGTCTCCGGCTTCACGCTGGCCACGGAGCCGGTGAGGTCGCTCTTACGTGTGGTGCCGTACCCTATCACCACCATCTCACCCAGCATGATGGCATCTTCTTTCATCACCACGTTGAGGGTGGTGCGGTTGTCGACGGCAATCTCCTGTGGAAGGTAACCGATGCTGGTGAACGAGAGCACTCCGTTAGCCGGTACGCTTGTCAGCCGGTAGCGGCCGTCGATATCGGTAGCCGTGCCGGTGAGTCGGGTCGCGTTTTTCACTATCACGGAGACCCCTGTCAGGGGTTCTCCCTGTTCATCAATCACCTGTCCCGACACCTCAATTGTTGTCGGCTGCTGGTTGTTTTGCGCTGCCAGTGAGAACGCCGTAACGGGTCCCGTCAGCAACATGATCATCATCAGCAGTGATGTCACTCCTTTTGTTTTCATGATTTTGTTTTGCATACTCTTGCGATATTAAATTTGAACATTCTTTGGTTTCTGTTACACACAATCTACTTGTTATACTTTTATGAACGAATCGAGCAGCTCCTGCAGGTTGCAGGTAGCCACTCCCACAAACTTGTCCGCCCCGCCATAGTAGACATAAAGGGTTTCGTCCAGGATCACGTTGCCAGTGGGGAAGACGCATCCTCTGTAGTAACCCTCCAGCTCATAGTCATGCTCCGGCTCCAGGATATAGCCGGGTGAGCGGGCGATGATCCGCAGCGGATCTTCCAGGTCGAGCAGCATCGCCCCCACGCGGTAGTAGCCTCTGCCTCCATGCTCCACACCGTGGTAGATGAGCAGCCATCCACGATCGGTGCGGAGCGGGGGTGTGCTGCCGCCGATTTTCTCCTCCCATGTTCCTTCCCTTCCTGTGAGCAGCAGGTGGCTCTCCTTATCTTCCCAGTTGAGCAGGTCGTCGGAGAACTTCAGCCAGATGGAGGGGTACTTCACGCCGTACTTTTCTCCCACGTACTCCTTAGGGCGGTGCAGCATCACGTACTTGCCGCCTATCTTCTCGGGAAAGAGAATCACGTCGCGGTCGTCCAGCACCGGCGAGGTGATCCGTCCCAACCGCCGGAAGCTCCTAAAGTCGGAGGTAACTGCCAGGCCGCTGTTGCCCAGGTTACGGGCCATGGCCGCAGGGGCGTTGGGTCCGCAGGCGGGCAACCGCACCTCGTCGTGGCCGAACTGCCAGTATTGTCCCGGCGGGAAAGGCCTGTAGGCATAGGTGAAATAATAGTCGTCGTCGAACTTCACGATGCGTGGGTCCTCCACGCAGCCGGAGTCGAAGTTATCCGTTCCAGGTTCAAAGACCGGTTGGTCGGAGACCCGTTCGAAGCGGAAGCCGTCGCTGCTGGTGGCGAGCCCCAGCCGGATCACGTGCTGCGGGTCATTGCCAGCGGCGCGGTACAACATGTAAAAGATCCCATTGTCGAAATATACACCCGGGTTACAGGTGACCAGCGACTCCCACTCATTTTTTTCGTTGGGAGAGAGAATCGGGTTGCCCCGAAATTTTGTCAGTTTCATCATTTAAGTTTATTATATTCCGCATACAGCTAAATTCTCGACTGCAAATGTTTTGTTACCCATATTCAATTTACAGGCTCTCTGATAAGAACTCACTTCTCTTAAACAACTTATCAGATCACGTCTGTTTCATCGATTGGTCCTCACAAAACATTTTATAGGTCTCATATTTGGCTGTTTTATACGTTAGCTGAAAATGATCCAGATGGCTGCGCTCACAACCAACAGGATGATTGCCCAGCTCAGGTAGCTTTTAGCCCATCCTTTGCTTTTCATTCCTCTCCATTCGGCAACCAGGTCAGCCTTGTGGAAGGTGGTGTCCTCCAGTTTGGCGGCAGCGGGTGCTGGTGCCAGGTGGCTGGTAATGACCATGATCAGCAGGCTGGCCACGAAGAGGAAAGGCACGATCAGCAGGAAGTGCAGGTTTCCGAAGATGGTGTTGCGGAAGAAGAGCATCAGCACCGCGATCACCAGTCCGCTGATCAGTCCCGTGAAAACACCTCTGCCATTTACCCGTTTGTTGAAAATGCCCAGGATGAATGCTGCCACGATAGGGGGTGAGATATAGGAAAGCATCTCCTGGTAATATTTCAACAGCGAGTCGAAACGTCCGATCTGTGGTGCCCAGAAGGCAGCAATGGTGATAATCACCAGCGAGGCGATCTTTCCGGTGACCACCAGCTTCTTACTATCAGCCTGCTTGTGGAAGTGGGCGTAAAAGTCGATGGTAAAGAGGGTGGAGGTGGAGTTGAGGATTGCGCTCAGCGTGGAGATCAGAGCCGAGAGGAGCGCCGCCAGCAGAATTGCCATCAGCCCCTTGGGTATCAGGTTGATCACCATGGCGGGGTAGACCATATCTGGACGTTCCAGACCGGGGAAAAGCCCCCGTGCGATCACTCCCGGTATGGCGATGATCAGCAGGGTAGCCAGTGTGAGGAATCCGTTCAGCATCAGCCCCTTTCTTCCCTCGTCGACGCTCCGTGCGCTCAGCACCTTCTGCACCATGGTCTGGTTGTTGGCCCAGAAGTAGATGCCCAGCACCGGCATCCCGACGATCAGTCCCAGCCAGGGTGTAGCCACGTCATCCATGGGTCTTATCAGTTTGGTCAGTATATCGTTGTTGGCATAAAGGTCGTAGAAATAGTCCCCTCCCTGGCGGAAGCAGAAGTAGGTAAGCAGCACTGATCCGGCGATCAGCACCACCGCCTGGATGATCTCGGTTTTGATCACGGAGGAGAGGCCGCCGGGGATGGTGTAGGAGGCCGATATGGCGGCGAAGATAAGGATGATCACCTGCAGGTCGGCCGTTGGGAAGATCAGTTTGATGATCAACGCCGAGGCGTAGAGTGCCCCCGCCGCGTCGAGGAAGATGTTGCCGACGATGCAGATGGCTGAGAAGTAGAAACGCGATCGCTTGTCGAACCGTTTCTCCAGGAACTCGGGGATGGTGAACACCTTCGAGCGGATGTATAGCGGGAGGAGGAAGATGGCGAAGAAGACCATCACGATCACCCCAGTGAGGTTGTAATTGAAAACCGCCAGCCCGGTGTCGTAGGCATCGCCCGACTGACCGATGAGGGTGGTGCTGGAGATGCTGGCGGCGAAGAGGGAGAGTCCCACTATCCACCAGGGCATGGATCGTCCGGCCAGGAAGTAGGACTGTGAGTCGCTGCTCTTGCCGTGTTTCAGTCCCCAGATAACGATAAAGGAAATGTAGGCTATCAGGATGATGATATCGACTGTACTGATTGAAAAGTTATTCATCAATTATTGTTGCAAAAAAGTGATCCAACAAAAAGAACAGTGCAAAGATAGGGGGTAGCTGGGCTATAAAGAGTATACTTTGTAATGAAAAGATTGTACTTTTTTGACAGTTTTAGTAGAACATTCGAAAAAACAACTTACATTTGGCGTGTTAAAAGGATTGGTTATGAAGATAAAAGAGCTTCACAAGGAGATCACCCCGCTGTCGGACAATGACCTGTTTATTGTTCTGAACCATCCGTCGGCTAAGTTCGACTATCCCGTGCACCACCACTCCGACTACGAAATCAACCTGGTGATGGACAGCTATGGAACGCGGATCGTGGGCGACTCGGAGGAGCGCTTCTCGACGCTCGACCTGGTGATGATCGGCCCCCATATCCCGCACGCCTGGCAGGGAGAGATAGTGGAGGGCAACCATGTGATCACCATCCAGTTCTCCGACAAGGTGCTGCAGTACCCCATGCTCGAAAAGCGTCTTTTCGGACAGATCCGGGAGCTGCTCTACGACTCGCAACACGGTCTTTGCTTCCCTGAGACGACAATGCTGGAGATCCGCGACCGGGTGCTCAATCTCACCTCGCTGCATGGTTTCCAGACGGTGATCGAGTTCCTCCAGATCCTCCACCTGCTCTCCGTTTCCGAGAAGCGAAAACTGATGGAGCATGTTTATGACACCCAGTCTATTGTCCGCATCTCAAAGAGCCGACGTATTGCCAAGGTATGCGATTATATTGACAAGAACTTCGACCAGCCCATCCTGCTGCGCGATGTGGCTGCCAGCGTCAACATGTCGGAGTCCGCCTTCAGCCACTTCTTCAAGCGCAAGACGCGGATCAGCTTTATCGACTACCTCATCAACCTGCGCATTGGCAAGGCGTGCCAGATGCTCTCCGAGACCAGCCAATCGGTGGCGGAGATCAGCTTCCGCTGCGGTTTCAATAACCTCTCCAACTTCATCCGCATCTTTAAGAAGAAGAAAGGCACCACACCCAGTGAGTACCGCCGGCTGATGGAGCAGTTGTTATATAAGTATTGAGGATTTGAGGATTCCTGTGTCCATCAGCATCTACTTGCGGGTGCTCTACGCTTTGCAGCTGGATGAAGATATCGTGTGTTCAGCGATGGATAATTATGCAGGAGAATTCTATCAGCGGGTATCTCGCTGTAATGCAATGATCTGCCATTTGTAACAAAAATTTAATAGGAGCCATGGCAAACTTCTTTGGAGGAAGGGCATTTATGGCTCAGTAAAATTGCAGAGCCATGTCCTATTTTTTGAATTTATCAAAATAAAAAAAGACGGATATGGTTTTTTTATCGTATTTTTGTTTCACGATGAAAATCAATCTGCCGTGCGTAATCCCTATGTGACCGGTAGTCACGAAGTGCGTCCGGAAAACCCGTCGCAGCGCGTAAATGAGGAGTAGGGAGAGAGCAATGTTGTTCCTGATATTGCGCACAATATTCCATAAAATCACAAGATATGCATAACATATTAGTAACCGGAGGTGCCGGATTTATCGGCTCCAATCTCACGGAAGCCTTGTTAGACCGGGGACATTCCGTGAAAGTACTCGATAACTTCTCCACCGGTAAGATTGAGAACCTGCTCCCCCTTCTGGAAAAATATCCCGATACGCTTACCTTACAGGTGGGTGATATCCGTAATTTGGAAGATTGCCGGAAAGCCACCGAGGGAATTGAATATG
>WOYI011094939.1_pt1 | contig 14751 bp, 21 predicted proteins | sample 6423411 | NCBI WGS metagenome assembly WOYI01 (sample SAMN13441803, study PRJNA592873) | oil field metagenome | biome: oil field; feature: oil-well bore; material: oil-contaminated soil; isolation source: oil-contaminated soil from oil-well borehole | place: Germany: Wietze | collected 2016-10-18 ...
GTGAAAAGTCGGCGCTGATGAAGCAACTGCGCTACAAGGCGGTCAGGCAAAAAACGCCTTCCTCGCCGTAGCGGATGGCGATACGGCGAATAACCCGGCAAACGCCGTAATCCCCCTATCAGGCGGTGCTGATCGCCCCCATGCGCTCGCCATTGAGATACTTCCGCCACATCGTGTCGTAAAGCGTTTCGAGATGGCGGGTATAGACCTCAACACCGAACAATGCGGTGGTCATGCGGTTGGCGGCCAGTTTTTCCTTGACCTGCGCGAGCCTATCGGCGTCGCTGGCCAACGCCAGGGCCAGCTCAAAATACCGGTCGAGATCAGTCGTCACGAGTTCTTCCAGGCCGATGGCATGGAGCACGCTGCCCGCCACCCGTGAAGGGAATGTGTCGCCTGCGCAGGTGATGATGGGCACGCCGACCCACAGTGCATCGCTCGCCGTGGTGTGGGCGTTATAGGGGGCGGTGTCAAGCACCAGATCGGCGAGTTGCAGGCGCGCCAGATGATCGCTTTGCGGGCAGTTGGCGGCGAAGATGATGCGGTCTGCGGTAATGCCGCGGTGAAATGCTTCGCGTAGCAGATTGCCCTCGGCCAGCGGGTTTTTCAGCAGCCACAGCACGCTGTCGGGAACGCTCAGCAGCAGGTGGCACCAGACATTGAAAATCTCCGGCGTGATCTTGTAGGCCTGGTTGAAACAACAAAACACAAAGCCCTCTGCTGGCAAACCCGCCGCCGCCCGGCTCGGCTTGGCGCTGATGATGCCGCGCCGACCATGCGGTTGGTAGCTGTCCGGCATATAGGCGAAGGCTTCTGTGTAGTCCGGCGCGCTATCGGGTGGGGTAACGAAGGCATCGGTAACGATATAGTCGCAAACGCCCGCGCCCAGCGTGCCCGGATAGCCCAGGTAATTCACCTGGATCGGCGCTGGCCGAAAGTTGAGAATGGCGCTGCGCGTGCCTTGGGTATAGCCTTTCAGATCAATCAGAATGTCCACTTCATCACGATAAATCATGTGGGCGGCTGCGATGTCAGACAAACCCTGAATGTCGGTAAAGCGGTCAAAGGTCGCCTCCAATCGCTGGCGCATCCCCTTGCCGTCGTCGGCGCCGCATGAATAGGCGAATACCTCGAAGCGGTCGTGGTCATGGTTCTCGAACAGTTCCACCATCAGCAGCGCGGTCGCATGCTCGTGAAAATCGCTAGACAGATAACCCAGGCGCAGCTTGGTTTTTTTCAGCCGATGAAAGACGAATGCGAGATCCGCTCGTTCCAGCAGCGCTGCGGCCAGCTGATCCTGCACCCATAGTTCGGCGCAGTGGCGCTGCTCGCCGGCGCTAAACCCGGAAAGCGCCAGCAGCAAAAAAGGTGAAACCTGGCGCACCTCCTCGCGGCCGAGCACGCCGCGGATTTGCAAGCGCCACGCGTCCAGCGCTTCCCATTCGCACATGCTTTGGCTGAGCGCGTATTGCTTCATGGCGATTGTGGATTGTTCACGCAGAAACCTGCGTTCCGTTCTCATCGAAGCGAATGACAGTCAACTCGTCGTCAGCCACGAGATGCACCCCCGCCCAGCTAATCTGGCCATTGTCGTGATACTGGTAGCGATGCTCGATTTCAATCTCGCCGTAGACGACTTTCTCCACAGCAACCAGACGATCCTGCGTGTCATAGTAGCCACGCATATAAGTGTTGCGATTACGCGTATCCGCCTCGCTAATCGGCGTGACCAGATTCAACGGCAGTTTCACCCCGCTGTAGGTCAGAAAATAGCGGCATTCACCGCGTGATTGATCAACCATCCCACTCATTTCACCCAGCTCACTCATCGCACTGATACCTCTGCATCTAGCCAATAGTGACGGTCAGTGGATCCAGCCCCTGCACCATCGCTTCGATCTTGTCGCCCTTGACGACCGGCCCGACACCGGCAGGCGTGCCGGTAAAGATCAGGTCGCCCGGACACAATTCGACCAGGTTTGACAGGCGGTTGATGATTTCGGGAATCTTCCAGATCATGTCGCCAACGTCCCCACTCTGGCGCACTTCGCCATTTACCTTGAGTTCTATCTTGCCACGCGCGATCACCCCGGTATAAAACTCGGGCGTAATTGCCGAACACGGCGCGGAAAAATCAAAGCCCTTGGCCATGTCCCATGGTTGGCCCTTGGCCTTGGCGGCCGCTTGCAGGTCGCGCCGTGTCATGTCCAGGCCAACGGCATAGCCGAAGATATAGTCGTTGGCCTTGTCCTGCGGAATGTTACTGCCCCCCAGCAGCATCGCCACGACCAGCTCGACCTCGGGATGCAGATTTTGCGTTGCTGACGGATAGGGCATCACTGCGGGCGTTGCCGAATTATTCGGCAGGATGGCCGTTGCCGGCTTGGTGAAAAAGCAGGGCTCCTCGCGCTCAGGGTCGCCCCCCATTTCAATGGCATGGTCGGCATAGTTGCGCGCGATGCAATAGATGCGGCGCACCGGAAAAGGCTTGCTCGACATAGCCGATAGCGTGACGACAGGTTCAGGCGGGAAAGCGTAATCCATAGGTAATCCCAAAAAAGTAGTTAGGCGAAGCTGTAAGGAAGCGGCAGCAAACTCAGGCGCGGGCCATTGGGCGCACCCAAACGGACTTCGCCTGCTTCGGCACAACTCGTCGGGATGACGGCCAATGCTTCATAGCCATCCTGCCGCGTTGGCGCGGCGCATATCAGGTTGCCACACACTTGCTCGCCTGTTTCCGGCGCAAACAGCGCAGCGCCTGCAATGGGCAGCTCGGTGTGTGCGGTATCGAATGCGGCACGGTACATGCGCCGCTTGACCCGGCCCAGGTATTGCGTGCGCGCCACGATCTCCTGCCCCGGATAGCAACCCTTCTTGAAATTTACCCCACCGATGACTTCAAAATTCACCATCTGCGGCGTGAATGACTCCTGTGTCGCTTGCGTAATCCGCGGCATGCCGGCGCGGATTTCCACCAGATGCCAGGCAGCAAGATCAGCCTCTTTCACCTGGCTTTCCAAGCGTTGCAAGACGGCATCCACCACCGCCAGGTTCAAGACGATTTGATAGCGGTTCTCGCCCAGTACCAGCACCTGTCCGTGTTCCATGGCAACCACGGTCATCGCCGTATCCGGCAAACTTGAACCGGCAAGCAACGTGGTGGACAAAGCCTGCCCCGCCTGCGGCCCAAACAAACCATAAGCGACACGGCTCTGACTCTCGTCAGTCAGGCGCACCTGCGCCCGCAGCAGATACAACGACAGCCTTTTTAACAGCGTGGGCAAAATATCGGCGGAGACTTGCAACAAATAATCGTCGCCATCCCGCCAATACAGAAAGCTGGCCACCATGCGCCCCATGGCGTTGCATAGGGCGCCATGGCGCACCCCATCGGGCGGCAGTCCGGTCACATCATTGGTGAGTAAGCTATGCAAAAAAGCCGCAGCATCTTTTCCGGCGACGCGAATCAAGCCCATGTCACTCAGGGCGACTAGCTGTGTCTGTGCGCATTCCATCAGGCTATTCATCATATTTTGTGACATGTCATTTTCCTGATAAGTATTCATAAGCGTGTTCATATCAACCAGTCGCGGTCGCGATAACCGCCATCCAGCACGAAGTCGAAGTAATAAATAGGGAAATGCGCTTCCATGTTGTCAGCTTCAGGCAACGTGGCGGAGCGCTCGGGAAACTGGGCCAGCAGGTCGCTGCGATGTGCGGACCAGGCCTTGAGCAAAGCCGCACGTGCTGCCGCCCTGTCAAGGCCGACGCCCTTGAAAATGTAATTTGCGGTATTCATTTCCGCCACGACAAAGGCTTCACTCATATCAAGCGGCCTGTCCCAGATCCATGCCGCGAAAAACCGAGCAGCATTTGAAGGCTTCAAACGTCGGGGCCACCTGCTTATGGCGGCAGTACTTGGCCACCAGCTTGGTCAGCCCCTTGATGTCGCGCCCGGTGGCCGTGGGGAATGCTTCGACCAGCACATCAATCAGCGACGTATCCATTGCTACCTCGGCAAGCCCGAACTGCTCGCTCATCACGCGCCAAATTTTTCGCCGTGCCTCGGCATCGGGCGGATAAAACTTGATCATGGCGATGCAGCGCGAGACGATGGCTTCGTCAATGTCATCCACACGATTGGTGGTCAGGAACAGCAGGCCGTTGAAATATTCCAGCACGCGCAGAAAGACGCCAACCACGGCATTCATGGTGATGTTGTCGTCACGGCGCTTGATGTACACATCCGCCTCATCAATCAGCATCACCGCGCCCCAGCGCTGCGCGCGGGTCAGCACGTCTTTTAACGCCACCTCCATCGCCGCCACATTCAGCCCGAGCTGCCCCGAATGCACGCGGTAAAGCGGGCGCTGGATGATTTCCGAATACACCTCGGCGGTCAGCGTTTTGCCCACACCGGCAGGTCCTGCGCAAAGCACCGTGGTGCCGCCCGACTTGCCGGTAATGATGTCATCCATCAACACATCCATTTCGGCGGTGAGGATGTCGATCAGGTCAGTCTGCTCCTGCGGCAGCACCAGTTTCTGTTTGAGCGACGGCTGGTATTCGTAGGGTGTCATGTCGTCGACATGCACCCACAGGTAGTGATGCAGGTCGAGGTGGAACATCAGGATGTAGGCATGCACCGGCAGTTGCGAGAACAGGCCCTTGGGCATCGCGGCTTGCGAGGCCTTGACTTCATCCTCGGCGTCATAGCGGTTGCTCTTTGCCGCCTTGGTGAGATAGGGGCCGAGAATATCGCCAGGGGCATCCATGGTCAGCGTGCGCGAAGTCAGAATACTCTCGTCATTGACCAGACGCGCCATGCCGCCATCTGAAGAGAGCACCACGATGTCCTTGCGCGACCAGTCGGTGTCGCGGTGCGATGCGGTGGGGTCTTCTGCGTAGAAACCCGTGCCACTGGCGGTGAACTGGCTGCCGTACCGGGCGCGCCAGTCGAAATAACGCTCCACCGTGGCGTCGTAAGCCGCCATCAATTCGGTAGTCTCCTTGATAAAGCCCTTGGCCGCAAATATTTCACTCACAGTCTTGCCTACGATGTCGCTCGCGGAAATACGCAGGGTTTGTGTCGCGATGGCGCCCTTGGCATTGGCCCTGAGCTCGATAAACACTTTCCCCGTCTCGTCATTCGACGGCGGCGTATAGTCGATTCGGGTAATCACATAAGGCAATGGCCTGCCGGTTCCATTGGCGGTAAACAACCAGCCACGGATCGCGTCCGCCATCAGATAGTGCGCAATCGCCGGCACCACGCTTTCAAGTTCCTCAGCCGTAAAACGCACGCCATCGCCGCCCAATGCCTTTTGCAGCGTCAATAATTGCGCGGCACGCATCTGCATTTCCGGCCCGCCCTGGCCGTATAGCCCGGCCAGGAATTCGATTTCGTTGCTTGAAAAATGGCCGAAGGACACTTCCACCTTGTTGCCAAAGCGCAACTGCTCTTGCAACACGGCAAGCTCGGGGAACTCCGCCACCATCGCGTCAATATAGGGCCTTTCAATCTGCAGTTTCATGGCTCATCTCCAAGCGAATTTCCAATGCACTGATGCACTGATAGACTGATCATCGGCTCAGCCATCACTCATGTCCGGAAAGAGAATGACCTCATCCGGCATGCCATTGTCGTTAGGCTGCAGGTGCAAACCACCCACCAACGAATATCCAGCATCGCCTTCATAGAGCACGACGGCTTCGGCCGGCATGGTACGCAAGGCTTCGATCAACTGTTCGACATTCATGATTTTGCGGCCTGCATCACAATATTTAGCGGTAGCCTTCTTCCGCCAACACGCGCTGCACCACCGGCCGCTCCCGCAGGCGCCGGTAATGTGCGGCACAGTGCTCCGGCAGCTCGATGCCTATCCGGTCAGCCCAGAATTCAACGTAAAACAGCGCCGCATCGGCAATCGAAAAGCGGTCGGTGACATACCCCTTGCCCGCCAGCAAATCATTCATCAGCGCAAAACCCCTGGCAACAATCTCGCGTCCGCGCGTCTTGATTGCATCATGCGCAGCCGGGTCGCTGGTATAGCTGTCAGTGGTGAAGATGCGTGTGTAACCCTGGCCGTGGATGGTGCCGACCACATAACTCATGGTCTCTACCACCAGCGCCTCACCATCAACATCCGCCGGCAGCAGCCCGGCCTTCGGGTAACGTCGCGCCAGCCACCAGGCAATCGCCTGAAACTCGGTCAGCGCTGATCCATCATCGCGAACCAACGTCGGTATCGTGGCTTTGGGATTGATAGCCAGATACTCGGGCTTGTGATGATCCCCTGCGGGCAGGTTAACGATCCATACCTCGAACGGCAGCTCGAGCTCCTCCAGCAGGATATGGATGCCTGTCGAACACGATCCGGGAGCCATATAAAACTTCATCGAACCCTCATCGTGTGGTCAATCCGCAGGCAAACGCAGCCGAATCTCGTCGACAAAATCCGCCAGGCATTGCTTGACGGTATCAAACTGCACGCTGGTCGGAATAATGGCCAGGCCATGCACGCCAATATCGCGCTGCAAGAGGTTGATTGTTTCAGTCACTTCGTCAAAATCACCGATCAGCGACTGTTGCAGCAGCGCTTCAGTATCCAGTGCGGCAGAAAATTCTGGCTTGTCCGTGATGCCGATCTTGCGCATGCGCGCCGAGAATTCCTTGAGGTAGGGCTCAGCCACAGCCAGCGCCTCAGCACGCGTGGCTTTAGTAAAACCAAAGCGCGCCAGCACCAGTTTGGGGTCGCCATCCGGCGCCGTATCGCGGTAGATGTCCAGCATGCGCCGCAATTGCGCATGGGTCGCGGTAGCCGTTGCCATCAAGCCGTAACCCGCACGCGCCGCGTGGCGGATGCTGTTCTCGGTCGTGGTGGCAATCCAGATCGGGACAGGCTGCGCCGGACGCGGTGACAGGCGCACCGCGTCTGCCTCAAAATGCTCGCCTTTGAATGTCACCACTGCCTCATTCAGCAAGCGGTCTATCAGATCCAGCGCTTCGAGCGAGCGGGCTCTGGCCTGTTCTGGCTGCAACTTGAAGTTGCGGTACAACTCGGGGAACGGCCCCCCGGTGGCAATCCCCAGATTTAACCGCCCCTTGGTAATCAAGTCGAGTGTCGCGATGTCTTCCGCTACTTGTATCGGATCACGAAAGGCCGTTAACAATGCTGCAGAACCGATACGCGCACGCACCGTGACGCCGGAGAGATGCCCCAACAGCGCTGTACTGGACGGGCTCGGCCAGACCTCGTCAAAATGATGCTCGGTGATCCAGATGTCGTCATAGCGCATACGGTCCGCCTCGCGTACCAGAATGGCCTGGCGCGTCAAGGCGCGGGCGAATTCAGTACCGGGTTTATTACCGGAATTCTCGCCAGGGTTCTCGAACAGGCACAGATAACCAAAGCGTGGATTCATTCGAGCACCATCTCCATATCAACCTGGATCCAGCCATCCTCGATGCGCAGCGGATATTGCTCCAACGCCCAGCCGGGCGGACTCAAGCCCTTGCCCGTGCGGCTATCGAATACCCAACCGTGGGCGGTACAGGTGATGAGGCGGCCATTGAATATCCCGGATTCCAGCGTGGCATCCTCATGTGGACATAATCCCTGATAGGCCCGTGGTCGATCACCATCAGGCCAGACCAGCATGATGGGTTCGCCCGCAACGATAAACGGCGCCCAATCGCCTTCCGATAAATAGTTCGTTTTGCAAACTGGGGTAAAAGCCATGGTGGTATCAGGTCATCATTGATTTTTGATTTGCTGCAGCAGCTTATGTCGCCACGTAAACGAACTGCCCCTTCTGCAAATTCGGATAGTTGTCGCGCAAGCCATTGGCAATCTTTGCTACCAGGCTCTTGTCACTGGCCGCGCCAGAGCCGACGAAATCGGTGCCCTGGCTCCAGAGTTCCAGAAAACAATGCAAGGTTTGGTCATACTCCGGGCCGGTGGGCACACTCATGTCGTGCAAAAAGGCCACGCCATCCTTGTTTACCTCCAGGCGCCAGTCGCGGTCATCCTCAACCGATGCCAGCAGCGCGGCCACATCCGCATCAGTCCAGTCTTTTTGCAAGTCAATAGCCATCATTTATCCCTGAAGCAAAGTTGACAATTACTGCGGCAGATCACCGCTATCAAGAGCTATTGCAAGATTTGCTCCCGTGCGCGCCTAAAATCCTTCCTCCGGCTTTCCCCATGGGTGAGAACCCGTTACGAAAGGCGCCTTGATGCCAGCCCTGGCGACCGCTTCCAGTGTTTTGTAATACGTGGCCTCATGCACCAGCGTACCGTTCGCCGTTGTCACAGCAACGTACTTCGCCACCGTATCCACATCGCACAGGTAGCCGCCACCCGGATCATCGGTGCTCCGCGAATTGCCATCCCAGTCCACAAAAAATCCCGCACTGCTTATCATGTCGCTTGCCATCATCTCTCCTTGCCCCAATTAAAATGTCGGCAACCAGCCGACGGATCAATTCTCGTAAAGCAAGCTTCTTGCCACGCCATATTTGTATGAAAGTCGACAAAATCGCTTGCGCGTGTGGCGAGATGTGGCTAGATGTGGCCAGTTATGTCCGACAAATAGCCAGCCCGATAGTGATGAGAACCTCACCATCTGCCGGTGAATGCCTGTCGCCATGCCGTATTGCAGGCAAACATGCTGTGCTAGCACAGCACTTGCTTAGGATAAGCATCAAGCAAGTACGGGGCATTGAAAATGCTGGAAGTGGCAATCATCGGCGGTGGTTTATGTGGCCTGGCATTGGCCAACAGCCTGCATGCGCAGGGGCAGCGCACGTTCGGTGTATTTGAGGCGCGGCTACGGCTTGGCGGGCGCATCCTGTCGTCGGTTTGCGCGAGCAATGGTCTGACGGCTGACCTTGGCCCCACCTGGTACTGGCCGGAAACCCAGCCGCTCGTCAGCCATCTGGTGGCAAAGCTTGGCCTGACCAGCTTCGCCCAGCACAACACGGGGGCTGTGCTACGCCTCAATGATCCGGACAAGGCACCCGAACGGACAGACGAAGCCATTCACAGCGATGCGCGCAGGCTGGTCGGCGGCATGTCGGCACTGGTTGATGCGCTCGCCAACGCCCTGCCCGACAGCAGCTTGCAGCTGGGCCACGAACTAACCGCCGTGATTGACCGTGGCGACCATGCAGAACTGCATTTCCGCTGCGCCGGGATAGAAAAAACCGTGCAGGCCAAACAGGTGGTGCTGGCCGTGCCACCACGCGTTCTCGAAGAACATGTCGAGTTCTCGCCACCATTGCCTGGCGAGCTGCGCGCAGCCATGCGCTCGACTTACACCTGGATGTCCGATCAGGCCAAAGTGGTCATCGCTTACCCACAGGCGGTCTGGCGCGACGCTGGTTGCTCGGGCAACGCCTTCGTTACCCATGAACAAGCGGTCATCGGCGAAATTTATGATGCTTGCAATGCGAATGGGGGCCAGTCCGCACTGGGTGGCTTTATTGCCCTCTCGCCTGCATTACGCGAGTCTTTTCGCGATGGCATGCCCATCCTGATGGATAACCAGATGACGCAGGTATTTGGCGCAACACTTGAACAGGGTGAACAGCATTACCATGACTGGGCAACCGAACGCTATACCTGCAGCACGCTTGACCGGGCACCGCAGGCCGGGTATCCACAATATGGCAATCCCCTGCTGCGCAAGGCACAATGGGGCCGCAAACTGCATCTGGCTGGCGCCGAAACGGCCACCTATGCCGGCGGTTATATGGAAGGTGCGCTGGAAGCAGCCGCACGCGTTATGCGTGCCATGCCAGAACACGTTGCAAGCAGCCATGTTCACTCCAACCAGGACAGCCTGGCGCGCTTTAGACTATGGGTATCCGCGCAACGCGAAAGCGCGCTACAGCGTTACCGGTTGCAGCTTAACCAAGGGCTGGCCACACAGAACAAGGATCAGCTTACTCAGCGTGCGCTGCTTGGCAGCGTCGAGCAAATCTACAGCGAAGCCCTGCGCGAACTCGACGCGCTGCCTTTTGATGTCAGTGCCATTGCCATTGAACGCGGACGCTCTGACCTGACGCCTGTGGTACTTGACCCCTTCGATGGTTTCATCAATACCTTGATCGATGAAGCGGTGAATTTCAACCGCACCTCCTGCGCCATTTCGAATTTCCCCGGCGAGCACAAGCCGGATCAGGAATATGTGCAAACCATACGCCGTGATCTTGTCGCCGCCTGGCGTGATTTCGCGTTTTCCGCCAACACCGTGTTAGTCACGAAAAACGCTTGTGAAGGAGCAATCAATGGGTGATATCAATCGCGAACCAGACACCATAGAACTTGCCGAACCGCCACGGTTCGCCTTTGGTGAACGGGTCATTTGCCGCTCGACTGTGCGCAACGACGGTACCTTCGCCGGCAAGGATGTCGGTTATGTGCTGGTGAAAAAGGGGGATGTCGGCTACGTCCGCTCCATCGGCACTTTCCTGCAGCAATACTTCATCTATAGCGTTGAATGGGTGGAGCGCGGCTATCAGGTGGGCATGCGCGCCAAGGAGTTATGTACGCTGGATGACCTGCCGCCCGAGGTGCTGGAAAAATTCGCCGACCGGCTGGAAATCTTGAACCAGATCGGCAAGGGCGACAACGTCGTTGTCAAGTCCGCAGAAGAAATGGCCGGCGATGCTGCCGAAGCCTGAAAACAGGCATCCCTCATCATGATTTATATCGTCGAATTTCCCGACCAAGGCAGGGTCCGATCCTGGTTTGCCTTTGATACCGATGATTTCGCGCGCAAGGTCTATGCAAGCGACGAACGCGATGAATGGGAGATTTTCGATATCGTGACAGTCCGCGAACTACTCGAAGGCGTGGGCGAAACGCCTGAGTCACCGACGGCCAACCCAAAATTTCCGGCCATCTATGGCATGGGAAAACAGCACGGCTGGGACACCCCGCTATACCGCGCGGACTATCTGCTGGGCGCAGGCAACTTTCAGCCTGAGCCCATTCGTGAATCGGAAGCCTGTGCTGCCGCATTGGCGCAACGAGTGAAACTGTGCCGCGTGTATTGGTCAGACTCGGAAGCGACCGCCGCGCTGGAGGGCGAGCCACTGTTTGAAAACAAGGATGGCTACTGGGGCCGCGAGGCACTGCGCGAACAACTGGTGGCACTGGAAGTTATCGAAGGGCCGCTAGGCTAAGCGGATAAGCTGGATAAGTTTTAACCCGTATTTTGAACCCAGGTTTTTTTATTTTTTTAACGGAGAGCAATCATGGCCTTATGTAGTGGTGAAAGAAAAGTGAATCATCTGCAATGCAACGGCACGCTGTACCAATGCGAATGCGGCGCGACAGGCTGTAAGCAGAAATATGACGACGACTGTTCCGCGCAAGGCTTCGATGTCAAGGGTAAGTGTTTCAAGTGTGGGGCGGTCGGCAAGTACACGAGCATCAGCTCAGTCACGACTGACCACGCCCCGCGCAAAACACCATCTTTTCTTTGAAAATTTTTTTATGCGAGGTGACTTGTGAGCACGACTTACACCTTTATCAAGAACACCGAAGACGGCCGCAAGGTTGAGGTGATCGGCGCTGCCATCTGCCTTAATGGCGTGGAAGAAGCCTATGCGCTGGTTCCGCTTGAAGAACATCCGAACCGGCAGGCGATCAAGCGTGTCATGCCCAATGCCACCCATATGGCCGGGCGCTTGCCGTTCACCCTGTACGAAGCTGGCGCAGTGCACTCCGCGCTGATGGCGGCCAAGCAGGATTTCGACCCCAGTCCCAAGGCGGTGATGGAACGTCTGCGTTTGGCCGTGATCGAAAAAGCCCGCATGGAAGGGATTGAATAACATGTTTGCCAAAGCCTGTGACGAAACTGACTTACGCGAAGGCAAGTACGAAGTAGCTGCGGTCAACCGCACCCTGGTATTGGTGGTATGGCCGAAAGATGGCCAGCCGCGCGCCTTCCAGGGCATGTGCCCGCACGCCAAGGAGCCCTTGGCCGATGCCTTCTTCGATGGCAAGGTGTTGACCTGCAGGCACCACGACTGGACATTTGATGGCGCCAGCGGCGCATGCATCCTGCCGACGAAATGTGCCCTGGCCGAATATCCGCTGAAGATTGAAGGCGGTGAAGTGCTGGTCGATACTGCCGATGTGCTGGCGAATTACATCGCGCATTAGTATTAAATTAATTAAGACTGATGCGTGGCTGGCCGGGTAACGCCATCAAACCGGCCCAGGCAGCATCAGGCTTGAAACGTGAACAACTCGGGCTGGCTCTGGCGGTACACACGCAGCCACATCACAGTGGCAGGTGCCAGCGAGCGCACCGCAAACCACAGCGCATCCCCCAGCTCGTCGGTTTTTGGATTGGTGGCATTCAGCACATGCGCCGTAGCATTCCAGCCATCCCATGCCAACTCCGGCATCTGGCTACGGGTCTCGGCAGGAACCATGGCCAGCGTATCGGCGATGGTCAGCAACTGGCGCACCACTTCGCCACGGGTCAGGCGCGAAGCCAGCAGTTCATCCTGCGTCACTTCCTCGGTTAGTATCATCACCGCTGTGGCAGCCTCTTCAATAATTGCGAACAACGCACCATTTAGCATCCCGTCTCTCCCGACAATGTCATTCATGTTAATCAAGCTAATGCAAGGCGCGTGCCGAATCATCGACAAGCGGTGTTCACAGGATGAATAACCCGCATGGCATCCCTGTGCTGGAAACCACGCTAAGCGCTGCGCCGCTCGCGCCACGCTATGCCGCGCTGGGCGCGCCCTACCATCAGCCCGTGGCTACCACGCCGCTGACACAGCCGCGCCTGCTACACCACAACAGCGCCCTGGCGCATGACCTGGGGATTGATGCCGATGCCATGCAGTCTCCCGCACTGCTCGCCACGCTTGCCGGCAACAGCCCATGGCCCGGCTACGCATCGCATGCCTCGGTGTACGCCGGGCATCAGTTCGGCACTTATGTATCCCAACTGGGCGATGGCCGCGCGCTCATGATCGCCGAGTTGGGCACACAAGATGGCCGCCGACTGGAACTCCAGCTCAAGGGAGCCGGTGCCACGCCCTACTCGCGCGGCGCCGATGGCCGCGCCGTGCTGCGCTCATCTATCCGTGAATATCTGTGCTCGGAAGCTATGCACGCGCTGGGCGTACCGAGCACGCGCTGCCTTAGCCTGATCGGCGCGGCTGACCTGGTGTTCCGCGAAACGACAGAAACTGCGGCTGTGGTCTGCCGCGTTTCGCCCAGCTTTGTGCGTTTTGGCCATTTCGAATTTTTCTATCATCGCGGCATGCATCAGCACTTGGCTCCGCTGGCCGACCACGTGATTGATGAACACTTCCCCCATCTGCATGCACATGAACGGCCAGATCGCTACGCTGCCTGGCTGGGCGAAGTCATCGAGCGCACGGCGCACCTCATGGCGCACTGGCAAACGCTGGGCTTTTGCCATGGCGTGATGAATACCGACAACTTTTCCATTCTCGGGCTGACGATTGATTACGGCCCTTTTGGCTTCATGGATGCCTTTCGCCAGCACCATATCTGCAACCATTCCGATGGCGAAGGACGCTACGCCTACAGCGCACAGCCGGAGATTGGGCAATGGAACTGCTCACGCCTGCTGCAAGCCACCCTGCCCTTGCTGTCCGGCTCGCCGGAACAGGCGGTTGAAATCGCCCAGGAAATCCATGCGCGCTACGCCCCGGCCTACTCACAAGCTGCCCTGCGTCGCTGGGCTGACAAGCTTGGCCTGATCGAAGTCCGCGCAGACGATGCCAATTTGCTCAATGAACTGCTGACGATTTTGCATCGCGGCAGGAGCGACTTCACGCGCAGCTTTCGTCACCTGTCGCGCGTGCGCACCGACGTCAACGCCCCGGCCCATGGGGTGCGTGAAGAGATCACCGACATCGCTGCCTTCGATGCCTGGATCACCCGCTACCGTACCCGGCTCATCGCCGAGCAAAACACCAACGACACTGCCCGCGCCATGCGCATGAACCGCGTCAATCCAAAATACATTTTGCGCAACCACCTTGCCCAGGCCGCCATCGAGCAGGCTCAGCAAGGCGATATGGCAGAACTGGGTCGCCTGGTAAACCTGCTGGCCCATCCCTACGACGAACAGCCGGATAACGAACACTACGCCGCCGAACCACCTGCGGATCAACGCCACCTTGAAGTGAGTTGCTCATCATGACCCTGCTTGTCCTTAACGAAGACAATTTCAACCAGACGATCGAAGCCAGCCCGTTCATCATCATCGACTTCTGGGCCGACTGGTGCGCGCCGTGCAAGCAGTTCGCGCCGGTGTTTGAAGCGGCAGCCGCAAAACACGGCAATATCGTTTTCGCCAAGATCGATACCGATGCCGAACGGGGGCTGACGAACGCCTTCAATATCAGCTCGATCCCGACCTTGATCATCATCCGTGAAAAAATCATGGTCGTGCGCGAAACCGGCTCGCTAGCATCAGCCGAACTCGAAAAGCTGATCGAGCACGCACGCATCCTCGACCTGGAAGACATCCGCACCGAGATCGCCGCCCACGAAGGCGATGAAGACGCCATCGACTGGTGAGCACTTCGCCTTGACCGATATGCTGACCGCCGCGCTGCTCGCCAACTTCTTTGACGCGGGTTGGGCCATCCAGGTGCTGGTCAGCGACATGGACAGCCACCAATACTTCGCCTCACGCCTCGCCCGGCCGGAAATCGAAAAGCACCTGCGCACCATG
>WOYI011054759.1_pt1 | contig 14742 bp, 11 predicted proteins | sample 6423411 | NCBI WGS metagenome assembly WOYI01 (sample SAMN13441803, study PRJNA592873) | oil field metagenome | biome: oil field; feature: oil-well bore; material: oil-contaminated soil; isolation source: oil-contaminated soil from oil-well borehole | place: Germany: Wietze | collected 2016-10-18 ...
AGGGGTCGATTGCATCAATGGGGCGCAGGGGGCGCTTCGGTTGCCATGTCTTCCTTGTGGTCAAGACCCAGCAAAAGAGGCGGCGCCACGGTGGCGCGTTGCTGTTCTTCCCAGGCCCGGAAAGCGTCCAGATCGTGCCGGATCTGGCGCAGGACCAGGGTCAATACCGCCAAGTCATCGATGAATCCAATCGTTACCAGAAAATCCGGGATCGCATCGAAGGGAGAAACGAGATACACCAGACCGGCGATCAGTGCCAACAGCGAGCGATGGGGAATCTGGCGATAGGTCCCACGAACATAGGCGCGCAGCAGACGGATGGCGGTGTCGAGTGCCTCGGTGATCTCCGCGAAGGCGGGATAGTGGGTCAGGGCGATGGCGGCTGTCGAGGCGGCTTTTCCGGCCAGCCGTTGAATCCGGGCGGCCTGTTTGAGGATGGCTGCGGCTTGAGGTTGGACACTGTCCAGTAGCCGTCGGGGATGGATGGATGCCATGTCATGACCCTCCCTGGGCCGGAATGGTGGCTAGTCGATGCCGCTGGAAGAATTGCCAGATTTCCTGGCTGGCGTCGATGACATGGTACTCCCCGCCCATCAGTTGCCGCACCCGCGGGGGCTGGTAACCGCCCGGCCAGACATGGCCTGCCCCTTCCAGTTGCCACAATACGATCTCCGTGTCACCGGCACAGGGGGACCAGCGCTCGCGCGTCGCCTGCCAGGCTGCGGGTTCATCCGGTGGCGCGTGCCGCACCGTTTCGATCACGGGCTTGTCCGGGCAGTGGGCATAGTCCACCCAGCGCTGGACGGTTTTCTGGCCACTGGGCAGGGGAATCGGCGGCAGGCGACGGCCGGCGAAGGGCAGGATGGGATCGTCCTTGCTCTGGATGTGCATGATGGAGATCGGCGCCTTGGGATGAAACTGGCGCAGGGCCATGGGGCCGGCGACGGTGGCCACCGCGGCAAATTGTGCCGGGGCTTCCGTCGCCAGGCGGTAGGTCATCATGGCGCCGTTGGACATGCCCACCGCATAGACCCGCGTCCGGTCAACAGGAAAACGCTGCTCAACATCCGCCAGCACTCGCAGCAGGAAATCCACATCGTTTGGTCGATCATGCAGGCCGGGCAGGCAGCAAGCGCCGGCATTCCACAGCAGGATGTTGCCCAATGGAGTGCCCATGGGATACACCACAATAATGCCTTCGCGTTTGGCCAAGGGTTCCAGATTGGCCACCTTGCGATAGGTTTCCAGCGAATCAGTGGCCCCATGAATGGCGAGGATCAAAGGCATGGGTTGGGTGGGGGTCGGGGTTGGCAACTGAACTTCGTAGCGCCGCTGCCGATCTTCGTGCATCAGGGTGTAAACACGATGAACGCTGTCGGGTGTAGCCGTGCTTGCTTCGTGTCCCGATGCCTCGGTCGGTTGCGCCGTGACATTGAGGTGTGGCCCGATCAACAGGGTCAGTAACACGAGGCGCAAAGGTCGTAAGCGTTGTTTCATGTCGTGTGCTTATAGTGGTGCTAGTGGTGCGTGTCGGGGTGGCAGGGCTTAGAGGGCGCCTGAGGAAAACAATTCCCGGGCCAGCGCAGATTGGGGGGAAGTCATGGATCGTCGTCGGGTATTGGGCTTGTTGGGATGGGGGCTGATTGCCCCTTATACGCTGAGTTTTCACCGGACGCTGAACGCCGCGACGGATCCGTCCGTCCCCGCGCGTCCGACTGCCAACCGCGCCGTGTTTTCGCTATCGGTGGCCTCGGGCGATCCGTCCCCCACCGGCGTGGTGCTGTGGACCCGCATCGATCCACAGTTCCACCGACCAGGCGAACCTCTGCGTTTCCAGGTAGCCGAGGACCGTGGCTTTCACCGCATGGTGATGGAAGGGGCGGTCGAGGGCAGCCTCATCGGACCGGTGAATGACTACACCGTCAAGGTCGACCTGGATGGCCAGCTCGGCAGCGATGGGCGCTATTACTATCGCTTCCTGTATGCCGATGCGTTGAGCCCAACCGGCCGCTGCCGTACCGCGCCCGCCGCCGGGATGACCCCCAACAAGATCAAGCTGGCCCTGGTCACCTGTCAGGACTATACCAACGGCTATTACACCGCTCTCGGCAAGTTGGCGGCGCGGGACGATGTGGACTTCGTGGTTCATGTCGGCGATTTCATCTACGAGACGGCAGGGGATCCGCGTTTCCAGTCCCTGCCTTTCGCCGATCGCACCATCGTGCTGCCCAGCAACGGCATCGTCGCCCTTGATCTGGCCGACTATCGGCATCTTTACCACACCTATCGCAGCGACCCCGACCTGCAGCGCTGCATGGAAAACCACACCTTCATCATCATCTGGGATGACCACGAAACGGCCAATGACTGTTACTGGGACGCCGCCCGCGACACCCTGGGCGCGCCGGATCATCCCTATACGCTGGACCCCGCCTATGGCAATGATCCGGCGCTGTTGCTGGGCCTGGCCATGGATGCCCGCAAGGCCTGGCTGGAGTTCATTCCGGCGCGGGTCACGGTCAACCCCAGTGCGACTCATCCCCATGATTTCTACAACATCTATCGCCGTTTTGAACTGGGGACACTGGTTGACTTGTTCATGCTGGATGGCCGCAGTTACCGGTCTCCGCATGCCTGCGGCGAAGGTGACATCGGCGAGCGCTATGTGCCGCTGCAGTGCCAGGATTACACCGCCGCCGATCGGACCATGCTCGGGACCGCCCAGCGCGACTGGCTGCTGAGCGGCACACTGGCCTCCCGCGCCCGCTGGCGGGTATGGGGAAACCAGACCCTGATGGCTGCACTCAGCGTGGATCGCATCGGCCGGCGCATTCCCATCAATCTGGATGCCTGGGATGGCTATCAGGCCGAACGCCGCATGCTGGCCGAGGCGATGCGTGACGGCGGCCGGCCCAATCTGGTGGTATTGAGCGGAGATTTCCATTCCCACATCGTGGCCCATCTCAAGGTGGATTACCGTCAGGCCAATAATCAGGATCCCCGCAACGTGATCGGTGCCGAGTTCATGACCACCTCGGTGACCTCCGCTGGCGTGCTGGATTCGATCAACGCGGCGTTGAAGCGCAAGCCACACAGCCCCAAGCTCGACATCCCCATCGGCAATGAACTCGTCGGCGCGATCAATCCTCACATCCGCTTCGCGGATCTGGGCAGCCACGGTTATTCAGTGATGACCTTTACCGATGCCTACGCCGAATGGACGGCCTATGTGGTGGACAAGAACAAGCCCAAAGGCTTTGTGCGCGAGCGGGTATTCCGGCGTCTGCGGACGTTTGCCGACAGCACGGAATTGCGTGAGATGCCGGCCCTGGACGGACTGGACCGCCTGCAGCGCCTCGGTTGACCGGCCATGCCCGGTTCCCACTACATCGGGCGGGCCGACCGGGGAGGGGATGGACGCGCCGAGAGAGAACGGGGATGAGTCGTGATGCGCTCGCGGCGAAGGCTGCCTTGCCAAGATCAGCGGCGGTCTTGACGGGGTGAGGGCGGACTCCCACAGTCCCGCTCCATGGAGATTGAACGGATCGATTGGCGCAAGTTGACATGTGAGCGCCTGGGTGGTCCCCGGGTCGGCGCGTTGCGCTTGGGGCTGATTGCCGACACCCATGGCCCGGTGGCGGAGGATCTGCGGGGGGTGCTGGATCGCTGTCACATTCTTGTGCATGCCGGCGATGTACTGGATGCGCGCGCCCTGGCGTGTCGGGGGTGCAACCGTGCTGTGGTGGCGGTGCGCGGGAACAACGATCGGCCGGCGGGCGCTCCCGATGCCCTGGGGCTGCCTGACGTGCTCGAGTTGATCTTGCCCGGCGGTTGCCTGGTGGTCATCCACGGCGACCGCTACCCAGCTGCCGTGCGGGCCGACCGCTTGCGGCGGGACTTTCCTCAGGCTCGCGCCGTCCTGTGTGGTCATAGCCATCGTATGGGTGTGGATCGCGCGGCGCGGCCCTGGGTACTCAATCCCGGAGCGGCGGGTCGAGTCCGGACCGGCGGCGGGGCGTCGGCCCTTGTATTGTTTGCGTGGAAAACCGAGTGGCGACTGGTGGGCTTGCGGGCACATCCGGGCGGATTGCGCGCATGGCGTTTTTCCGCCACCGTTGCTGGACGCGTTGATGGACTTCCCGGGCCAGCCGATCCCGACTCGCGCCGAATCCCGTGGCCGTGAGCTTGCCCCGGAATGCGCGCCGGCAGTTGGTGCGCTTGAGGGGCGGAAGGTCGAGGCTGCGTTCACATTCCGGCGGTCATGTTGAGTCTGAACCGGTTTCTCCAGGGTCCGCTGCGCTCAAACCCCGGTCTTCGCCGCGCTTTGCAAGGCCGCAGCGACGGCATCGGTGACGCGCTGCAAGGGCAATTCGTCGAGACAGCGGCTGTAGCTGTCGAGCCGCCGCTCGCAGCCTTCCCGCCTGCAGGGCACACAGGACCCAGCGCCTTGCAGCAGCCAGACATTGCCCTGTTGCTGCAACAGCCCGACTTCCTGCCATGGACTGACCGACGGCAGGATATCGGTGCGCGGCCACGGTCCCCACGCCGTCGGACTCGAAGGTCCGAACAATGCGACCGTCGGCGCCCCGCTCAATGCTGCAAGGTGGGTGATGGATGTGTCGGGGCCGACGAAGACGCGTGCCTTGCCGATCAGCCAGCTCAAATCGCCCAGTTGCAATGCGCCGGCAAGGTTATGGGTCACGACGCCGGGGGCTGATGCGGCCAAGGCTGAGGCACGTTCCACTTCCTGGGCATCGCCGCTGCCGCTGATCATGACCTCAAGACCCTGCGCACCGAGCCATTCGACCAGACCCTGCCAGCCGTCTGCCGTCCATTCCTTGTAGCGAAACCTCGGCGCAGGATGCACCACCGCGTAGCGCCGGCTTGCCCAGTCGGCACCCAGGCAGGCGACGAGACGTGCATCGTTTTCAGGTTGCGGTGGTGTGCCGTGCATTTGCAGCGGAATGCCACTGACTTCGGCCAGTCGCAGATATTGCACGACGGTGTGCGCATCGCTATTCGGCAGTTCGGTCCAGCGCCACGACAGCCAGCGTTTCCAGTGATAGCCATCTCCGCCGCGTTGCGGTACGACCGATACGCGCTGTCTGGCGATCCACGTCGAAACAAAGTGCGGACGATCGGCGGACTGGGTACAGAAAGCGAGATCGTAGTGCCGAAACAGTCCCCGCACCTGTGCAAAGGCGCCGCGTTGCGGCAGGACACGCAAGGCATCGAGATCGGGGTTGCCGGCGAGTGCGCCTTCGGTGCCGGTGAACACCAGGGCTTCGATCCGTGCCTGCGGATAGGCGGCGCGCAAGGTGCGGATCAACGGCGCGGTCAGCAGGACATCGCCGATCCGGCGCAGGCAGACCACCGCGATGCGGCCTGGTGCTGGGATCATGGTCTGCGAAAGGGGCGGTTTCAGGGCTGCCTCCGTTTGTCTGGACAATCAAATCTGTTTGGTGAGCAGGAGCGGTCGCCCAACTCAGGTTCCCGTCATCCAAGGCAGCGGGTTGCAGTAAACCTGATCCGGGTTCAGTTGGGCAAGATGTGAGCGCAGCCTGCGCCGCTTGCAGACGTTCCAATGCCGGCGGACGCACGGGGCGTGTTGACGGGCGGGGTTGCAAGGCACAGCGAAACTCCCTTTCGTTTCACTTTCAGCGTCACGATTGATCCATGATTTCATGAGTTGGGCCTGCCTCGATGGCTGAAAGCGCCCGAGCTGATCATGGAAGACAAGCCGGGGCATGAGTCTGGAGCGGGGTTGTACCGTCCGGAGGCCATGTCTAACGAGGCCTCGTGCGACGCGGGTAGATTCGTAGCTCGCCTGGTGGACGCCGGCGGAAGCGCTGGTAATTCCAGAAATACTGCTCCGGATAACGGCGGATCAGTGCCTCGAGCGCATCGCTCAACACCTGGGTGCCGACCTGCGCATCGGGGTCGGCAACCCCCGCTGCAACCTGCTCGAAGTGGATGCGGTATCCCCGGCCCCAGGGCAATCGTTCCGCAAAGCACAGGATGACCGGCACCTTGGCCTTGTGCGCCAGCCGGGCCAGCAGGACGGGGGTATTGGTCAATTGACCAAAATGAGTCACGAACGCGCCACCCACATTGGGATCCTGATCCGGCAACAGTCCGGCCAGTTCCCTGCGCCGCAAGGCGGCCATGAGTGCCCGCACGCCGCCCTGATCTGCGGGTTCGAGGTGCGCTCCCAGGCGCTGGCGCCGCTCGCGGATCCAGCGGTCCAGTTCCCCCTTCTGGGGTCGGTACAAGGCCGTCAAGGGATAGCGGATCGACAGGTAATTGCTCACCATCTCCCAGCAGCCCAGGTGCGGCGTGGCCACGATGGCCCCGCCATGCGCCAGTGCTTCCCCGATCAGCGCCTCACCGCGGGTTTCGCGCACCAGCGCCTGGATCCCCTGCCGGTCAGCGCTCCAGACTTTGCCTGACTCGAATACCAGGCGCCCCAAGTGAGCCATGGCGCGACGACGCAGGCGGCGGCGCCAGGCGGGTGTCTGTTCGGGGAAGCACAGGGCGAGGTTGATATCCACCATGGTGCGCAGGCGCAGCGGTAGAAACGACAAGGCCGCGCCCAGCGCAGCCCCGGTCAGGTGCAACACGGGCAGGGGCAACAGGGCAATGCCACGCAACAGCCCGATGCGGAAATCGGGCAGGCGCCACAACGGGAGCCTCCCCTTTGTCCGGTCCAGACAGCCAATCAAGCAACGCTTGATACGGCTTATCAACGAGCCGCCGGCGCACAGGTGCTCAAGCCGGGCCAAGGGATAACAACTCCTGGTACAGTGCCATCAGGTGACCGGCCATGCGGGTCAGGGTCAATGGCCGTATCGTTGTCCGTCCGGCAGCGCCAATGCGGTCGCGCGTTTTTCGATCGCACAGGGTTTCCATGTGGCTGGCCAGTGCGTGAGTGTCCAGTGCGTCGCACAGCAAACCATTGTCGCCGCTGCGGATCAGGTCCACCGCGCCGCATTTGAAGCTGGTCACCACCGGCAGGCCGCTCGCCATGGCCTCCAGCACGACGTTGGCGAAGGGATCATAGAGGGTCGGCAACACCAGCGCGTCCGCCGCGCCGTACCAGGGCCGCACGTCCTGTTGCCGCCCCACCAGATGCACGCGCGCGCCCACCCCCAGGCGCCCGGCCAGGGCGCGGTAGCGGTTGGCATGCTTGTCCTGCCCTACGGCGATCAGTTGGGCGTCGCGCTGCGGTAACTGCGCCAGGGCCGCAATGGCGCTGCCCAGGTTCTTGCGCTCGAAGCCCGAACCCACGAACAGGAAGACTGGCGCGCTGGCGGGAATGCCCAGCTTGGGGCGGATCTGCGCGGTTTCCCCGAGCAGTGCGTCCGGGCGGAAGTGATCGCTGTCCACGCCGTTGTAGATGACCCGCAGCCGCGCCGGATCAACGCCATATTCCTGTGCCAGCTCGTCGGCGACCATCTGCGAATTGCAGATCACCGCCCGCAGCCGCGGGCTGGCATAGAGCCGGGCCTCCTCCGCCAGTTTGTAGCGGTGGTAGGGGCTGAGCCATTGGCCCAGCGATCCGCGCCAGCCGCGCGCGCGGTTGCGTTCGCGCAGCCACACACGATGCACCCCGCCGCCCGCGCGGTACAGATGGCAGCACGGGATGCGGGTCTGGGACTGGATCAGGTCCGCGTCCAGCGTCGCCAGGGCGTGGCAGGCCGCGCGCGCAAAGCTGGCCTCGCGCCACAGGCGTCCGATGTGGAACGGATCGCAGCGCACCACCGAGACATCCGGTCCCGCCTCGGCGCCGTCCCAGCGCCGGGTCACCACCGTCAGGCGCACCGCATGCTCTCCGAGGGCGCCGAGCATGCGCGCCAGGATGCGTTCGGCGCCGCCGTCGGGTCGGTAGGCGGGATGGACGAAGGCAATGTGCAGTGGGCGGCTCATGGCGGCGGTGGATCCTGCCGGTGCAGCGCATGTTCGAGCACGAAGGCGTATTTCGCAAAAGCGGCCAGCATGGAGGAGGCGGCAATGAGCAGCCCGCGCCAGCCGTCGCGCCACGCCTGCTGCACGATCAGGGTGCGCAGCAGCCGTCCCCAGGGAGACAGCAGCAGCTTGTGGGGTCGGAAACCTTCCCCGCAGGCAATCAAATCCTCGGCCCCGAGGCGTGCGTAGGTCAGGGTGCGCCGCAGGTGTTCATCCAGCGTTTGGTAGGACTCGTGCAGCAGATCCCCTGCCAGGCGATCGGTCGGACCCGCCACTTCCAGGTGTTCATGCACCTGGCCGCCGACCCAGCGGGCGTCGTCGCGTGCCACCAGTCGCAGCCGCCATTCCGGTGTCCATGCGTGGCGCAGCCAAGCGCCCAGGTAGCGGTTGCGCCGATTGAGCCAGTAGCCCCGAATGGGCGGCATTCCTTCGGCAAACAATGCCCGGATCGCGGCGGCCAGATCGGGAGAGAGCGCCTCGTCGGCATCCAGGCTCAGTACCCAGGGCTGGCGGCAGGCCGCCAGGGCGCGATTTTTCTGGGCCGTGAAGCCCGGCCAGTCGGTGATTTCAACGCGGGCACCAAAGCGCTGGGCAATCGCCACGGTGGCATCGGTCGAGCCCGAATCCAGCACCACAATCTCTGCGGCGAGTCCGGCCACGCTCTCCAGACAGCGCGGCAGATTGGCTGCTTCATTGAGGGTAATGACCGCCACCGCGAGGGGCGGGGGCGCCGCGAGCAACGGATTCATGACCGCATTTCTCGCCACAGGGTGCGCAGGTACTTGAACAAAGGGCCGGGGCGCAGGACGGCGGCGGGATGCAGGCGCAGGGCCTGATGAAAATGCCGGCGCGCTTCCTGTTGGCGCCCGGCGCGCGTCAGGGTCCGAAAACACAGCAGATGCCGGTCCGCCTCAAACGCTGGCCGCGCGGCCAGGAAAGGCGCAGGCAGCCGGGTCGGGTCGAACAACAGACCAGCCACCTGCGGACCGGCTTGCAGGAGGGAGTGGGTGTCATGGCGCAGACTCGCCGCATGGCGGTATTTCACCCCCAGTACATCGGGCAGGCTGCGGCTGCGGCCCAGCGCCAGCATCTGTGCAAACAACACGACGTCTTCGTTGTTGCGCAAGGCCTCGGGGTAGCCCAGCCGACAAGCCAGTTCCCGACGCAGCAGCACCGCGCCATGGCTTGGCCCCACCTCTTCGCCGCGCAGAAAAGTACGAAAATCCTGCTGGGGATCGCCGCTCCAAGCTTTTGGAATCAGCGTCTTGCGGCTGCCATCCAGCCGTACTACGGTGTGACCGCCGAACAGCAGATCCACCGGGCCGTGCCGGTTCAGATTCTCCCGCAGTCGGGCGATGGCTTCCGGCAGCAGGGCATCGTCCGCATCCAGGCAAAGCACATAACTGCCGCGCGCCGCAGCCATGCCACAATTGCGCGCTGCGGCTGGGCCGGCGTTGCATTGGGTGAGAACGCGGATACGCGCCGGGTCGCAAGCGGCATAGCGACGGGCCAGGGCGAGGGTGCCGTCTCGTGAGCCGTCGTCCACGACGATCAGCTCCCAATCCGTATCGCTTTGGGCCACCACCGAATCCAGCGCACGCGTCAAAAAGCCCTCGGCCTGATAAGCCGGGACGATCACGGAAATCAACAGGGGGGCATTCGGACTCACGGGAGAGACGGCCGACGAAACCAGAAAGCGGGTGAGTACAGGCCGCCCCAGAACAGGGCGAGATAAGGCCAGAAAATCCATTTGGTGATGTGAGCCTCGCTGCAATTGGCCACCACGAACATCACGAAAACCGCCCATTGCATCAGCAAAAAACGCCCCGGTAGCCGGCCGGTCCGGTAGGCCCACCAACCCCCTCGCGCGCTGAGCACCGCAAAGGCGAGGAACAGGCCCACACCCACCACGCCTGTCGACACCAACAGTTCCAGCCAACTGTTGTGCAAGTGTGTGAATTCGGTGTCGTCTGGTTGACGTGGTAGATCGTTGGCCGCCATCAGTGGCCATACGCTGCCGACACCGACACCGAGCCACGGGGATTCCTGCCAGGTGGACCAGCCCCAGTGCCACAGATGGAGGCGTATCCCCAGAGAGGTATTGGGCGCGTTTTGCCATTGTCCCGATTCAATCGCCTGAAATACAGCGTTTTCCTCGCCGAAGCGAGCGGCAATGTGGGGCCATTGCCCGACCCCAACCGCGACCAGTAGCAGCACCCCGACCGCAATTCCGCCGAGCGCCAGCCCGCGATTTTCAAGGTGGGGACGGGCGATCAATATCGCCGGCAGGGTAGCTGCCAGTCCCGCTGCCACGCCTACCCAGGCGCCCCGTGTCTGGGTGAACAGCAAGCCCACCGTCGTGAGCAGGATGGCCAGGCCCCACAGCGCCACGCGCAGGCGAAAATGTTGCTTGAGCCGATCACCCCAGACATCGTGTGCCAGAAACAACAGCCCCAGCAGCGCGATACCGAAAAATAGCCCGCTGCGCTGAGGATTCATGCCGAAGCGCAGTCGATTCCCCGCCAAGCCATTTTGCCAATAGAGCGGGTAGAGAAAGTAGGGCAGCATGAGGAAGGCAAAGGCGAGGAACAGCACCGCATAGAGGCGACGAATGGCGCGCCAGTCGCCACCCAGCCACCAGGCCACCAGCACAATGAAGCCCAGTTTCACCCACTGCCGCGCGACGAAGAACTGACTGCCCAGCGAACCGGGCACCCAGTGGCTGCCCACCACGCAGGAAATGCCCAGATACGCAGCCCACAACAGCAACAGCCGGAAAATCCCATCCTGCAGCAGTCGGTCCCCGGCCACTCGCCAACTGACCACCAAGACCAGCAGCATCAGCCATTCACCCAGGAGGCACAGGTTTCCGACGTAGGGCGCGTTCTTGTCCAGGGTGAGCATAGCGGCATACAGCGCCAGCCCCGCCAGGCCCACCTGTTCCAGGGCCGGATGGACCGCGCGCGGCTGGGCGCTGGGAAACCACTGGCGAGGGGCGGTCAGATTCATCGTGGACTCAGGGGGGTGGTGCGGCGGGCGGTGCCCGAGGCGGAAAAAGATAGCATTATTCGCCGCCCCGGTTCCGGCCTTGGGCTTGGGTACAATGATGCGATGACGAGGTTGCCGTGACATCCGCCCTGCCCATCACCCCCCTGTTGCCCGAAATCAGCCGCCTGCTGGCTGCGCGCGGCGTCCTGGTGCTGCAGGCGGCGCCAGGGGCGGGCAAGACCACGGCCGTTCCCCCCGCGCTGCTGGACGCTCCCTGGCTGGCGGGGCGGCGCATCCTGATGCTGGAGCCGCGCCGGCTCGCCGCCATCATGGCCGCCCGGCGCATGGCCGCGCAGCGCCATGAAGCGGTGGGCGAGACCGTGGGTTACCGCGTGCGTCTGGAACAACGCATCGGTCCGCGCACCCGCATCGAGGTCGTGACCGATGGCATTTTCACCCGCCTGATCCAGAGCGATCCCGCCTTGAGCGATTACGGCCTGGTGATCTTCGATGAATGCCATGAACGCAGCCTGCAGGCCGACCTGGGGCTGGCGCTGGCGCTCGAGACGCGCGCGGCCTTGCGGGCGGATCTGCGGCTGCTGGCGATGAGCGCCACGGTGGCAGGCCAGGCCCACGCCCGCCTGCTGGGGGATGCCCCGGTCCTGGAATGCCCCGGGCGAGCGTATCCGGTGGCGCTGCATTATGCGCCCGGCCCGGTATCGGCGCCGGGCCGGGCGGCAGCGGCGCAGCGGGTCGCCGCCGTGCGGCGCGCGCTCACCGAAACCGATGGCGGCATTCTGGTCTTCCTGCCCGGCGTCCCCGAAATCCGTCATCTCGCCACCGATCTGGAACAGGCCGATCTGGGCGCCGCCGTGCGGATCCTGCCGCTGTATGGTGACCAGGCGCCGGAGGCGCAGGAAGCGGCCCTGATGCCCGCTCCCGCCGGGGTGCGCAAGCTGGTGCTGTCCACCGCCGTGGCCGAAACCAGCCTCACGCTGGCGGACATCACCACCGTCATTGATACGGGCTGGTCGCGCACCGTGCGCTTCGATCCGGCGCGGGCAATGGAGCATCTGATCACCGTGCCGGTGTCCCGCGCGGCAGCCGACCAGCGCGCGGGCCGCGCCGGGCGCCAGGGACCGGGAGTCTGTTACCGCCTGTATGCCGAGTCGGCCTACGACCGGGCCCCGGCGCAGGACGAACCGGAGATACGCCAGGCCGACCTGGCTGGACTGGCGTTGGAGCTGGCGGTGTGGGGTGTCGCCGACCCGCTCGCCCTGCGCTGGCTGGACGCCCCGCATCCGGCCCGCTTTGCCCAGGCCCGCGCGCTGCTGCGCGCCTTGGCGGCCCTGGACGGGCACAACCGGATCACGCCCCACGGCCGCGCCATGGCCCAACTGGGCGTGCATCCGCGCCTCGCGCATCTGCTGCTGCGAGCCCGCGCGGCGGGGCAGGGGCGTTTGGCCTGCCGGGTCGCCGCCGTTGTGGAGAGTCGCGACGCCCTGCGCCAGACCCAGGCGGCGCCTTCGGTGGACCTCCATGATCGACTCGCCTTGTTTGATGCCTCGACCGGGGGTGCTGCGGCCTCGCTGCGGCGTTTGGCGGACCAGTTGGCGCGGCGACTGGGGGAATCGGGCGCGGTTGAGGCGCCACGGGATGCGGATACCGTGGGTGAACTGGTGGCCTGGGCTTACCCCGAGCGCATCGCCCAGCGCCAGGGGCCGGGGGTGTACCGCCTGGTGTCGGGCCGGCGCGCGCGGCTCGATCCCGGCGATGCGCTGGCGGGCGCGCCTTATCTCGCCGTGGCGCGGCTGGAAGGAGGCGACACCGAGGCGCGCATCCATCTGGCGGCGCCCCTGTCGGAGGCGGCCCTGGTCGCGGTGGCCGGTGAGCGCATGACAGAGGAAACCGCGGTCGCGTTCGATGCGGCGCTGAATGGCATGGTCGCGCGGCGCCGACAGTGTCTGGGCGCGCTGGTGCTGCGGGAAACGCCACTTCCCAAGCCCGCTGCCGCGGACCTGCTTGCGGCCTGGATCGCATGGCTGTCGGGCGCCGGCTGGGAACGGCTGCCCTGGACCGGGGAGGCCGGCCGGCTGCGCGCGCGCCTGGCCTGCATGGCGCGTCTGGAGCCGGCGGGCGGCTGGCCGGAGATGGATGATATGGCCTTGCGGGAAGGACTGGCCGCTTGGCTGGGGCCCTACCTCGCGGGCATCACGCGCCTGGCCCAGATCGACGAGAACCTGTTGCAGGCTGCCCTGTCCGCCACCCTGCCGGCCGGTGGCCGCCAGCGGTTGGACCGGGCCTTGCCGACCCATTTCCCGGCGCCCGGCGGCAGCCGTGTGGCGATTGATTACGCCCAAGATCCGCCCGTGCTGGCCGTTAAATTGCAAGAGCTGTTCGGCGTGCGGGAAACGCCCCGTCTGGCGGATGGCCGGCTGCCGCTGGTGGTGCACCTGTTGTCCCCGGCCGGGCGCCCGCTGGCGATCACGGCGGATCTTTCCAGTTTCTGGCAACAGGCCTATCCCGAGGTGAGAAAGCAAATGCGCGGACGCTACCCCCGACACCCCTGGCCCGATGATCCGCTGAACGCCGTGCCCACGGCCCGGGTCAAGCCCAGGATCGCGCCATGAACGGTCGCGAGACGGCTGGCTCGGCGATGCTTCTGCCGGATTACGCGGGGGGCAGCCTGCTCAATCTCATGGCCAGCATCGAGGCCGCCTGTGGTGGGCCGGGACGCGGCTATGCGCCCCTGCGCCAGGCGCCGCCGGAACTCGGCACGGTGCGTCATCTGGTGCTGCTGGTGGTGGACGGCATGGGCGAGGTACTGCTTCAGAGCGGACCGGCGGGGGCCTTCATGCGCGCGCACCAGCGTGGCGTCATGACCTCGGTGTTCCCGACCACCACCGCCAGCGCCATCACCACCGTGCTGACCGGTCTCGCGCCCGCCGCCCATGGCTTGACCGGCTGGCATCTGTATGCCGGTGAACTGGACCAGGTGATTGCGCCGCTGCCCTTGTGGGCGCGCGGCAAGCGCCATCCCGATGCGCACGCGGAACGCTGGTGCAAACAGGTGTTCGTCGCGGATCCCCTGGCCGATCGGCTGGCGCGGGAGTGCCATGTGGTGTCGCCCTGGTTCATCTGCGATTCGCCCTATAACCTCCATCACACCGGAAAGGCGGAGCGCTGGCCTTACCGGGGGCTGGACGGCCTGTTCGAAACCCTGGAAAAGCTGCTGCGCCAGGCCGACGCCCCCACTTACACCTACGCCTATTACGGCGAGATCGACCGCCTGGGCCATGAATTCGGCATCGGCAGCCCCCAGGTCGCCGCCGAGCTGGCCGCGGTCGACCAGGCGCTGGAGGCGTTTGCCGGTCGCGTTCGCGGGCTGGATGTGGGCGTGGTGGCCACCGCCGACCATGGTTTCCTGGACAACCCGCCGTCGCAGCAGATCCAACTGGCCGACCACCCCCAACTCGCCAACGCACTCTATCGCCCGCTGTGCGGCGAGCGGCGGCTTGCCTACGCCTATGTGCGGCCCGAGCGCCAGGCGGACTTCAAGGCCACCTTGGCGCGCGAGCTGGACCGTTGCGTCACGGCGGTGGACCGCGACACGGTATTGGCCGAGGGCTGGTACGGGCCGGGACCCGCGCATCCCCGGCTGGCCGAGCGGGTGGGGGAGCTGGTACTGGTGATGCAGGCGCCCTGGGTCATCATCGACCAGGTGCCCGGCGAGCGCCCCCATGACCAGGTCGGCGTCCATGGCGGCGTCAGCGCGGCGGAAATGCAGAT
>WOYI010770258.1_pt1 | contig 14738 bp, 16 predicted proteins | sample 6423411 | NCBI WGS metagenome assembly WOYI01 (sample SAMN13441803, study PRJNA592873) | oil field metagenome | biome: oil field; feature: oil-well bore; material: oil-contaminated soil; isolation source: oil-contaminated soil from oil-well borehole | place: Germany: Wietze | collected 2016-10-18 ...
ACAACTTCTTCGGCCCGACCATGATCGAAAAGAGCCTGCGCGAGATCGCCAGCCATTTCGACGACAGCATCAAGGCCAAGGCCGAAGAGGTGATCGCCAAGTACAAGCCGCTGATGCAGGCCGTGATCGACAAGTTCAAGCCGCGCCTGCAGGGCAAGAAGGTCATGCTGTTCGTCGGCGGCCTGCGCCCGCGCCACGTGATCGGCGCCTATGAAGACCTGGGCATGGACGTGGTTGGCACCGGCTACGAGTTCGGCCACAACGACGACTACCAGCGCACCACCCACTACGTGAAGGACGGCACGCTGATCTATGACGACGTGACCGGCTACGAGTTCGAGAAGTTCGTCGAGCAGGTGCAGCCCGACCTGGTCGGCTCGGGCATCAAGGAAAAGTACGTGTTCCAGAAGATGGGCGTGCCCTTCCGCCAGATGCACAGCTGGGACTATTCCGGCCCCTACCACGGCTACGACGGCTTCGCCATCTTCGCCCGTGACATGGACATGGCGATCTCCAGCCCGATCTGGAGTCTCACGAAAGCGCCCTGGAAGAAGGCCGCCTGAAGAAGTCTGCGGGCGGCCTGGCATGGGCCGGTCGCCCGCTCCTTGCATCTCAACATCCTCTGGAGAGCACCATGCCCCAATCAGCCGAAAAGATCCTCGACCACGAACTGCTGTTCCGTGAGCCCGAGTACCAGGACATCTTCCGCAACAAGAAGGCGGAATTCGAGTTCAACCACAGCGACGAATCGATCAAGCAGATCGTCGAGTGGACCAAGACCGAAGACTACAAGCAGAAGAACTTCGCCCGCGAATCGCTGTCGGTGAACCCGGCCAAGGCCTGCCAGCCGCTGGGCGCGGTCTATGTGGCCAACGGTTTCCAGAAGACGCTGAGCTTCGTGCACGGCAGCCAGGGCTGCGTGGCCTATTACCGCTCGCATTTCAGCCGCCATTTCAAGGAACCCACGTCCTGCGTGAGCTCTTCCATGACGGAAGACGCGGCCGTGTTCGGTGGCCTGAACAACATGGTCGACGGCCTGGCCAATGCCTACAGCTTGTACAAGCCCGACATGATCGCGGTGTCCACCACCTGCATGGCCGAAGTGATCGGTGACGACGTGGACGCCTTCATCAAGACCAGCAAACAAAAAGGCAGCGTGCCCGACGAGTTCGACGTGCCCTTTGCCCACACCCCGGCCTTCGTCGGCAGCCACATCACCGGCTACGACAATGCGCTGCTGGGCATACTGCGCCATTTCTGGGACGGCAAGGCCAAGACCACCGAACCCCTGGTGCGCGTGCCCAACGACAGCATCAACTTCATCGGTGGCTTCGACGGTTACGTCGTCGGCAACATGAAGGAAATCCGCCGCATCTTCGATCTGTTCGGTGTGCAGGTGAACATCATCTGCGACCCGTCCGGCAACTGGAACACGCCCACCGACGGCGAGTTCCGCATGTACGCCGGCGGCACCTCGAAGGAGGAAGTGGTCGCCGCCCTGCACGCCAAGGCGACCATCGTGTTCCAGGAATTCTGCTGCGAGAAGACCAGCAAGTTCATCGCCGAGCACGGCCAGGAAGTCGTCACGCTGAACGCCCCCATCGGCGTGGCCGGCACCGACCAGTTCCTGATGGAGATCTCGCGCCTGACCGGCAAGCCGATCCCGGCCGAGCTGGAGAAGGAACGCGGTGAACTGGTGGACGCCATGGCCGACAGCCAGGCCCACCTGCACGGCAAGCGCTACGCCCTCTACGGCGACCCGGACCAGATGCTCGGTTACGCCCAGTTCCTGCTGGAACTCGGTGCCGAACCCTCGCATGTGCTGGCCACCAACGGCAACGAAATCTGGGCCGCCAAGGTGCAGAAGCTGTTCGACTCGTCGCCCTACGGCGCGGGCTGCAAGGTCTACCCCAAGCGCGACCTGTGGCATCTGCGTTCGCTGCTGTTCACCGAGCCGGTGGACTTCCTGATCGGCAACACCTACGGCAAGTACCTGGAACGCGACACCAAGACGCCGCTGGTGCGCATGGTGTTCCCGATCTTCGATCGCCACCACTACCACCGTTTTCCCACCTGGGGCTACGACGGCGGCATGCGCGTGCTGGTCACCCTGCTCGACGAGTTCTTCGAGACGCTGGATGCGAACACGATTGTTCCGGGCAAAACGGACTACTCGTACGACATCATTCGATAAGCCCCCTGCGCGCCTGGCGGCGGCCCCCTCAGGGGGCGCCGCGGGCGGCCCGTCGAAGCCGGTTTTGCGGCGGCCCCGGTTGAGTTGCCCTGCATGTCGGGGCGAGTTGGCGGTGCGGCCCCCTTCATTTTTCTTCGAGGTACTTTATGGCCAATGTGACGTTCAGTTCCCCGCGCATGAAGAAGGATCTCACGGTCTATGCGATTGCGGGTGACACCAAGACCCTGCTGGCGGTGGCCAAGGCCAATAACATTCCGCTGGATTTCGAGTGCGAGAACGGCGAGTGCGGCTCCTGCCAGTTGCAGGTGACGGTGCTGTCAGGCAACACGCCGCATGGTGTGGCATTGACTGAAAAAGAGAAGACCGTGTTGAAGCTGTCCGGTAAGATCACGGCGCAGCAGATCGCCGATGCCGAGACCAAGGACCTGCCGCCACCGTGGCGCCTGGCCTGCCAGTTCATCGTGCGCAGCGAAGACATCCTCGTGAAGTTCTGACCATGAACACTCCTGCCATCACCACCGCCCCCGATGTGACTCAGGACGGCTCGGGGAGCACGCCGCTGGAAGCGGTCTACATCAAGACCACGCAGGACGGACGCAAGGTCGAGGTGATCGACGGCTGGGTCTGCCTGGGCGGTGTGCGCGAGACCGACAACCTGATCGCCATGGACGAGCACCCGAACCGTCAGGCGATCGCCAGGGCGGTGCCCGGGGCCACCCATGTGGCGGGCCGTCTGCCGCTGACCCTGCCCGAGGCCGCGGTGGCGCAGGGCGCTTTGTCGATCGCGCAGCGGCAGTTCGATGCCAGCCCCGCTGGCATCACGCAGCGCTTGCGCAAAGCCGTCTGGGCGAAAACGGCCGCCGAGGGTGTGGAGTGAGACCGTTGTGCGTTCGATGCCAAAAAAGCCGTTCGGGCTGAGCATGTCGAAGCCTTGCGCGGTGCAGGCACGTCGAATCCTTCGACAAGCTCAGGGCGAACGGAACTCAGAGCCAAAGGACCTTGTTGCAAACGGGGCGTCCACGAAGCTGGCCCTGATCGCCCACAGCCCACGGAGAGAACCATGATCTATGTGGTGGAAGTGCCCGAACAAGCCGTCCCGCGCGCCTGGTTCGCCTACGACGAGGCCGACTTCGCCCGCAAGGTCGCGGCCGGCGACCCGCTGGAGCCCTGGGAAATCCACGACCAGCTGACCGCGCGCGGCCTGCTCGAAGACATCGGCCACGCCGAGGTGGATGCGCTGGCGCGCGCGCGATACCCGGCCATCTGCGCGCTAGGCGACAGCCATGGCTGGGACACCACCCTGTACCGCGCAGACCACCTGCTGGGCAGCGGCGTGCTGAGCGCCGAGCCGGTGAGCGAGGCCGCGGCCCTGGAGGCCGCGCTGGCCGCACGCGGTGGATTCACCTGCGTCTACCGTAGCGACCGCGACGCCATCGGCGCGTTTGAAGGTGCCGACCCGCGGATCGCCGGCAAGATGCTGTGGCACGCGCGGCGCGCGCTCTACGAACAGCTGGTGGCGCTGGAAGTGCTGGCCGACGACAACTGAGGCGCGCACGAGACGCCATGAAGCTGCGCATCGAACGCACCCTTGCCCAGACCCTGGCCGGGGAATTCCCCAAGGGCCTGGCCAAGCTGGTCGCCAGGTACTGCCGCCACAAGCAACTGGGCGCGAGCCGCAAGGTGTTTCTGCCCTGCGCCATGTTCCGTGGCCCGGACCCCGCCGCGGTGGCGGTGGATGCCCCATGATCGCCCGCATGCAATACCTGATCTTGCAAAACAGCGGCGAGATCATGAAGCACCTGCTCGCCGAGTTGCAGGGCGAAGAAGAGCTGTTTGCCAGCGCCAACACCCTGGCCTGTGTGGAGATGCACCTGCTGCGCATGGCGCAGACGCTGGCGCACTGGCCCGAGCCGCTGCGCCTGCGCCTGGTGCAACTCGACTGGCACGGCTGGATCCGTCTGCAAGACCTGTTGGAAGCCGACGGCCAGCCGCGCCGCGAAGCCGTCTGGTACGGCATCCACGCCCTGGTGCCGGCCACGCTGGAATTGATCGACAGGCTACGCCAGCAGGAGCCGGCCTGGTTTGAATTGGGTTATTGACAGAAGGAACAGATCATGGAATCCGTAGAAGAATTTTTGGCCCACACCATCCAGTTGGAAAACGAGGCCGCGTTGCGCTTCGGCCAGCTCGCCGACGCCATGCGCACGGCCGGCAACAACGAGGTGGCCCGGCTGTTCCGTCAGCTGGCGGATTACTCGCTGTTGCACCTGGGCGACGCGCGCGAGCGCTCCGGCTACCGCAAGCTGCCAACGCTCTGCGAGGCCGACTACCAGTGGCCCGACATTGAAAGCCCCGAGGCCGCGGCGATCTGGGCCGCCGATCCGTTCATCGGCATCGAGCAGGCCTTGCAGGTGGCGCTCGACGCCGAGAGCGCGGGCCTGGCGTTTTACGACGAGGTGCTGCAAAACACCACGGACCCTGAGATCAAGGCGCTGGCCAGGGAGTTTGTGCAAGAAGAGGCGCAGCATGTGGCCGAGCTCAAGCGCTGGATCGTCCTGCACAGCAGCGGTGCCAAGCTGCCGATGCAGAAATGAAACGGCTGCGTGGGGGCTGTCGCAAAGCCCCCACGACATTCCCTCCAAAACCGCCACTGGCGGTCGCGAAACAGGCGAAAACGGGACGAAATACAGCGGTTTTGGGCTGGCATCCAAATTGCGAAGAGGTTGGCAACCTACCGTCTGGAGTCCGCCATGTCTGTATCGCTCAAGGCCAAGATTGCTGAAGTGTTCGAGGAGCCCGGCTGTGACATCAACCAGGGCAAGAGCGAGAAGGAACGCAAGAAGGGCTGCACCAAGCAGCTCTCGCCCGGCGCGGCCGCCGGGGGCTGCGCCTTCGACGGCGCCAAGATCGCGCTGCAGCCCGTGGTTGACGTGGCCCACCTGGTGCACGGCCCGATCGCCTGTGAAGGCAACTCCTGGGACAACCGGCACAGCGCCTCATCCGGCTCCACCATCTACCGCAGCGGCTTCACCACCGACATCAACGAACTCGATGTGATCTACGGCGGTGAAAAGCGGCTGTTCAAGTCGATCCGCGAGATCATCGAAAAGTACGACCCGCCCGCAGTCTTCGTCTACCAGACCTGTGTCACCGCGCTGACCGGCGACGACATCGAAGCCGTGTGCAAACGCGCCGCCGAGAAATTCGGCAAGCCGGTGATCCCGGTCAACGCGCCCGGGTTCGCCGGCCCCAAGAACCTGGGCAACAAGCTCGGCGCCGAAGCCCTGCTGGACTACGTGATTGGTACGGTCGAGCCCGAGTTCACCACGCCCTACGACATCAACATCATCGGCGAGTACAACCTGGTGGGCGAGCTCTGGCAGGTCAAGCCGCTGCTCGACGCCCTGGGCATCCGCATCCTCTCTTGCATCTCGGGCGACGGCCGCTACAACGAGATTGCCAGCGCCCACCGCGCCAAGGTCAACATGATGGTCTGCTCCAAGTCGATGATCAATATCGCGACCAAGATGCAGCAGCGCTACGGCATTCCGTATTTCGAGGGTTCGTTCTACGGCATCAGCGACATGAGCGAGACCCTGCGCCAGATCGCCAGCCTGCTGGTGAAGCAGGGCGCCGACGCCGAACTGATCGAACGCACCGAACGCCTGATCGAGGTGGAAGAAGCGCGCGCCTACAAGCGCATCGCCGAATACAAGCAGCGCCTGCAGGGCAAGCGCGTGCTGCTGATCACGGGCGGCGTGAAGTCCTGGTCGGTGGTGGCGGCACTGCAGGAAGGCGGCATGGAAATCGTCGGCACCAGCGTCAAGAAGAGCACCAAGGAAGACAAGGAGAGAATCAAGGAGATCATGGGTGAGGGCGCAGACGCCCACATGATCGACGACATGACGCCGCGCGAGATGTACGCCATGCTCAAGGAGGCGCGCGCCGACATCATGCTCAGCGGCGGGCGTTCGCAGTTCGTGGCGCTCAAGGCGCGCATGCCCTGGCTCGACATCAACCAGGAGCGCCACCACCCCTACGGTGGCTACGAGGGCATGGTCGAGCTGGTGCACGAGATCGATCGCGCCATCTTCAACCCCGTGTGGCAGCAGGTGCGCATCCCCGCGCCCTGGGGCGACGACGGCGAAACCCTGGGCGCGGTCACGCCCACCGTGACGGGCACATCGACCGACCACCTGAGCCAGGTTGCGGCCAAAGCGATGGGCCTCGAGCCCGAAGAAATCCCCGCCTGACGCCACGCAAGGAACACCCCATGGCACGCGTCGTCGAATCCAAAAAAGCCTGCACCGTCAACCCGCTCAAGATGAGCCAGCCGCTGGGGGCGAGCTTCGCCTTCCTGGGGCTGGACGCCTGCATGCCCGTGATGCATGGCTCGCAGGGCTGCACCTCGTTCGGTCTGGTGCTGCTGGTGCGCCATTTCAAGGAAGCGATCCCGCTGCAGACCACGGCCATGAACGAGGTCACCACCATCCTCGGTGGCTTCGAGAACATCGAGGCGGCGCTGCTCAACATCCGCAAGCGCGCCGCGCCGAAAGTGATCGCGATCTGCTCCACCGGCCTCACCGAAACCAAGGGTGACGACGTCAATGGCTACCTGGTCACCGCGCGCAATCGTCACCCCGAGCTGGCCGACACCGAAATCGTCTACGTCTCCACGCCCGACTACGTGGGCGCGTTTGAAGACGGCTTCAAACACGCCATCACGGCCATCGTGAAAGCGCTGGTGCAGCCGCTGCCGGTGGTGGCCGACCAGGTCACACTGCTGCCCGGCAGCCACCTTACGCCCAGCGACATCGACGAGCTGCGCGAGACCATCCAGGCCTTTGGTCTGAACCCCATCGTGCTGCCCGACATCTCGGGATCGCTCGACGGCCATATCGCGCCCGACTGGCGCGGCACCACGCTCGGCGGCACCACGCTGGAGCAGATCCGCGCTGCGGGCGCCTCGGCCTTCACGCTGGGCATCGGCGAGCAGACGCGCGAAGGCGCCGAGGCGCTGGAAAAGATCGCCGGCACGCCGCTGGAGATCTTCGAGCGCCTGACCGGCCTGGCCTGCAACGACCGCTTCCTGCAGCGCCTCTCGCAGCTTTCGGGCAAGCCGGTGCCGGCCAAATACCGGCGCCAGCGCAGCCAGTTGCTCGACGCCATGCTCGACGGCCATTTCTACACCGGTGGCGTGAAGGTGGCCATCGCGGCCGAGCCCGACCTGATGCTGGCCCTGGGCGGCCTGCTGCACGAGATGGGTGCTGAGCTCAAATGCTGCATCAGCACCACGCAATCCAAGGCCCATGCCCTGCTGCCGGCCGAGCAGGTGCTGCTCGGCGACCTCGAAGACCTGGAGATCGCGGGCAAGGATTGCGATTTGCTGATCACGCATTCGCATGGCCGCCAGGCCGCCGAGCGCCTGGACAAGCCGCTGCTGCGCGTGGGCTTTCCGGTGTTCGACCGCATCGGCAACGCGCACAAGGTGTCGGTGGGCTACCGCGGCAGCATGAACCTGATATTTGAAATCTCGAACCTGATGATCGAACGCATCACCCACCACCACGCGGGCGACTGGCCGATCACGCCCGAAGCGCAACTCGCCACGCGCCGGATCGACAAGCCCAACGACGCCTTCCCACCCACCCCGCTGGCAGCCACCAGCGCCTGAAATATGAGACACCCCCTGCGCCGCTTCGCGTCTTCCCCCTTGCAGGAGGACGCACCCAGTGGCCCGGCAAAGCCGCCTCCACGGGTGCTCTGGACGGATGCCTGCGTTCCGGAACCTTTGCTATCACAAGGAGAAACGTCATGAAGATCGCCTTCGCCACCCAGGACAAGGAGCGCGTGGACGCGCATTTCGGCTGGGCCAAGAGCATCGTTGTTTACGAGATCTCTGCCACCGGCCACCATTTCGTCGAGAGCTTCGAGTTTGGCGACAAGCTCGAAGAAGACGGGGATGAGGACAAGCTCGCGCCCAAGCTCGAAGCCATCAAGGACTGTGCAATCCTCTACGTGGCTGCCATCGGCGGCTCGGGCGCGGCGCGTGTCGTGGCCATGAAGATCCACCCGATCAAGGTGCCGCAGCCGGAAAACATCGCCGAGATTCTGGACAAGCTGCAGTCCGTGCTGCAAGGCACGCCGCCGCCCTGGCTGCGTAAAGCCCTGGCCAAGGACGGCGAGCGCGCATTCGATTTTGAAGATGAAGAGGTCACCCCATGAACGCCACCGCCACCCCCGAACTCGCACCCGAGAGCGACGAGGCCTTTCTCACCACGCCCTTCGTGCAGCAGCTGATCAAGCAGATGCGCGCGCAGGACACGCACGGCAGCTGGGAAGGCAAGACCGACCTGCAGCTGCTCAAACCCTTCATCCACACCGCCGAAGAGCGCCGTGCCCTGCCCATCCTGGGCGACCCGGACCCCGAGACCCTGTGGCACATGGAGATTTTCTACAACGCGATTGCGGTCGCGATCGAGCGCGAGACCGGCCAGATGGTCTCGCCCATGATGAAGATGAGCCACGAAGGCTTCGGCCGCATGGTGCTGATCGCCGGCCGCCTGGTGGTGGTCAACAAGCAGCTGCGCGACGTGCACCGCTTCGGTTTCCCATCGCTGGCCAAACTGTCTGACGCCGGCAGCAAGCTCCTGACCGAGGCCGTGGCGATGATCCGCGAGTTCCCGGCTGTCGCCCAGTACGGAGCCTGACCATGAGCACCGAAGCCGACGAACTCAAGGCGCGCCTGAAGAAGGCCAACGCCCAGGCCACGCAGGCCAAGATGGACCTGCACGACCTCTCCGAGGACCTGCCCACGGGCTGGGAAAACATCCTGTCCGTGGCACAGCGTTGCCACGACACCCACGCCACGCTGATGGACCTGCGCAAGGCCGTCGCCGCGGCCGCCGATAGCTGAAGGAGAACGGCATGAGCGAGCATTTCAGCGTCACCCTGCCCAGCGGCGCTACCTGGACGCCGACCTTCGTTTCCGCCCTGGACGAAGACAAGTGCATTGGCTGCGGCCGCTGCTTCAAGGTCTGCCCGCGTGGCGTGCTGGAACTCGTCGGGCTGACCGACGAAGGCGAGCGCATCTCGGTCAGCCTCGACGACGATGACGACGACGATGAATACGAAAAGAAGGTGATGACCATCGCGCACCAGGAGCTGTGCATCGGCTGCACCGCCTGCTCGAAGATCTGCCCGAAGAAGTGCTACACGCACGCGCCCGCGGCCGTCTGAGGATTGCGCCATGCTGCAACTCGTCGAACCCCGTCTGGACTGGGCCTTGCTTGAGGGGCGCATGCGCTCGCGCGAAGACGAAGTTGAAGACCTGATGGCACTTTTGATGGAGCATTCTGACCCTTCGGCTGGACCCGAGGCCGAGCGTCACCATATCGCTCGGCTGATCGCCTGCGCCAGCTTGGGCGACGCTCATCTGTGGCAGGACATGGGGCTGCCTTCGCGCGACGCGTTGAGCCTTCTCATCCAGCGATGGTTTCCGGCACTGGCGGCACGCAATGTTGACAACATGAAGTGGAAGAAGTTCTTTTACCGCCAGTTGTGTGTGAAAGAAGAGATCCTGATCTGTAAATCGCCCAGCTGCGCGGCCTGCGGGGATCAGGCCCTCTGTTTCGGGCCCGAGGACGCAGCGGCGCGCACTGAATGAATCTCCCCAGTCGCTTCGGCCATCAGCGCTTTTGGGGCATTGCCCGGGCCGTTCATTTGTTCAGTCCCAGGGCCGCGAAACAGGCGGCGAACTCCGGCACCACACCGCTGGCCAGCCGGCGTGTGGTCAGTTTCTGGGCCAGTGCCACCTTGTCCCAATGCGCTGGACTTTCACGATCAAGGCCTTGTAGTCGGTAGCTGTAGTATCCGATAACAACAACAGGCCTCCCTTGCTTGCCCGAGGGTGGTGCGAACTACCGAATGGACAAGACCAATCTCTCCGAAAGCGATATTTGCGACAAATTCATCCGCCCGGCCATGGAGCAAGCTGGGTGGAACGGTCTGGACCAGATTTTTCGGGAATACCCGTTGCGGGCCGGGCGTGTGGTGGTACGCGGCAGCAAGGCCTACCGCGACAAGAGCACGGTGCTCAGGGCCGACTACGCCTTGTTCCATAAGGCCAACATTCCCCTGGCGGTCGTTGAGGCCAAAGACAACACGCATGCCGTCGGCGCGGGCATGGGGCAGGCGTTGAACTATGCCCAGCTGCTCGATGTGCCGTTCAGCTTCTCCAGCAATGGCGACGGTTTCGTGTTCCGCGACGCCACCCTGGCCACTGGCGTGCTGGAGCAGAACCTCGCCCTCGAACAATTCCCCTCGCCGCAGGAGCTGTGGCGCCGCTACTGCACCTGGAAGGGCTGGTCGGCCGAGCAAAGCCGCGTCGCCGGATTCGACTACGCCCCCCACAAGACCCCGCGCTACTACCAGCTCAATGCCGTGAACCGCGCGGTCGAGGCCATCGCCGCCGGGCAAAACCGCGTGCTGCTGGTCATGGCCACCGGCACCGGCAAGACCTACACCGCCTTCCAGATCATCTGGCGCCTGTGGAAGAGCGGCGCCAAAAAACGCATCCTGTTCCTGGCCGACCGCAACATCCTCATCGACCAGACCATGGTCAACGACTTTCGCCCCTTCAAGGGCGCCATGGCCAAGCTCAGCCCCCATGCCAAAGGCATCTCCAGAGATGCGGCCAAAGGCGTGGAGCGGGTCGATGCGCAGGGCGCGGTGTCGCTCGAAGATGTGGACCTGGCCGTCAACAAAACCACCAAGCTGGTGGACAAAAGCTACGAGATTTACCTGTCGCTCTACCAGGCCGTCACCGGCACCGAGGAAGAGCGCAACATCTACAAGCAGTTCAGCCCTGACTTTTTCGACCTCATCGTGGTGGACGAATGCCACCGCGGCAGCGCGGCCGAAGACTCCGCCTGGCGCGACATCCTCACCTACTTTGCCAGCGCCACGCAAATCGGCCTGACCGCCACGCCCAAGGAGACCAGGGACGTTTCCAGCAGCGATTACTTCGGCGAGCCCGTCTATACCTACAGCTTGAAGCAAGGCATCGAAGACGGCTACCTGGCCCCGTACAAGGTCATCCGCGTGGACCTCGACAAGGACACCTTCGGCTGGCGCCCCACGGCGGGCATGACCGACAAGCACGGCCACGCCATCGAAGACCGCATCTACACCGGCGCCGACATGAACCGCAAGCTGGTGCTGGAGCAGCGCGACGTGGCGGTGGCCGCCAAGATCACCGAATATTTGAAGGCCACCGACCGCTACGCCAAGACCATCGTGTTTTGCGAAGACATCGACCACGCCGCGCGCATGCGCCAGGCCCTCAGCAACGCCAACGCCGACCTGTGCGCCACCCAGCCCAAATACGTGGTGCAGATCACCGGCGACAACACCGAGGGCAAGCTGGAGCTCGACAACTTCATCGACCCCGAAAAAACCTACCCGGTGATCGCCACCACCTCCAGGCTCATGAGCACCGGGGTCGATGCCCAGACCTGCAAGCTCATCGTGCTCGACCAGGGCATCAAGTCCATGACGCTGTTCAAGCAGATCATTGGCCGGGGCACCCGCCTGCGTGAAGACCTGGGCAAGACCTGGTTCACCATTCTCGACTTCAAGCGCGCCACCGAGCTGTTTGCCGACAAGGACTTCGACGGCGAGCCCGTGCAAATCTACGAACCCGGCGCAGGCGAGCCCGTGGCGCCGCCCGAGCCTCTTGGCTCGCCCGATCCATTCGATCCCGGCCAACCCTTTCAGCCCGAGCCTGTCGAAGGCCAAACCCTGGGCCCTTTCGCGGGCAGCGGCACTGCCGATGGACCGAAAAAATACATCCTCGGCAACAACGTCACCGTGGCCGTGGCGCGCGAGCGCGTGCAATACCTCAACGCCCAGGGCAAGCTCATCACCGAAAGCCTGCGCGACTACACCCGCATCAACCTGCGCAAGCGCTTCGACTCGCTCGACCAGTTCCTGCAGGCCTGGCAACAGGCCGACCGCAAGGCCGCCCTGCTGCAAGAACTCGAAGGGCAGGGCGTGCTGCTCGAAGCCCTGGCCGATGAAGTTGGCAAAGACCTCGACCCGTTCGACCTGCTGCTGCATGTGGCCTACGACCAGCCCCCGCTCACCCGCAGCGAGCGCGCCCGCCGCGTGCAAAAGCGCAACGTCTTCACCCAATACGGCCCCGTGGCCCGCAAGGTGCTGCAGGCTTTGCTCGACAAATACGCCGACGAAGGCATTGCCACCATCGAGAGCAATGAAGTCTTCAAACTCCAGCCCTTCACCGACCTGGGCAGCCCCGTGGAGCTGGTGCGCAGCTTTGGTGGCCGCCCGCAATACCTGAGCGCCCTGCAAACCCTGGAGCGCGAGCTGTATGCGCCCTTGCACAGTGCCCCGGCTTGACTATCTGAAATTATCTTGAAAAAGATAAAATATCAAAAAATTGATATTCAAGGATAGTTGATGTTCTACTACCCACGCACCCCGCTTGCCGCCGCGTTGGCAGATGCCCTGCAAGGCAAAGCTGCCTTCAGTGATGCGCCCAACGGCCTGTTTCTGGCAGCGCCACGGCGCACGGGCAAAACCACCTTTTTGCTGTCCGACCTCATGCCCGAGCTGGCGCGGCGCCAGGTGGTGGTGGTGTACGTGGACTTGTGGGCCGACCAAAAGCGCGACCCCGGCAGCCTGATTGCCGAAGCCGTGGGTCGCTCGCTCATGAAGCAACTCGGTGTGGTCGCCAAAACCGCCCGCTCCGCAGGGTTGGAGAGTATCAGCGTGGGCGGGATCAAGATCGACACCTCCAAAATTGGCCGTACCGATGGCAGCACACTGGCCCACGCACTGCGCGCCCTGGTTGAAGCCGCCAAAAAACCCGTGGCGCTGATCATCGACGAGGCCCAGCACGCCCTCACCAGCGAGGCGGGCGAAACCGCCATGGCCGCCCTCAAGTCGGCCCGTGACCAGCTCAATCGGCCTGGCCAGGCCCAGCTCATGCTGGTCATGTCGGGTTCTGACCGCGACAAGCTGCTGCGCCTTGTCAACACCAGCGCCGCCCCGTTTTTCGGCTCGCAAATCCAGCGCATGCCGGAACTGGGGCCTGATTTTGTGGCCCACATTGCCCACCTCATCACCCGCCAGCGGCCCGACCTGGGCGAGGTAAACCAGGCCGCCCTGGCAGAGGCTTTTGCCCTGTTTGGCCAGCGCCCACAATTTTTCATGGAAGCCCTGGGCCAGGTGCTCAGCCCCCTGGCCACCCACACCGGCCGGTTTGAAGACGCCATGCTGGCCAAGGCGGCCGAGCAGCAGCGCAGCGACGAAGCACAGATGGAGAGCGACTACACCGCCCTGCGCCCGCTGGAACAAGCTGTGCTGTGGCGCATGCTGGAGCAGGGCACCCGGTTTCGCCCCTACGACGCCGATGCCTTGCAGTTTTACAGCGACAAAACGGGTGACAAAGTCACCGTGGCCAAGGCACAAAAAGCCCTGGAGAGCCTGCGTGCCCACCAGCCCAGCCTGGTTTGGAAATCCGCCCGCAGTGAATACGCCGTCGAAGACGCCGCCATGCTGCGCTGGTATGCCCAGCGCATACAGGCTGGGACCTGGCCGCCGGCAGGCCCGCAGCTTGATTGGCTGGATGAATAAGCCGGCCCTGCCATCCCTGCCAGCGCAGTCAATCACTCCGTTTTTAATAGCTGCCTGCGCTTATCTGGTAAGCGCTAGAGCCCGTTTTTGTTCAAAGTCTGCAATCCATGTCCAACCTCACCCCCGTCATCAAATCCATCCAGGACATCATGCGCCAGGACAGCGGCGTCGATGGCGACGCCCAGCGCATCAGCCAGCTCACCTGGCTGCTGTTCCTCAAGGTATTTGATGCGCTCGAAGAAGAGCTCGAACTCACGCGCGACCATTACCAAAGCCCCATCCCCGAGGCCATGCGCTGGCGCAACTGGGCGGCCGATGCCGAGGGCATCACCGGCGAGGCGTTGCTCGACTTTGTGGACAACCGGCTTTTTGCCACCCTCAAAAGCCTCAGCGCCGACCCCGTGCGCAACCCGCGCGGCTACGTGGTGCGCGGCGTGTTTGAAGACGCCTACAACTACATGAAAAGCGGCCACCTGCTGCGCCAGGTGATCAACAAGCTGAACGCCATCGACTTCAACCGCCAGGCCGAACGCCACCAGTTCAACGACCTGTACGAAAAAATCCTCAAGGATTTGCAAAGCGCCGGCAACGCGGGCGAGTTCTACACCCCCCGCGCCGTCACCCAGTTCATGGTGGACATGGTCAACCCGCAGTTGGGCGAGGTGGTGCTGGACCCGGCCACTGGCACCGGCGGCTTTCTCGTCTGCGCCATCGAGCACCTGCGCAAACAGGTGCACAACGCCGAACAAGAGGCCGTGCTGCAAAACAGCATTCGCGGCGTCGAGAAAAAGCAGATGCCGCACATGCTCTGCGTCACCAACCTGCTGCTGCACGGCATCGAGGTGCCCAGCAACATCCGCCACGACAACACCCTGGTGCGCCCCCT
>WOYI010778323.1_pt1 | contig 14731 bp, 7 predicted proteins | sample 6423411 | NCBI WGS metagenome assembly WOYI01 (sample SAMN13441803, study PRJNA592873) | oil field metagenome | biome: oil field; feature: oil-well bore; material: oil-contaminated soil; isolation source: oil-contaminated soil from oil-well borehole | place: Germany: Wietze | collected 2016-10-18 ...
GGTGCTGGTGCTGCTGGCCTGGGGCACGCGCTGGCGCTGGCCGGTGCTGGTGCTGTCGGTGATGTTCAGCCTTCCCGTGGGCATCTCGCGCATCTACCTGGGCGTGCACTATCCCTCGGACATCCTGGGCGGCTGGGTCGCGGCGATGGCCTGGGTGGTGGGCGTCTATGCGGCGGTGTTCTTCGGCGCGCGTCGGCCGTGGAGGACGCCGCAGGTCAGCGCACCCCGCTGACTCGGCCGGGACCGGGCTGGTCTCTTGCGCGGTGGCCTCACGCCGTGGGCCGCGCAGCTTGCGGTCGGATTTCCCGGGCCCCTGCGCACTTGGCCGGGCACGTCGAGCTGCAAGTGCGGCTGGCCCTTCACGTGATCGGAGGGGTGGGCGCGCATGATCGCCCGCACGAGCGGCGCTGACGCTGCACAGGCGCATCACTATGCCTCCAGTCCGGAGGATGTCCCACTTTTCTGCATGGCGCCGGGCATTTCAGCGACGCGCAGCGGCACTGCTCGAGCCGCAGCTCCAGCCGCGCGTGGAAGCGCCGCCACTGCGTGCGGCCCTGTTGGGCGACGAGCAGATGGAAGTGCTGGGGCGCGCGCTGGCGCAGGAGCACGTCCTGCACAGTGGCCCTTCGCGCGAGCTGCTGCTGGCGCGGCTGAAGTCGAACGAACATGCCCTGGCCGAGGCCGCGTCGAAGCTGGCCCAGCTGGCCGGCGATGGCCTGCGCCTGCATCCGGCCGGCGAATGGTTGCTGGACAACTACTACCTGGTCGAAGAACAGATGCGGGTGGCTCGGCTGCACCTGCCGCCAGGCTATAGCCGACAGTTGCCGTGCCTGCAGAGCGGCACCGCGCCGGGATTGCCGCGCGTGTATGCGCTGGGGCAGCAGGTCATCGCCCATGGCGATGGCCGGGTCGATGCGCTCACGCTGAGCCGTTTCATCGCCGCTTACCAAGGCGTATCGCCGCTGAAACTGGGCGAGCTGTGGGCGATCCCGATCATGCTGCGGCTGGCGTTGATCGATAACCTGCGCCGGATCGCCGACGCCATCATGCGTGACGGCGAGGACCATCGCCTGGCCAACGCCTGGTCCGAGCGCCTGAACGCGACCGCCGCGCGTGCGCCGGCGGACCTGGTGCTGGTGGTGGCCGAGCTGGCCCGTTCGCGGCCGCCGGCCAGTGGTGCGTTCGTGGCCGAACTGACCCGTGGCCTGCATGGGCGCGGACCGGTGCTGTCGATGGCCAGCGGCTGGGTCGAACAGTGGCTGGCGAGCGAAGGGCACAGCGTGGGCGGGCTGGTCCATGCCGAAAGTCAGCGCCAGGCCGCCGACCAGGTGTCGGTGAGCAACAGCATCGGCAGCCTGCGGTTCCTGGATGGCATGGACTGGCGCGAGTTCGTGGAGACCATGAGCGTGGTGGAACAGGCGCTGCGCGAGGATCCGGCCGGGGTGTACGCGCGCATGGATTTCCAGACCCGCGACGCCTATCGCCACGTGGTCGAAAACCTGGCGCGCCGCAGTGGCCGCGACGAGCCGGATGTGGCGCGCGAAGTGGTGACGCTGGCCCGGCGCGCGCCATCGCCGGCCGCCCTCCAGGCCCACGTCGGCTATTTCCTGATCGACGCCGGATTGCCGCTGCTGCGCGCGGTGTTGCGCGGCCAGGCGCAGGCATCGCCAGCGCGTCTGCCGCGGCATCGGGCGCGGCGCGTGCCGCTGGCCGTCTACCTGGCACCGATCGCGGCGGTCATGCTGCTGTGGAGCGCGGTGCTGCTGCGCGCGATGCCGGCGCATGTGGCGGCAGGCTGGTGGTGGCTGGCCGGCGCGCTTGCGCTGCTGGCGGCCAGCGAGCTGGGCATCGTCCTGGTCAACTGGGTCGCCACCCTGCAGGTGCCGCCGCGACCGCTGCCGCGCATGGACCTGCGCCTGGGCATTGCGGAGGATTGCCGCACGCTGGTGGTGATCCCCAGCATGCTGGCCGGGCGCGAGGCGATCGACGAACTGGTCGCCGGGATGGAAGTGCATTACCTGGCCAATCGCGACCAGCAGCTGCATTTCGCGCTGCTCACCGATTTCCTCGATGCCGGCCAGGCGCTGCTGGCCGAAGACCTGGCGCTGCTGGATCACGCGGCCACCCAGATCGACCGGCTCAACAGCCGCTATGCGCCCGAACACGGCAGCCGCTTCTTCCTGCTGCACCGGCCGCGGCTGTGGAATGCGGCCGAAGGCTGCTGGATGGGCGCCGAGCGCAAGCGCGGCAAGCTGGAGGCGCTCAACCGCCTGCTGAGTGCGCCGGACATGCCGGCCCAGGCGGCCAGGGATTTCCTGCAGACCCGCGGCGAGCTGGCCGGGCTGCGCCAGGTCCGCTACGTGATCACCCTGGACAGCGACACCCAGCTGCCGCGCGATGCGGCGCGGGCGCTGGTCGGGGCGATGTCGCATCCGCTGAACGTGCCGCGCCTGGATCCGACCGGGCAGGTCGTCCAGGCCGGTTACGGGATCCTGCAGCCCGGGCTGGGCACGGGCATGGGCCGCGGCGAGGACTCGCGCTTCGCGCGCATGTTCGGGATCGAGCCGGGCATCGACCCGTACACGCGCGTGGTATCGGACGTCTACCAGGACCTGTTCGGCGAAGGCTCGTTCATCGGCAAGGGCATCTACGCGGTGGCCACCTTCGAGCACGTGCTGGCCGGTCGCTTCCCGGACAACCGCGTGCTCAGCCACGACCTGCTGGAAGGCTGCTACGCGCGTGCCGGGCTGGTCAGCGACGTGCGCCTGTACGAACAGCATCCGCAGCGTTATGCGGCCGACGCCAGGCGCCGGGCGCGCTGGGTGCGCGGTGACTGGCAGCTGCTGCCGTGGTTGCTGCCGTGGGTGCCCACCGCGGCGGGCGGGCAGGTGCGCAATCGGCTGTCCTGGCTCTCGCGCGGCAAGCTGCTGGACAACCTGCGGCGCAGCCTGGTCGCGCCGGCCGCGCTGGTGCTGCTGGTCGCCGGCTGGCTGTATTCGCCCGCGCCGCTGTTCTGGACGCTGTGGCTGTTGGTGTTGTGGCTGCTGCCCGGCCTGGCCTCGGCGGTGCATGCCCTGGTGCACGTGCCCGAAGGCATGAGCGTGGGCCATCACGCGCGTCAGGTGGCGCGGGACCTGGGCCAGCAGCTGCGGCGGGTGGGCGTGACCCTGGCCTGCCTGCCGTTCGAGGCCGGCCTGCAGGTCTCGGCGATCGTGCGCACGCTCTACCGCATGGGCGTGAGCCGGCGCCACCTGCTGCAGTGGAGCCCGTCCAGCGAGGTCGAGCGCAGCCTGCGAGGTGGCCAGGCCGAGCACCGGATGATGGCGCCGGCCGCAGGCCTGGCGGTGGTGATCGCGGTCGCGGTGGCGTGGCGGTCGCCGTCGGCGCTGTGGGCCGCACTGCCGTTGCTGGCCGCGTGGGTGGCCGCGCCCTGGCTGATGGCCTGGCTGGGCGCGCCGCCACCGGCGCCGGGGACCGAGCTGGATGCCGATCAGCGCGCCTTCCTTGGGCGCCTGTCGCGGCGCACCTGGGCGTTCTTCGAAACCCACTGCACCGCGCTGCACCACTGGCTGCCGCCGGACAACATCCAGGAGCATCCGGTGGCCGTGGTCGCCAGCCGGACCTCGCCGACCAACATCGGCCTGGCGCTGCTGGCCAACCTGGCCGCCTATGACCTGGGATACCTGGCCGTGTCCGGCGTGATCACGCGCGTGGCCGACACCCTGGCCACGCTGGAGACCCTGCCCCGCCACCGTGGCCACTTCTACAACTGGTACGACACCCAGACCCTGGCGCCACTGCCGCCGCGCTATGTCTCCAGCGTGGACAGCGGCAACCTGGGCGGCCATCTGCTGACCCTGCGCCAGGGGCTGCTGGCGCTGGTCGATGCGCCGGCCATGTCGATGGCGACCTTCGACGGGCTGGCCGACACCCTGGGCCTGCTGCGCCTGCCGCAGGCTCGCCAGAGCGAAGCGGCCGAGCGGGCCACCGCCGTGTTCGGCCATACGCTCAACGAGATGCGGGCGCTGCCCGACCCCAGCCTGCGCCAAGTGTCCGATGCCCTGGGCACGCTGATCGAGCAGGGCGAGTTGATCGTGATGGCGGGCGAGGCGGCAGGCACCCACGGCGACGAACCCTGGGCGCAGCGCCTGGTCAGCGCGTGCCAGGCGGCGCGCGCCGATCTGCATCACTGCGCGCCGTGGCTGGTCAGCGCGGCCCTGGACGGCGAGCAGCATGGCCTGCGCGCGGTGCCGAGCCTGCGCCAGCTGCGCCAGTCCAGTCAGATCGCCAGCGTGCAGCGCTGGGCCGGCGAGCGCATCCAGCAGCTGGAGCGCCTGGCGCACGTGGCCGGGCAGCTGTCGCTGATGGACTACGGCTTCCTCTACGACCGCACCCAGCACCTGCTCTCGATCGGCTACAACGTCGAGGAGCGGCGCCTGGACGAAAGCCGCTACGACCTGCTGGCCTCCGAGGCGCGGCTGGGCAACTTCGTGGCCATCGCCCAGGGGCAGCTGCCGCAGGAAAGCTGGTTCGCGCTGGGCCGCACGCTCACCGAGACCGGCGGCGAACCGACGCTGCTGTCCTGGAGCGGCTCGATGTTCGAGTACCTGATGCCGCAGCTGGTGATGCCCAGCTATCCGCATACCCTGCTGGACCGGACCGCGCATGGCGCGGTGCAGGCGCAGATCCGCTACGGCGCGCAGCACCAGGTGCCCTGGGGCGTGTCCGAGTCCGGCTACAACAGCGTCGACACCCGCCGCAACTACCAGTACCGCGCCTTCGGCGTGCCCGGCCTTGGCCTCAAGCGCGGGCTGGGCCAGGACCTGGTGATCGCCCCCTATGCCAGCGCGATGGCCTTGATGGTCGAACCCGACGCGGCCTGCCGCAACCTGCAGCGGCTGGACGGACTGGGCTTCGGCGGGCGCTTCGGCTTGTACGAAGCGATCGACTACACGCCTTCGCGGGTGCCGCGCGGCGAAACCCATGTGCTGGTGCGCTCGTTCATGTCGCACCACCAGGGCATGGCGCTGCTGGCGCTGGACCACGTGCTGCGCGATGGGCCGATGCACAAGCGCTTCGTGGCCGATCCGGAGTTCCAGGCCACCTTGCTGCTGCTGCAGGAGCGCGCGCCACGCACCGGCGGGGTGTACGCCAAGGGCCTGGCCGAGGTGGCCGCGCGCGCCGCACCGCTGGACACCGGCATGCCGCTGCGCATCTTCCGCGATCCCGACCAGGCCCAGCCGGCGCTGCAGCTGCTGTCCAACGGCCGCTACCACGGCATGCTCACCAGCGCCGGCGGCGGCTACAGCCGGGTCCGCGACATGGCCGTCACCCGCTGGCGCGAGGACGGCACGCGCGATCCGTGGGGCACGTTCTGCTACCTGCGCGCGGTGGAGGGCGGCGCGTTCTGGTCGGCCACCCACCAGCCCACCTGCGTGCCGGTGGACCGCTACGAGGCGATCTTTTCCGACGCCAAGGCCGAGTTCAAGGGCAGCCACCTTGGCTACGACAGCCACCTGGAGATCGCCATCTCCGCCGAGGACGACGTGGAGCTGCGCCGCCTGCGCATCCGCAACCGTTCGCGCCACACGCGGGTGATCGAGCTCACCACCTACGCCGAAGTGGTGCTGGCCCCGGCGCTGTCCGACGAGATGCACCCGGCCTTCAGCAACCTGTTCGTGCAGACCGAGCTGCTGGCCGACAAGCAGGCGCTGCTGTGCACGCGGCGCCCGCGCGCGCATGACGAGGCGCAGCCGTGGATGCTGCACCTGGTGGCGGTGCATGACGCGGACATCGCCACGATTTCCTACCAGACCGACCGCGCGGCCTTCATCGGTCGCGGCCGCAGCACACGCGATCCGATCGCGCTGGTGGAGACCGCCGCCCTGTCCGGCACCGCCGGCTCGGTGCTCGACCCGATCGTGGCGATCCGCTGCCGGATCACCCTGGCGCCGGACCAGCAGGCGCAGGTGGACATGGTCTACGGCGTCGGCGGGGACCGCGCGGCCTGCGTGGCGCTGATCGACAAGTATCGCGACCGGCGCCTGGCCGACCGGGTGTTCGACCTGGCCCTGACCCAGAGCCAGGTGACGCGTCGGCAGATCAACGCCTCGCTGGACGATGCGCTGCTGTACGAGCGCCTGGCCGCGCGCGTACTGTTCGCCGATCCGCAGCTGCGGGCCGAGGCCGAGGTGCTGCTGCAGAACCGGCGCGGGCAGTCGGCGCTGTGGGCGCATGGCATTTCCGGCGACCTGCCGATCGTGCTGCTGCGCCTGACCGACCCGGACACCATGGCCCTGGTCAGGCAGATGGTGCAGGCCCATGCGTACTGGCGCCTCAAGGGCCTGCGCGTGGACCTGGTGATCTGGAACGAAAGCCAGGCCGGCTATCGCCAGCAGCTGCAGGACACCATCGTCGGCCTGCTCGCCGCCGACCCGGAAGCCAACGTGCTCGACCGTCCCGGCGGCATCTTCGTGCGCGCGATCGAACACATTCCGCACGAAGACCGGGTGCTGCTGCAGACCGTGGCGCGCGCCATCCTCAGCGATGCCAACGGCAGCCTGGCCGCGCAGCTGGAACGCCATCCCAGCCTGCGCATGCAGCCGCCGCTGCTGGAGCCGATCGCGCTGGCGCCTGCAGGCGATGCGATGGCCACCGGCGGGTTCGAGCCGGCGCCTGCGAGCATGCCGCCGCCGGATGAGGCCGCGCTGCTGTTCGACAATGGAATCGGTGCCTTCGCCGCCGACGGCCGCCAATACCGGATCGTGCTGGAAGAAGGCGCGCCCACCCCCGCGCCCTGGGCCAACGTGCTGGCCAACGCCGGCTTCGGCACCGTGCTCAGCGACAGCGGCGCCGGTTACACCTGGGCCGAGAACGCGCACGAATTCCGGCTCACGCCCTGGCACAACGATCCGGTGGCCGATGCCAGCGGCGAGGCCTTCTACCTGCGCGACGAGGACAGCGGCCAGGTGTGGTCGCCGATGGCGCTGCCGTGCCGCGGCCACGGCCGCTACCAGGTGCGCCACGGCTTCGGCTACAGCGTGTACAGCCACCTCGAGCACGGCATCGACAGCGAGCTGTGGGTGTTCGTGGATGTCGAGCAACCGGTCAAGTACAGCCTGCTGCGCCTGAAGAACCTGAGCGGTCGTGCGCGCCGGCTCAGCGCCACCGGCTATGTCGAATGGGTGCTGGGCGACATCCGCGCGCGCTCGCACTTGCACGTGGTGAGCGAGGTGGACCTGGCCAGTGGCGTGCTGACCGCGCGCAATCCCTACAACACCGAGTTCGACGGACGGGTGGCGTTCTTCGATGTGGATGCGCCGGTGCGCAGCGTCAGCGCCGACCGGGTGGAATTCATCGGCCGCAACGGCAGCCTGGCCGCGCCGGAAGCCTTGCGCCGGCAGCGGCTGTCCGGGCGCGTGGGCGCCGGGCTGGACCCGTGCGCGGCATTGCAGGTCCCGATCGAACTGGGCATCGACCAGCAGTTCCAGACCGTGTTCCGCCTCGGCGCAAGCCAGGGCCGCGATGCGGCGCTGGCCCTGGCCACCCAGGTGCGCGGCGTGGCGGCCGCGCAGGCGGCGCTGCAGGCGGTGCGCCGCTACTGGGACCACACCCTGGGCGCGGTGCAGGTGCGCACGCCGGAGCCTTCGGTGGACCTGCTGGCCAACGGTTGGCTGCTGTACCAGACCATCGCCTGCCGGTTCCTGGCGCGCAGCGGCTACTACCAGTCGGGCGGGGCATTCGGCTTTCGCGACCAGCTGCAGGACAGCATGGCCATGGTCCACGCGCAGCCGGCGCTGAGCCGCGCCCATCTGCTGCGCAGCGCGGCCCACCAGTTCCTGCAGGGCGACGTGCTGCACTGGTGGCATCCGCCGCACGATCGCGGCGTGCGCACGCATTGTTCGGATGATTTCCTGTGGCTGCCGCAGGCGCTGTGTCGTTACCTCGAGGTCACCGGCGATGCGGCGGTGCTGGGCGAACCGGTGGGGTTCATCGACGGCCGTGCGTTGAATGCCGACGAGGAGTCCTACTACGACCAGCCGCAGCCAGCCGGCCCGGCGCAGTCGCTGTATGCGCATGCGCGGCTGGCGTTGCAGCGCGGATTGGCGCAGCGCGGTGCGCGCGGGCTGCCGTTGATCGGCAGCGGCGACTGGAACGATGGCCTCAACCGGGTCGGCAAGGACGGCAGGGGCGAGAGCGTGTGGCTGGGCTTCTTCCTGCACGATGCGCTGCTGCGGTTTGCGCCGCTGGCCACCGGCCAGGGCGATGCCGGGTTTGCCGCCGAGTGCATCGCCCAGGCGCAGGCCCTGCGCGATGCCCTGGAAACCCACGCCTGGGACGGCGCCTGGTATCGACGGGCCTGGTTCGACGACGGCACGCCGCTGGGCTCGAGCGCGTCGGCCGAATGCCGGATCGATTCGCTCTCGCAGAGCTGGTCGGTGCTGTCCGGCGCGGCCAGCCCGGCGCGTCGCCAGCAGGCGATGGAGGCGATGTACGCGCAGCTGGTCGATGCCGATGCGCAGGTGGTCAAGCTGCTGGCACCGCCGTTCGACCTGAGCGGAAACGACCCCGGTTACATCCGCGGCTATGTCCCTGGCGTGCGCGAGAACGGTGGCCAGTACACCCATGCCGCGGTGTGGGCGGCGATGGCCTTCGCCGAGCTCGGTGACCACCAGCGCGCGTGGGAACTGGCCGGCATCATCAATCCCATCGGCCATGCCCGCGACGCGGCGGCGGTGCAACGTTACAAGGTCGAACCCTACGTGCTGTCGGCCGATGTCTACGCGGTGGCCCCGCACCAGGGCCGCGGTGGCTGGAGCTGGTACACCGGCGCGGCCGGCTGGATGTATCGGCTGCTGACCGAATCGCTGCTGGGCCTGCAGCGTGACGGCACCCGCATGCGGATCGTGCCGTGCATGCCCGCGGCCTGGCCGGGCTATCAGCTGCGCTATCGTCACGGCGGCAGCGGCTATGTGATCGATGTGGTCCAGCGCGCAGACGCGGCGCCAAGCCTGCAGCTGGATGGCATCGTCCAGGACGCACTGGACTTTCCCTTGATCGATGACGGGGCTGACCACGCGGTGACGCTGGTCTGGCCGGGAGGCGGGCGATGAGTACGCGCATGCAGCTGGACAACGAACTGGACCAGCTGGAGCAGATGCTGCCGATCTGGATCGAGAAGCTGCGCCACCCGAGCGAGTTCTGGCCGCAGTTCGACGCCCTGGCCCAGGCCATCGTCGACGACGCCCCGCCGCAGGATGTCCAGTACGTGCAGCACCGCCTGGCGCTGATGCAACAGCAACATGGCCTGCACCGGGGCCATGGGCCCGGTGGCTACGACGATCGCTGAACGCCTGCAGCCAGGGCTGCACCGTCTGTCCGAATCCCGCATGCGCTGCAGTGAATCAGCGTAGCGTGCCGAAGGTGGCAGCTACGCCCGCTCGAGAAGGATTGGCATGGACGGCATCAAGCTGCACCGGATCGTGTGTCGATCCTTTGCGCCGGGCACGGTGATCGCCGGCGGCGGCGTGCCCGAGCGCGCCAGCAACGATGGTCAGCCGCCGGCTTTCCCGCTGGACCCGGCGACGCTGCTGCCCTCGTTTGTTCCGCCCGAACCGCGCCTGCGGTGAGGCCAGCCGGAAATCACATGTTCATCCTGCGCCTGGGCCGCAGCCAGTCGATCGGCCCGGCGCGCCTGCAGCAGATGTGGAAAATGGCCTGCGCCTGCCCTGATATCAGCGTCTCACGTCAGCCAGGACAGCAGGACGATCGCACCTATCTTCTGGCCGCGCATATGGACGTGCTCGAACACGACGCCGAGCAGCGCATGCGCCAGATGCTGGAAGGCGAGGGCTTCCTGTTCCGGCTGATGCGCGCCCGCTGAGCGGCGCCCGGGCCGGCGGCGTTGCCTCAGCTGTTGTCACGCGCCAGCAATGCTTCCATCACCACCTGTCCATCCTCGTTGCGTGCGACCAGGGTGCCGCGGTGGGCCTGTACGAACTGCTGCGCGATATACAAGCCCAGCCCGAGCCCATCGCTGGCCCGGAAGCGGCCCTTGAACGGCTCGAACAACCGCGGCAGCAGTTCATCGGCAATGGCCCCGGCGTTGCGCACCCGCAGCCGGATCTTGTCCGCGTCCAGGCCTTCCAGTTCCACCTGCACCGGCGCGCCGCCGCCGTGGACCACCGCATTGCCGATCAGGTTGGACAGCACCTGGGCGAAGCGGTCCGCATCGACGCTGGCCTCCAGGTTGCCAGTGCAGGTCAGCTGGATGTCCGCGCCGGGGTGAGCCTGGGCTGATTCCTCCACCGCTGCGCGCGCCAGCTCGGCCAGGTCGCCAGGCGTGAACTTCATGCGCAGCCCGTCGCTGCGGATGCGCGAGAAATCCAGCAGCTGCTCGACCATGCGCGCCATGCGCCGGCCGCTGCTCTCCAAAAAGCGCAGGGTGCGCCGGATGCCCTGGTCCTGTGGCAGCTCGTGGCTGAGCTTCTCGGCGCAGAGCAGCACCACCGACAGCGGCGTGCGCAGGTCGTGGGTGAGCACGGCCATCATGGTCTCGTTCAGTTCCAGCGCACGCTCCAGCGCCGCGTTGCGCTTGGCCAGCAGCTGGCGCTGCTGGTAGAGCTCGATGAACACCTTGATCTTGCCCAGGATCACATGCGGCTCGATCGGCTTGTGCAGGAAGTCCACCGCGCCACTTTCATAGCCCTTGAATGCGCGGGTGGGATCGTTGGGGGAGGCGGTGAGGAAGATGATCGGCACCTGCCGGGTGCGCTGCGAGCCACGCATCAGCTCGGCCAGGGTGAAGCCGTCCATGTCCGGCATGTGCACATCCAGCAGGGCCAGGGCGACCTCGTGCTGCAGCAGCAGTTCCAGCGCCTGCGGGCCGGAACTGGCGCACAGGATGTTCAGGCCGTCGCGGCGCAGCAGCGCCTCCATCGCCACCAGGTTCTCCGGAACGTCATCGACGATCAGCAGGTTGACCGGCTCGCTGGGCGATGGGGTGGCGTTGGACTGGGTGAGCTTCATGGATGCAGCTGCGTCAAGTGGGTGCAAAGGTCTTGCAGGGTCAGCACGGCATCGGCGCCGGCGTGGGCCAGGGCCGAAGCGGGCATCAGCGGCGAGCTGGCTTCCTGCGGCGACTGGATCCAGGCGGTGCCGCCGGCCGCGCGCACCGCGGCGATGCCGGCCGTGCCATCGCTGCTGGCGCCGGTCAGCAGGATCGCCAGCAATCGCGCGCCGAACACCTCGGCGGCCGATTCGAACAGCGGATCGATCGCCGGGCGCGAGAACAGCACCGGCGCATCCACAGACAGCGCCAGCGTGTTGCGATCTTCCACCAGCAGGTGGTAGTCCGGCGGCGCAAACACCACCGTGCCGGGCTGTAGCGGCTGCTTGTCCTGCGCCTCGCTGACCGGCAGGCGGCAATGCAGGCCAAGCAGTTCGGCGATGCGGCTGGTGCGGTCGCGTGGCAGGTGCAACACGATCAGCACCGGCACCGGCAGCTGCGCGGACAGGCAAGCCAGCAGCTGCTGCAGCGCCAGCACGCCGCCAGCCGAAGCGCCGATGACGATGGCGTCGAAGCGCGAGCTGGGCGCCGGCATGCTCATGCGACCTTGCGGTACAGGCGCTGCTCGCGCGCACAGGCTTCAAAGGCACGGGCATGGGCGCCGAACTGCAGCGACTCCTTGCTGCCCAGGCCCAGGAAGCCGCGATGCACCAGCGCCTCGTGGAACAGGCCGATCGCCCGATCCTGCAACGTCCGGTTGAAGTAGATCAGCACGTTGCGGCACGACACCAGGTGCACCTCGGAGAACACCGTGTCGGTGGCCAGGCTGTGGTCGGCGAACACGATGTTGCGCCGGAGCGTGCGGTCGAACACCGCGCCGTTGTAGGCGCCGGTGTAGTAGTCCGACAGCGATCCCTTGCCGCCGGCCTTGAGGTAGTTGCGGCTGAACAAGGCCATCCGCTCCAGGTCGAAGATGCCGGCCTCGGCTGCGCTGAGTGCGAGCGGGTTGATGTCGGTGGCGTAGAGGATGCTGCGTTCCAGCAGGCCTTCCTCGCGCAGCAGGATCGCCAGCGACCACACTTCCTCGCCGGTGCTGCAGCCGGCCACCCACAGCTTGATCGACGGATAGGTGCGCAGCACCGGGACAGCCTGCTCGCGCAACGCGCCGAAATAATCCGGATCGCGGAACATTTCCGAGACCTGCACGGTGAAAAACTGCATGGCCTGGGCAAACAGCTCCGGCTCGTGCAGCAGCCGGTGCTGCAGCTGTGCCACCTGCGTGCAGTCATAGCGCGCCATCGCATGGCGCACGCGCCGGCGCAGCGAGGACATCGCGTACTGGCGGAAATCGTAGTGGTAGCGCTGGTAGATCGCCTCCAGCAGCAGCTTCAGCTCCAGGTCGAAGAGCTCGGCCTCGTTCACTGGCGCGAGCACCACACCCGGCACAGCGAGACCAGCTTGTCCACGTCGATCGGCTTGGCGATGTAGTCGTTGGCGCCGGCTTCCAGGCAGCGCTCGCGATCGTCGGCCATGGCCTTGGCGGTGAGCGCGATGATCGGCAGATGCTGCAGGTGGCGGATCTTGCGGATCTCGCGCATCGCGGTCAGGCCGTCCATCTCCGGCATCATGATGTCCATCAGCACCAGGTCGACCTGGCGCACCTTCAGCCGCTCCAGCGCCTCCAGCCCGTTGCGGGCGATTTCCAGCTTGACGCCCAGCGGCTCGAGCACGCTGGACAGGGCGAAGATGTTGCGCACGTCGTCCTCGGCCAGCAGCACGGTGCGCCCATCGAGCACCGCATCGCGGCGGCGCGCCTCGCGCAGCAGGCGCTGCTGGTCGCTGGGCAGCGAGGCCTCCACGCTGTGCAGGAACAGGGTGACCTCGTCCAGCAACCGTTCCGGCGAGCGCGCGCCCTTGATGATGATGCTCTTGGAGTAACGGCGCAGGCGCTGTTCCTCGTCGCGGGTCAGCGCGCGGCCGGTGTAGACGATCACCGGCGGGAAAGCGACCGCCTCGTTGTCGGCCATGCGTTCGAGCAGGTCGTAGCCGCTGCCGTCGGGCAGGGCCAGGTCGGTGACCATGCAGTCGAAGGTGGCCGCGGCCAGCTGCTCCATCGCCTCGGCGATGCTGCCCACGGTGGTGATTTCCAGCTGCTCGTGGGCCAGCAGGCGGCGCAGGCTTTCGCGCAGCTCGCGGTCGTCCTCGACGATCAGCAGCCGGCGCAGGTCGCGCGCGCTGGTTTCCTCCAGCTGGCGGATCGCGCTGACCAGGCGCTCGCGCGTGGCCGGCTTGAGCAGGTACCCCACCGCGCCCAGTTCCATCGCCACCTGGCTGTGCTCCTGCGCCGAGACCACGTGCACCGGGATGTGGCGCGTGGACGGATCGCGCTTGAGCCGCTCGAGCACGCTCAGGCCCGACACGTCCGGCAGGCCCAGATCCAGCAGCACGCCGCTGGGTCGCAGCTCGGCAACCAGGGCCATGGCTTCCTCGGCCGTTGACGCCACCACGCAGTCGAAGTCCATGTCGTGCGCCAGCTCGACCAGCGCATGGGCGAAGGCCGGATCGTCCTCCACCGCCAGGATCATCCGGCCCGGACGCTGGCCACGATCGCGGTCGTCCTGGGCCCTGGGCACCGGCGCGGACTGCGCGGCTGCAGTGGCGGGGCGTTGGGTGCGCGCCACCGCCGCCGGTGCAGGCATTGCGACCGGCGCCGACGTGGCCTGGCTGCCGGCCGGCACGGCGGGTGCCAGCGAGGCGGCCGGCGCGCCATCCACCGGCAGGTCCAGGATGAAGCTGCTGCCCTGGCCAGGCGTGCTGGCCACGCTGATCGCACCGCCCATGCGCACGGCCAGATCGCGCGAGATCGACAGGCCCAGGCCGGTGCCGCCGAAGCGGCGCTGGGTGCTGCCGTCGGCCTGGCGGAAGGCCTGGAAGATCACCTCGGTCTGTTCCGGGGCGATGCCGATGCCGGTGTCGCGGACCACGAAGCGCACCCGCTGCGGGCCGTGGGCCTGCACTTCCAGGGTGACGCTGCCGCGTTCGGTGAACTTGACCGCGTTGGCCAGCAGGTTGTTGAGGATCTGTTGCAGGCGATGGCTGTCCACCTGCAGCTGTGCCGGCGCGTCGGCGCTGGCGGCGATCTGCAGCTGCAGGCCCTTCTGTGCGGCCAGCGGCTCGAAGGTCTCGCGCAGGCGCAGCAGGATCGCTTCGGTGGCGACGGTCTCCTCGGCCAGTTCGACGTGGCCGGCCTCGATCCTGGACAGGTCCAGGATGTCGTTGATCAATGCCAACAGGTCGGTGTTGGACGAATGGATCGCCTGCGCATATTTGACCTGCTCGGCGTTGAGGTTGCCCTCGCGGTTGTCCGCAAGCAGCCTGGCCAGGATCAGTGAGCTGTTGAGCGGGGTGCGCAACTCATGGGACATGTTGGCCAGGAACTCGGACTTGTAGCGCGAGGAGGCCGCCAGCTCGCGGCTGCTGCGCACCAGGTCGGCCTGCGCGCCCAGCAGCAGGTGGCGCTGGGATTCCAGCTCGTGGGTGCGTTCTTCCAGGTGCACGTTGATCTGTTCCAGCTCGGCCTGCTGCTGCTCCAGGTTGGCCTGGGATTGCTGCAGGCTGCGGCTCTGTTCCTCCAGTTCCTCGTTGGTCACCCGCAGCTCTTCCTGCTGGGTCTGCAGTTCCTCGCTCTGGCGCTGGGTTTCTTCCAGCAGTTCGACCAGTTCC
>WOYI010134365.1_pt1 | contig 14730 bp, 14 predicted proteins | sample 6423411 | NCBI WGS metagenome assembly WOYI01 (sample SAMN13441803, study PRJNA592873) | oil field metagenome | biome: oil field; feature: oil-well bore; material: oil-contaminated soil; isolation source: oil-contaminated soil from oil-well borehole | place: Germany: Wietze | collected 2016-10-18 ...
CCAGGCTGATAGTGTTATTTGGTTAATAACCTGCTGAGAAAAGCGGTATTTAATAATTTTTGCCGGATTACCACCTGTTACGGCAAAAGGAGGCAAATCTTTTACTACAACAGCGCCGGCAGCGATTACTGAACCATTTTATAGCGGCTAAGCGTTGCAATACCAAAGCACCAGGCGATGATACAAAAAAACGCCCCCAGAGCTACAGCACTTAATTTGTGCAAAGGCACAAAGATGTTGAAAACAATGCCGGGTATTAATACTATTAAACAATATTTTATGCCCTTTACAAAACAACCAGAATACTCAAGCGCATTGATATTCAATAATACTTTTAAATATCGGATTTGGATAATTATCGCTAAACTCATTGAAAATAATGTTGAGAGAGCCGCACCAATTAGACCCATGTACTTTGTAGCCGGGTATAATAAAATCAGGAAGACGATTGTTCTGACAAGGGACGCTTGTCTGAATTTGTCTGGATTGCCGGTCGCAAATGCGACATTCATAATCAGGATCGATAAAAGGTACAAAAAGGAAAATATGCAACAGATGCGAAAAGGTATTGCAACAGTGTTGAGTTCAGGTGAATATATCAATGTTAAAATTGGACGGGCGTAAACAATCAGGAATGTAAAAAAAGGAAGACCAAAGGTGGCGACTAGTTCAGTTAATTTGAGCAAAGAATTTTTCAATTTTTCTTTGTCGTCCTGAATTAATGAAAATGCGGGTAAGAATAGCACATTGATTTTTGAAAATAATGTGGTTGACATATCCGAGAGGCTTCGAGCCAAGTAGTACAAACCTAATGTGCTTAGTGACAGCACTTTGCCGATGACGAAATTATCTACTTGACTATACAGTACCATTAAGATCGGCATGCCGAAAACTTTACGAGAAAAGATCATAATATTTTTGGCATGTTCGCGGTTGATTTGTAGGTTAGGTATGTGCGGATAGAAGACATAGGAAAATATGAAAATAAAAAAGGCCTCCGCAACATAGCCCAGTACCAAAGCCCAAACATTACGAAGATAGAATGCGGATATTATAGCGGCAACGATACCAAGTAGGCTCGCACTCTGAGTCAAAAGCACCCATTTTGTAAAATTTAATTCTTTCTGAAGTAAATAAATATTCGGACTGATTAATCCTCTGAATAGGATGACAATAAGGGCAATGCGCAGGATGAGTGTGGCTTCAGGCTTGTTAAGAAAATCGGCGATGAATGGTGCCGCAAAAAAAGCAATCATATATAACATGATTGCTCTGAAAGCTGTAAACCACCAGATGACATTTAAGAATTCTTTTTCTGAACCTTTCTTGTTTTGAATAATTGATTGCACCAGACCAACTTCAGCAAATGCCTCCGCAGCAGCAACTATAGCCATGATTGTTGCCATCAAACCGAATGCATCTGGCGCAAGTAATCTGGCTAAAATGATATTACGGAAAAAGCGTAGGAAATTCTCCGCGAAGCTCCCAATCGACAATACGCCACCACTTTGGAGTACTCTGCCCCGCAAACTATCTGATTTAGAGATCGCCCGTAATTTATTTAATATTGCCAGTGCCATTATTATTCCTGATTAGTTTGTCTCGCCAAAGTCTTTTTATCTTTTGAAGTATATTGGTTTTCTCTGCCATTCTTAAAAGATATCTGTAAGGAACAAGGCTGATGGTTCTAGTTGTGTTAAGTAATAGTCCTTTTATTGTTGGTGCGTATATATAAACTGAAGATTCTGTCCAGTGCTGATCCCCAAAACGCTGTTTGTAAAATGCATCCCCGAAACCAAAATCAATTTCCGTTGCTTTGCTCTTGGTGATATCTTCAATCATCTTTATAAAGAGGATTGTTCCTAGTTCATAACGTTTATAAGTAATATCGTAACTAGTAAAATCAAGATAGAAAATATTTCTATAAAGCGTACCTATCCAGAACGCACATGACGCTTTATTAATATACAATAAATAAGCGCGCATTTGGCCTTTCTTGGCATGATGGATTAAACGTTGACGCATCATAATATTATCAGCAAATCCAGTACCTATATTTCTTTGATAGCTTGTTTTTGCAACGTGTTCTGCGTCGGCAAATAGCTGTTCAAGATTTTCATTATTCTGAAAAACCTTATATTCAATCTTGCCAGGATAATCTTTTTGAAGAACTCTCGGTAAACGATTTAACCAATACCTGTGTTTAGCAGTCATCTTTTTCAGATATGCATCAACGCTGTCGGGTAGTGTCATTTTCCAATGCAGATTGTTTCCAATTACGTGATCACGACAAAAATAATTCGGTAATTTTCTGGCAAAATTGTATAAATCAGATTTTATGTGCAAAGAATTAAACCATACGATATCCGCATTTTTTTGTCTTAATCCATTCATTAATTGTTTAACCAACGTAATATAAAGATCATTTGACCAATTGCCTAAAAGTCCACCATAAAGAATGGTAATGCATATTACTTTTGTTTTGTAAAAAGTCATGTATCCAAATGAAATATCCATGTTTCTTTTTTCTAATCGTCCAACGGCCATTGCTTCGGGGTGGCCGTTAACACTAAAAAGAATTATATATGGGCAGATAACATTGTCCATTGAATGAAGTACCGTCAGGTAGTGATCGATATCGGTATTCGGATGATGATTAAACTTTTCCCAAAAAGACCTTATTTCTTCAATCTCTTGTAATGACCGTATAATTCTAATTTCGAGCTGTTCTTTTTTATTCATTTATGCTTTGTAGTGCCTTATGCGACATTTGAAAAATAAAAAGCCATGCTGTATATTTAACCAGTACATACACCGGTATTAATAGCAAATATAAATTATTGATTTGATTTTTTGATCGAAAGACTTGTTGTAAATGCGATAACTGCCAATAATAACACCCACATCAGTTTCATTTGATCAAAATAAGCCACAGAAAAAAAACTTGCAGTATGTGCAAGAAGAGCAATACCCAGAGTCCAAGGTATAAATTGCTTATAACTGGACTGATCTGCCAGAATGCGCCGCGTTCTACCTAGACCCTGAAAGCAATATGCTATGATCAATATAAATAATAATAAAGGCAAAATCCCGCCGTCAACACCGATCAGAATAAATTGATTTGTGATATCAACCCTATCCGGATCCCAAGGAAAAGGAAGCAAACAACTTCCAATTGACCAGTGCGCTGTGTATTTTGTTCCAAATAACCACCATTCATCAAAATGTTTAATGGCTTGATCTATTAGATCAGAGCGATGCCAGCCTGTGCCGCCCGTAATGAAGCTTAATCTCCCAATTAAGTACCATATGGGGGCTTTCATAACGATTGCCAGCATTGCAATACCTGCAAGTAGTGCCCATCTGACAAAACGCATCTTGTTACGTAATGGCCAGCAAAAAAGTCCGATTAGTGCTGTTAAGTAAGCTATGAGGGGGCCCGATGAAGCTGACATCACTGTAATTATGGTAGATGATATGATGCCGATGTAAGCAACGGTTCGCCCCTTTGTATGTCGGTTCCAGAGGGCGAAAAATAATGGGAATAAGGTGGCTCCGAAAGTGCCCGCAAGAATGGGGTGGCGGAAGGGCCCCTGACAACGTAGCTGCCCTTCACGTACAATGGTTATTTCAGGGACACCGCCGAATACGGAAAAGATATTTCTTTGTGTTGATTTTTCGATAATCATGGAAAGTGCCAGCGGCAAGATGACAATGGCCGTTATTTTCAACATGAAGATTATTTCATCTAGGTCTCTGATTAAAAAGCGGAACAGAAAAAAAGTTAATATGGTATTATACGCATACCCCATTCGATTGGTTAATGTATCCATGGTTGGCGTCAGAATTGTTGCTGTGATGACGCTTGCCGTGACAAACGCAATAATAAGTTTGTCTATGATGGTAAAGTCGAATGCTTTTAACTCTCCGCGGATCAGCAGCCGCACCCAGCCGAATATTAGAAGAATTCGAATTGGATCAAAATGTAACCCCGAAATTATAACCATTTGCCCTAAGGTCATATAGCAGGCGGCTATTATAAAGGGCAGAAAAGCCATCCGTCGCGGGAGGGCTAAGATTAATAGCCCCAGGATTACAAGAAGAGCAAGGCCGAGAGGTGTTATAAATGAAACATTTTCCATGAATGATCTTGTCTCGAATTATCTTGTTTTATTATTTAATGCACCAATATCCCATTTTCCGCTGCGGGTGTTACCCAATAAGTCTGTTGTAAAATAAGTGGATAAATCTGTGCCTGCACCCTTAGCTGGCGACGTAGCCTGCAACTGCAAATCACCAGAACCAGTTACCCCACCTCTTGGAAGGGCAATAAACTTTGGGTCAGAATTTGCACAATAAGTTGTTCCCCACCCTGCTGCTTGCAATGCCACACAAGTATCATATCTCTTCCCTGCTTTTTTATCCCATAGAAGATGATTGCCGCCAATAGTGTGAAAGAGATTATTATCAGCCGTCGCTGTACCAAGCCAGCCGGCATTCCCCAAAATAATCGCATTATCAACACCGGAAATGATATTGTTTTTTATATCTATATTTTCTACAAGTCCGAGAGCTATGCCAGTCATTGTTTTTGTCGTGCAAGCATCTCCCGATATTGTATTGTTATAAATCTTAATATCTTTATGGTGACCATTGTAAATGGTAATTGCTCCCGGGGAAAAAACGGCTGATCGACATGTATTGTTTTCAGGCACTATGACATTATTGTATATTTCTACACCTGCTGTACCTAATTTTGCGGTTGCGAGCGAATTACCAGTGCCGTTTAAATATATCGCCGCCGTAGCTCCGGTACTCCAATTACCGTAAAATTTATTGTTATATATCTTTAAATTGGTCACAGCGTAGTGCGTGACGCCATCCCCGCCAATCATAAATCCGTCGCAATGATAGGAGACAGGGTTATAGCTTCCCGGCCCCATATACAGATTGCTATAAAATTGAACATTGTCAACGGTGCTGTCTGCACCGGCAAGGAAATGCACACGACCGGAATTGATAATCGTGTTGTCATGAAATGAAATGGTGTTATTTACAGCCCCGCCTCCCGAACCATACACCCATGCGTCAACGGCATTGGTGTTAAAGTAGCAATTCTTGGTTTCGATATTGCTGCCGCCGGAAAACGCCATCCCAAAGCCAGTACCGTCGGTATAGCCGAGACCCAACAATTCCAATCCATCAAAAACCAGATTCGATTGGGGGTTCATGGTATAAATCCCTTTTGCCGTACTCACCGAATTGTGGCTCGTGAATATTGCATAGCCTTTTCCCCACGGTTTTCCATCATTGCAGGAAACAGAAGCAGTAGACCCACATGCGATCGTGCCATCACATCGCTGATAAGGTATAGCCGGGACATATCCGCATTGCTGCCCACCCATATATACATCAGGATGACCGCTTATGCCGGAATATGAAATAAACAATACGGTGTTATTAGCAGTGCCTTGTGTCCAGATCGAACCACCTTTGAAAACAAAAACATCTCCGGGGTGATGAGTATATTTCCCGGAAAATCCAGTCATGCCAGGGCACAGTTTCCACGGCGCTGAAGGAGATGTTCCTTTATTATAATCTTTCCCGCTGACATAATCTATATAATACGTGGCGGGAAAGGCTGTGGTTGAATAGCAATGCATTAACAACAGTGCCAACAGTATAAACATTATCTTGCTGTGCTTACTCATAGACTTCACCCCGTTTGGATAAAATTTGTTTTAATTTGGCAAGCTGCTCTTTTCTCAGAAATTGAATAAACTCTTCCGTTACAGGTCTTCTTTGTCTTTTTAAATACGGTATCAAATAACCGCACATCCTTGTCAGGGCAAAGAACAAATAAGGTTTGGTGGTGATGCTTTTGATACTTTTCAATACCTCGAATAACGGATGACTGCCCAGTGCATAAAACATACGGCCTGCGCTGAAGGCTTCTTTTAATTTGGCCCGTGTTGTTTTGCTGTGTTTGTGGTGGTAAACATTGAGTTCTTCAAAGGCTTCTACCATCCATCCCTTCATTTGGGCTGTAATAGCGGCAATTGTATCTTCCCCGCCTTCTTTGATGGGGAAAAGGCCCCCTGCGTCTTCATAGCACTTACGGCGAAAAAGTTGAATGCAGCCGGAAACGTAATTTGAATTACTTGGCGATCTTCTTATGCAATGATCATCGTATTGATCAAGAATAATTCCCCCAGCAATGCCTAACCTGGAATTTTCGGTAAATTTATTTAAAATCTTTTCATAATAATAAGAATCAAAAGTTACATCACCATCAAGTATGCCAATGAAGCAATAATCTGTACCTTGCAACTTTTCACATCCCATCTTGATAGCGTTAACCTTGGAAGCAAAATCAATTTGTACGTTTGTGTTTGCTGTCTTGCGCACAAGATGGATAAAATTGTGGTGCGCAGAATATTGCATCACTATTTCATCAGTTCTGTCAGTTGATCCATCGCTAACAATAATCCACTTAACCGGTAAGACCGTCTGCGCGATGATCGTCTTTATAGTATTCTCTATATACCTTTCTTCATTACGTGCTGCTGTTATTATGACGTAATTCTTCTTAGCCAATATTTTGTTCCCGATTGTTTATTTTTTAATCACGTATGGAATGCGGACTTTCCAAAAAGTCACGAGATGTTAGCAATTCTGCATCAACAGAGTCAGTTGTATGTTAAATCGCGGAATTCGGACCGCATATTAAAAAGAACGTTTGAAACTAATCCCAGAAAAGATAAAATACAGCAATTGTGTCGGCGATATCAATAGAACCATCATCATTATGAATTCCGCCATGTAAAATATTCATGCCTCCCAAAGCCGTACTTTCTCACAACAGCAAGTATTTTAGTATTAACTTTTAAAAATGACTTTTGAACTGATTCATTCCATTGATGCGCAATCAAAAAGGCACGAACGAAACCCATTATTTTTAGTTCAAATAAAACGTTCCCAAGTAAAACTGGGTAAATATTTTTCCCTCTATACTGTGGTAGAACTAAACCATCAAAAAGATATACGTCATTATTACAAAGCTGAAGATAGGAAGGGGACATCGTTGATTTACCTGTGCTCCAAACATAGCCCGCCAGATCATCATCAATTTTGATAATCCACATAATGGCTGATTGAGGAAACCTTTCCTTGAATTGATAAGCCAGTATCTCCGCACTAATGATATTTCTTAAACAATCCAGATCTTTTCCGTTTATTTCTTCCGTCTTTAATTTAGCTTCTATTTTATAGTTATCAGGTTTACTTACTGGCGGACTGTTTATAAAAATTAAATCTGAATAAAAGATGACCTCGTCCCTATGCAACAATGCCAGCTGTATTTTTTCTTTTATTCTCTTCAGTGTTTCTTGTAATCCTTGCCTTTTGTAATATCTCATGAATCTAATTAAATAGAACCTCAAAGACATTGTGTCCTCACTTTAATATTTACTCGTTATAAACTCATCAAAAATTTTATTCTAACAGCCCTGTCTTAAAAGATAAATTAGTGAATGCAAGGAAGCAATATGTTTTGATGAACGAGAAAAGATTTCCTTTTCGTTCTTTGGTTTTATCAAATCCACTAATATACTGATGATGATTCTACTAGAATAATGAATAAATAAAATTATCAAAAAGATGGTTCTCTTTACGACACCATGATGCTTTTTCCAATATTGAAGGACTGCCTTCATTTGTTCTACGGAAAATCTTAACGGATCATTCGAAGAACTACTTCTACCATAATGAATCACTTCAGCACCAGGATTGAACATTATTTCCCAACCCGCTTTCCAAAATCTCTTGCACCAATCGATGTCCTCAGCATAAATAAAGAATCGTTCGTCGAGCATTCCCACCTGATCAACCGCTTCGCGACGCGCCATCATGAAACATCCAACCAGCACATCCACAGACCTAATCTTGTCATATTTAAAAAAGAACATATGTTCACCGCTAAATATTCGGTATTTTGGAAATAATTTATTGATACCTAAAGCTGTACAGAAATTATTCCACAAGGACGGAAACATTCTACATGAACTCTGCAACGTCATGTCAGGCCAATATTCTTTCGGACCAACCATACCGACGTCTGGATGCTGATCCAAAAAATCTAATAACTTATTGAAACAGCCTTTCAATACCTTGACATCTGAATTTATCAAACAAATATAGCGGCCGCTGCTGTGCCGTATTCCGATATTGTTAGCCTTTGCAAATCCCAAATTTTCTTTGTTTTGGATTAGATAAACTTGAGGGAAACTCTCTTTTATCGCCTCAGGAGAACCATCTGTGGAAGCGTTATCGACAACAATGATTTCTACATGCAACTTATCGGTTTCATCTATCAAACTCTTCATGCATTCCAACAAGATTATTTTTGAATTCCAACTGACAATTATAATCGATATATCCATAGTATCCTGTAGAACATTAGTAATGATCAATATTTTTACACCCTGAATTTCCTTCTTTATGTTCTCTTTTTTTTGCCTTGTAATCTTTGTATCTTTGACCCCATTTAACCGTTAACTCACTGAGTGTGTTTTCACAAGCTTCGAAATGTCCTATATGGTAAAGATCTCGTCCGGGAAGTCCATCCTTAAAAGATGCGGTACCCGGGTTTTTTTCCGGATCATATCCACCAAAATCATAAATGAGGGCACCGCACTCTTTCAACCATTGAATCATACGCCAATTCAGCAGATGAAATCCTCCCAAATTGAGTCCTTCCGTGGCCGTTGCACCTAAAAGACCCACACCAGTGCTTCCCATTAAGGAAGCCATTAATGAAGCAACGGGCTTGTTTTCAAATTCGCAAATCAATATATGCATCTTAAGATATTGAGGGAGGTCTTGCTGAACCAATCTGAACTCATTCGGGTCAACGCCTTCCTCAAATTTTTTTCTGTCATGCATGTCATTATATAAATTAAGATACATACAGTACAATTCATCGTCAGTTCCACTAAGTATTCTTAAATTTTCCTTTTCCGCCCCCTTTAGTGCGCGACGCCAGCGCCTCGCCATACCTTTATGCAATTCATCCTCAGATTGTGTCAGATCAATATGGTATGTTCTGTAGGGCTTTGCTGTGCATTGAAAACCTTCATCATCAAGAATGGTTCTGATCATAGCATCATCATCTATTTCATTAGGTGCAAGCCTGAGAAGAAGATGGCGCTTTTTTACGTATTCATGATGCAGAGAATGAATAATTCTTCTGAAGTGTTCATAATCTTTTTCTAAATTCTTTCTTTTCCAGATGGGGCCCCAGGGCACATAGGCTATGCCTGTCCCAACGACCGGTAATTTTGTTATCGTTGCTTGAGCTAAGGCTATTATATTATTGCCTTGCTTAATGACAACATGACTTAAACTATCTTCGCCCCATCGCACGGCAGCATAAGACCATGTCTGATAAACAGTTGCATCATCAAAACCAGTTAAATATTCTGACCATTCGGCCTTTGTTACTTTATCTATTTCTATCAAATAATTATTGGTCGCTTCTTCGTCAGTCATGTGCCTCCAATATACTTTCCAAGACAAATCAAATAAGATTATACAATTAATTATTAAATAAATTTATTTTTTAGAGATTTCTTGAGACTGAAGGCCAAAGGCAACCAACGATACGCACCAAGCAATTTCAGCCGATATTCCAAGTGCCAGTCTGATGGATCTACTTTTACTCTTCCCCTGAGGAAACTGTCGGAACCGAAATATATCAACTCAGGCAAAATGGAATATACCTGCCTGTAGCCTGCCTGAATAGCCATATCGATATGAAACTGATTAAAATCGCCATGGGGAAAACTGATTGTTTCTATCGGCGTTTTCAGTATATCTTCAAGCTCTTTTTTAGATTGGATAATTTCTTTTCTTGCTTCGTCATGGCCTATGCGCAGCAGGTTTTGGTGGATTCTGCCATGAGAACCTATTAAAACCAGTTTTTTATCAAGGTTATTTAACTGGGTCTGTGTCATAATAGCGTTCTTATAGTCGGCATGTCCTTCATCTAGCCAAGGTGGCTTCTGACCGAGGCAGCCTGATGGTACAAAAATTGCCGCAGGGATATTACGTTTTGCCAGTATGGGAAGCGCATTTTCTTGGACACAGACGAATCCATCATCGAATGTTACGGAGCAATAACGCCCTCCAGATTTCAACGTGCCAATTTCATTTATTGGGATTGGCTTTGTCCAGCGCAGAAGATCATCCATTTGCGCTGCGAAGGATTCTATTTCTTCGGGATATACAGTGTGATAATAAAGGATGACACATGTTGCTGTGTCTTTATTGAATAATGATCGAAGCCATCCTGAAATATAATCATAAACAAAAACAAACAGACTGATCATCAGTTTTATGATGCGGGTGATATGCTTGTACATTGGTCTGATTTTGCTATGTTGAACGCAAAAGTATTAATTGCATCTGTTTCGTGCTCTTTATTGAGTATGAGTAATTTCCTGAAAAATTTCCAGTTGCTGCTTTTGCGCGTTGTCAATCTGCACCTGCAATATTTTTTCTATTTGCGCGCGGTCTTTAAACATCGCTGTAATCATGTCGACGGCTTCCTGTGTTTCCGTTTCTCTGGCATCAATGACAAAATTGCCTGCATCAATAGAGTCGAACACTCCCTTGAATTTTTTACTGTAAGCGACGGCAGCAGTCGGTATTTTCTGTGATAATGCGGCAATGCAGGCATGCATCCTCGATCCAATAAAGAAGTCACAACATCCGATAATACCCTTGATAGCATGCTGATCATATTCACCGGCAATCATTTGTATCCTGCCTTTATAGGTTGGTGATAAGGCCGTAAAAACTTCCGCGCAGGCATCGGGATCACTTTCGACATGGCCATGTGCGGCAAACGTGTGTGGTATAAGCAGAAGATTTGCATTGGTTTTTTTCAGAATTGCTTCAGACAGTTTATGAACAAATAGCTTATAATCCATCCTAAGATTGAACATGTTGTTGCGTGTATATCCGCCATTATATAAAAGACCATTGATATTCAATCCGATAACGGGATTATCTTTTCCGGTATTGATAAAGGGTTGAATGTCGCCATCCTTGGGTGCAATCGAATCAAGCGCGAAGGCGACATCAGGGCAGAATATAATCTTTTTGTTGCAGTTTTTCTTGCCAAGTATGTCTTTGACGAGGTCCATGCTTTCTCTGTCACGCGACAATATAATATGTGCGTTTCTTAAAATATAACGGGCGATTATCTGCGCAACACGACTACTGTATTGCCCATAGGTTTGAGGAAAAAGAACAAGCTTTTTTCCTATGAGCAACGCAATAATGCTGGGCATACTTCCCAGTATAAAATTCTTTTGTCCATAAATGTCGCTGAAGCTGTCCCCTCCGCGTACGTCGCCAATAAAATCCGCCCTGGCGATTACTCTTAATCGTGAATTATGTTTTACGATCATGTTTCTAAACACGCCAACAGGGATTATTTTGTATAGCAACGCTAAAAGAAACAGGACGAGAATATGTTCTCCAAAACCAGCTCTTGGTGAGAGCCTTGTGTTGGCAATTTGGATAAGGATCTTTTTGCCGGATATTTGTATCTCTTGCGGTGTTGGTGTACGTTCAGCAATGAAAAAGGTTAACGACGCATCCGGGCGGGCGATCAGGATGAGTTTAACCAGTGATGCCGCCAATGCGGAAACACCCATGTTGCCAGTTGTAAAGTGCGCGCCCATGATACATACATTAAACATATTTCACTTTTTATCCTTTTAATCGCTTAATGATGGATTGCGGTTTGCTGAGCCAATCATAGGCACCTTGGAGTTTTGCACGAAATAATAAAATATCATCAGCTGAATTTACCGGTAATCTGGGTTGAAAAAAAGTGTCACCGCCCTTATTTGCGGTGCCAATTCTTGTCGTAACGCCGTTTGTATAACCGCATTTTTTAAGTAGCGTTCTCACAGTAATTCCAAATTCTTTTTCTTCGGGAAAGGCAAATGGGTATGAAAATGATTCTACGGTAATGCCTGTTTCATCTTCGATCTTATTCTTGGATAACTTAATTTCGTTTTCAATTTCTTTTGTGCTTAAATTATTCAATTGAGGATGACTGATTGTATGTGAGCCAAAGATAATGCCTTCTCTGCTTAACTGACGCACTTCGTCCCAAGTCATGCATTCCTTGTTATTAAAAGATAATCTTTCATTTCGAATAAATCCGGTTGGTAAAAAAACAGTGGCGTTGAAGTTATATTTTTTTAAAATGGGGAGGCCGTTTGTAAAAAAATCGCGAAAGCCGTCATCAAAGGTAATGACAACATATTTAGATGAATCTCTCGTGTCGAAACTTTTATTTAAATCCTGAAGATTGATGACTGAATAGTTGTTTTGATGCAGATAACGCATGTGAGCGTCAAAAACGGCTGGTGATGTGTTTACATGATAATAGGGATGAGATTTTTCTTTTTCATCTGAAATGCTATGATACATGAGGATAGGTATTTGCTTATAGCCGGCTGATGTTTGTTTTTTTAGGATATGCTTGAAAAAGTAAAGTGTTAAGAAGCGATCCAGACGAAAATTAAGCATGGTTAAAGACGGTTTACGGTTATAAAGACGGTTCTCAGTTCACAGTTCGCGGTTGGCGGATAAAGACGGTTGACGGTTATAAAGACGGTTCTCAGTTCACAGTTCGCGGTTGACGGATAAAGACGGTTCACGGTTATAAAGACGGTTCTCAGTTCACAGTTTACAGTTTGCGGTTCGCGGTTGACGGTTAGCGGTTGACGGATAAAGACGGTTCACGGTTATAAAGACGGTTCTCGGTTCACAGTTCGCGGTTAAAAACAGTTGTCGGTTTACGGTTCACAGTTCACAGTTCGCGGTTATAAAGACGGTTGACGGTTCACGGTTCACGGTTTCCAGTTACCGGTTTCCAGTAACAAGGTATGTTATTTAGTCGATGAATGGATTGACAATTCTTACTGAATTATCAATGATTTGATTGTGCTGCATATCTTCGCTATATATTACAGCACAATGATTTTCGATTGCTGATGCTAATATCAAACTGTCCCAATACGAATATTTGTATTTTATGCGCACATCCCAACATTTTTTGATCGTTTCAAGATTGATAGATGATATTTTTGTTTCTTGAATGATGACCGCTAATTTATCCTGAATAGCTTTGTCGTCGATCCCGTGCTTCAACATTACACTATATATTTCATTTATACTTGTGTGTTAATGAAAACAATCTGATCTGTAAGTTTCTGGAAAAGTGAAACAGCACTATTGTGCTTATGCGCTGATCGTTCATCTTCCATGATGATGTATATGAAAACGTTTGTATCAACGAAGACTCGATTATCTTTCATTTATTTCATTCTTAGTGGGTATTGAGATATCTTCTACTTTAATAGGATTCATCAATAGCTTCGCAAAACGATTCTTCTTTTTATTAACAGGCTTCATGGTGATTTCCAGATCAATTTCCCGGAACTCATCAGGTATGCTGATAAACCTGCCAACTTCTTTCCCTGACAATATGGTTGAATAGCTTCTCATTGTTATCCTCTCCAATCTTATCTACGGTTTCCAGAGTATCAAATTAACTTATAAAATTCAAGTAAAGACGGTTTACGGTTAAAAACAGTTGTCGGTTTACGGTTCACAGTTACCAGTTTACGGTTAAAAACAGTTGTCGGTTTCCGGTTCACAGTTACCAGTTTACGGTTAAAAACAGTTGTCGGTTTACGGTTCACAGTTCACGGTTCGCGGTTAAAAACAGTTGTCGGTTTACGGTTCACAGTTACCAGTTTACGGTAAAAAACAGTTGACAGTTAACAGTTCGGGTTCTATTTCAGAGATGTATGAAGGGCTTGGAGCATTTTGGATATTATCTTTAACTCTTCAGCCAATGCAATTGCATCCTGGTCACTTACTAGCTTAACTTGTTGGGCAATGTAAACTTGGGTTCTTAATTCTGCTGCTGAACCTAATGCGATATTTATAAATCTTTTGAAATCCGGAATGCTTTTCCTTTCGCTTCCTTCAGCTATATTGGATGCAATGGATACAGCGGCACGCAACATTTGATCTTTCAAACCATAATCACGACAAGTTTTCAATAGCTCATAAAGTCGTACTGATAATGTACATGACTTCTTCCACACTTCTAAATCTTCAAAAGATTTTGACATAGTTTACGGTTACCAGTTGACGGTTATAAAGACGGTTGACAGTTTACAGTTCTCAGTTCACAAATTATTTTACTTGCCAGTGCCCGTCGCGATCACTGCCGATCCGTTCTACCCGATCTTTGGATTTGAGTTTGGATAGATGTTCTTTGATAGTGTTAACGCTTTTGCCCAGCTTATCCGCAAGCTCTTCGCGGGTTATTTTCGGATTTAATTTTGATGGTCTCGTAAAAAGTCGGAATTTTCACATTTTGTCATTCCGATGAAAATCGGAATCCAGTTATTTCAATGACTTCTGGATACCGGCTTTCGCCGGTATGACGACATTTGAACTTTTTACGGGTTCGTCAATTTTAACTCTTCATAAATCCTTTCTCTGGTTGATATTTTCTGGGTGGTTTTCTGGGTGGTTTTAAAAATCGTCACCCTAAAACCATTCTGAATCTCTTCAAACATTGATGGTCTCGTAAAAAGTCGCTTTTGCCCTTTTTTGTCATTCCCGCGAAGG
>WOYI010072930.1_pt1 | contig 14724 bp, 12 predicted proteins | sample 6423411 | NCBI WGS metagenome assembly WOYI01 (sample SAMN13441803, study PRJNA592873) | oil field metagenome | biome: oil field; feature: oil-well bore; material: oil-contaminated soil; isolation source: oil-contaminated soil from oil-well borehole | place: Germany: Wietze | collected 2016-10-18 ...
TAGGCGCTCTTAGGAGAATTGATTCTCGATACGACGAGGCGCATGAGAGCCTCTTTATCTTCAAAGGTATGGCGCTCGCATGGGAAAACGACGAACTCCTTGGGGTCGCTTGCGGCACGGAAGAGATCGAGAGCCCTCGGCAGCGTAACGCTTGCATCGAGCGCACCGTGGACCAATAAGATAGGGGTTGGCGAGAGCAGGCCGATGGAGTCCTTCATCCGTACTCTGTTGCCGTCGATGACGAACTCTTCGAAGGACGTCTGATCGAATAAGATCCCTCCTACCGGCCTAGGGGAACGAAGGAACAGCTCAAGAACGGGGAAGCCCCCGTTTTCCACCCTAAGGTTCAGCATATCGAGCAACGGCTGCATGCGATACAAGTCGCCTAGCTTTGAGGGCGAGGCAACCGACACGACGAGCTCAACAAGGTCCTTGGCGCGGGTCGTTCCGAGCATGCAGCCCAGCGAAGCCCCCAGCGAATGGCCATACACAACAAGACGCTTCTTGGGGTATGCCTCCTTCAGCCAAACGATCAGCGTTTCCAGGTCGGAAAGGCTGCCTAGAAACGAAAAGGGAACCTTGGAATCCCCGTGTCCACGCTGATCGAACCCTACCCAGCCGATTCCATCGGCCTCCAACATGGACTTTTCTTTAAGGAAGCCCCCTTTCGTGCCGCCCATCCCGTGAAGGAACACGACCAAGGCGTCGGCGCCTTCTTTAAGGTTTGCCAAGCAAGGAATGTGCACTCCGTCGGCTGGGTTTGTAAAGATGAACTCTTTGGGTTCACTCCATGGAACCTCCTGCGCGCAGTGAGCAAGCCCGGCCTCAAATACCCAGCCCCCCGCTACGGCAAACCCGCAAAGTGTCACAACGAAGGCCAGCAGCAGGCGTAAGCCTAAACTATGCACGGCTAAGATAGCGCGCTGAGCTTTGGAGTAGGGCTTTTTTCTGCCACGATTCTGTTTTTTTCGTCTACATACACAAGCCTCGGGCGATGATGCGCTACTTCTTCGTTCGTAAGCGTATCGAACGCGGCGATAATGACAATATCGCCCTTCTTGGCCAGGTGTGCGGCCGCCCCGTTGATGACGACCTCGCCAGTATCCCTTCCCCCAAGCATCGCGTAGGTCTCAAAGCGCGTTCCGCTGGTTACGTTCCATACATGGACCTGCTCGAAGGGGACTATCCCCGAGGACTCCAGAAGCCTTACGTCTATCGTGATCGAGCCCTCGTAGTCCAGGTTGGCATCGGTCACCCTCGCCCGGTGAATTTTTGCCTTCAGCATTGTCTTCATGCTCACTCCTTTTCTTTAAAGACGAACGTTATCGATCAGCCTAGCCCTTCCTACTCTCGCTGCAACCATCATTCTGCATCCCGGGTAAGCTTGGATGGGGGTTTCGAGTGTTTCCGGTTCGATCAGGGTCACATAGTCCAACGTCTCGATACCGGATTCTAAAAGAGTCTTCCTTACGAGCGCAACGAGCACATCCGGGTCTTTTGTCCCGTGCTCAAAGCATGCCCTGCCCGCTTGAAGCGCAAGCAATATCCCCGTTGCCAGGTGGCGCTCTTGAGGAGTGAGGTAAGCGTTCCTGGAAGAAAGCGCAAGGCCGTCTTTCTCGCGCACCGTTTCGAGAGCCTCTAGGGTCACTGGAAGGTTTAAATCCTTGACCATTCTTTGAAGGATGACGAACTGCTGGAAGTCTTTTTCGCCAAAAAGCGCGAAGTCAGGCGATACAATCTCGAATAGCTTCAGGACAACCGTGGCCACCCCGTCAAAATGCCCTGGCCTAAACGCCCCGCAAAGCTTTTCAGAGAGCCCTTCCACCCGAACGCGTGTTGCAAACCCCTTGGGGTACATTTCTTGAGCTTCTGGTGCAAACACAAGGTCTACCCCTTCTGCCCGACATAGCTCCAAGTCTTTCTCGAGCGCTCTGGGGTAGCGTGCGTAGTCCTCGCTCGGACCGAACTGGGTTGGGTTCACAAAAATGCTCACGACCGCCACGTCGCTTTTTTGCCTGCACGCTCGAATGAGTGCCCTGTGACCTTCATGGAGCGCGCCCATCGTGGGGACGAGGCCGACACGCCGACCGGCCCGTTTTTCGGGCTCTAGCAGCTCCCTGATACGGCAGATTTTCGAGAGGGTTTCCACGGCTTCCTACCCGTACGTTTCGTCGGGCCCGGGAAAGGATCCTTCCCGAACGGCTAAGGCGTAGGCCGTTAGCGCGCTCTGCGCCTCTTGACCGGTTTTCCCGAACGCGCGAGCAAGCTTAGGCGGAGAGGGGCTGATCCCAGCTACGTCGTGGAACACCAAGATTTGCCCGTCTGTATAAGGCCCGGCCCCGATCCCGATCGTAGGAATGGAAAGCCGCATCGTAAGGCTCCTAGCCACTTCGGAGCGCGTGCCCTCGATCACGACAGAAAAGGCCCCGGCCGCCTCGATGCTTAGGGCGTCCTCGAGCAGCCTGCTTGCCGATTCTTCGGTTTTGCCCTGGATGCGGTAGCCTGCCATGGCCCGAACATGCTGGGGCATGAGGCCGATATGGCCCATTACTGGGATGCCTGCTTCGACCATGGCGCGGACCGTGGGGACGACCTCTTTCCCGCCTTCGAGCTTGACGGCAACGGCGCGGGTTTCCTTGAGCACCCTTCCTGCGGCCTTAAGCGCGGCTGGAACGCCAGTTTGATAGCTCATAAACGGCAGGTCCACGACAATGGGGAGAGCCCTGGCTCCCCTCGAAACAGCCTTAGCGTGGTGAAGCACCTCGCCTAGCGTCACGGGCAGGGTCGTTTCGTAGCCGAGCTCGACCATACCCAACGAATCGCCGACCAAAATCGCATCTACCCCCGCCTCTTCGGCAAGACGTGCCTGCCAGGCGGTATAGGCCGTGACCATCGCCAGGGTTCGTTCTGGTTTGGAGCGGGACAAAAGTGCCCCTTCAAACACGCGCGGCATCGCTACGCCTTCCCCTTAAGTTCCTTAAGAAGATTTGACCACAACGACGTTGGAATCAGGCAGGACCGGAGTAAGCCATAGACGGGCGGAATGACAGGCTCCCTTACCCGTATAGAAGGGATGACACGCTTAAATTCCCTCGGTCCCGGTCCTTGCAAGATCCAGGCCTCATTTTTATTTAAGCATTAAGAGAAAAAAAGAGCAAGATATCAAAGCCTTGCACGGCCCGGCGAATCTATGTTTGGATGAAAATCAGGAGGTTAGGAGCGTGAAACTTGGAGTTCTCAAGGAAACCTGCGAGGGCGAAAGGCGCGTTTCCCTCGTGCCCGAGCTCGTCTCTTCCTACGCGAAGCTCGGAGTCGAAGTCTTGTTCGAGCCCGGCGCGGGGGAAGACGCAAACTTCGGCGACGAGGCCTACCTTGGAAAAGGAGCAAAGTCTACATCCAAGAATCAACTTCTTCACGATTCCGACATCTTACTTTGTGTGCGCGCCCTTGGCGCCAACCCGAAGAGTTACCGGGACGACCTGGAAAAAATGCACCCCGGGCAGCTCTTGGTAGGCTTTTTGGACCCACTAGATGCTCCCTCGGCCATCCAAGATGCGGCCAAAAAAGGCATCACGGCATTTGCCATCGAACTACTGCCCAGGATAACGCGTGCCCAGAGTATGGACGCGCTTTCTTCGATGGCCACTATCACGGGCTATAAGGCGGCCGTCATCGCTGCCGAGGTCCTGCCCAAGATCTTTCCAATGCTGATGACGGCCGCCGGCACGCTCTTACCGGCCAGAGTGTTCGTGATCGGTGCCGGGGTGGCCGGACTCATGGCCATCGCAACGGCCAAACGACTAGGCGCCAAGGTTCGAGCCTACGACGTCCGGCCGTCCGTCAAGGAGCAGATCCAGAGTTTGGGAGCAAGCTTTGTCGAGCTAGGCCTCGAGCAAAAAATGGCCGAGGACAAATCTGGGTACGCCAGGGCGATGGACGAGTCTTTTTACCAAAAACAGCGGGAGCTTTTAGGCGAGGTTCTTTCGGAATCAGACGTGGTTATCTCTACCGCGCTTGTTCCCGGCAAACTCGCGCCCGTCTTGATTACGGAGGCAATGGTCCAGGCCATGCCCAAAGGTTCTGTCATCGTGGACGTCGCCGCAGAACGGGGTGGAAACTGCGAATTGACCAAACCCGGCAGCGTGGCCGTAAAGCACGGCGTGACGATTTTAGGGCCTACAAACCTTCCTTCCAGCGTGCCGCAGCATGCCAGTACGATGTTTGCCAGGAATATGTTCAACTTTCTCAAGCCGATATTCATCGAAGGCAGGCTCGAGATCGACCTTGAGGACCAGGTCTTGCGAGAGTCACTCGTCGCCAAGGACGGCAATGTCGTTCACCCAAGGGTTATTGATCTGCTTCGAGGGGGATAGAAAGCATGGACGTATTCATCGGGCTGCTGACCGTGTTTGTCCTCGCCATGTTCGTTGGGTTCGAGGTGATCACCAAGATCCCTCCCATCTTGCACACGCCTTTGATGTCCGGCTCGAACGCAATCTCCGGCATTACGATCATCGGGGCTATCCTCTCGGCGGGCACAAAGCTTACCATGCTAACCACAGTGCTTAGCCTCCTTGCCGTCATGCTCGCCATGGCGAACGTCGTGGGCGGGTTTTTGATCACCCACAGGATGCTTCGCATGTTCCGGACGAAGGGGCGCGCATGAACCCAGCCGTGATCCAGCTTGCCTACCTCTTCTCTTGCGTCCTGTTCATCGCAGGGTTCATGCAGCTTTCACGCCCCAAGACCGCTAAGCGGGGGAATCTTTTGGGGGCATCCGGGATGCTCTTGGCCATCGTGGTCACGCTGCTCGATAAGCAGATCGTGAGCTTCGAGATTATCTTTGTAGGGCTTTTGGTGGGTACGGCGCTTGGCATATTCATGGCGCTTACCACCCCCATGACGGCCATGCCGCAGATGGTCGGGCTGTTGAACGGGTTCGGCGGCGCGGCCTCCGCCCTTGTTACGGGAGCCGTACTGATCGAAATGCTGAGCCTTGGTAACCCTTTGACGCTGCAGTTTCGGATCGCCACGGCAGCCTCCAGCCTCATCGGTACCCTCACGCTCTTTGGCAGCCTCGTCGCGGCGGGAAAGCTCCAGGGCTTCATCGAAGAGCGCCCGATCCGATACAAAGGAGAGCAAGGTATCAAGCTGCTTGTTTTGTTCGTGTGTCTTTTCTTGGGTTCCATGCTTACCGCCCGGCCTGATACGCTCTGGACCTACTGGGCGCTACTTGGCGTCTCCGCGCTGCTCGGGGTTCTCCTCACCGCCCCTATAGGCGGTGCGGACATGCCCGTCGTCATCTGCTTGATGAACTCCTACTCTGGGCTTGCCGGAGCGGCCACAGGGTTCGTCTTGAGCAACACCGCACTCATCATCGCAGGCTCGCTGGTCGGTGCCTCGGGCATCATCCTCACCCAAATCATGTGCAAGGCGATGAACCGCTCACTCGCAAACGTCCTACTTGGAGGGTTTGGCGAGCTCAAAGAGGATACGTCTCTAGCGGGCACCATCTACGCGGGCAGAGTTAAGTCGGCAGACCCAGAAGAGGTGGCCATGCTGCTCGAGGCGGCTTCGAGAGTCGTGCTGGTCCCTGGATACGGGCTTGCCGTCGCTCAGGCGCAGTATGCCGTCCGCGATTTGTACAACTACCTGACATCGCTCGGGATCGAGGTTGATTTTGCTATCCACCCCGTTGCAGGAAGGATGCCGGGCCACATGAGCGTCCTTCTGGCCGAGGTGGACATCCCCTACGAAAAGCTCAAGGAAATAGGCGAGATCAACCCAGAGTTCGAGCAGGTTGACGTCGCGATTGTCGTCGGAGCCAACGACGTCGTTAACCCACTGGCCAACACCGATCCAAACAGCCCGATCGCTGGTATGCCGATCCTTGAAGTCTACAAGGCAAAGACCGTCGTGGTGATCAAACGCAGCCTCTCGCCAGGGTTTGCCGGTGTCCCAAACCCTTTGTTTGCCTACGACAACACGCTAATGCTGTTTGCCGACGCCAAGCAAGCCCTTCAAGCCGTTCTTGCCTCCCTTAAGGAACTTAAAGCGTAAAAGCTAGCCAACTATGCAAACAAGCGTCCCGCTCGCCGAGCGTATCCGGCCGATGGAGCTTGGAGCGTTCGTCGGCCAGAGACATCTATTGTTCCAAGGACACCCCTTAAGGGAGGCGCTCGAGCGGCAAAAGCCCTTTTCTATGCTCCTTGTCGGCCCACCTGGGTCGGGCAAAACGAGCCTTTTTGTCCTCATGGCCGGCCGCTTCCCTGGGGCTATTCTGACCAAAGGCCAAGACATTACGGCCGCATGGGTTCGAAGCCTCAAAGAAAAGGGCTCCCCGGTTGTCCTGCTCGTCGACGAGGCGCACAGGCTTAGCCGGATCGAGCAGGACAGGCTTCTGCCTATGATCGAGAAAGGAGAAGCCGTCTTTATCGGGGCAACGACAGAAAACCCGAACTTCTACCTAGGCAGGGCGATTCTTTCGAGGCTTAGCGTCTTCCGGTTCGAGGCGCTAAAGCCCGAAGAGATCGTTGCCATACTCAAGCGGGGAGTCCTATCCCTCCAAGACGGCGAAAAACCAGCCGTAACCCCCTTTCCAAGGGCATGGCTCGAAGAGATAGCTCGGGCTGCGAACGGAGATGCAAGGGTTGCACTGGGAATGCTCGAGAGGGTGTACGCCCAGTTTCTTGCCAAGGGGTCGCTTCCAGAACCAGGCCAGGGGCGCCTTATGGAACTTGCAGGCCAAGCCCCGCTGTCCTACGACAGGGCGGGCGATGAGCACTACGACGAAATTAGCGCCTTCATCAAGAGCATGCGCGGCTCCGACCCGGATGCAGCGCTCTACTGGCTCGTTAGGATGATTGAAGGTGGAGAAGACCCGCTGTTCCTCGTAAGGCGCATGCTGATCCTGGCGGCCGAGGACATCGGCAACGCCGACCCGAACGCATTGGTTCTAGCCTCGGCCTTAAAGCAAACAATCGAGCTCGTCGGCCTTCCCGAAGGGCTGATCCCGATGGCACAGGTATGCATCTACCTATCGCTCGCCCCCAAATCCAACGCGGCCTACACCGCGCTAAACCAGGCCAAACGCGCGCTTAAAACGCTTGGCGCGAGGCCCGTCCCAGATTTCCTCAGGAACCCCGTGAGCGCGCTCGACAGAAAGCTCGGAAAAGGCGTGGGCTATATTTACCCGCACGACGATCCCGAGAGGATCGGAAATGCAAGCTTTCTCCCTAAAGGGATGGAGAGCCTCTCTTTCTATCATCCAGGCGATTTGGGCTTCGAGAAGGTCCTTAAAGACAGGCTCGAAGCCCTCAAGGCGAAGAAACGCCACACGAAGTCGGCGAAGCAAAGGCCAGAAAGTTCATAACGAGGCTCGGTACGGCGGCGTTCAGGAGCGTGACGGGGGAAACAGTTCGCGCCGGACGATAGTTTGGTGCCGTTGCGGCCCCGTCGAAAGGATTGCCACGGGTACGCCCGTCGCCTCTTCGATGCGGCCGGTATAGTCCTTGAGTGCTTGGGGCAACCCTTCGAACGTCTGGATCCCCTCCAGCGAAGATCCCCAGCCGGGGAGCTCTTCGATTACGGGCTCACAGGCCTGCAAAAACTTAACATCTGGGTCGAACGTCTTGGTCAGCGCCCCTTCGTAGCGGTATGCCGTAACAAGGCCGATAGTTTCGAACTCGTTCAACACATCGAGCTTCATGATGGCCAAGCCAGTCAAGGAATTGACCTCGCAGGCATACTTGAGCGCTACAAGATCAAGGTGTCCGCAACGCCTCGGCCTTCCCGTCGTAGCGCCGTACTCTCCACCGCGCTCACGGAGCCTGTCCCCTTCTTCCCCAAAAAGTTCACTAGGAAACGGCCCTTCGCCCACGCGCGTCGTATAGGCCTTGGAAACGCCGAGAACGTCCGTAATCTTGGTCGGGCCTATGCCGCTACCCGCGCAAGCATGTCCGGCAAGCGTATGCGATGAGGTGACGTAGGGGTAGGTTCCGAGCTCCACATCGAGAAGCGTTCCCTGAGCCCCCTCGAACAGGACATGTCTTCCCTCCTCAATGGCTTTGAAAAGCAGGTGCGGAACGTGCGTTTCGATAAACGGGGCGAGCCTATCGCGCTGTTCAAGCAGGCCTTCCAAAATTTCCTGTGCATCCAGCTCGCTGGGTTCGTAGGCGCCCTTGCCGAAATGCTTGAACAAAATCCGCTTCTCTTCGATCAAATCGAGGAGCTTTTCTTTGAGTTGAGCAGGATACTGAAGGTCCTCCACGAGCACGGCCTTCCTTGCAGCCCTGTCCTCGTAGGCAGGCCCTATACCCCGCCCTGTCGTGCCGATCTTCTTGGCGCCTTTATGCTGCTCGCGGATAACGTCTAGGCGCTTGTGAAACGGAAGGATCAGCGCGGCCCTGGATGAAACCCTTAAATCTTGCGGCCCGACGGCGATGCCGAGCTTTGAGAGCGTATCAATCTCCTCGAACAGCACCTTCAAGTCCACCACAACGCCGCTCGCGATCACAGACACCTTGCCCGGGTGGAGGATGCCGGACGGGAGTAAGTGGCAAACCACCCGCTTGCCTTCCACGACGATCGTATGGCCCGCGTTGTTCCCACCTTGGAATCGAACGATACAATCGGCTCTAGAAGCGAGCATGTCGACGATCTTGCCCTTCCCTTCGTCTCCCCATTGAGCGCCTACCACAACCAGGTTGGCCATCACATTCTCCTTAAAAGTTGACAGGTTCACGCCGAACTTTCATGATGGCGCTGAGCTTGAACCCAGCACCAACCGCCGGCACGTTTGTTTCAAAAACGGAAAAAAGCTGGTCATAGCGGCCGCCCAAGGCAATCAGTTGGGGGAAGCCCTCCGCATAGACCTCGAAAAACAGTCCGGTATAGTAGGCATGCTTTGGAGCGGCCCCAAGGTCTAGCTCGATGCATTTCTCAGCTTCCGGAAGGACGTCTTCCAAGGCCTCAAAGAGCCCTTCTACCCCCTGGAGGCTCTTTTGAAGCGGCCTCCACGATGAGGAAGAAACCCTTCCTTTGAGCGCATCCCTGGAGCCTACAAGAAAAGGCAGGTTAACAAGGATACCCTTCGTTTGCTGGTCAATAGGAAGCTTCTCGACGATCACATCAAGAGCCTCAAGATTCCTTTGGCGCCACGCAGAACAGAACGCATGGCGGGTTGCGTTATCTTGAAAAGGAAGCGCAAGAAGGGATTTGACGAAGACGGCATCCCCTATGTACACCTTGAAACGCTCAAAACCCATGGCTTTTAAGGCAAGACAAACCGTTCCTAGAACCTCGGCATCAGCCTTGATCCCTGCCTCACCGATCAGCTCGGCCCCGCCTTGGTGCTCCTCGAGCCTCGAGCCGTCCCCATCCTGGCCAAACGTGGGGCCCAAATAAAGCAAACGCATAGGAAGCTGGACGAATTTCAGGCGAGAGGCTACAAGCCTCGCGATTTGCGGGGTAAAGTCCTGCCTTAATGCAAGCAGCCTTCCCGTAAATGGCTCCAAGAAGCCAAAAATTCCCGCGGGCAACTCGTCTTTTTGAGTATCGGCCAGGAAAGTGTCCAGGTATTCAATTGTTGGAAGAACGACCTCTTGGTATCCTAACCTGCCAAAATTCTGCCTGATCGCGCCTTCCAATTCCCGCAACCTCTTCGCTCCTTCGGGCAAGAGATCGCAAACCCCACCGGGCAGCAAAGGAACAAGCCTGGCAGGTTGAGACCCGCTCATTTGAAGCGGACAACCTTGGCCCGGATGATGTCAGGCATCTGCCGGATCCTTTCCAGCAAATGAGCTGGAATATCGTTGTCGACGTGGTAGAGCGCGTATGCCCGGCCGCCGCTTTCCTCCCTTCCCAGCATAAGGCCTGCGATGTTAATACCTTCCTTCCCGAGCTCCGACCCGATTCTACCGACAACGCCCGGCACGTCGCGGTTTTCTAGGAATAGGATGAACCCGGCCGGGGAAAATTCCAGCTGAAACTCTCCCATGCGCACAACCCGGGGGTTGTTTTTGCCGAACACGGTCCCCTCGGCGCGGAATTCCCGGGAACCGTCCCGGACATTCACGGCGATCAGGCTCGTGTATTCCGTACTCTGCGAGTTGCTCGCTTCAACGACCTCTATGCCGCGTTCTTTGGCGAGGTAAGGCGCGCTCACCTCGTTGACCTTCTCGCCAAGCATGAACCCAAGGAACGTCTTAAGGAACGCGGAAGTTAGGATGGCTACGGGCATGGAGGCAAGCTCGCCCCTATATTCGAGCCTAACGCTTTGGACAGGCCCTTCCCACAATTGGCCCATGAGCTCGCCAAGCTTGACGGAAAGCCCCTGAAAAGGTTCGATGCGCAGGGCGACCTCCGGAGGAACGGCGGGGAAGTTCACGGCGTTGCGCAAAATCCCCTTCTCGAGGTAATCGGCGATCTGCTGGGCGATCCCCAACGCAACGTTACGCTGGGCCTCCTTCGTCGCAGCCCCGATGTGGGGGGTCATGACCACGTTTTCCATCGACCGGAAAGGGTGCTCCTTAGGCAGTGGCTCTTGCTCGAACACATCCATTCCGGCTCCGGCGACGATCCCCTCTTCAAGCGCCCATAGAAGGTCCTTTTCGACGACGATCCCGCCGCGGGCCGCGTTGATCAGAAGGACCCCGCGCTTCATGCGTTCAAAAGCGCTCCTGGCGATGAGCCCGCGCGTTGCATCCGTCATGGGCGTATGAATCGTGATCACATCGGACCTGGAAAGAAGCGTGTCTAGGTCTACGAGCGTTGCCTTGTATGGTCTAGCTAGGTCTTGGGTAAGATAAGGGTCGAAGGCGATCACCTCCATCCCAAACCCGGAAGCCTTCGTGGCGACGATCTTTCCGATATTGCCCAACCCTACAATACCCAGCGTCTTTTGCTCGAGCTCGACGCCAAGAAAGCGGCCTTTGTCCCAAAGCCCGGAATGCATAGACATGTTGGCCTGAGGGATGTTCTTGGCCAGGGCAAGAAGGAGAGCGAGCGCATGCTCTGCAGTCGTGGTCGTGTTCTCGGAAGGGGTATTCATCACAAGGATGCCCCGCCTCGTAGCTTCGGCCATGTCGATGTTGTCTACTCCAATCCCTGCCCTTCCGATCAGCTTGAGCCTGGGCGCGTGTTCGAGAAGATCTTTGTCTACTTTCGTGGCGCTTCTTACGACGAGCGCGTCCACGTTGGCGATTTTCTCCTTAAGCTCCTCCCGAGAGAGCTTCTTGATCGCCTCGGTACAGAGCACATCCGAGCCCTTAAGGATCTCGATTCCGCTCTCTTCAAGCCCGTCCAAAACAAGAACGTTCCATGTTGGCATGCTGGCCACCTTGTTCGTATGTTTATTTCCCTACCTACGCCTCTTTCAGGAAGCCTGCCTCAAGAAAGGCCTGCTCTGCAATCCCTACGGCCTTTCCGGGCTCAATGCGCACACCGAAACGTGCAAGGCCAATCTCCAGGGCTGCAATGGCAAGGAGCGTATCCAGCTCTGAGAGGTAGCCTATGTGGGCCATTCGTACGACCTTGCCCTTGAACTTGTCCTGCCCTCCGGCAAACGTAATGCCCGCTTGGTCCCTAAGCGCCTTTACGAGTTTTTCGCCTGGCACGCCCTCAGGGAGAAGCACCCCTGTAAGCGCAGGGCTCGGCGCATCTTTGGCGAGCAACTCCAGACCAACCCCTTCAAAAGCAAGCCTTGTGGCCTTCGAAAGAAGGGCCGTGTGGGTAAACAGCGCTTCAAGCCCTTTTTGGCGGATATGCTCGAGAGCCACCCTAAGGCCGATAACGAGCGAGACGGCCGGCGTATAAGCGCTAGTATGGTCTTTCAGCGCCTTTCTTTCTTTGGCCAGGTTAAAATAGTAGCGGGGAAGGTCGGACCGCTTGTTCCTCGCCCACGCCTTTTCTGAAAGTGCGATAAAGGCAAGGCCCGGCGGAATCATGAATGCCTTCTGGGAGCCGGACAAAAGAACGTCGAGCTTGAGCGTATCGAAGGGAATGTCGAACACGCCCACGCCCGTGATGCCGTCGACTATCAGCAGCGTGTCCTCCTTTGGGGAGACGATTTTGGCCAGCTCCTCGATCGGGTGGCGGGCTGCGGTCGATGTTTCCGTCGCCTGAACGAGCACTCCTTTGATGTCCGGCTCAGCCCTAAGCGCCTCTTCGACCTGGCCGGGGTCTACAGCCTTCCCCCACTCGACGTCGATACAAACAACCTCCAGGCCATAGGCCTTGGCGATGTCCCTCCATCTTTCGCCGAACTTTCCACCGACAACGGCTAGAACTTTCTCCCCTTTGGCAAAAAGGTTGCTGATGGAGGCTTCCATCGCGCCCGTCCCCGAGCTTGACAGAATAAGGACGTCCTCTTTGGTTTGGAACAGGAATTTTAGCCCCTCTGCCGCTTCCTCAAAGATCTTGCTGAACTCCGGCGTCCTGTGGTGTACAAGGCTTTTTGCCATGGCAAGCATGGCGTCGTCCATCGTCTGCGTCGGCCCGGGGGAGAACAGGTAGTTCTTCTTGATAAACATGCACACGTCTCCTTTTTTGGGAGTTTTCTGGTTTTAGAAGCGCGTAGAAGAGGAAGCTGGAATGGCCCGATCATGCGCCCATTTCTTGATTGCCTTGATCTGCTCGAACATGGTAACGGAAAGCGGCACGAAGGAGCCGATCGAACGGTATATGTCGGCCTCGGAAACCTCCCTCGCCTCCGCAAGCCCCTCGATAAGGGCCTGTTTGACCACCTGCTCGATCTCCGCCCCACTGAACCCCTTTCCCGCCTCGGCAAGGTTCTCCGCATCAAATCCTGATGGGTTTATGCCAAACCGCTCGAGCTGGATGCGGAAAATCTCCTTTCGTTCTGCAAAATCCGGGAGATCGAGGAAAAAGACGTCATCAAACCGGCCCCGCCTCAGGATTTCCGCTGGCAACATCATGATCCGGTTTGCCGTTGCCACGACGAAAATCCGGGAGCGTCTTTCCTGCATCCACGTAAGAAAGCTCGCCGAAATACGAGATGAGGAAGACCCGCCCGCGTCAATCCCCGAGACGAACCCTTTTTCAATCTCATCCACCCATAGGACGCAGGGTTCGAGGTTCTCCAGCTCATCGATCGTCCTAAGAAACACCGTATCCGGGCTATCCTGACCGCTTTGTGCAAACAACGCCGACAACTCGAGCCTCAAGAGCGGAAGCTCGAAGATTTTTGCTGCAACCTTGGCGCAAAGACTCTTTCCCGTCCCTGCGATGCCCATGAGCAAAACCCCCTTTGGGACAAGAAGCTCCCCCGCCGCTTCGGAAGGATGAAAAAACAAGGGCTTTCTTTTCACGAGCCAGTCTTTAAAGCGGTCCAAACCGCCGACTTTCGAGAGGTCAACGTCCGGTTCGACATAACTGAGCGCACCCGACCTTTTGAACGCCCGAACTTTTTCTCTGGCCAACGTCTGGAGAAACGCCGCCTTTGTCTTCCCCGTTGAGAGCGCCAGCCGAAAGGCCAAAAGCGCCTCATGCTCCAATAGGCCTTTCAATACCAAGCAGGCCTGCCCTTTCACGTCTTCATCGAGCACTGCCATCAAAGGGTTGGCCGTATTCTCGCCCTTTAGGGCGTCTTCAAGAAGGCACAAAAGGTCTTGCACCCCGGGCGAGGGAAGAAGCGTCGGAACGGCAAACCGCTCCAACTCTCTGGGCGGATGCTCGAGATCAGAGACGACAACGAGCGCTTTTTTCTTGGAGAGCAACTCCGGGTATGCGGTTCGAACGCGCAGGGCCCAGCCAAGAAGGTCTTTCCTGTCCGGCCCAAGTACAACCAACACTCTGGCCTCGGGATGCTCAAGAAACCCCTCGAGCGCCTCCTCAAACCCGGACACGGAACCACAATCTTGTTGGGCACGTCTAAGCGTCCCGCCCAACGGCTCGTAGGTCCAGAAAGCGAAACTTGAACCGATGAGCCGCATGGCCCTCTGTTCTTCCAGCGTAAAGACCCACACTAACGGGTAGCCAGCCCCGAGAAGCTCCCCGAGCTTCTTAATAAATTCCTCACCGCCTTGAGCTAAGATTCCCACGGTTCCCTCTATTTATCCTAACACGCCCGCTTCGCCGTATAGGCAAAAAACCGGCACATGGACTGCGAAGATGCCGTCTTTCATGATACGATAAACGCCAGGTTGTTCATTTTGGATCGAAAAGCTATGGCCTATGCCTTCCTTCGAAGTGTTCGGTCTAGGCTGCTGATGGCACTCTTGCTGACCGCGGTAATCCCTCTTTTGTTGCTGAGCATCCTTTTTTACGCCGGCTTCAAAGAAGAGATGCAAGCCGTCCAAACCGACACCCGCAGGCAGGTTTGGGATAGCTTGACCGAACGCGCCCATGAAAGCGTTGGATCCGCCCAACGGCTCGCACAGACAAAGCTCCTTTATTGGCGGGAACGGCTGGAAGCGATCGCATCGCTCGCAAGCACCATCTGCCTCCACCCGGAAAACTACAAAAGAGGGCCTCTCTTGTGGAGCCCCCTTGGCTTTTTCTTCTCTAGTATGGAGGGCAAAGCCAACGTCGGCCTCATTTACTCCCCATCCTCCAAGAACATCCTTTCTCTCTCCCACTTCTCTAGATTCTCCTACGTTGCCCCCCTTTTGGCAAGCGTTTATGAAGGCGGAGATATTCAAAACGTCTGGATCGTGCTAAAAAACCGGGCATACATCATCTACCCCGGGGTAAACCACGAGCGGC
>WOYI011404905.1_pt1 | contig 14721 bp, 15 predicted proteins | sample 6423411 | NCBI WGS metagenome assembly WOYI01 (sample SAMN13441803, study PRJNA592873) | oil field metagenome | biome: oil field; feature: oil-well bore; material: oil-contaminated soil; isolation source: oil-contaminated soil from oil-well borehole | place: Germany: Wietze | collected 2016-10-18 ...
CGGTCGGACCGAAGCTCGCCGTCGTCTCGAAGCCGATCCACTGGCCCTTCGGCTCAGCGAATACATGCGCAGTGAGGTCGATGTTGGGGTATGTGGCAAGCTTCGGGTGGATCAGGGGGCCGACACCATTGGCCACGTCGACCACGCCGAGCGCGCGTGCGGTCGCGCTGACGGGCTCACCCTCCAGCAGCGGCAGATGCGGCCGCATCCATGCCCACCCGTGACCAGGCTTGTCCGACATCCGGTGCATGTCGATCGTGCTGACGAACCCGAACGACTTGTCACCCGCCATCGGCGACTCCGCACCCATCGCATCGCGGCTCGGCATGGGCGGCGCGCCGCTGCCCGCCAGGTGAGCGGTTTCGTATGGGTGCATGAGCCACGCGTGTGCCAACACCGAGATCCGATCCCGATGGGTGAGCGCCACCTCGACGAGTTCGATCGTGCGTCCCGGCCGGACGATCCGCACGTCGGCGTCGATGATGTCGCTGACCGTGGTGTCCATGGTTCCGAAGATGTCGTATGCGATCCGGCCGAGTTGGAGTCCGTCGCTCCGGCGATGATCGCGGTGACACTCCACGATGTGGGCGATCAGCCCCAGGACGGGAGCGATGTGGGCGTCGTTCGGGCTCCAGGAGCCACGCACTGCGTCGTCGATCCGAAAGCGCTCGCTGCTGAGCCGTTGAAAATATGCGGGCATGATGACATGGTAGGGGCTTCGCACCATCGGTCCGGAACGTGAACCGAACCAGCCGGTTCACCGAAGATCACGCCGGGCGGCGTCTCAGGCGCAGCATGGGGATGGCCCGGGTGGTCTTCGCCTGGATGCCATCGAGTCCGCCGAACGGCGTGAACAGCGCCATTGCGCGCTCCCGTGCCGCGCCCGCGAGTTCCTCGACGTGCACGGGGATCACACCCTCGTCGGGGACTTCGATATCCACGTCCGGGTGGGCGCGGAGATTGTGGTACCAGGCCGGATTCTCGGGCGCGCCCCCCTTGGCCGCTGCGATGATCCACGCGTCGGGACTCTCACGCACCGCCAGCACGGGGGCGATCCGCCTTTCGCCGCTCTTGGCGCCGATGTTGTGGACGAGCACGAGATTGCGTCCATATCCACGCGTCGTGACGGTTCCGCCGGACGCGCGGAACTCGTCGATGATCGGCTGGTTCCACTCGGCATGCGGTTTGGCCACGGCTGCTCCTCGACGGCGGGAGATGATCGGCGCGCACAGGGTTCGACCGCGCTCCTCTGAAAGTACACCCGGCCGCTCTCCGCGCGATGACCTCTCGCTGGGTGTCACCGGTGACCGGGACAGCGCGCGTGCTCGGCACCTGACGCCGGATGTTTGTAGAGTACGAAGCATTCGGCTGGGCGGTTGATCACAGCAGCGAGAGCGTCTATGGGAGGTTCACGCGGCTGACTGCTTTCCTTGAAGCGACCAGTGGCGTAGAGTTGAACCGTCTGGTTCAACTCAGGTCAATTCGGACTCTGCTTCACGACCAGCCGAATCCCTCGTGCGGTTGCGCTCCCCTCACGGAACCGCGCACGCACGTCAAAGAAGACCGAGAAAGGTAATCAATGAGCATTCGCGGAGCTGCGTTCATCGCAGGCGCCTACGAGCATCCCCAGCGTGTCATACCCGATAAGTCTCTGGGCCAGGTTCACGCGGAGGTCGCCGCCGGCGCCCTCGCAGACGCCGGCCTGAGCTTCTCGGACGTGGACGCGTACTATTGCGCGGGCGACGCACCGGGGCTGGGCGGCATCTCCATGGCCGACTACATGGGCCTGAAACTGCGGCACATCGACTCGACCGAAACCGGCGGTTCTTCATATATCGCTCACATCGGTCACGCCGCCGCCGCCATCAAGGCAGGCAAAGCATCGGTCGCGCTGATCACGCTCGCGGGCCTGCCCCGGCAGATGAGCGGCAATCTCGTGATGGAAGGCGGCGGAGCCCCTGAGGACGCCTTCGAAGGGCCGTTCGGACCCACCGTTCACGGCCTCTACGCCCTGGCTGCCCGGCGCCACATGTATGAGTTCGGAACGACGAGCGAGCAGCTCGCTGAGATCAAGGTCGCTGCGTCCATCCACGCGCAGTACAACCCGAACGCCATGCTCCCCAAGCCGGTGACCGTTGAAGATGTGGTCAACTCACCGATGGTCAGCGACCCGCTGCATCGTCTGGACTGCTGCGTCGTCACCGACGGCGGCGGCGCGCTGATCGTGGTCTCCCCGGAGATCGCCCGCGACCTCGACCGCTCCGTGGTGAAGGTGCTCGGTCATGGTGAAGCACCCAAGCACACCAACGGCGGCAAGGTAGACGTCACCTTCACCGGTGCGCGCTGGTCGGGCCCGGCCGCGTTCGCCGAAGCCGGAGTCACACCGAAGGACATCGACTACGCATCGATCTACGATTCCTTCACCATCACCGTGCTCGAGACCATCGAGGACCTCGGCTTCTGCGAGAAGGGCAAGGGCGGCGAGTTCGTGCTCGACGGGGCGCTCCAGGCGCCGTTCGGGAAGCTGCCGTTCAACACCGACGGCGGCGGCCTGGCCAACAACCACCCCGCGAACCGCGGCGGGATGACCAAGGTGCTCGAAGCGGTGCGTCAGCTCCGTGACGAGGCACACCCTGCAGTGCAGGTGCCCAACACCCAGATCGCACTCGCACACGGCACCGGCGGAAGCCTGCCGACCCGCATGGGTGCGGCGACCGTCATTCTTGGAAGGGAAGACGCATGACCGAGTCAGCTGTGCTGCCGAACCCGGCGCCCTCGATCGACCCCGAGACCAAGCCCTACTGGGACGCGACCCTCGAGGGCAAGCTCATCATCCGGCGCTGCAACGCGTGCGGCGAGAATCACTGGTACCCGCGCACGATGTGCCCGTTCTGCGGATCGGTCGAGACCGAATGGCTGGAGACAGCCGGCAAGGGCACGATCTACACGTTCGCGATCACCCGCAAGGGCCTCGGCCACTATGGCGGCGTCGGACCATATGTGCTCGCGTTCGTGACTCTCGACGAAGGCCCCACGATGCTCACCAACATCGTCGAATGCGACGTTGACGCGCTGCAGATCGGGGACCGGGTGGAGGTCGTCTTCCACAAGACCGAGGCCGAGGCGGCCCTGCCTCGGTTCCGCCCCGTCGCATAGTAGCGTCGGCTAAGTCAATGTCACCGCGCGCGGACCAGTTCCGCGCGCGGTGACGCACATACCCAGCTCAACCGCGACGTCCAATGAACTCCCCCCCACAGCAAGTCGCCCGATCCGAGGGACCCATCACATGACCCGAACCATGCCTTTCACCTCTGTCGCCGACGTTTCCGAGCGTCTGGCCGCCGTCGGCTATCTTCCCTCCGACGCCATTGCGACCACGGTCTTCCTGGCGAGCGAATTGGGCAAGCCGCTGCTCATCGAAGGCCCGGCGGGAGTGGGCAAGACGGCGCTCGCGCAAGCCGTTGCCGACGCGACCGGTTCCCCGCTGGTCCGGCTGCAGTGCTACGAAGGCGTGGATGAGGCGCGCGCGCTGTACGAGTGGAATCACGCGAAGCAGCTGCTGCGCATCACCGCCTCGAAGGACGGAGACTGGGACGAGACCCGCGCCGACATCTTCAGCGAGGAATTCCTTCTGGCCCGGCCTCTCTTGACCGCCATCCGCAACGAGGAGCCGACGGTGCTGCTCATCGATGAGACCGACAAGGCGGACATCGAGATCGAGGGACTGCTGCTGGAGGTGCTCGGGGACTTCCAGATCACGATCCCGGAGTTGGGCACGGTGCGGGCACTCCATCGTCCGTTCGTGGTACTCACCTCGAACGCCAGTCGCGAGTTGTCGGAGGCGCTCCGGAGGCGCTGCATCTTCCTGCACGTGGACTATCCCGACAGCGACCTCGAAGAACGCATCGTCCAGGCCAAGGTCCCCGGCCTCGAGCACTCGCTCACCCAGTCCATCGTGCGCGTGATCAACGCCCTGCGCGGCTTCCCATTGCGCAAGGCCCCTTCCGTCTCGGAGACGATCGACTGGGCCCACACCCTGCTCGCTCTGGGCGCCGTCGAGCTCGACGACGACACGATGCGCGACTCGCTCGGAGTCATTCTCAAGCACCGCTCGGATCACGAGAAGGCTCAGAAGCTGCTCGACATGGAAAGCGCGCTCGCGCGATGACAGAAGGGCCCGAAGCCGTCGCTGACCCCTACGGCCTGCAGGAACGGCTCGTCGATTTCGTCACCGCGCTGCGGACCAAGGGGATCATGGTCGGCACCGGCGAGACGGTCGACGCCGCAGATGCGATCACCAGGCTCGGGCTCGACGAGAGGAGCATCCTCCGCGAAGGACTCGCGGGCACCCTCACCCGGAAGCACAGCCAGCGCGGAACCTTCGACGAGGTCTTCGACATCTACTTCCCGCCACGCGTAGGCCGACCCCGGTCAGCCGAACAGGTGCCAGATGACTTCGGCGTCGAGACACTGCGCGACATGCTCGTCGAAACGCTTGCCGCCGCGGACCTCGACGCTCTGGGCGAACTCGCCGAGATCGCCGTCGACCGATTCGGTGAGATCGGCGGTGATCCTCCCGGGTGGTCCGCGAAGCAGACGCTCGATCGGGTGGAGCCGCAGAGCCTGCTCGCCCGCGCCATGGGCGTGCGAGGTGACGACGGCGCGGTCATCGAACTGGGGGGTGTTTCGCCCCGAGACCAGGTGCGAGAGTTGATCGGCCAGTTCCGAGGAAGGGTCGATGACGAAGCCAGGCGGCGTACGAGCGAGACGCGTGGACGCGAGCGGATGGTGCTCACCGCGGTGCAGGCGCAGACCGAGCACGTCGACTTCCTCAGCGCCAATGCCGAACAGTTCGACGAGATGCGGCGCGGCGTGCGTCCGCTTGCTCGCCGGCTTGCGACGCGGCTCGCCGTGAAGCGGCGCCGCACCTTCCGCAACACCATCGACATCCGAAGGACGATGCGCAAGTCCATGTCGACCGGTGGAACGCCGATCGACCTTGTCTTCGCCAAGCCACACCCAAGCAGGCCGGACCTGGTTCTGCTGTGCGACGTGTCGAGCTCGGTGTCGGGCTTCTCAGGTTTCACGATGCTGCTCGTGCAGGCGATGAAGAACCAGTTCAAGAAGATCAAGGTCTACGCATTCGTCAATGCGATGGCGGAAGTGACCGAACTCATCTCCGTGGACGGCGACGAAGACGGAGAAGGGCTGCATGCCCGAATCGTCGAGCAGGCGCGCGTCCATCGGGGGACCTCGAGCAGCGACTACGGTGCTGCCTTCGCTGATTTCGTGGCCCGTGACCTGGAGTCGATCGGTCCGCGCAGCTCGGTGCTCATCCTCGGAGATGCACGCACCAACTACCGGGATCCGGGCCTCGACGACGTGCGCGAGATCGCAGCGCGATCGAAGCGGACGTTCTGGCTCAATCCCGAACCGGAAAAGACATGGGGTACCGGCGACTCCGCGGCGTTCGACTACGCCGATGTCGTCGAGATGCGTGAATGTCGTTCCATCGAGCAGCTCGGCGAGTTCGTCAGCCGGCTGCTTCCGGCGGGATAGCCAGACGTATCGCGGCACCCTGGTCGTCCGTCAGGCTCTGGAGCCGGTACCGGAGCTGTGACGTGGAGTCACGTCACAGCCTTTACAATGCAGGTCCTTCCCACTAGGTTTCTGCTAACGGTGACCTCCCAGCCCAAGGACGATCACGCAGGGACGTCATCCCGAGGACTCACCGAAGAGGACCTCGATGCACATGGAGGTGCAGGATGGGTCGATTGGACGGGCGGGTCGCCGTCGTCACGGGATCAGGTCGGGGCATCGGCGCCGGGATCGCGAAGCTGTTCGCGGCGGAGGGTGCGAAAGTCGTCGTCAACGATCTGGGAGCAAGCGTCGACGGCACGGGCGCCGACGTCGGCCCCGCCCAGCAGGTGGTCGAGGAGATCACCGCCAACGGCGGCGAGGCGATCGTCAACGGCGGGGACGTCAGCGACTACGACTCCGCAGGCGAGTTGGTGCATTCCGCGATCGATGCTTTCGGCAAGCTCGACATCCTGGTCAACGTCGCGGGAATCCTGCGCGACCGGATGCTGGTGAACATGACTCCGGACGAGTGGAACGCGGTGTTGAACGTGCACCTGACCGGCACGTTCAACACCAGCAAGCACGCCGCCGTGTATTGGCGCGAGCACCGCGGCGAGGGCCAGTATCGACTGATCAATTTCACGTCCGCCGCGGGGTTGTTCGGCTCTCCGGGACAGCCGAACTACGCGGCCGCCAAGCTCGGGATCGTGGGGTTCACGCTCTCCTGCGCCAACGCTCTCAACCGCTACGGCGTCACCTCGAACGCGATCGCCCCGGGCGCGGCGACTCGCATGACCATGTCGATCCCCCCTGAGCGGGCGGCCGAGATGGGAGTGGACCTGCGCGGCATGGAACCGGAGGCCGTGGCCTACCCGGTCGCGTATATCGCGAGCGAGGAGTCGAGTTGGCTCAACGGCCGGGTCGTCGGGGCTCAGGGCGGAAAGCTGACGCTCTACGAGAACTATCACCCGGAGCAGGCTGTCAGTTCGGTGGAGCCGTGGACGATCGAGACGATCTTCGAGCAGATGCCGAAGACGTTCCATCCCGATCGCCAGGGCCTGGCCGGCATGGGATGACCTGCTGAGGATGAGGCCTGCGGTCGGCGCGATGGCACCGACCGCTTGAGATGCCGTTCCGGCGCGGCATAGCCGTCGAGGCGGCACCGATCCGGCGCAATGAGGCGCCGGATCGTAACGGACGGAGCCCGCGCAACGGGCGACGAAGGAGGAGCAATGAGGCTACTTGAAGGCATCCGCGTCATCGAGCTGGGGGGTGGAATCGCCGGCTCCTACGCGACGAAGATGTTCGCGGACTACGGGGCCGAGGTCATCAAGATCGAACCCCCGGAGGGCGATGAGACCCGCCGCATGGCGCCGTTCATCGGCGACGAGGAGGGGATCGATCGCTCCGCGGTGTACCTGCACAACAACACCGGCAAGAAGTCCGTCGTGCTCGACCTGAACCGGGAGAGCGATCGCGAGAGCCTGAAGAAGCTCGTCGCGACGGCCGGCATCGTGGTCGAGTCGTTCAAGCCGGGAGTTCTGGCGGGATGGGGACTCGGGTACGAGGATCTGCTGGCCGTGCAGCCGACTCTCGTGCTCACCAGCATCACCCCGTTCGGACAGAACGGCCCGTACGCCGACTACGAGGGTTCGGAGCTGATCTACTACGGCATGGGCGGACCGATGCTCGGCAACGGATCCGCCGACCGCGAACCGCTCAAGCTGGGCGGCTACATGCAGGTGTATCAGACCGGCAATGTCGCGGCACTGGCAACACTGGCCGCCCATATGGTGGCGGAGGAGCAGGGCGAACCGAGCCACGTCGACATCTCCGGATTCGAAGTGGGCCTGACATCCCCTGACCGGCGCACGACCTTCCTGGTCAACTACGCCTTCAACGGCGAGAGCAGCGTTCGCGGCGACCTGCTGGGCGGCATCCTTCCCAACGGCGCGTACCCCACCGACGACGGGTACGTCCAGATCATGATCACACAGGCGTGGCTGCCGCGCATGCTCGCGACGGTCCAGGATCCCGACATGAACGCGTACTTCGGCGAGGTGGCCGCGAACCCGGCGCTGTTCCCGCGGATCGAAACCAAGGAGGCGATCGACGCCGGGATGTACCCCTGGCTGCTGTCACGCACGAAGGAGGAGGTCATGGAGCAGGCCCAGGAGCACAAGTGGCCGGTGACCTCCATCAACTCCCCCGCCGAGGTGATCCACAACAAGCACTTCGCCGCCCGCGGCTTCTTCCACACCGTGGACTATCCCGCCGTCGGTCCGGTGACGCACATGGGCGCCCCGTTCAACGTCGACGCGGGGTGGGACATCGCGCAGGCGCCGAAGCTCGGCGCCGACACCGAGGCGGTCCTCGGATCGCTGTGAACCGCGCACTGCCGACAATGATGACAAAGGAGTGATCATGGCGCACCTGCCGTTGCAAGGCGTGCGGGTCATCGACTTCACCGTGGTGTGGTCGGGCCCGTCCGTGACGATGTATCTGGGTGATCTGGGCGCGGAGGTGATCCGGGTGGACAACCCGTGGGTGTTCCCCAGCAGCACCCGCGGCCTGGTCGCCCGCCCTTCTCCACAGATGATGGCGATGATGGGCATCATGGGCGGTGCCTACCCGGACCGCGACCCCGGCGAGAGGCCGTGGGACCGGGCAGCCATGTTCAACATGCATGCGCGGGGAAAGAAGCTCGCGACGCTGGATCTGAGGAAGGAGTCGGGGCGGGAGCATTTTCTGAGCCTCGTCGAGAAGTCCGACGTGCTCGTGGAGAACAACAACATCACCGTGCTCGAGCACCTCGGGATCGACCCCGAAACCCTCCACAAACGCAATCCGAAACTGGTGATCCTGCGACTGCCCCCGCTGGGGCAGGACGGCCCCTACTCCACCTACCTCGGCCTGGGCGCGCACTTCGAAGCGCTCGCCGGCGTCACTGCGGTCCGCGGCTATGCCGACAGCGCTCCGGCGACCACCACGAGCGTGTTCCAGATGGACCCCGCCGCGGGAGCCACCGGGGCCTTCGCTGTGGTCGCGGCGCTGCGCCGCCGCGCGCAGACCGGAAAGGGCGAGGTGATCGCGCTCCCCCAGGTCGAGAACGAGATGCAGCATCTGGGTGAAATGTACCTCGACGCCGCCTCCACGGGAAATCCCAGCGCACCGATGGGCAACCGGGACCGCAACTACCTTCAAGGCGCGTACCCCGCCGCAGGCGAGGACAAGTGGGTGAGCATCACGATTCGCGGCGACGCGGACTGGGCCGAGCTGATCGCCGAGATGGGGAATCCCGCGTGGGCCGCCGATGACCGGTTCACCACGCAGGCCGGCCGGCTTGCGGCCCAGGACGAGATCGACGAGCAGATCCGGACGTGGACCTCGGGCCGCAGTCGGGAGGACACCTTCCATGCCCTCCAGTCACGGGGCGTTCCGGCCGGCCCGCTCTACAACGAGGAGGACGTGTTCAACGATCCGCACGTCGCGGCCCGCGGCATGCTCCGCGAGATCGAGTCCGCCCATGCAGGTACCTACAAGTACCCCGCGCACCACTGGCACTGGACGGGTCCCGACCTCAAGTGGGAGCCCATCAGCGGCATGGGGCTCGACAACGAGTACGTCTACAAGGAGGTCATCGGACTCACGGATGCCGAATATCAGCAGGCGATCGCCGATGGGCACATCGCCGAGGGCTACCTGAACCCGGACGGCACCTACGCCTGACCACGGTCGCCATCGGAAACGCAGCGACTCGTTCGGCGGAATACCGGAGCGCTTTCGGCACGTCCCGGATGTCCTGACCGTTCGCGCGAGGGAGCGGGGCGGCGGGTGCGCTCAACCGTCGCGACGTGACGGGGCTGGCTTCAGCCCCGTCACGTCGCTGATCGAGTCAGCCTGATATGGGACACGACCTAGGGGGCTTGCGGCGTCTCGTCGCCCGGGGTCTCGACCTGCTGATCCGCATCGGCGGCCTGGTGTTCGACACCGGTGGCCTCCGCCGCTGCAGCCGCCTGCTGCTCGGCGTCCAGCTCCTCGTTGATGTCGGCGCGCACCCGTCCTCGACGGATGCGGCGCATCATGTCCCAGACAAGGGCGATGACCGCGAGCGCGATCACAGCGATCACGACGAAACCGGCCGGGCCAGGCGTCACGAGGGTGGGGTCGACTGTCTGCTCGGGGACCGGCGTCGCCGAGCCGGCGTGCGCGAGAGCGGCGAACAGATCATGCATGGGTGTCCTCGTTCCGCGCGGGAGCGCATAGCCTGGAGTCTCCAGCCTAATCTTCCCCCGATCCTCGGGCGGCGCACACATTCCGACAGGGCACGATGACTACACAGGACATGCTCGACGAGCGATACGGCCGCACGAGTTCGCCGCGCAGGCGGTGGACGATCGGCATCGTCGTCGCGATCGCCGCTGTGCTGGTGGGCCTCTTCGCGTGGATGACGATCGCGGACAGCGTGGACGACATCAGCGTCGACACGACGGGGTTCACGGTCGAGGATCCGCGCTCCGTCACGCTCGCGTTCCAGATTTCGGTGCCGGAAGGCCGAACGGTCGCGTGCGCCCTCGAGGCGCAGGATGAGGATCACGGCGTCGTCGGTTGGAAGATCGTGGAGTACGCGGCATCCGACGTGCGCGCCCGCGCACTCCTCGAGTCGATTCCGACGACCGCGGAGGCTACGACAGGTTTGGTGAGCGACTGCTGGGTGACGTAGTCTGTCGTGACCGCAGTCGACAGACGCCCTGGCCGGAGCCGGGGCGTTTCGACATGACCGCCCCGGCCGACCGAAGGAGACACTTGTGACTGGCGATGCACCGGTGACATTCCTGACCCAGGACGCGTACGACCGACTCGCCGCCGAGTTGGAGCGCCTTTCGACGACGGGACGCGAAGAGATCGCCAAGCGCATCGAGTCCGCCCGCGAAGAAGGCGACCTCAAGGAGAACGGCGGCTATCATGCGGCCAAGGACGAACAGGGCAAGCAGGAGGCCCGCATCCGCACGCTCCAGCACCTGCTGAAAGGCGCCACCGTGAGCGAGGCGCCGGAGAGCACCGGCGTCGTCGAGCCCGGCACCGTCGTGACCGCGATCGTCGCGGGCGGCGAGGAGGTCTTCCTGCTCGGCAACCGCGAGATCGCCGCGGACTCGGAGCTGGACGTCTACAGCGAGGCGTCGCCTCTGGGCGCTGCCATCCTCGGCCTCAAGGAGGGCGATAAGACCTCGTACACGGCCCCCAACGGGCGCGAGATCTCGGTCGAGATCATCACGGTCGAGACGTACTCGGGCCAGTAGCCCGCGGGTCAGTCTGCTACAACGGCCGGGGTGAAGCCCGCGCCGCCGAGGATCTCGATGACGTGGGCACGGTGCTCCTCGCCGCGCGTCTCAACGCTCAGCTGCAGGATCACCTCGCTGATCTGCAGGCCCTGACCGTGCCGTGTGTGCATGACCTCGATGACGTTGGCGCCAGCCTGCGCGAGGAGTTCGGACACCCGTGCGAGCTGACCGGGACGATCGGGCAGCGGGATGCGCAACGTCATGTACCGACCGGATGCCGCGAGCCCGTGCGAGACGACGCGCTGCAGCAGCAGCGGGTCGATGTTGCCTCCGGACAGCACGGCCACGGTCGGTCCGGCGGCCTTCACCTTGCCGGCGAGGATCGCCGCGACCCCGACTGCGCCGGCGGGTTCGACGACCTGCTTCGCGCGCTCGAGCAGCATGAGCAGCGCACGGGCGATGTCGTCGTCGGTGACCGTGACGACCTCGTCCACGAGCTGGTGGATGATCTCGAACGGGAGGTCTCCTGGTCGCGCGACGGCGATCCCGTCGGCGATCGTGGGGAGTGTCTCGACTTCGATCGGGTGGCCCGCGGCGAGGGAGGACGGGTACGCGGCGGAGTTCTCGGCCTGGACTCCGATGATCCGCACGGTGCGGCCGACCGCGGCCGCGCGCGCTTTGACTGCGGCCGCGACGCCCGCGATGAGCCCGCCTCCGCCGATGCCCAGCAGGACCGTGTCCAGATCGGGCACCGCGTCGAACAGCTCGAGGCCGAGGGTGCCCTGGCCGATGATGATGTCACGGTGGTCGAACGGGTGGATCAGCACCGCACCTGTGCGCTGCGCGAACTCCGCAGCCAGCCGCAGGGGCGTCTCGACGGTCGCGCCCTCGAGCACGACCTCGGCGCCGTAGCCGCGCGTGGCAAGCAGCTTGGGCACGGGAACGCCGAGCGGCATGAAGATCGTGGCCGGGATGCCGAGGGCCTGGGCCGCCATCGCGACACCCTGCGCGTGATTGCCGGCGGATGCGGCCACGACGCCGCGTGCGCGCTCTTCGGCGGTGAGGCGGGACAGCCGATAGGTGGCGCCGCGGATCTTGAACGAGCCGGTGCGCTGGAGGTTCTCGAGCTTCAGGTACACGGGAACGCCGAGCAGCGCAGACAGGTACTGCGACTCGTCGATCGGAGTGCGGGTGATGACGCCGTCCAGGTAGGCGGCGGCATCCTCGAACTCGGCCAGGGTGGGGATGCTCACGAACGAACCTTCCTGGGGCGCGGGACGGTGGTCCAGATGTAGTCTCCGGACGGAGCTCCCGCCCCGCCCTCCCACGCGCGGTTGCCGATGTAGACGACGACGACGTTGACGAACGCGGCGAGCGGCACCGCGAACAGGGCGCCCGGGATGCCGGCGATCATCGCGCCGCCGGCGACGACGAGCACGACGGCAAGCGGGTGGACCTTCACGGCCGAACCCATCAGCAGAGGCTGGAGCACATGACCCTCGATCTGCTGGACGCCCAGCACGACCACCAGCATCCACAGGGCGATCCACGGGCCGTTGTAGACGAGTGCGAGAAAGACGGCGACCGCACCGGTCACGACGGCGCCGACGATCGGCACGAACGCGCCGAGGAAGACCAGGACTGCGACCGGGATCGCCAGCGGCACGCCGAGGAGGAACGCGCCCAGGCCGATGCCGACCGCGTCGATCGTAGCCACCAGCAACTGCGTGCGGGCATAGTTGACCACCATCACCCACCCCGACCGGGCCGCGCCGTCGACAGCGGGCCGCGCCCGCACGGGGAACAACCGCGTTGTCCAGCGCCAGATGCCGCCGCCGTCGGCCAGGAGGGTGAGCAGTATGAAAAGCACCAGCAGCGCCCCGACCACGACATGACCGACGGTCGAGCCGAGCGCCAGGGCACCCGACCACAGCAGCTGAGCCTGCTGCTGGATCAGCTCGCCGAGCTGCGAGAGCAGGTCGTCGATCTGCGCCGACGTCAGGTGCAGCGGACCGTCGATCAGGTACTGACGGAACTGCTCGATCGCATCGACCGTGCGGGCCTGCACCGAGGACCATTGCCTGGTCACCTGCCAGATGACCAGCCAGAGCAGGCCGGCGACGATCGCGAGCGCGCCGATCACGGAGATGACGATCGCCAGCCAACGCGGGACGCGGTGGCGCAGCATCCAGCTGAACGCGGGCCACAGCAAGGCGGTCACGAGAATGGCCACCAGGAGCGGGATCACCAGGAGCTTCAGCTGGATGACGAGCCAGACCGCCACCCCGATGGCCGCAGCCACCACGAGGAAGCGCCAGGAATACGCTGTCGCGACCTTCAGACCCCGCGGGATCGTGCCCGACACGTCGGTGGAGACGACACGGCTGCGGTCGCGGAGAGCTTCGAAGAGGGAGCCGCGGGGCTTGTCTTCTGGGCCGGTCATCACGCCAGTCTAGAGTCGAGTCGTCGTGTCGGCGCGCGCGCATAGGCTTGCCGGCATGAAGGACTCGCTGACCGCCGCCGAGGCGCGCCGGATCGCCCTCGCCGCGCAGGGTTTCGCGCAGCCGAGACCGACGGTGGCCGGCACGCGTCAGCTCAACCTGGCCATGGCGCGCATGGCGACGCTGCAGATCGACTCGGTCAACGTCTACGCCCGCTCGCACTACATGCCCCTGTTCTCGAGGCTCGGGCCGTACGACACCTCGGCTCTGGACCGTCTGCTGTTTGCCGGCCGGGCTCCGTATGTCGAATCCTGGGCGCACGTCGCATCGTTCATCCCGGCGGCGGACTGGGCCTTGTTCCGCTTCCGCATGGACGATATGCGCGCGAAGTACGGCACGAAGCCGGACGGCTGGTTCCAGGCCAATCGCGAGACCGTCGACTGGGTGCGCTCGGAGCTCGCAGAGCGCGGCCCGCTGCGCCCCGCCGAGATCGAGCGCGACGCGAACAAGGCGGCGCGAGGACCCTGGTGGGACTGGGACGCGGTCAAGAACGCCCTGGAGTACCTCTGGCTCTTCGGCGAGGTCGCGATCGCGGGCCGGCGCGGCTTCGAACGCCGCTACGGCCTCGCCGAGCACGTCTTGCCGGCCGACGTGCTCGCCGCGCCGGTGCCCCGCGACACCGCCATCCGCGAACTCATCGCACGAGCGGCACGGGCGCACGGGGTCGGTACGGCATCCGATCTGGCCGACTATTGGCGCCTCAAGGACCGCCGCGCCGTGATGGCCGCGATCCGCGAACTGCAGGACTCGGGCGTGCTGCGGCCGGTCACGGTGCACGGCTGGGAGTCGGCGGGAAGGCCGGCGAAGGCGTGGGTGCACCAGGACGCCGTGCTGCCGCGCCGAGTGGATGCGGCGGCGATTCTCACCCCCTTCGACCCGGTGGTCTGGTTCCGCGATCGCGCGCAGCGGCTGTTCGATTTCGAGTACCGCATCGAGATCTACACACCCGGGCCGCAGCGGCGCTTCGGCTATTACTCACTGCCCGTGCTGATCGGAGACGACATCGTCGGGCGCGTCGACCTCAAAGCCGACCGCGGCTCCTCCACACTGCTCGTGCAGTCGGCGTGGTGGGAGCACGGACGACCGGCGGATGCCGCATCCCGGCTCGCCGACGAGGTGTGTGCCGCCGCGCGGTGGCAGGGATTGGAGGCGATATCGGTCTCCCGATGGGGAAACGCCACCGACGACCTGGCAGACGCCCTGCCGGAGGCGCGCCGCCACGAAGCCCGCGCCGCGGAGCCGGTCTCGCCGGCACCCGACGAACCGGATCCGGTTCTGTCAGCGGCTGCCCGCGGCTGAGGATCCGACGAGCGTCACGTGCATCAGAACCCGGCTCCCATGGTCTTCAGCCGCTCGAT
>WOYI010979339.1_pt1 | contig 14705 bp, 18 predicted proteins | sample 6423411 | NCBI WGS metagenome assembly WOYI01 (sample SAMN13441803, study PRJNA592873) | oil field metagenome | biome: oil field; feature: oil-well bore; material: oil-contaminated soil; isolation source: oil-contaminated soil from oil-well borehole | place: Germany: Wietze | collected 2016-10-18 ...
CGGGCAATTCCTCCCCCCGCTTGCGCAGGGGGCCTCCTTGCCCGACGAGGTGAAAACGAGTGGGTGCCGGACCGGGTCCGCCCCGGTTCGCCGGGGAGGGGCAGGGGCGGCGTTGCCTCAGCCGTCTCTTCCCCGGGTGATCTGCGGGAGCCGCTTCACCGGTGCGCAAAATACGCGCTCACCCGGCCGTTGTCCGCCGAGTCGATCCGCGCAAACCCGATCCGCTCGAACTGGACGACACGGTCCACTTCTCCGGCGACCAGGGGTTCGCAGAACCCTTCGAGACTTCCGTCCTGCCGGAGGAGGGTGCAGGGGAGTTTCGCGTCCGCCGGCAGCCACTGGACGATCGGCGCCTTCTCGCGCCGGGCATCCTCGAGTGCGTCGCCCGCGTAGGATACGTGCGGTTCATCCCCATCCCACGCGATCCTGATATTGTAGAGGTCTTTTAACCGGATCATGCTCCGGCCCTCGAGATCCGCTTTCGGGAGGAGCACCCTTCCGGCGGTGACGAGGGTGCGGACCCCCCGGGAGGGGTCGTTCGGGTGCAGGGCCGCGTGGGCCTCGTGGAGAGGAGCGCCCTCCACGACGATCTCCACCGGGTCGGGCACGAAGAAGTAGCGGTTCGCCTTCGGGTCGACAAGCTCCTTGTTCCGGGAGTAAAGGTTCTCCCACGAGAACGATATGTCGGTCTCCCCGGCGCCGATATCGATCATGGCGTTCCTGACCGCCTCGGGCTCGATACCCCGGCGTGCGATTGCCCGCATCGTCCCGAGGTGAATATCGTCCCAGCCGGTGTAGGTGCCGTTGTTGATCCCCTCGCGCATCCCCGATGTCGAGAGGACGACGCCCGATATTCCCATCCGGCCGTAGTGGCGGTAGAACGGCGGCTTCCAGCCGAAGTAGTCGAAGATGAAGCGCTGTCTCCGCGTATTCGCGATATGGTCTTTGCCGCGGATCACGTGGGTGATCCCGAGCAGGTGATCGTCCACCGCGACCGAGAAGTTCATCAGCGGAAAGACCGTGTTGTCCACTCTCGGGTGGAGGGGCGCGTTCACGATCCGCATCGCGGAGTAGTCCCGCATCGCCGGGTCGGGGTGGGTGAGTTCCGTCTTCACCCGGACGGTCACGTCCCCCTCGTAGAACTCTCCGTCAAGCATCTGCTGCCAGAGTTCCAGGTTCTCCTCGACCGGCCGCTCCCGGCAGGGGCAGGCCTTCCCCTTGAGTTTGAGTTCCCTGAAGCGCTCTGCATCACAGACACAGACGTAGGCGCCGCCGAGCTCGATGAGTTTCCTGCACCAGTCGTAGTAGATATCGAGCCTGTCGCTCTGGTAGACGATATCGGTGATCCCGAGCCCCAGCCAGGCGATATCCTCCTGCACCATTGCATATGCCTCAGGATCGACCCTCCTTGGATCGGTATCCTCGATACGGAGGACATACCGGCCCCCATAGCGCCCGACATAGTAGTCGTTTAAGATGGAGGCCCGGGCATGCCCGAGGTGCAGCGGACCGCTGGGGTTGGGTGCAAACCGCATCACCACACCGTTCTCGGCGCCCTCGAGGGCAGGGAGTTCCCTTGAGTGCTCGTGCGTCTCGGTGAGTTCGTCGAGGAGTTCGGGGGCGATCTCTAAGAGACGGCTCTTCCGGTCGGCCTGGCTCATCGCCGCCACCTCCGCGATAGCCTTCCCCGCGAGCCCTCCTATCTCCCGGGCCCGGCTCCGGAACTCGGGATGCTTGCCGAGCACCGTGCCGATGACCGTCCCGCTTTTTGGGATCCCGTCGTGCTTCACCGCGTTCTGCAGGGCGTAGATGAAGAGCAGATGCTCGATATCGGTGTCCATGGTGTCAGTTGCCTCGGGCGATGAAGTAATCGGCGATCTCGACAAGAAGCTGTTTCTCCTCTGAGTCCGGGAGGATCGAGAGTGCCTGTTTTGCGACGGTCGCCCGCTCGACGGCCGTGGCCCGAACTTCTTCGATGATGCCTGCACCCTCCAGCCGGGCGATCAGGTCATCGATCTCGGCAGCCGAGAGTTCTCTGCGGTACTGGGCGAGATCGAGCCCCTTCTCGCGTGCCTTGATTGCTATCAGGGTCTGCTTCCCTTCCCGGATATCCGACGCGCGGTCCTTGCCGCTCTTCTCGGTGCTTGCAAGGAGGTCGATGAGGTCGTCCTGTATCTGGAAGGCAACGCCGCTGTTCACCCCGAACTGGTAGAGGGCATCGGCCTGGACCGGGTTTGCACCCGCAAGGATTCCGCCGATGGCGGCAGACGCGCCGTAGAGCACGCCGGTCTTCTTGCTGACCATCTCAAGGTAATCGAGATCCGAGACGTCGTCCCTCGTCCCGAACGCCATATCCATGCTCTGCCCCTCGCAGATCTCGGTGCAGGTCCGGGCGAGCATCTTCACTGCCCGGATTTTGGCGGGGTTTTCGGCCTCAGAGAGGCAGATGAACTCGAACGCCTTCGCGTAGAGTACATCCCCCGCAAGGATAGCCATCGGTTCGTTCCAGACCTTGTGCACCGTCGGGACGCCGCGCCGCACAACGTCGCCGTCCATGATATCGTCGTGGATGAGGGTGAAATTGTGAGTCAGTTCAAGCGCGAGCGCTGCAGGGATCAGGTCGTCCGAACTTCCTTTCTTTACTGCATCCGCAGCGAGTATGACGACTGCCGGGCGGAGCCGTTTGCCCCCTGCAAGCAGCAGGTGGGCGCTCGCCCGGAAGAGGTCGCCGTGGACATCTCCGAAGTAACGGTGGATCACCTTGTCGATCCGCTCAGCATTCTTCTCCAGGTAGTCTTCAAGCGTCGTCATGCATTGTCTCCTACTTTATCAACAGTCTGCCCCCATTCCGGAGGATATGAAGGTCGTTGCCGAGTGTATACCCGATCTCCTCCGCGAACCTCGCGTAGCCGCCGGTCATCCCGATGTCGCCGTGCGACGGGATGACGTGCTGGGGGTTTAAGAGATGCAGGAACTCGTAGTGGTCTTCTTTGTAGGCGTGACCCGAGACGTGCAGTTCGTCGAAGATCCGCACGCCTGCCATCTTGGCGCGGGCCTCGACCAGGTAACGCTGCCCGTAATTCATCGGGTTCGGGATCACCTTTGCGGAGAAGAGGATCTTGTCGCCCTTCTCCATCTTGTAGGGGGTATCCCCCATCACGATCCTCGTCAGGATGGCACCCGACTCTCCCTGGTGACCGGTGACGATCGGGAGGAACTTGTCCTTCCCGGTCTTCATGATCCGGCGCAGCGTCCTATCAACGGTCCGGCGGTTGCCGAACATGGAGAGGGACTCGGGGAACGCGACCAGTTTCAACTGTTCGGCCGCCGAGCTGTAGCGCTCCATCGACCGCCCGAGCAGGACCGGTTTTCTGCCGATCTCGTGGGCGCATTCGGCGATGGCCTTGACACGGGAGATATGCGACGAGAACGTCGAGACGAACAGAGCGCCCTTGTCGTCCTCGTAACTCGTGATGGTATCCCGTACGAGGTCCCGCGCGATCCTCTCGCTCGGGCACCGGCCGTTATCGGCGATGTTGACGCTCTCCGTGATGAGGGCGATCACGCCCTCCTTCCCGATCTGCCGCAGCCGGGCAAAGTCCGGCGGCTCGCCGAGCACCGGCGTCCGGTCCAGTTTGAAGTCGTTCGCGTAGACGACCGCTCCCCGCGGCGTGTGCAGCACCGGAAAGACCGTATCGATGATCGAGTGCTGGGCCTGCACGAACTCGAGCGTGAGGTGCGGGGAGATCGTGTAGCGCTGCCCTGCTTTCAGGACGAAGAGCTTATTGTTCACTCCGAACTTCTGTTCACCTGCAATCTGCTGTCTGATCAGTTCCGAGGTATACGGCGTGCTGATGATCGGGGCGTTGTAACGGTGCGCAAGTTTCGGTATTGCACCGATATGGTCCAGGTGCCCGTGCGAACAGACGATCGCCTTGACGCTCCCCTCTGCCGCATTCATGATGGTATCATCAGGAATGGCCTTCATCTGGATCAGGTCCAGGGAATGCATATTCTCGATATCAGCATCCTCGTGGATCATCACCTGGTCCAGACGCAGACCCATATCAAAGATGACAATCTCTTTTCCGCAGCGGACGGCGGTCATATTTCTGCCGACTTCGTTATATCCGCCCACTGCTATAATCTCAATATCCATGTAGCCTCCTTGTAAGGATGTTTTTGTGGTTAGTCGCTGGTCTCAATCATTTGCCGGGTCAGTCCGGTTATATACGTCCGTGCGTGGGAGAGATCCCGTATCGACCGGGATCCCGTCAGGAACATCGCCACGTCGAGTTCGCGGTGTATCGCCTCGACAGCTGCAAAGAGGGCTTCCTCGCTCTCCATCGCCGGTTTTAAGAGGGGGAGGGCCATGCCTCCGAGTTCCGCCCCGAGGGCAATAGATTTCGCGATATCTATTCCTGAACGCAGTCCGCCCGTCGCAATGATCGGGCCTCCTGTCGTCCGCACCTCGCAGAGGCTTACCACCGTCGGTATGCCCCAGGAGAGGAATGCTTCCCCGAGATCGGCCAGACCGGAGTCGTTCGCCCGCAGGCGTTCGATCTTTGCCCATGACGTGCCTCCATAACCGCCGATATCGATAGCGCTTGCTCCTGCTCCCCGGATAACCCTTGCAGTCCCGGCCGATATGCCGGAACCCGTCTCCTTCACGATGACCGGATAGGAGAACTCTTCGCAGAGGCTGCGGAGCGCTTCAAGGCCCCCCTCTGCATTATGATCGCCCTCCGGCTGAATTGCTTCCTGGAGTGAATTGACGTGGATGGCGATAGCCTGTGCATCAATCATCTCGACAGCCCGCTCTGCCCACTCGATGCCGTGGTCGCGGAGCTGAACGATTCCAAGGTTCGCACAGAGGAAGGCATGAGGCGCCTCCTCCCGCACGACGGTGAAACTCTCTTCCAGTTCGGGCTTTTCCAGTGCCGCTCGCTGAGAACCGACACCCATGCCGAGGTTATACCGTTCGGCAGCACGTGCGAGCCGCCGGTTTACCTCGAGGGTGTCCGGGTGTCCTCCGGTCATCGCTGCAATGAAGAGGGGAGAGCCGAGTGTTCTACCGAGGAACCTTGTCCGGGTCTCGATCGCATCCATATTGCACTCGGGAAGAGCGTTATGGACCAGTCGCACGTCTCCGAAACCGGCGTCGCCGGCCTCGATGGGGTTCTCACAACAGATGTTGAGGTGATCCCGTTTTCGTGAGGATGTGGCGGTCTCTTCTGTCATGGCATGCCTCTTCTGGTTATTGTTGTTCCGCCATGCCCGGTGCCGTCCAGGAACCGGCCGATCTTCGAGACATGGAAGATATGCGAATCGATGCCGGTATCGGCCAGTGCCAGGAGCTCGTTGATCTTGCCCTGCATGCCTCCGGTCACGTCGGTGTTTCCCGATCCGCCGATCGTAAACGACTCTGCTATACTCCGGTCGATGCGCGGGATGACCGATCCGTTCTGCAGCACGCCGGGGACGTCTGTTGCGAGACCCACGCGCCGGCTCGCGAGAGCAACGGCGAGGCGGGTCACGAGCTGGTCCCCCGATACGATGCAGGATCCCCGGAGAAGGTCCATCACCACGTCGCCGTGCAGCACGGGCACAATGCCGTGTTCTGTCATTTCGGCGATATGGCGGGTCTCGAATGAGACCAGACGTCCGCCTTCGGTGAGAGCCAGATCGAACGGGTGGATGCCGATCGCCTCGACGCCTGCATCCCGCAGGGCATCGACGACCGCAGCGTTCAGGCGCGAGACGGCGGTATGTGTATGGTAGACGCCGGGCAGGTTCTCGGGGGTGAGACCGTCATTGATGCGGTAGCGCCGGGCCTCGGGGTGCCCGCACGACCCTGCACCATGGACGAGCACGAGTGCGGGCGCTCTCTGTACGGCGAGCTGGCCCGCAACCTCGTGCAGGCGGGCGTGATCGATAGCGCATTCTCCCGACTTGTCGGTGATCACGCTCCCTCCCAGTTTCAGTACCACGGTCTCAGTCATGCTTCTCTTTTCTCGCGCCATCCGTGTCTATCGTGGTGATGATTGCTTTCCCTTCGCAGGCCTCGATGGCCCCGGCAACCCGGCTCTTTGCACGCCGGGGGCAGAGGGCGATGATACACCCGCCGCCTCCTGCCCCGGTGATCTTCGCCCCGTAGGCGCCGCTCGCCCTCGCCGCAAGCACGAGCTTGCTGCTTGTGGGATGTCCCACGCCGAGAGCTTCTAAGAGGGCATGGTTCATGTCCATATACTGCCCGAGTTCCTTTGGGTTGTTGATGTTATGGAGGGCGGCAAGCGTCAAGGCCCCGATGGCATCCAGTATCGGGTTTGCGACGTCGGGGTGCCTCCTCTGGAGATCCCCGACCTGTTCTACCATTCTCGCGGTGCTGTGCGGCACCAGGGTATTGCCGACAACGACCTGCAACCCCTCGGGGGGGAGTCTCCGCTTGGAGTTCCCTGTGATGAGGACCATCCCTCCGTTTGCGGAGACGTAGGTGTCGGTGGGGCTCGCCCTCCCTTTCTGGACCTTCTTCTCAACGGAGAACGCCGCATCGGCGATGTACTCGCGGGTGCGCCCGAGACCGAACTCGTCGTTGATGGCGGAGAGTGTCGCCACCGTCACCGCGGCCGACGATCCGAGCCCGGATGAACTCTGGAGTTGTGAGTGGACGTAGACACTGCCCCGGACACCCATCAGTTTGAAACATTCATCGATGTAGGGTGACTTCGCACGTGTCGGGTTCCGGGACTTCCTCACCGTGACAAATACACGGGGCTTGATCGCCATCGCGACTCCCGGCTTCCCGTAGACCACTGCATGCTCGCCGAACAGGAATATCTTGCCCGGCGCGCTCCACGTTGCCAATTACACCACCGCTATCGCCGCATACCCCACAACCTGATCGAGATCCCCCGTCACATCGCCGCTGGTCGTATACCGCAAGAGTTCCCCTCGCTCTGCACCGAGCGACCGGCAGGCGATGCACATGGCGGCGATCGGGCCGTAGCCGCATACCGTAGCGCCGGTCTCCTGGAGCCGGCGATAAAATTCCGGTATGTCCAGGGTTTTGAGTGCGTCGATTGCCAAGAGGTCCTGCCGGCGGGCTACCTGATCCGGGACGTAATGGGAGAAGTCGCTTGAGGCGACGATCCGCACATTTCTTCCCGTGTGGCCTGCCGCCCGGAGCACCTGATCCGCGAGGAGTGCCGCTGCCTCATAACTCTGTTCTCCCATGAGAACGGGCGCGACCCTCGCTCGCGGAAACCGGTACTTGATGAGGGGCATCTGCACCTCGATCGAGTGCTCGCTCCGGTGCGATACCTCATCTATCTCGATATCCAGTGCGTCGACAAACTCCGTATCGACGTCGACGATACCGAGAGGGGTCTCCCACGGTATGGCGGAGACACAGGTCATGTATCCCCGGTGGCTCGGACCGATGACAACGAATGTGCCGTCAAAATCAGGTGGTATGGTAGAGAAAGCACAGGCTGCGGTCTCCCCCGAATAAACGTAGCCCGCGTGGGGAGAGACGATTCCCCGGGCATCGACGCCCGGGGCCCTGTTCCGGAAGAACGTCTCCAGCAGTTGCTCCAGATGCCTGGGCTCGGCAGGATAGAACATTCCCGCTACACTGCATGGGCGCATATCCATCAAGGTTGAGCTCTTGTGCTTCGGATCTTATAACTCTGTCTCAAAGTCTTCGGCAGTGAGTGATGTGGTCACGCCGCGCAGACGGAGCAGTTCCTTCGTCAGAAGGAAGTAGATCACCGAGAGCGCTTTTCTGCCCTTGTTGTTGGTGGGGATGACCACATCGACGTACTTCGTCATGTTGTTGGTGTCGCAGAGAGCGACGATCGGGATGCCTGCCTGGACTGCTTCAGCGATCGCCTGGGCGTCACCGATGGGGTCGGTCACCACGATCACGTCGGGCTCGATATATTTGTTCAGGCGCTGGTTGGTGAGCATCCCGGGGATGAAGCGGCCGATGACCGCCATGCCGCCGATGGAATCGGCGAACTTCTTGGCCGGGTACTGGCCGTACTGCCGGGAGGTGACCACCAGAATCTTCGCAGGTTCGTAGCGTGCGAGGAACTCCGCAGCGACCTTGATCCGCTCGTCGGTTGCCTGGATGTCCAGGATATACAGTCCATCCCCGCGGACGCGGTAGATGAACTTCATCATGTCTTTGCTCTTCTGCTGGGTGCCGATGTGCACGCCTGCTGCGAGGTACTCTTCAACGGGCACCAGAGGTTCTTTCAGTTCGATTTCAAGTTCGTTTCCAGTCAAGTTAGATCAGCTCCTCTATGCGAATCAGTTCGTTGAGTTTGGCTATCCGTTCCCCGCCGACCACGCCAGTCTTGAGGAAGATGCACTCGAACGCGGTCGCAAGGTGCGCGATCGTCGCGTCGGTGGTCTCTCCGGAACGGTGGCTCATGACGGTTTCCATGCCGTTCTCCCTCGCGAGGTGTATCGCCTCGAAGGTATCGGTGAGCGTTCCGATCTGGTTGGGTTTGATCAGCACGCAGTTTGCCGCGTTCGTCTCGATGCCCTTCGTGATACGTTCGACATTCGTGACGAAGAGGTCGTCTCCGCAGACGAGGCAGCGGTCCCCGACCTGTTCGGTCAGGTCGGCGAACGCATCGAAGTCTTCCTCGAAGAGGGGGTCCTCGATGTAGATGAGGTTGTAGCGGTCGACCAGATCCGCCATGTAGGCTACCTGGTCTTCCCGGGTCCGTGCGGCATCCTTGTAGCGATACTGCTTGCCGTCCCAGAGTTCGCTTGCCGCCACGTCGATGCCCATCCGGACCTCGACGTTCATCTCATCAATGACGGTGGCGATTGCTTCGCCGATGATCTCGAATGCTTCGGCATCGGTTATTGCGGGTGCCCAGGCACCTTCATCCCCTTTACCGGAGAGTCTGCCCTGCTTTTGCAGGATCTTCTTCACTGCTCCATGAACGGCAGCGTTCACGAAGACACCCTCTGTTGCGCCGGAAGCTCCGGTGGGAACCACCAGGAACTCCTGGATGGATGTGGCGTTCGGGGCATGCGCGCCTCCCCCGATGATGTTGCCGAGAGGCAGGGGCGTCTCGCCGGCAAATGCACCGCCCAGGTACCGAAAGAGTTCAAGGTCGAGAGACGATGCAGCCGCCTTTGCGCACGCAAGCGAGAGTGCTACAGCGACGTTTGCACCGATTGAACTGAAGTCGGGTGTCCCGTCGTGCTCTCTGAGCAATGCATCGAATGTGATCTGATCGCGAGTGTCCTCACCGATGAGCGATGGAATCAGGTTCTTCTGTGCATCCTCGACAGCTTCGCGCGGTGGCCGCACTCTGGCCTCATAGGTCCCGGTGCTTGCTCCGCTCGGTGCCGCAGCCCGCCCAAAGCCGCAATCTGTGTGGATTTCAGCCTCGACGGTCTCATTCCCGCGGCTATCAAGGATCGTTCTTAAGATGATCTGTTCGATGGTCGTCATCAAATCACTACTTTCTCTTTACCGTTATAGGGATCACGTCTTGATCGTACTCTTCAAGTGCGATCTCGAGTGGCTCTGTCTTTGGTGTTTTAACCAGAACAGGTGCACCCATCGATATCTGCAGAGCACGAGCCCCTATAATCCGCGCTCGTTCATATCGGGTATACGATTCCATCGTGTAGCCTCAAAATCATTAATGATAAAATGGGGTCGCTGAGATTTGAACTCAGGTCACAGCATCCCGAACGCCATAGGATGGCCAGGCTACCCCACGACCCCTCATTGGTATGGGTTCAGGTCCTCCACTACTACCTTGTGTGTCAGCAGCATCCGCCTGCAGCAATAACGCTCCAGGCCGAGATCGTCGAGGATCCCTTTTGGATCCTCGCCTGCATCTCGCCGCTCCGCGAACTCCTTCCAGGCTGTAGAGATGACTTTACCGCATGTAAAACATCGTACGGGTATCATAATAATGGTCCTGCATCCCTTATATCTCTTTTGCTCACCGGTAGGACTTCTGGAACCGTGCGCGTGCGCCTGGGCCGTGCGGCTTCTTGGTTTCCTTCTGCCGTGAGTCGTTTACGAGCAGAGTCCGGTCGTACGCGAGGAACGCATCCTTTATCCGTGGGTCGTTGTGCCACTCCACGATGCCGCGCGCGAGTGCCGTCCGGATCGCCTCGGCCTGGCCCATGATGCCTCCGCCGGAGACATCGATCGCTGCATCGACCCCGTCGAGTGCGGTCGGCGCCAGCAGGAGCGGCTCGGCGATCTTCATGCGAGTCAACTCGTTCCCGTAGATCTCCAGGGGCACGGAGTTGATGCGGACCCGACCGTTGCCGGGTTTTAAGGTCGCCCGGGCGATTGCCGTCTTTCTCTTGCCGCTTGTGTTGATGATCTTTGTCATTCCATCACCTCTCTTAATATTTTGCTCCGAGGTTGGTGCTTATCGTCCCGATCGTTATATACTTCGGGCTGCTCAGCCGGTCGATGTGAGCCCCTTCGAGCGTTTCGGTCTCTATCCCGACGAGTTCCATGGGAACCCCGACATAGGTCTTGATCCGCTTGAATGCAGCCATGCCGCGCTCGCGCTTGTACGGGAGCATGCCCCGTATGGTGCGCTTGACGATATGGTCAGGCCTGCGCGGGAAGAACGGGCCGCCCTCACGGGATCCCCGCTCGCGCTTGTGGGTGTAGTTCGCAAGCACATGTGCCCGGCTTCCGGAGACGATTGCCTTCTCCACATTTACCAGGGCAATCTCTTCGCCGGCGAGCGCGCGCTGCGCGACGAGGCTGGCCATTCTTCCGAGCAGTAATCCGTCTGCGTCGATAACTGTAACCATTCGTCTCACCTGAGGATCCGTACCCTGCTCCCCTTCGGGTTATCCCGAACGAGGTCCTCGATAGTCATGCACGTCCCGTTGGCACCGGTGATCTTGCTCATCGCGGCCTCTGAGAAGTCCAGTGCGGCGATCTTTACCGGCAGGTTGAGCGCGCCGCTGCCGAGCACTTTGCCCGGCACCAGGATCGTCTCGCCTTCGTTCGCGTACCGGTCGATCTTGCTGAGGTTCACCTCTGCGTAGTTCTTCCGGGGTGTATCCAGCCTCTTTGCAATCTCGCGCCAGATGTTCGCCTCGTGTACGCGTGACGCATCTTTCAGCGTCACAATGAGAGCGACCAGCCGGGGGTTCGATTTATTCTCGGTTGTCTTCTTCATTCAGTCCCCTCTCCCGTTATCTCGTTCATCACGTCTACCAGATCGTCTGACGACTTCTGGATGTACTGTAGCGCTCTCTCGATGATCTCCCGGACGGGCATTGAGCCGTCGCCCTCCACCACGAAGATGAAGCTGCTCGCGTCAGTGCCGATGCGGATGGCCGCCTCGGTGCCGATGCCGCCGGCAACACATGCCTGCTCGCAGAGCCTGCAGAGGGAACAAAATTCCTGCCGTTCTGCAATGACCCGAACCTTACCCTGTGCTGTTTCGAGCACGTTGCGCGGACATTCGTCGACGCACATACCGCATCCGTCGCACAACTCACCGATGGTGATCTTGGGGTAGTTCTTGTAGCCGCAGGCGGTTGTTGCCTGCCACTTGGCATGCTCGTTTCCGGTGCCGACGATGGCGTATGCCTCGAGCACGATCTTCTGGTCTCGCCCGAGGTCGATGATGGGGATCTTCTCTTCTGCCGGTGCAGCGTCGGGGTCCTGGGGTATCAGGTCGCTTGAGTAGACCGTCCTTGGCCCCTCGGCGGAGAGCGTATATGTTGCGGTGCAGACCGGACACCCGACGCCTTCACAGGTGCATTCGCTACGCCGCGCGTAGCGTTTCAGGTCGGTCCGCAGGGGGATGAGCCCCAGCCGGTGCGTCAGCATCTCATCGAAGAGGACGCTTGTATTATCGTAGATCCGGACATCTTCGATGGCGAGCGTCGGCACTTCGCTGATCATCGCCCGCCGAAACATATTGGCGAACGACGTGGAAACGCCGCTCAGGGTGAATTTGGCGACTCTCTCATCCAGTCGAGAAAACGCTATCTCCATTACACTCTCCTTCCTCTCCGGCCGCCCTTACCGCGGATGCTGTCGTGGGGCACCGGGGTGACGTCTTCGATGCGGCCGATCCTCATCCCTGCACGGGCAAGGGCGCGGATGGCTGCCTGAGCGCCGGGTCCGGGGCTCCGCTGTTTGCCCCGTCCGGGTGCGCGGACCTTTACGTGGACGCCGGTGATGCCCTTGTCGCGCGCGTTCTGTGCGACCTGGATTGCCATCTGCATGGCTGCATACGGCGAGCTCTCGTTTCTGTCCTGCTTCACGACCATGCCGCCGCTGCTCTTGGTGACCGTCTCCGCTCCGGAGAGGTCGGTGACGGTGATGATGGTATTGTTAAAGGAGGCAAAGATGTGTGCAATGCCCCATTTCTCTTCTGCCATGATATTACCTCATTCCTGTGCGGGCGATGCGGCTTCTCTCGGGGTGAACGTCGTTCGTCAACGGGGAGGGGCCGTAGTAACTGATCTCCGGCTCCTGGGCTCTCGCGACACGGTAGCTCGGTACGGTCACGCGGCGACCGGAGATCGCGATGTGTCCGTGGACGATGAACTGGCGGGCCTGCTTGGGGGATCGTGCGAGCCCCTTGCGGATGACCTGCGTCTGGAGGCGGCGATCGAGTTGCTGCTCGACCTTCAGGCCGAGGGCGTCGCCGATATCGGCGTTCTCACCGACGAGGCCGTAGCGGTAGAGATGGTTGAGGAACTGGTCCTTCTTCGCCTGGTAGTCCTCAGTGCTGAGGCCACCCGACCGCAGTGCCACCAGCTCACGGGCGGCAGACCGGTATTTCCGCAGCACGCTCTGGGCCTTCCAGAGTTCACGCTTGTTCCGGAGCCCGTAATCGATGATGAGCCGCTTTTCGTCCTCAAGTCTTGTCTTCTCGAACCGCCGCTTGGGCGTCGCGTATTGCTTGTGGTTTTTTCCTGGATATCCCATTCGATCACCGCATTACTCTTTCTTTCTCTTGACGCCGACGGTCGTGCCGGTTCTTCCGGTGGACTTGGTGCGCTGACCGCGGACCTTCTGCCCGGTCTCGTGCCTGATGCCCCGGTAGCTGCGCATCTTGCGCATACGGTTGACATCGTCGTCGTTCATCATCGTGAGGTCGGGTCCGAGGAGATGACGAACCTCGCCGGTGTAGATGTCCTTTTGGCGGTTTACCATCCAGTCGGGCACCTGTTCGGTGTACGTATCAACGGCGTTTGCGATCCGCTCGACGGATCCGTCGTCCAGCTTGCCGAGTACGGCATGTGGATCCACGCCGGCAAGAGCGGTGATGGTGCGCGATGTGTGCGGACCAATGCCCTTGATCCCGGTCAGTGCGATGTGCACTGCCTTGGTGCCGTCGAGATCAGTGTTTCTGACTCGAACAAAGTACTTTATCTCTTCTTCATCCATGTGATCGCCTCATCATCGACGTTGTCGGTGAAAGCGCTGAGGGAGGGATTTGAACCCTCGAGTCCCAGAGGGACACAGGTTTAGCAAACCTGCGCCATACCAGGCTTGGCTACCTCAACAGAGAACTTCGCATCTTTCGATACTCGCAACACGCGGGTGTTGCTCCAGACACAGCATTCTATGACTCGTGCCTATTCATTTTGGCATGATACCTTGATAATATTTGTGGTGTTTTCAGGGGGAGCGGCGAGCCCGCCGAACGCCACTTCCGATAAGTCCCGACGCAACAATGGGGAGCGCGATCGTGGCGTCGCAGAAGCACTGGACACGGGGGGACTCCACTGCCTCCTTGCCCCAGCTGATCGCCTCCTCAAACGTGCACCCCGAAAGCCCGCCCCAGTGAGGGGCGTCGGTGGTGTACTGGACGGCGTAGGCATGCCCGCCGAGGTTCTGTTCGTGGATCGAGGCGATCACCTGGGTCTGCTGGATGAAGTTCTTCGGCACGCCGCCGCCGATGTAGATGACGCCGGTCTTCTTGGACTCCTCGACCATACGCGTGATCTCGTCGGTATCGGCGAGCTGGTCGATATCGACGTCGACCCCGCGCCTGCGCGCCATCACGAGGCCGATGCCGATGGATGAGTCGCCGAGGGCGGGGATGAAGATCGGGACGCCGTACTCGGCACAGGTGGCGATGAGCGACTGTCCCTCCGGCCTGTGCTCGCGAAGCCAGTTCCCGAGGAGCCGGATGAACTCCCGTGAGGATCCCCGGAACGGTGCGATCTCGTCGGCGAACCGCGATATCTCCGCGTCGATACTCCGGAACTCCTCTTCGTACGCGAAGACGTCGTAGATGCGGTCTATCCCCTTCTCGAAGAGTGCCGCATCGTCTGCGTGGTGGTGGCCGAGGTAGTGCCGGACACCGAGGTGCTCGCAGGTGTCATGGAAGATGTTTGCACCCGTCGAGACCAGGACATCGATGTAGCGGTGCCTGACGAGTTCGATGAGTATGTTCTGCATACCTCCCGGGATCATCGCCCCCGACAGCCCCATGAATATCGTGCAGTCCGGATCTTCGACCATCCTGGTCCAGACGCCGAGCGACTCCCCGAGTTTTCTTCCCTGGAAGCCGGTCCTGCTCATGGACAGAAGGAGTGCCGTTACATCCGCATTCGGTTTGACTGGCTGCGTTGGTTTCATGGAAATATCCTGATACCGTTTCTGGCTGTGGAGTATTAGTCAACTACCCCCGGTTAAAACCGGGGGCTTGCAGCGGGGGCCC
>WOYI011087924.1_pt1 | contig 14705 bp, 12 predicted proteins | sample 6423411 | NCBI WGS metagenome assembly WOYI01 (sample SAMN13441803, study PRJNA592873) | oil field metagenome | biome: oil field; feature: oil-well bore; material: oil-contaminated soil; isolation source: oil-contaminated soil from oil-well borehole | place: Germany: Wietze | collected 2016-10-18 ...
CAGAGTTGGTCCAATACCTGGGCGGGATTGATGGAATTGAACGGGGCTGAAAAACTCATGGAATCCTTCGATCAATATTTACCCAAAACCCAGGTCATTATTGCCGGAAAAAAGTAAATTCACCGGATCTGTAATCTAAATCTGACGGCGCTCTTGCCATAAAGATTCCATTTTTCAATGACTTCATGCTATAGTTACATTGCTGGACTTTTTTATTTCCGCTTGAGGCGAGGAAGGAAATATCAATGATTCTTTGTATCGACGACGATCGGGATGTCCTGAGTCTGCTGGAAAAGATACTTTCCGGCATGGACAATACGATTATTTCCTGCGTTACCGGAGAACAGGGACTTATCGAGGCGCGACGGAGCCAGCCGGATCTGATCCTGCTGGATATTATGATGCCGGAGATGGACGGATACGAGGTATGCAGGAGATTGAAGAACGACGAGGCGACGAAAAACATTCCCGTCATATTCATTACAGCGAAAGATGAGAATGAATTCGAGGATGAAGGCCTGAAAATTGGAGCCGTCGATTACATCCGGAAGCCTTTTTACCCTTCCATTGTCAAGTCTCGCGTGAAAACCCAACTGGAGCTCAAGTTAAAAACAGCGATGCTGGAAAAAATGGCCTTTCTCGACGGTCTGACGAACATCTACAATCGACGCAAATTCGACGAGATGCTGGAACTGGAATCCAAACGGGCCATGCGCAGCAATTTTCCCCTGTCGCTGATCATGATCGATGTGGATCATTTCAAGCAATTCAACGATCAATACGGTCATGCCGAAGGTGACGCTTGTCTGAGGATGATTGCCCAAGCCTTACAGGATATGCTGCCAAGATCGGGCGATTTGGTTGCCCGGTATGGCGGCGAGGAGTTTGCGATTATTCTCCCGCAAACGGATCACAAAGGAGCAGTCTACTTAGCCGCTCAGCTGATCAAGGGAATAAGAAAATTGCAAATGTTTCCGGACCATTCGCAATCGGCCGTCCATGTCACAATCAGTATCGGCGTGGCAACGGTCATTCCCGGAAGAAACAATGTAACGCCGCTGCAATTGATCGAAGGCGCCGATGCCATGCTGTATCTTGCCAAACAAAACGGGCGCAACCAATATCAGGGTAAAGATTTAAGCTCTGCCGCCGGCGTTTGATAAGACGGGATATTTTATTAACTTATTGATTTTTCAAGAGAATCTGAGGGGGTGAATCTTCAATGATGAAATCCATCAAAAGCCAGCTGCTTATCCTGATTTTAGTAGCCGTTCTCCCTGCCGTCGGCATTATCATTTACTCCAATTATGAGCGCCAACGCCATGATATCGATAAAGCCAGAGATAATGCCCTGATCATGGTGCAAGGCCTGGCCAACGACCATGAAAACGACATGGAAGCCACAAGCAAATTTCTCATGACGCTTGCCAGATTACCTGCCTTGCAGAGCCGGGATGCCGCCGCCTGCAACAAACTCTTCCGAGAACTGATCCAGGATAACAATCAGTATGCCACCATCTTAGCGGCCGATCGCGACGGAAAGATGTATGCCAACTCACTTCCTTTCGGCAACATCAATATAAAACAGAGAAAATACTTTCAGGACGCTCTTGAGACAAAAACTTTGTCCGCGGGAGAATACACCATCGGACAGGTATCAGGACGGGCGGTGCTGCCCTTTGCCTACCCCGTCATGGATGCCGGCGGACAGGTGACCGGCGTGGTTGCCGTCACCCTCGATCTTGAAAAATACGGCAGGAGTTTTATGAATATTTCACAATTCCCCAAAGGATCTACGCTAAACCTGCTGGACCGCAACTATACGCGTCTCTACCGGTATCCTGATAACGAGAAATACACGGGCAAAGTTGAGCTGCCTGAGATTGTGAGGCAAATATCGACAGGTCAGGTGGAGGGGGTTTTCACATCCGTCGGGGTCGATGGGGTCAGGCGTCTTTACGCTTATAAGCAGTTTTTTCTGAAGAACAGTGCTTCCCCCTACCTTTACATACGTATCGGCATTCCCGAAGGGCAGGCGCTTGCCCCGGCCAGGGAAACTTTCCTCCGTAACATCGGAATGATTACCGGTTATGTAATGATTGCTATTTTGACGGCGTGGCTGCTGGGGCATATCCTGATCGTCAGAAGACTGGATCGTCTTGTCGATGCATCCATGAAGGTGGGACAAGGCGATTTCTCAACACGCACCGGCATAGGCCACACGGGAGGTGAACTGGGTCAGCTTGCGCGTTCCTTTGATGAAATGACCCAATCCCTGGAAACCAAGGAACTGGACCGCAGGGAGGCCGAGAAGTCTCTTCTGGAATCGGAAATCAAGTTCAAGAGCTTCGCAGAGCAGTCGATTGTCGGTATGTATCTCCTGCAGGACGGTGTCTTCATCTATGTCAATCCCAGGTTTGCTGAGATGTTCGGCTATACGGTTGAAGAATGTCTGAGTGGCCTGCCTTTTAAAAATGTGGTCTATACGGAAGACTGGGACAACGTCGCGGAACAGGTTAGAAGGCGCACGGCGGGCGAAATCGATTTTGTTCATTACGCCTTTCGGGGCGTGAAGAAAAACGGGCAAGTATTCGATGTAGAGATTTACGGATCATCAAGTATCTATAAGGGAAAAACCGCGGCGGCCGGGACGATTCTGGACATCACCAAACGCAGGGAGATGGAGGAGACGCTGCGGGAAAACGAAGCCATGCAGCGTGAACTGATGGAGAAACTTCCGATCGGTTTGATCATTGTGGATCCCGTCACGCGCATCATCGAGAGCGTGAATGAAGCCGCAGCCGACATGTTCGGCGCAACCGTCGACAACATTGTCGGACATCGATGCCATGCTTTTCTCTGTCCGGCAGAGGAAGGCGCCTGTCCTGTTTGTGATTTGGGCCAGGAAGTGGACAACGCAGAAAGAATGATGGTTCGTGCGGACGGCAGCCGGCAACCGGTTCTGAAATCCGTCAAGCGGGTAAAGATTCGGGGCCAGGAAAAGCTGTTGGAGGGTTTTGTGGACATTACCCAGCGGAAGCAGGCGGAGACGGCCCTGAAAGCCAGTGAAGAACGTTACCGCACGATCGTGGAAACGATTCCTGATCCCTACTCCGAAATTGATTTGACGGGGAAGATCCTCTTTGTCAACCAGGCTTTTCTGAACGAAACCGGATACGGCAGCGAAGAATTGCTGGGGCGGAATTTCCGCACGCTGTTAAACGACGCGAACGCCAAATTGGCGGCCAGGGTTTATCGGGACATCTTTAAGACGGGACGCCCCGTCAAGAATCTTGAATTGGAGTGGCTGGCGAAAAAAGGCCATGCCGTCTTATCCGAAGTCTCCGTCAGTCCGATCATGGACGCAGGCGGAAACGTCGTCGGATTTCAATCCGTTTATCGGGATATCACCGAGCGGCGGCAGATGGAGTTGGCGCTTTCCCGGGCGAAAGAAGCCGCGGAAGTGGCCAACAACGCCAAAAGTGAGTTTCTGGCCAGTATGAGCCATGAAATCCGGACGCCCATGAACGCCATTCTCGGCATGGCGGATCTCTTGGGCGAAACGCCCTTGACCCTGGAGCAGATGAAATTCGTGCAGGTATTTAAAGAAGCGGGAGAGAATCTTCTGGGCATCATCAACGATATCCTGGATATTTCCAAGGTGGAAGCCGGGCAGGTCCATCTGGAGCATATTGCATTTAATCTCGGGGACATGATTGAACGGATCGGCGACATCATGTCCAACCGGGCCCATAAAAAAGGTCTGGAATTAACCTGCCGTATTGCTCCGGAGGTTCCGATGAATCTGATGGGCGATCCCGTACGGCTGCGCCAGGTGCTCGTGAACCTCCTGGGCAATGCCATGAAATTTACCGAAGCGGGAGAAATCCTGCTTGACGTGAGTATGGTGCCGCAAACCGCCGGGGACGATGATCGAAAAAAGGCTGAATTGATCTTTTCCGTCATTGATACGGGCATCGGGATTCCGGCCGACAAGATCAAAGACATCTTCGAGCGGTTTACGCAGGCCGATTCTTCCACAACGCGCAAATACGGCGGAACGGGACTGGGACAGACGATTTCCCAATCTCTCGTTGAGCTCATGGGCGGGAAAATTGCGGTTGAAAGTGAAGAGGGCAAAGGAAGCGTTTTCTTTTTTACGATTCCTTTCGCGCTTCAAACAGAGTCCATTGTGGCCGACGCTTGTCTTGAGGATTTATTGGGCCGCCGGGCCCTTATTATTGACGACAATGCCACGAATCGCCTGATTGTCCGGGAAATGCTGACAGGATGGGGAGCCACCAGCACCTCCGTTAACAGTGGTTTGTCCGGCATTACGGCGTTGCAGGAAGCGCAAGCATCCCATCAGCCCTATGATTTTGTCGTGCTGGATTATCAGATGCCCGTCATGAACGGTTTAACAACGGTCTCGGAAATTCGCAAGGACCCCGGACTGTCGTCCACGGCGATCATTATGCTTTCATCGGCTTATCCCCAGGATGAAATAAAGGAGGCCAAAAAACTCGGCATCGATTATTTCCTCTATAAACCCGTCAAACGGAACGATTTGAGGGATGCGATCTGTTCGGCACTGGGAAAATTGCGGATGTCGGAGCCAAAACCGGCGGTTGCCGCCGGCGCTTCCGCGTCGCAAAAATCCCTGAAAATTCTTCTGGTGGAAGACAACGAGGACAACCGCCTTCTGATCTCGACCTTTCTGAAAAATACGCCGCATCAGCTGGATATGATGGAAAACGGCGCTTTAGGCGTCGAGGCCTTCAAGACGGGAAACTACAACATTGTTTTCATGGATGTGCAGATGCCCGTGATGGACGGCTATACGGCCACCCGTGAGATACGCCAATGGGAAGCAGCCGAAGGGCGGCCCGCAGTTCCCATTGTCGCGTTGACCGCTCATGCCCTGAAAGAGGATGAACAAAAAAGTTTTGACGCCGGCTGTACCGGACATCTGACCAAGCCGATCAAAAAGGCGGAACTGCTGGCAGCCCTGTCCGATTATACCGCCGTTTAGGGGAGTGTTGTTCGCAAAGCCAAAGCCAACCCTCATCCTTTATGCCAGTCAGGATGGGGGCTGATGTTGGAAAAGATCTGAAAAAAGTTTTATCTGAACAGGTCGCGCAGGAAACCGCCTGCGTCGCGCATTTTTTTTCGGATGGCATCCATGACGGGGTTCACCGGATGGTCGGGGCATGTTTCCCCGGGCGCCGTTCCCGTCAGGTAAGCTTCCTGAAATGTTTGAGGGCATAAGGTTGTGGCGAGGTATCCGGAATCCGGATCAATCACCGCTGTTTCGATGCCGTCCGGCGCCGCGACGGGCTGTGGTGCGGACTGGGAATAGAGAGCGTGCAGAAACCGGGCATTGATGTGGAGCGCTCCGGCCGCTCCGGTCAGCCCCGTATCGGCCCCGGAGTCATATCCCACCCACACGGCGCAAACGACGTCCGGGGTATAACTCACAAACCAGGAATCCCGGTTGCCGTTTGTTGTCCCGGTTTTACCCGATACGGGAAAGTTTATTTTTAAGGCCTTGGCCTCTCTGGCCGTTCCCCGCGTCAGCACCCCCTCCAGGGCATAGCCCGCGAGATAGGTTATCCGCGGATCAAACACTTGCCGGCGTTTAACCTTCCGGGTGATGATCCTGTCGCCGTCCGCCGTTGTGACCGAAAAAAGGGGGAATCGTTCATAGCGGATGCCTCCCGAGGCAATGGTTGTGTAAGCATAAGCGAGTTCCACGGGCGTGACTTCGAAGCTGCCCAGCGCCAGGGAAGGCACATGTAAAAGAGGGCTTGTGATCCCGGCTTTCCGGGCGGTTTTCAAGACTTCTTCAAAGCCGACCTCATCGGCAAGACGAACGGTGGCGGTGTTTACGGAATCTTCAATGGCTTTCCGGATAGTGATCTTTCCGTATGACTTATTTTCAAAGTTTGTCGGCGTCCAGATGCCCTCCGGCGTGGGAAGGGATATGGGCTCGCCGGAGATCAGCGTGGAGAGTGTCATGGTCCCGTGTTTCTCCAGGGATTGCGAGAGCGCCGCCAGAAGAACGAAAGGCTTGAAGGCGCTGCCCGGCTGACGTTTCGCGTCCAGAGCCCTGTTAAATTGTGTTTGTGCGTAACGGCGTCCGCCGACCATGGCGGTCATCCATCCTGTTTTCGGATCCACGGCGATCAGGGCGGCCTGCAGCGGTTCGCGGGCCGGAAGGGCCTTTTTTTCGATGGTTTCAAGACCCCGGGTTACAGCCTCTTCCGCGGCGGCCTGCACAACGGGATCAAGCGTGGTATAGTAACGGTATCCGCCATGATAAAGCCTTTCCGATTCCAGTTCATCCTTGGTGATCCTCATGATGTAGTCGATAAAATAGGATGACAGATGGACAGGCGACTCGCCTGTTTGGATTTTCACTGGTGTGCCGGATGCCCTGTGAAACTCGGAGTCCGTGATCATATCCAGTTTCCGCATTCTGGATAGAACGAAACTGCGGCGTTCCCCGGCCGCCTGGGGATTCCGGGAAAGCTGATACCGGTTCGGTGCGTGGATGATTCCGGCAAGCAGCGCCGCTTCCTCAAGCGAAAGATCCTTCGCAGGCTTCGAGAAATAGAAACTGGACGCTTCCTCTACGCCGTAAATGCCCCGGACGCCCGTCTGACCCAGATAAATATGGTTAAGATACATTTCCAGAATCTGTTTTTTCGAGTAACGCAGCTCCAGCGCCAGCGTGAGCTCCGCCTCACGCAGCTTGCGCGCGATGGTTTTCCGGGGCGGGAGGAAGAAATTCTTTGCCAGTTGCTGTGTAATGGTGGAAGCGCCCTGAGCGAAACGCTTTTGGCTGATGTTGGTCCATAAGGCCCGGCTGACGGCGAGGAGGTCTATTCCGAAATGGGAATAAAAGCGTTTGTCTTCAGACGCAAGGACTGCCTTTTGCAGATAAGGGGAAATGGCGGAAAGCGTCGCCGGTTGCCGGGATGCCATTTTCGGGCCGATCAGGCGGCCGATTTCCTGCGGTTCCAGCCGGATCGTTTCCAACGCTTTCCCTTCGGAGGAAGCCAGCGATACGACCCGTCCGTTCTGAAGGGCAATTTCCACGGGCCCGTTTGTTTGCAGGCGATTTTCGGTTTGCCGGTCGCGAAGGAATATCCGGATATGCGACGGCTTGCTGGAAAATGTTCCGGGCGTGGACGGCTTTTCCAAAACTTGCTTGTAGGAAAGTTTATTCAGCCGTTCGACAAAGCGAAGGTTTCCGAGATGATCGCCTTTTTGGATTTCCAGAGGGCGTCCGTAAAAGATGGTGGGGGATTCATCGGTTTTTTCGGCAACGCCTTTTCCCACTTCGACATAGACATAGCCGATGCGAATCAGCAGGGCGGCTGCGAGCGTTAGAAAAATCAATCGGCGAATCAATGAATCCTCCCTGCCGCTTTTGGCGTTAATCGAAGTTTTGCCTTAATCTTACGCTGGGGCGGCAATTTTAAACCGCCCCGGCGTAAGTCATCAATCCTGCCTGAAACAAGGGGGGACTTCTTTTGCCCCATTCGTCGATCAGTCCTTGTAAAGGGTCGTCAGTTGTTCGCCGTATTATTGCCTCGACCGGGCGAATTGTTGGAAATGACGGGCGAGGTTTCCGATAAACCGTAACCGTCGTAGGTGGGTACGCCGACGTCAATGAAGAACATCGCGATTTCCGGTTTCATCATCGCCCCTCCGGTCACAACATGTTTTAATCTTCCGCCGAATATCGCCCGAATCTGCGAAAACACCAAAGCGTCAAGGTCCTTGAAATCTTTTGTTTTTTCAGCAAGGCCCCGATTCTTGACGGCCTCGGCGCAGGCTGCGTCAAAGAATTGCTTTTTGACCGGATCCGCCGCGACACCCTGCTGGATTTTGTCGTAAATAATATTGAAGACACGCGACACGGCGGACATGTGGGTGGGCTTGACTTCACTGAAATTGGCAACCAGTTTGTCTGCGGATTCGGCAAACGCGAGACTCCAACCGCCAAAAATATAAGTGTGCAGATCCGCGGTGAGGCCGAAACTGTGCGCCCAGGGAAGAATGCATAACCCTACTTCTTCTTTTTCCCCTTCATCGAAAGTTGCATGGCACTCCTTGGCGTTGTGCGTCATGTTACCCATTCATATTGTTCGGTCTTCTTGTTCTTGGTGCCGAACAGGTTTTCGGAAGCAAACTTGGCCGCAGAGCCCTCAAAGAGATCGACCAGGTTATGGGGTTTGGTGTAAAAAGCATCGAGATTTGATGACGGCACAACGACTTCTTTGTTAGACATTGATGACCTCCTTAAATTTGGAAATTGACAATCGATTTCATATTGATGGAAAATTGATACAACTGTCGGATCACTATGCTTGATCAGGTATGGCGTCCGGCTGCGCCTTCTATAGGAATTTGTTTCTGGAATGTCAAGAATATCTTGGCTGCAAAATGTGTGATGCCGTGTCGATGTTTTGGGGTAAATAGCTTAAATCTATTTGATTTTATATGATTTTTCTTTGACTGTGACATTTTCGTCGCATCCCTATGACAAATAAGCCGTCCTGTTCAAAGTCGTTTCCCGTCTTCATTTGCCCGGTATTCTGTCGCCCGGGCAGGCTGGCAAGAGAGACATCGAGGTCGCCTGTTTTATGGCGAAAACTTCGCATGATTACGGAAAGTCAATTAAATCATGTATTTAAATTAAAATACCGGTATTGGCATGTCTGTTGCTATCATAACTGGGCAATACAGGTTCTTTGATAAGCAGCATATGTTTCATTAATGGGACAGGCTCCCGCAAAAAAATAAAACGAGGTGAACGAACCGTGGCCGAACAAATGAATCAAGGAAAGGTTTTATCCATCCGCAGCAGCGTTGTCGATGTCCACTTCCCCGTAGCGCCGGCGATCCGTAATGTGCTCATTGCGGGCGAAAAGGGTGAATACATCATCGAGGTATTTACGCAACTGGATAACAATACGGTCCGGGGTGTCGCGCTGACGCCCACGCAGGGTTTGGCCCGGGGACAGATCGTCACCGACACCGGCAAGCCTTTCGAGGTTCCCGTGGGCACTGCGCTGATGGGACGGGTGTTTAACGTTTTCGGAAACACGATTGACAAAAAGGGCGACGTTTCCGGCTGCGAAGTGCGCTCGATTCACCGCGAGCCCATTCCGCTGCGTGATCAATCCACCGTATCCGAAATCTTTGAAACCGGCATCAAGGCCATCGACGTTCTGGCGCCGCTGGAACGCGGCGGCAAAGCCGGTTTGTTCGGAGGCGCCGGCGTCGGCAAGACCGTGTTGATTACGGAAATGATCCACAACACCGTGAGCGGCCATGAAGGCATGAGCATCTTCTGCGGGATCGGCGAACGCTGCCGGGAGGGCGAAGAACTCTACCGCGAAATGGAGGAAAGCGGCGTTCTGGGCAATACCGTCATGGTATTCGGCCAGATGAACGAACCGCCCGGCGCCCGTTTTCGTGTCGGACACGCCGCGCTGACGATGGCCGAGTATTTCCGCGACGACGCCAAACAGGACGTTCTTTTAATGATCGATAACATTTTCCGCTTTATTCAGGCGGGCATGGAGGTTTCGGGTCTCCTCGGTCAGCTGCCGTCTCGTCTGGGATACCAGCCGACGCTGGCGACGGAACTGGCGGAACTCGAAGAGCGGATCTGTAATACCAAAACCGGCGCCATCACGTCCATCCAGGCGGTCTATGTACCGGCGGATGATTTTACTGATCCCTCCGCCGTGCATACCTTCGGCCATTTGTCCGCGACGATTGCCCTGTCGCGCAAACGGGCCAGTGAAGGTCTTTATCCGGCCATCGACCTTTTGCAATCCGGTTCCAAGATGCTGATGCCGAACATCGCGGGTGAGCGCCACTACAAGATCGCCCAGGAGATCCGCCGGACGCTGGCGGTCTATGAAGATTTAAAAGACATCATTGCCATGCTCGGTATTTCCGAACTGTCCCGTGAAGATCAGCGGACGGTGTTCCGTGCCCGCCGACTGGAAAGATTTTTTACCCAGCCCTTCTTTGTAACGGAACAGTTTACCGGAACGGCTGGGAAGATGGTTTCCAGGGAAGACACGCTCAATGGCTGCGAAAGGATCCTCAACGACGAGTTTGCCGACATGCCGGAACGGGCGCTCTATATGATTGGACCTATTGAAGAGGCAAAGATTGAAAATGTTGCTTAAAATTCTATTACCGGCTGAAGTCATGATGGTGCAGGAAGTCAGAAAGATCGTCGCAGAAGCGGAGAACGGCTCTTTCTGTCTGATGCCCAATCATATTGATTTTGTGGCCACGCTCGCTCCCGGAATCTTTGCCTATGAGCGGGCCGAGGGAGGGCAGGAACTGCTGGCCATGGATGTAGGAACTCTGGTTAAAAAGGGCTCGGACGTTCTGGTGTCCACACGCAACGCTGTGAAGGCGCCGGATTTGGGAAAACTTAAAGAAGTGGTCGTGCAGCAATACGATGTTCTGGACGAGCGGGAAAAAATGGTCCGGTCGGCCGCCGCAAAGCTGGAGGCGAGTTTGATCCGCCGATTTGTAGAACTGAAATAATAAAGAGGATTGAACATGGTTGAAATACGACGCACAAACGGGAAACGCCGGAAAATGGCCGATCATTTTACCGAACAGGTTGCAAAAAAAGAAGCGCTGCGCCTGAAGGGACTCCGCCATAAGGACGAAACCGTCTGGTTCGGTATGGGCATGATGGGTATTGTCGGCTGGGCGGTCGCCATTCCCACGCTGATCGGCGTCGCGCTGGGGCTCTGGATTGACCGCGCATGGCCCAGCCAGTATTCCTGGGCGCTCATGCTGCTCATTGCCGGTGTGATCATCGGCTGCATCAACGCGGCCTACTGGGTTAGGAAGGTACGCAGCAAGATTATAGAGGAAGAATAATATGACACTGTCCACCACGATGATTTTGGCGGCGGCTTTTGCCGCCGGGTTGGCCCTCGGCGCATTTTATTTTGCTGCGTTGTGGGAGACCGTGCGCCGCTTGCCGGAGACGGCAAGTCCCGTACGTTTGATGCTGGGAAGTCTCGTTCTGCGCATGGCCGTGTTGACGATAGGGTTTTACTTTACCCTGGGGGGCCATTGGGAGCGATTGGCTATGGCCTTGCTGGGGTTTGTTGTGATGAGGAAGATTCTGACTTACCGCCTGGGACCTCAAAAGGTGGCCCAACCGGTGCATTAAAAATATTCGGCGGATATTTTTGCAGCCGATCAAGGAGTCGATATGGAGATTGTATCCCTCAATCAGATCAGTCCCGATCAAGTGATCATCTGGAGTTGGAGCTTCATCACGCTCAATGCGACCATTCTCTATACCTGGCTGGTGATGGCCATCCTGGTCGTCGGTTCCTGGCTGGTCACGCGCAACTTGTCGTCGGAAATGAATGTGTCGCGCTGGCAGCATTTTCTGGAGGTGATCATTTCCATCATCCGGGGTGAAATCAGTGAGATGACGAAAAAGGGGGCGGATAAATATATTCCTCTGGTCGGAACCCTCTTTTTGTTTATCTGTGTATCCAATGTTCTGGTGATTGTTCCGGGGTTCGTCGCGCCGACATCGTCCATGACGACCACGGCGGCGCTGGCTTCCTGCGTTTTTATTGCCGTGCCTTTCTATGGAATATCGCGCAACGGACTCTTTCATTATGTCCGGGAATATTTTCAGCCCAATTTTATTTTCTTTCCCTTCCATGTCATGGGGGAATTATCCAGAACGCTGGCCCTCACCGTTCGTCTTTTCGGCAACATTATGAGTCACGAAAAGGTCGTCGGTATTCTGCTGGCCGTTACACCTTTTTTGTTCCCGGTGGTCATGCAGATTCTGGGACTGCTCATCGGGGTGATCCAGGCCTACATTTTTGCGATCCTTTCCATGGTCTATATCGCTTCAGCGCTTTCCGCTGAAGACGAAGTTCATCATACACAGACAAAGCAAGAGGGCGTAAGCGCTTAAAAAACAATTTTATAAAGGAGGAGTATTTATGGACAGCATCAGTCTCGTCGCGATGGCATCGATTTTCGGTGCGGGTTTGGCAATGGCAATTGGTTCAATCGGTCCCGGACTCGGCATGGGACAGGCAATCTCCCAGGCGCTGGCGGCGATCGCCCAGCAGCCGGATGAGAGAAATTCTTTAACCAGAACCCTATTTGTGGGATTGGCCATGATTGAATCCATCGCCATTTACTGTTTTGTTATTTCCATGATTCTGATCTTCGCCAATCCTTTCTGGGGTTTCATTATCAAGTGAGGGGGATAATCCATGCATATCGACTGGTTTGTTTTTTTAGCGCAAATCTTTAATTTCCTCCTGCTGATGTACCTGTTGAAGCGCTTTCTCTACGGGCGGATCCTCAAGGCCATGGATGACCGTGAAGCAAAAATAGCTGCGCGTTTCGCGGAGGCTGATGGGTTAAAAATCAAGGCCAATGAGGCAGCCGAGCTTTACGAAAAACGTAACCAGATGCTCAATGAGACAAAAGAGGTCATGCTCAATGAAGCAACGATGGCTGCTGACGCCAAGCGCAAGGAGCTTATGGACAAAGTCCGTGTGGAAGTCGAACAGGTCAAAGCGCGTTGGCAGGACATGCTGACCCGCGAACAGGATGCTTTCTTCTATGATCTGCGACAGCGGGCGGCCAAACAATTGTATGCCACGGCGCGCAAAGCTCTGTCTGATCTGGCGGATGTCGATCTGGAAGAGAGAATCGTCGATGAATTTCTCCGCCGGATCCAGGCGCTGGATGAGGAAAAAAGCGCTCAGATGCGCCAGGCGATCAGGGGCGGCGGCAACCGGGTGACCATCCAGAGTGCTTTCGGCATTTCGGCCCAGCGGCAGAGCGAGATCGAGGAAATCCTGAAAAAGCAGATCACCAATGGTTTTACGATCCGCTATATGAGTGAACCGGATATTGTGTCGGGCATTGAACTCAGGGTGAACGGGCATAAGATCGCCTGGAGTCTTAACGAGTATCTGGAGACGCTTGTGGAGAACTTAACGGAAACCCTCCAGAAAGAGGCGCATGCGACATAAGGAGAGGCTGATAGGCTGTAGACTATTAGCCAAACAGCCTAAAGCGAACAGCCTACAGCCGAATAGACTATCAGCCTGACCAAGGAGGCTTGGAATGAATTCAGAGGCGAATAAAGTAGAAAGTCAGGAATTAAAGACTTTTTTGGACGATACATTTGATACGATGGACAAAGTCCTGGACGGGCAGACCGCGGAACTGCGGCAATTGGAGGTCGGCCAGGTGGAGTTTGTCGGACGGGATATTGCCCGGGTCAGCGGACTGCCGCATATCCGCGCGGAAGAACTGGTCCGCTTTGCCGGAAATTACATGGGACTGGTCTTCAATATCGATCCCAAAGAAATCGGTGTGGTTATGCTGGACCCCAGTGAGCATCTGCAGGTGGGGTCGGAAGTGCAACGCACCAAGCGCGTTCTCGACGTACCGGTGGGAGACGCGCTCCTGGGACGGGTGGTTGATCCGATCGGGCGGCCCCTCGACGGCCTGGGAGAAGTGAATACCGTCATGCGATTGCCGGTGGAGCGGCCCGCGCCTGCTGTTATGGACCGCGCCCCGGTCGTCGTTCCGCTGCAGACGGGTATCAAGGTGATCGATGCGCTCATTCCCGTCGGGCGCGGTCAGCGCGAACTCATTTTGGGCGACAGAATGACCGGCAAAACGGCCATTGCCGTGGATACGATTATCAACCAGAAGGACACCGGCATCATTTCCATTTATTGCGCCACCGGAAAGAAAAGCGCTGATGTGGCCAAGGTGATTGCCGATTTGCGGGATCACGGCGTGATGGGATCATGCATTGTGGTTGTGGCCACCGGTGAAGACACCCCGGGCTTGCAGTTTATCGCGCCCTATGCGGCCACCAGCATGGGAGAATATTTCGTCGAGCAGGGCAGGGACGTTTTGATTGTCTATGACGATCTGACTTCGCATGCCCGGGCCTACCGGGAAGTGTCGCTGCTTTTGCGGCGGCCGCCGGGACGCGAAGCTTTTCCCGGCGATATATTTTACATCCACTCCCGGCTGCTGGAGCGCTCCACGCATATGAAGCCTGAATTGGGCGGCGGGTCGTTGACGTCATTGCCGATTACGGAAACGGAAGCGCAGGATATGTCGTCTTACATCCCGACCAATCTGATTTCCATTACGGACGGGCAGATTTATCTCTCGCCGGTTCTTTTCAGCAAGGGCATTCTGCCGGCGGTGGATGTCGGCAAATCCGTTTCACGTGTGGGCGGCAAAACACAGTTGCCCGCTTACCGTTCCGTGGCGGGCGATCTCAGACTCTCCTACTCGCAGTTTGAAGAGCTGGAATCCTTTTCCCGTTTCGGTACCAGACTGGATGACTCCACGCGCAGGACGCTGGAGCGGGGCTGGCGCGTCCGCGAAATTCTGAAGCAGGGGCAGTACAAGCCGCTCCGGGCGTCCGAACAAATCGCCTCGCTGCTTTCCGTGACCGGCGGTGCGCTGGATTGCGTTCCAACGGAAAAAATCCGGGAAGTGGAGAAGCACCTGCTCGCGGCGGTTAATGAGCATTTACCGGAATTATGCGACCGCATCGAAGCCGGCAAAAAACTGGAAATGGCTGATCGCGACAGCATCATGAATAAAATCAAACCGGCCATTACGCC